>ENA-OQDA01000082-OQDA01000082.1-human-gut-metagenome-genome-assembly--contig:-NODE-82-length-39720-cov-5.570732_pt1 | contig 39720 bp, 30 predicted proteins | sample MGYA00242771_ERZ504603 | MGnify/ENA primary metagenome ERZ504603 (study PRJEB26092, sample SAMD00036328) | human gut metagenome | host: Homo sapiens | study: EMG produced TPA metagenomics assembly of...
GGGGTTGCGTACGAAAACCGAATTCATTGGCTTTGCAGGCAGGCGTACAGCAAGCGCGCCGCGCCCGGGCCGGCCTCTTTGCTCCCCCTGCCCGCAAATCTTATGCCCTCGTTTCGAAGAGCAAAATCTTCACACAATTGCCGGCCGCTAAATGCATTTTCGCCCGCACACCGGCCGGTCTCTTTGCTCCCCCCTGCCCGCAAATCCTTATGCCCTCGTTTCGGGGAGCAAAATCTTCACACAATTGCCGGCCGCTAAATGCATTTTTCGCCCGCACACCGGCCGGCCTCTTTGCTCCCCCTGCCCGCAAATCCTTATGCTCTCGTTTCGGGGAGCAAAATCTTCACACAATTGCCGGCCGCTAAATGCATTTTCGCCCGCACACCGGCCGGTCTCTTTGCTCCCCCCTGCCCGCAAATCCTTATGCCCTCGTTTCGGGGAGCAAAAACCCCTGCAGCGGTTCCGAACCGCTGCAGGGGTTTCTCTATTTCTTTATTCCTCTGCTATATCCTTATATCCTCTATGCCTGCATTTCCACATACTCATCGTAGGTGCACAGCTTATCCGTAAGGTGGCCTTCCCCGTCGATTTCCATAATCCGGTTGGCAACCGTGCTGATGAACTCGTGGTCATGGGACGCAAAGATGATATTACCCTTGAACGCCTTCAACCCATCGTTCACGGCAGTGATGGATTCCAGATCCAAATGGTTGGTTGGCTGATCCAGCACCAGGAAGTTGGATCCGAAGAGCATCATCCGGGACAGCATGCACCGCACCTTCTCTCCTCCGGAGAGTACTTTTACCTGCTTGTACACATCATCCCCGGAGAACAGCATCTTGCCTAAGAAACTTCTCATAAAGGTTTCGGTGGTCTCGGAAGTGTACTGACCCAGCCAGTCAATCATGTTCAGCTCGCAGTCGTTGAAGAACTCCGAGTTGTCCATCGGGAAGTAGGACTTTGTGATGGTTACACCCCATTTAAAGGAACCTTCGTCCGGCTCCATCTCGCCCATGAGGATCTTGAACAGGGTGGTGTTGGCAATTTCGTTCTCACCGACGAAAGCGATTTTATCCTCCCGGCCCACCATGAAGGATACGTTGTCCAGTACTTTTACGCCGTCGATGGTCTTGCTGATTCCGTCTACCGTCAGGATGTCTTTGCCCGCTTCTCGGTCCATGGTAAAACCAACGAACGGATACCGTCTGGAGGATGCCGGCATTTCCTCTACGGACAGCTTGTCCAGCAGCTTCCGGCGGGAAGTGGCCTGCTTGGATTTGGACTTGTTGGCGGAGAACCGCTGAATAAAGGTCTGCAGTTCTTTGATTTTATCTTCGTTCTTCTTATTCTGATCCCGAATCATCTTCTGAACCATCTGGCTGGATTCGTACCAGAACTCGTAGTTGCCCACATACATCTTAATCTTGCCGTAGTCCACGTCCACGATATTGGTGCAGACCGTATTCAGGAAGTGACGGTCGTGGGAGACCACGATGACCGTACCCTCGTAATCCAGCAGGAAGTCCTCCAGCCAGTTGATGGCCTTGATGTCCAGGTGGTTGGTCGGCTCGTCCAGGAGGATGATGTCCGGATTGCCGAACAGCGCCTGCGCCAGGAGAACCTTCACCTTCTCCTTACCGGTGAGCGTGCTCATCTGAGAATAGAGAATATCGTTGGAGAGACCCAGCCCCTGAATCAGGCGGCTCACGTTGGACTCCGCTTCCCAGCCGTCCATCTCAGCGAACTCCCCTTCCAGCTCTGCCGCACGGATTCCGTCCTCATCGGAGAAATCCGGCTTCATGTACAGGGCATCCTTTTCCTTCATCACATCGTAAAGGTGCTTGTTTCCCATAATTACGGTGTCCAGAACGGTGTATTCGTCGTAGGCGAAGTGGTCCTGCTTCAGAACCGACATTCTAGCACCCTTCTTAATTGCCACATCTCCGGTGGTCGGCTCCAGATTTCCGGAGAGGACTCTCAGGAATGTGGATTTGCCCGCACCGTTGGCGCCGATGACGCCGTAGCAATTTCCCGGTGTGAATTTCAGATTAACATCCTTGAACAGCGGCTGTCCGCTGAAATTCACGCTTACATTTATTACGTCTAACATGTGTGTTCCTTTCTCTCGTGAATGCAAACATATTAAAAGCGTTGCAAATAGAACATTCACAACGCTTCGACTTACATAGTACTGCCTGATTTTACCATAAAAGCAGCATTCATGCAATCGCCAAATCCAGCTTGTCCGGAATCAAGAAGTCTCCCCTACAACGACGACTGGCTCCGGAAGTTCACCGGCTCATAATCCTGCAGCGGAGCCAGAAAACCGCACTCTTCCAACTTATTCTGAATCATATCCAGAATCTCCCGGCTTTCCGCCGTAACGGTATGATAGTGATACCCGGAGGTCGCCCGCATCAGCGGACGGGATTGACCTTCCCGAATTTGTTTTAGGTAGTTCTCGATATCCAGCCGAGAGCGAATATTCAATTCCCCCCGCATGGTTCCGTACACCTTATGGTATACAAACTCATCCCGGATTCGTCCGCCGCAATCCACGATGATGGAGAATTCCTTCCGAATCTCCTCCTCCGTGTGAATCACCTTGAACACCCGGCTGGCTTCCTCCGAGTGCTGAAGCACATATCCCCGATTGGTGGACAGCACCTCATTTCCCTGGGCCCGAAGGATGGAAATATCCTGAACGATGACCTGCCGGCTGACGCCCAGTTCCTGCGCCAACGCCGCTCCGGACAGGGGTTCCGCACTGTTTTTTAGTTTTTTAATGATTGCATCTCTTCGTTCCGCCGTTTTCATTCCGATTTTTTACCCCCTGTTCTCCAATTCATTCTTCCCACGTTTTCCGGGTCCTATATTCTTCTCATATTCTTCAGCGATAGATCCAGAATCGGGGACGAATGAGTCAGTGCACCGCTGGATACGTAATCCACCTTCAGGTCCCGAATCATCTCCACCTTCGCCTCATCCACATTGCCGGAAATCTCGATTTCCGCTCTGCCGTCGATGATTCCAATGGCCTCTGCCATCGTATCGTGGTTCATGTTATCCAGCATGATGATATCCGCTCCGGCATTTACCGCCTCCCGGGTCATCTCCAGATTCTCCACTTCCACTTCGATTTTCCGAACGAAAGGCGCATACTCCTTGGCCATTGCAATCGCCTTCGCCACGCCGCCGGCCGCCTCGATATGGTTATCCTTCAGCATCACGCCGTCGGAAAGGTTGTACCGATGGTTGCATCCGCCGCCGATTCGCACCGCATACTTCTCAAAAAACCCGGTTGTTCGGAGTAGTCTTCCGCGTATCCAACAGACGAATGCCGGTTCCCTCCAGCAGGTCCGCAATCTGACGGGTATGGGTCGCCACGCCGCTCATGCGCTGCAGATAGTTCAGCGCCGTCCGCTCGCCGGACAACAGCACCCGGATATCCCCCCGAATGTCCGCCAGCTTCTGACCCTTCTCCACCTTATCGCCATCCTTCACGTAAGTGACAACCTCCGTCTCCGGATCCAGCAGGGTGAATACCCGCTCAAAAACCTGCAGACCGCAGATCATGCCGTCCTGCTTGCAGAGCAGCTCCACGTTCCCCGGGCACTTGTCCCGCATGATGCAGTTGGTGGACACATCTTCACTGGTAATATCCTCCCGCAGCGCGCCGAGAATCAGCGGCTCCACGTTCAGCTCCATTGTCGCTCTATCAAACATTTTATTTCCTCTCTTCCGATAAAAACAAATTTCGCTCTCCATACGTTTCCGACGCTTCCGCCATTATACGTGGCGGTACTCGGAATTCATCGGCGTTCCGCCGTTTGCCTTCTCAATGGCCGCTGCCACCAGGCGGATGTTCTCCTTCTCCATGGTCTCCCGATCCTCATACTTCTTCAAATCCGTGTTGGTCACCACTTCATCATTTCCCTTGAACTCAGAATAGTGCTCCACCAGATCCTGAGCCGCTCTCTTGGAGAACACCAGGCTCTCCAACAGGGAATTGCTAGCCAGACGATTCTTTCCGTGCACGCCGTTACAAGCGGTTTCACCCACGGCATACAGCTGGTTCATGGTGGTTCTGCTCTCGTGATCTACCTTGATTCCGCCCATGAAATAGTGCTGCGCCGGAACCACCGGGATGCACTCCTTGAACACGTCATATCCCGCTTCTCTGCAGTGCTCCACGATGTTCGGGAAGTGGTTTTCCAGCACGTCGTGGGGAATCGGTCGCAGGTCTTCCCATACGTGTTCTGTTCCGTCCTTCTCCATCTGTTCGTGAATTTTCTGGGACAGCAGATCTCTCGGCAGAAGCTCGTTGGCGAAACGCTCCATGTTCTTTCCGTAGAGCTTTGCGCCCTCTCCTCGAACGGATTCCGAGATCAGGAAGCTTCTGGTCTTATCATCCTTGGAATAGAATGTGGTCGGGTGAATCTGCACGTAGTTGATGTCCTGCAGTTCAATTCCGTGGCGAATGGCGATGGCCAATGCATCGCCGGTGAGATGACGGAAGTTGGTGGAATGGCGATAAATTCCGCCGATTCCACCGGTGGCCAGTACGGTGCAATCCGCCTGAATGGTCTCCAGCGTGCCGTCCTTCTTCCGAACCACCGCGCCGTAGCAGGTGTTGTCCTTTGTAATCAGATCTTCCATGGTGGTGTATTCCATCAGCTTTACGTTCGGAAGCTTTTTTACCTGCGCCAGAAGCTTGCTGGTAATTTCCTTGCCGGTGATGTCCTCGTGAAAGAGGATTCTTTTATCCGAGTGGGCGCCCTCCCGGGTGAAATCCAATTCGCCGTTCTCGTCCCGGTGGAAACGAACGCCGTATTCCAGGAGATCCTGAACCACGTCCTGCGAGGAACGAATCATGATGTCCACGGACTCCCGGTCGTTCTCGTAGTGTCCGGCTTTCATGGTATCTTCAAAATAGCTGTCGTAGTCCTCGTCGTCCTTCAACATGCAGATTCCGCCCTGTGCCAGGTAGGAATCGTTGCTTTCCAGATCGGCTTTGGTAATCAGTGTGATTTCCTTGTCTCGAGGGAGCTGCAGTGCACAGTACAGTCCGGAGCAGCCGCTGCCGACGATTAATACTTCTGTCTTCATTATTAAACCTTCTTCCTTATGTTCCGTTGTTTTCAACCTTCCATTAACAACAAACCTTTATCAGTGATGAAGTATAACACATATTCTTTCAGGTGACAAGACAGTTGTAAATAAAAAAATTTACTGTTGTCTTGACATGTAAATATACAGTCACTATAATGAATAGGACAATCTGAAAGGAAATAAGGTTATGAATACAAGAGAATTACAGGATCGAATTATTGAACTGAAGAAGGAGAAGGATGTCTGCATCCTGGCCCACGCCTACCAGAGCCACGATATTTGGGAAGTTGCGAACTACGTCGGCGATTCCTACGGCCTCAGCGTACAGGCAGCGAAAGCACCTCAGAAGACCGTCATCATGGCCGGCGTTCGCTTCATGGCAGAAACCGTTAAGGTTCTTTCCCCGGAGAAGAAGGTTCTCCTGGCCAACGACCTGGCGGGATGCACCATGGCGCTGCAGATGGACCGGGATAAGGTTCTGGAGATGCAGAAAGAGAATCCGGGATATGCCACCGTCGCTTACATCAACACCACCTCGGAACTGAAGACCGCCGTGGACGTTGTGGTCACCTCTTCCTCTGCCGTTAAGATTCTGAAGAATATGCCGGAGAAGGACATCCTGTTCATCCCGGACTGCAACCTGGGCGCATGGGTCGCAAAACAGCTCCCGGAGAAAAATTTCAAGTTCTTCCAGGGCGGCTGCTCCACTCATATGAACATCACCCCGACCGATGTTCGGATTGCTCGGGAGAAGCATCCGGAAGCCAAGGTTCTGGTTCATCCGGAATGCCGCGCATCGGTCACCGAACAGGCGGATTATGCCGGAAGCACCACCGGAATCATGAACTACGCGAAGGAAAGCGATTGCAAGGAATTCATCATCGGCACGGAGAGCAGCATCGTACAGCACCTCCAGTTCGAATGTCCGGATAAGAAGTTCTACCTTCTCTCCGACCGCTGCGTATGTCACAACATGAAGATTACTACCCTATATGATGTATACAACGCACTGCTGGGTGAAGGCGGCGAAGAAATCCTGCTTTCCGACGAATTGATTCGGGATGCCAAGAGACCGATTGACCGCATGATTGAACTGGGCAAATAAATTCCGGTCGGACCCGTTTGAAGGCACGAACCATCCCTGTGGACTCGCTCCGCAGGGATTATTTTGGTTCTTCACTTTTTGGTTCTTCACTTTTTTGCAATGTTTTTTCCTTTTAAATTTCCTATATCAGTGACTCCTTCCGGCATGGTTCGCGCTCGCCTCTCCTCTAAGCCTTTGTTTTCCGTTTCCGAGCGCGAACCACTACCCCGGAAATCATCACCGGCCGGCCCGCGCTCCGGAAAAGTTCGCGCTCGCTGCCCCGGAAAGCCGAATAAAAAAATCATTCGTCCGTCATCGATTTCCGGTAGCGATGACCGCCGCGCTATGCTACCATATACGTACAAAGGAAGGAGATCGCCTATGGGATCCTATGTTGAATTCAAAATGTAAAGAAGGTGTACCGCATGGGGGAGGTGCTGATTGAAGCCCTCCACGACGCCACATTTGAAATAGAGAAAGGCGAAGTTTGTGTGATTGTAGGGGCATCCGGCGCCGGCAAAACCACCTTGCTGAACATCCTGGGAGGTATGGATACCCTGTCCGACGGACAGGTTCTTCTGGACGGAAAGGATATTTCCCGGTACAGCCGGCGGGAACTGACGGACTACCGCCGATACGAAATCGGTTTCGTCTTCCAATTCTATAATTTGATTCCAAACCTCACTGCTCTGGAGAATGTATCCCTGGCCACTCAGATTTGCCGGGATCCTTTGGATGCGGAAGAAACACTGACCAAGGTGGGACTGAAGGACCGCCTGGGGAACTTTCCGGCCCAGCTCTCCGGCGGCGAGCAGCAGCGGGTGGCCATCGCCCGGGCGCTGGCGAAGAATCCGAAACTTCTGCTGTGCGATGAACCTACCGGTGCGCTGGATTACAACACGGGAAAGTCCATCCTGAAACTGCTTCAGGATACCAGCCGGCAGCAGGGCATGACGGTGGTCATCATTACCCACAACACCGCCCTCACCGCTATGGCCGATCGAATTATCCACATCAAAAATGGACATATCTCTTCGGTAGAGAAGAATGAGCACATCACCCCGGTGGAAGACATAGAATGGTAGGACAGAAAAATGCTGAAAAAATCAACATTGCGAGAAATACGTTCCAGTCTGGGAAGATATTTGGCCATCCTGGCAATCGTCATGCTTGGCGTGGGGTTTTTCTGCGGTCTGAAATCCACCAAACCGGCCATGGTGGCTACTGCCAATGAATACTTGAAGAAAAACAAGATGTACGACTATCAGCTTCAGTCCACCCTTGGGTTAACGGAAAAGGATGTAGATGCCGTCGCCCGGCAGAATAAGGTGGAAGCGGCGGAAGGTTCCGTCACGGAAGACGTTCTCTTTCACTACGAAGGACAAGCATCCGATAAGGTCCTCCGCTTCCATTCCATCACCACAAAGGTCAATACCATCCACCTGATGAAGGGACGCCTGCCGAAAGCCAAGGATGAATGCGTGGTGGATCACAATCTTGGAAATGACCTGATTGGAAAGAAAATCGTGATCTCCCCCCGGAACAGCAAGAGTACCCGAAATTTGTTTTATCGGAAGGAGTTGAAGGTGGTGGGCACCGTCACCTCGCCGGTGTACCTGAACTTTGAGCGGGGCACCACCTCCTTGGGCGACGGAAAGGTTTCCGGCTTCGTATACATGAACCGGGATGCCTTCGATACGGATGTTTTCACCCGGATTGACGTGAAGCTGAAGAAGAACTACCCGATTTACTCCAAGAAGTACAAGAATTATATCGATGCCAACAACGCCGGAATGGAGGATATTCTTGAAGAGCGGGCGGAAATTCGATACAAGGATATTGTGGCCAAAGCCACTCGAAAATGGGAAAAGAACAAAGCCAAGTACGAGAAGAATTATAACGATTTCCTAAAAGAAAAGGCGGACACCCAACAGAAGCTCCGGGACAGCCATCAGAAGCTGACGAACAACAAGGCGAAGCTTCAGAAGAAGAGCAAGGAGCTGAACAGCAAGGAAAAATCTCTGAAATCCAATCTGAAGAAGGTAGACAGCGGAATTCGGCAGGTGAACGCCGCTATCGAACAGAGCAAGGCGGCAGGCGCGCCGGTGGACCGGCTTCTGGCGCAGAAGCAGCAGCTTCAGGGGCAGAAGCAGCAGCTTCAGGGGCAGAAGCGGAAGATCCAAGATGGTCTTCTACTGGTGAAGAAAGGCAAAGGGAAAATCAAGGCGGGCAATCAGGAACTGAAAAAAGGCTTCACGAAATATAACGAAGCCGTTGCCACGGTCAACAAGGAATTCCGCGAGGCAGAAGATAAATTGGCGGATGCCAAGGAGAAGCTGGACGACGGTAAGAAGAAAATTGCCGAAATCGATAAAGCGGATACCTACGTGCTAGACCGAAATACCAATACAGGATACGCATGTTTCGACAGCGATTCCTCCATCGTAGACGGAATCTGCAAGGTCTTCCCGATTTTCTTTTTCCTGGTCGCCGCCCTGGTGTGCATGACCACCATGACCCGAATGGTGGATGCCCAGCGGACGGAAATCGGTGTGCTGAAGGCACTGGGATACAGCAATTCTTCCATCATCGGAAAATACCTGTTCTATTCCTGCAGTGCTTCCCTATTGGGCGCCGTTACCGGACTTTTCGCCGGCGCTTATATTTTCCCGAGGGTGATTTGGAAAGCCTACGGCATGATGTACGACTTCAATGCCAACCTTAAATACGTACTCAGCCCGAAGCTGTCCGCTGCGGCGGTGGGGGTTTCCCTGCTTTGCGCCGTCAGTGCCACTCTGCTTCCTTGTCTGGGGGATTTCCGAGAAGTCCCGGCACAGCTGATTCGGCCTCGGGCACCGAAGAACGGAAAACGAATTCTTTTGGAACGAATCGGATTTCTGTGGAACCGGTTCAGCTTCCTTCAGAAAGTCACCTTCCGGAATATCTTCCGCTACAAAAAACGTTTTCTCATGATGCTCATCGGCATCAGCGGCTGCACCGCCCTTCTGGTGGCCGGTCTGGGCATTCGGGATTCCATCCAGAATGTGGTGAATTTCCAGTTCGACGAAATCCAGAAATACGATTACGATGTGACGTTCGATAAAAACATGACCGCCGAAAAGCAAAAAACATTCCGCAAGAATAACGACGGCGCCTACAAGGATATTCTCTTTGTCCATAAAAACAGTGCCGACATCCTCCACGGCGATCAGGTAAAATCCATCATCCTGATTGCGGCGGAATCCAAGGGCTTCCGGCAGTTCGTGGATCTCCACAACCACGCCGGCAAATCCATTTCCTATCCGGGTAAAGGTCAGGCGGTCATCTGTAAGAAGCTGGCACGCAACTACAATCTCTCCGTGGGAGATGAAATCACCCTCCGGGACGATGATTATCACCAAGGCAAGGTGAAAATCAGCGGAATCTGCGAAAACTACATCTACAACTACGTGTACATCACACCGGATACCTACCGAGACCTGTTCGGAACCGCGGCATCCATCAAATCCGCCATGGTTCGCACTGCCACCGGCAGCGACAAGTCCGTGCACCAATCCGCCACCAAACTTCTCAAGCGGGATGAGGTGGCCGCGGTATCCATCAACATAGATATGAGGGACCGGGTCAACAACATGATGAAGAGTTTGAATGCTATCGTTCTGGTGGTGGTTCTCTCCGCCGGCGCACTGGCCTTCATCGTGCTGTACAACCTGACCAATATCAACATCACCGAGCGAATCCGGGAGATTGCCACCATCAAGGTGCTGGGCTTCCGAAAAGGCGAAACCGCCGCCTACGTCTTCCGGGAGAACATTTTTCTCACCGGAATCAGTGCTCTGCTGGGCTTGGGACTGGGGCGGATTCTTCTGGGATTCATCATCAGCCGGATTAACATAGATCTGATTTCCTTCGATACTCGGATCACCGGATTCAGCTACGCTCTGGCAGTGATTCTCACCTTCGTCTTTGCCTTCATCGTGAGCATTGCCATGTCCCGACGGCTGGAGAACATCAGCATGACGGAGTCCTTGAAGAGCATCGAATAGCCTTTCCCGGCTTTCTTGCACCAAGTCTTGGTCGCTTCTAGGGCAATTCCCCCGAGGGACTTGGTGCATTACCGACGCAATCAATGCCTTTCCCGGCTTTCTTGCACCAAGCCCCCGCCACTTCCGGGGAAATTCTCCCGGGGGACTTGGTGCATTACCGACGCAATCAATGCGTTTCCAGGCTTTCTTGCACCAAGTCTTGGTCGCTTCCGAGGCAATTCTTCTGGGGGACTTGGTGCATTACCGACGCAATCAATGCGTTTCCCGACTTTCTTGCACCAAGTCTTGGTCGCTTTCGGGGAAATTCTCCCGGGGGACTTGGTGCATTGTCGACGCAATCAATGCGTTTCCAGGCTTTCTTGCACCAAGTCTTGATCGCTTCCGAGGTGAAAAGTAAAAAACTGCATCCGGAATCCAAGCTTGATGATAAGTTTGGATTCCGGATGCAGTTTTACTATTTTGACTTTTCTTTTGGGTCATAATGTTCTCTATCTAATCTTCCCCAACCGGAACGCTTCGATCATTTCCTGTGTCAGCGCCGGCCGAACCGGGTTCATTTCCAGTTCCTCTCGGGAAATAAAGAAGGCGGTTTCCAGCTCCTCTCGGTCCAGAACGATGCGGTCGTCCCCGTCCACCTCTGCGGTGTAGCCGATTTGCAAGTTTCCCGCAAAACCCCACGGCTGGGATCCGTAGTATCGGATGTTCTTGACCTTAAGTCCCACTTCTTCCATGACCTCCCGGGCCACGCATTCCTCTGCGGACTCCCCGATTTCCACGAAGCCGGCAATCAGTGCATACAAGTTGGTCTGCTTTCTGCCGTTGTAACGGGATACCAGCAGCTTATCCTCATGGGTTACCGCCACCGTTACCGCCGGGTTAATTCGGGGAAAAATAAGATTTCCGCACTTCGGACAGCGCATCAAGCGTTCCTTCTCGCCGTATTCCGTCCGGGTTCCGCATCTTCCGCACATCCGATTGTTTTTGTACCACGCATTCAGGTGCCCCGCCGTCATGGCTGCAAAGCACAGGTCTTTCGGTTTTCCCTTTCGGAGAACCCGAGGAGACCGATACTCGTAGCCCGCCGGCAGGGAAACGCTGCATTCGCTCTTTGGCATAAAGAACCGGGTATCGTCAATGGAGAACAGGTAGACGCACTCCTCTTCCGTAAGACCTGCATCTCCCGCTTTTGGAATCTCCAGCATTCCGTCCTCGGACTCCTTCATGCCGATTTCGCCGCTCTTCTCATCGAAGAGAAACAGCTCATCCTCTGCCCGCATCCGAATGTCCGGTCTGTAGTGATTATCAAATATTCTATCGCCGATTTCCTGTATCATCTATAATTTAACTCCTGCTAAAAGTATTTTCGGGATTTCTCCCTGCTTACAGTTCCGGGAATCCGTGCGCCCGATGGTACTGCCGCCCCTTTTCACAATCCGACGCAATCCGCTCCCGCAGCTCTTCTACGGAACCGAATTTCATCTCCGGCCGCTCCCACTTCAAGAACTCAATCCGGATATTTTTACCGTACAAATCCCGATTCAGTCCGTACACGTGGGTCTCGATGGATTTCTCAAATTCCCCGACTGTTGGTTTTACCCCCACATCGGTAATCCCCGGATATTTGACGCCGTCGATTTCCGCCAATGTGTAATAGACCCCGTTGGGCGGCGCGATTCGGTAGGCTTCGAACACCACGTTGGCCGTCGGGAAACCGATTCGGCCCCCCAGCTGCTTGCCGGGAATCACCTTTCCGGTGCAATAGAAGTTCCGGCCCAGGCAAACCGATGCCCGTTCCATATCCCCTTCCGTAATCAATCGGCGAACCAAGGTGGAGCTGACCACCATATCATCAACGTATACCGGCTCATTCACCAGAACCTCCATTCCCAGGTCCCGGCCCAGGCTTTGCATCAAATCCACATCCCCGGCCGCTTTCTTTCCGAACCGAAAATTGAATCCGCAGCACACTGCTGCCGCATGCAGGGTCTCTCCCAGAATGCGCCGGATAAAATCCTCTGCAGAGGTATTTCGAATTCTCTCGTCAAATGGAATATCCACCACAACCTCAATCCCCAGGGACTGAAGCAGTGCCATTTTCTCCATCTCGGTACAGATGAGGCTCACCTCTTTGCGGGTATGCGTGGAAAAGGTAAAGCATACCGGCGTCCAGTTGTTCCGCTTTGCTTTTCGTACCGCACTCAGGAGAATCTCCCGGTGGCCGATATGAACCCCGTCGAAATTGCCCAGTGCTACCACCGTCTGCCCATCTATCTTAACATCGTCTAATGAACGTATTACTTTCATCTTATCGTATCACCTTCTCCGGATATAACGTATTCTCCCGAAGGGAAGAAATTCCCAGGAACTTTCCTTCCGGGTCGTACACCCGGTATTTATCCCCCAAGCGGGACTCCTCCTGCATCGCCTCCGGAACTGCAGGCGATGCAAGCACGTTCACGTATCCGGTATCAATCTCCCGACCATTGTAATAGAACGGCACGGACTCCATGCTCTTCAGTTCGATTCTGCCCAAGTGCACCAACGTTTCATCCATGGGAATCACGCAGCGCTCCAGCTCCTCATCGGTCATCTCCAAAATCTCCGGAAGCGTCCGCGCGTCTTCCACCCGAAAACAACCGGATTGGGTTCGCTGAAGGGCGGTCATGGTGCCTCCGCAACCCAATTTTTTCCCGATGTCGTCGCAGATGGTGCGGATATATGTTCCCTTGGAGCAGGTCACCCGAAAGAGAATCCGGTTCTCTCTCAAATTCACTTCCACCGGCTGAATGTCCTCCACATAGATTTTCCGGGATTTGATTTCCACCTCTACCCCTTCTCGGGCGTATTTGTACAGCGGCTTCCCGTTCACCTTCAGTGCGGAATACTTCGGCGGAATCTGGGTGATCCATCCCCTAAAAGAATCAATCGTCTGAATTACATCCTCTTCCGACACATCCACCGGTTTCGTCTCCAGTACCGTGCCGGTGATGTCCAGAGTATCTGTCACCATTCCCAGCTTCATTTCCGCTTCGTAGGTCTTAAAATCGTCATCGTAATATTCGATAATCCGAGTCGCCTTCCCAAAACACACCGGAAGCACTCCCGTCGCCATGGGATCCAGCGTTCCGGTATGCCCCACACGTCGAATGTGAAGCCGTCCCCGAAGTTTTGCCACCACATCCTGGGATGTCCAGCCCTCCGGCTTATTGATATTCAGGATTCCGTTTTCAAACATATTATTGATCTTTCTCCACTTGCTCCACTAACTTCTCTGTAATAATCGACTTCGCCTCATCCAGCGGCTTCCGGATTCGGCAGCCCGCCGCCAGAACGTGTCCGCCGCCGCCCAAGGCACCGGCCACTTCCGCCACGTTGATATGGGACCGGGAACGGAGACTGCATCGAATCACCGCCGGTTCCGCTTCCTTCAGCAGGCATCCCACCTCGATGCCGTCCACGCTCATAATGTCCTGCACAAAACCTTCCGCTTCGCTCAATTCGCACCCGGTCTCCCGGAGCATTTCCTGTGTCACGGCGGCCACGGCCACCTTGTCCTCACCGAACAGCTGAATACTGCTCATCACCAGGGAATGCAGCCGAATGGACCGCAGGGAATTGCGGTTATAAATCAGGTTGCTGATTTTCTTGCAATTGAACCCCGACACCCGGTGCAGCTGCGCCGCCATTTCGTGGGTACGCGCAGTGGTATTGGCATGCTGAAAATTCCCGGTATCCGTGGTGATTGCGGTAAAAATACCCTCCGCCATCGGAAGATCGATTTCCACATTCATCGCTTCAATCAAAAGCTCAATCATCTCTCCCGTTGCCGCCGAGTCCGGTTCGATTCGGCCAAAATCAAAATTCGGTTGTTCTCCGGTCACCCCATGGTGGTCAATCACTGCTTTTACCGGGGCCGTCTCAAAGATTTCCTCTCGCCCCGGAATGCGGTTCATTCCGCTGCAATCCACCATGATGGCCATTTCCGGCCGGAAGTCCGGCTGGGAAACAATCAAATTCCTCGCCAGAAAGTCCAGATTCGCCGGTGTCGCCTCGTCGGTGACGATTACCGCATTCTTACCCATGGATTTCAGCGCAACGCAAAGAGCGGATGACGAGCCCAAGGCATCGCCATCCATGTTTACGTGCGGAAGAATCACGATGTGATCCAATCCTGCCAATTTTTCTGCTATCTCTTTGTATGAATTCTTCATATTAGTTCTCGTTGTGAATTTCATCAATCAGCGCATCGATGTGCCGTCCGTAATCCATGGAGGAATCGATTTTGAAAATCAATTCCGGCACGTGGCGCATCTTGATGTCCTTTCCGATGTTCTTCTTGAAGGTTCCCTTTGCCCGATTAAAGGCTTCCAGAACTTCCTTGTTCACTGCTTCTTTGTCCTCATCTGCGAGGGTCAGCGGTGTGATGTACACCGTGGCGAAACTGCCGTCCGCAGTGACATCCACACCGGAAATGGTGATAATTCTCGAGTTCAGTCTCGGATCCTTGATTCCGTTCACCAGCAGCTTGCTGATGCTCTTTTTAATCTCTTCCGAAACCCGTCCAATTCGATGATTTCTACCCATAATTATCTTTCAACCTCTACCATTGTGAAGCATTCCAGCGTATCGCCCGGTTTGATATCGTTGTAGTTTTCGATTCCCAGACCGCATTCGTAACCGGTTGCCACTTCCTTGGCATCGTCCTTGTATCTCTTCAGAGAGGAGATGGTGCCTTCGTGGATTACGATGCCATCCCGTACCAGACGAATCTGTGCATTCCGCTGAATCTTTCCTTCTGTAACATAGGCACCGCCGACAGTTCCCACGTTCGGTACGCGGAAGGTGTCACGGATTTCTGCCTTACCCAGAATTTCTTCCCGGAATTCCGGATCCAGCATACCCTTCATCGCGTCGGAAATTTCGTCGATGATATCGTAGATGACACGGTATGTTCTGATTTCAACATCCGCATCCGCCGCCTGGTTGGTTACGGCCGTGGTCGGACGAACGTTAAATCCGATAATGATGGCATTGGATGTCTCCGCCAGCATTACGTCGGACTCGGTGACGGTACCTACGCCGGAATGAACCACGTTGATTCGAACATCCGGTGTATCCAGCTTCTCCAGAGAGGAGATGATAGCACCGACGGAACCCTGTACGTCCGCCTTGATAATCAGGTTCAGTTCCTTGGTCTCGCCTTCCTGAATCTGGGAGAAGAGCTTGTCCAGCGTCATGCTGGCATTCTTTGCCAATACATCCTCTCTCATCTTCTCGGCACGGCTGTTTGCGATTTCTCTGGCAACCTTATCGTCCTTCACGGCATTGAAGGCATCACCGGCCATCGGTACATCCGACAGACCCAGAATTTCTACTGCCGTTGCCGGACCGGCCTTACGGATTTTGTCACCCTTGAAGTTAGTCATTACACGGATCTTTCCGGAGCATGTTCCGGCTACCACACTCTGACCGGTCTTCAGAGTACCGTTCATTACCAGCAGTGTGGCAATCGGACCTCTTGCCTTGTCCAGTCTGGCCTCGATTACCGTACCCAGTGCCAGTCTGTCCGGGTTCGCCTTCAGCTCCAGCATTTCTGCCTCCAGAAGAATCATCTCCAGCAGGTCGGTAATGCCTTCGCCCTTCTTTGCGGATACCGGTACACTGATTACGTCTCCACCCCAGTCTTCTACCAGGATGCCGTTGTCGGCCAGGTCCTTCTTTACCTTGTCCGGATTTGCGCCCGGCTTATCCATCTTGTTGATGGCAACGATAATCGGAACGTTTGCCGCCTTTGCGTGGCTGATGGACTCGATGGTCTGCGGCTTAACACTGTCATCTGCCGCAACAACCAATACGGCGATATCCGTAATCTGTGCACCGCGGGCACGCATGGTGGTAAACGCTTCGTGTCCCGGAGTATCCAGGAATACGATTTTCTTGCCGTTGATGGTAACTTCAGATGCACCGATATGCTGTGTAATTCCGCCGGATTCTCCTGCGGTGACGTTGGTGTTTCGAATCGCATCCAGCAGGGATGTTTTACCGTGGTCAACGTGACCCATTACGGTGATGATTGGAGCTCTCGGCTTCAGTTCGCTTTCCGCATCTTCGTGAAGATCCAGGCCTTCTTCCGGCTCTTCTTCCACTTCTTCGGTAACCACGACGCTGATACCCAGATCCTCTGCCAGCATCTCCACCACGTCCTTATCGATGGTCTGGTTCAATGTAGCCATGATGCCCATCTTCATCAGAGACATGATGATGGATGTCGGCGAGATCTCTGCCTGTTCTGCCAGACCCGCAACGGTAATCGGAACGGTTACCGCAATGGTGCCTTCCGGCAGAAGCTCTTCAATATCCACTTCCGGCTCCACGTTCTTCGGTGCTTTCTTTTTCTTGTGTCTGGTCTGTTTTTCCAGAGAATTCTCGTCGAAGTAACGGGAATTTTTTCCGCCGCCGTTTCCTTCGTGACGACCGTGCTTGTTGTGACGATCACCTCTGCTGCGGTCTTCATTCTTATCCTTGTTGTGGTCAAAGAACTTCTTGCTCTTTCCCTTTCCGCCCTTTCCGGTTTCTACCGCTGCCATTTCCGGTGCGGATGCGCCGGTGCTGCGGCGCGGGGAATGATCGTTCCGGCCTTCATTGTTGTTCCGGCGGTTTCCGCCGTCCTTACGGCCCTGACCATCTTTTCCTCTGCGGTCATTGCGGTCGTTTCTCTTCTTTCTGCCATCGGAAGATTTGCCGGATTCCTTTGCTTCCGGCTGCGGTGCTTTGGATGCATCGAAAATCTTCTTGAAGCGCATTGGCTTGTTCGGAGCGTTGGTATACTCTTCCTTCTTTGCCGTCTTCTTTTCTTCTGCCTTGTGGTCCGCTGCCTTCTTTTCAGCAGGCTTATCGGACGTCTTTTTCTCAGACTTCTTCTCGGATTTCTTCGCCGCCTTTTTCTCAGCGGTTTCTTTTTCTTTTGCGGCTTTCTGCTCAGCCTTTGCCGCCGCTTCTTCGCTTTCAACCTCGGCTGCGGTCTTCACGATTTTCAGTCCAACCCGTTTCTTCGGCTCTTCCTTCGGAGCTTCTTCCTTTGCCGGTGCATCCTTCGGAGCTTCTTCCTTCTCCCTCTTCGCCATCGGTGCCGGTTTGCTGATAATCGGAGTTGCCTTAATCTTCGGTTTCTTGGACTGGGCTTCCGGACGATCGTTTCCTTTCAGCATATTGATGGTGCTGATAATTCTACCCGCATCCCGATCCTCCATGCTGTCTTCCTCGCCGGTCACCTTAATGCCCAACTTGTCGGAATTTCGTTTCAGTTCCTGATACGAAATATCCAGCTCGGTCATAATATCAGATACCTTCTTCGCCATTCACTACCTCCTTTACAAATGCACTGGCTTCGTCAAAAGCCGCATCTGTTATTTCCATTTTGATTTCTCTCTTATAATTTCGCTGAAATGCTCTGCTTTTTCTTGCTTTCTCGATGCATTCCGGATTCTTGCAGAGATACACGCCTCGCCCCGGGCTCTTCCCGTCTCGATCCACATGAATGGCTTCATCGTGGAGCGTCAGCCGAATCAGCTGATTCTGAGGAAAGGATTCCCTGCACCCGATGCATCTTCGCATTGGTGTTCTTCGGTCTTTCATACCACGCCTCTACTCTTCCGAAGCGGTCTCTTCTGCTTCCGGTGCTTCTGCCTCCACAACTGCATCTTCTGTCATTTCATTTTCTTCTTCAAAAGCATTTGCCTCTTCATCTTCATCGGTATAGTCATCAAAATCAAAACCGCTTTCTTCCAGCTGGGCCTTGCTCTTGATATCGATCTTCCATCCGCTGACTCTGGCTGCCAGACGAACGTTCTGTCCTTCTCTTCCGATGGCCAGGGAAAGCTGCTGTTCCGGAACCACAGCGATGGCGCTCTTTTCTTTTTCATCGGCATATACCGCTTCCACAACTGCCGGACGCAGAACGTTGCTGATCAGCACCGTCGGATTCTCATCCCATACGATGATGTCGATTTTCTCATCGTTCAGCTCGTCCACGATGGACTGTACACGGGATCCCCGGTTTCCAACGCAGGCACCTACCGGATCCACGTTCTCATCGTTGGAATATACCGCAATCTTCGTGCGGGAACCGGCCTCACGGGCAATTCCTTTAATCTCCACCGTACCGTCGGCAATTTCCGGAATTTCCAGTTCGAACAGCTTCCGAACCAGTCCCGGATGGGAACGGGAAATGAAAATCTGAGTTCCCTTCGGCTTCTTCTGTACGTCCATTACGTATACCTTGATATACTGACCCGGACGCAGTTCCTCGCCGCGAACCTGCTCGGATTTAGACAAAGAACATTCCACGTTTCCGATGGATACGTAGACCCTACCTTCGTTCACTCTCTCGACTCTTGCGGTCACCAGCTTTTCCTTCAGTTCGATGAACTGGTCGTAGGTGTTGTTTCGTTCCGCTTCACGGATGCTCTGAACCACAACCTGCTTTGCGGTCTGTGCGGCAATGCGGCCGAAATCCTTCGGATCGATTCGGTACTGAATCTCATCGCCGATTTCGTAACGTTCGTCGTAAGACCGTGCTTCTTCCAAAGATACCTCGGTGGCATCATCCATTACTTCTTCCACAACTTCCTTGCTGAGAAGTACCATTACCTCACCGGATTCCCGGTCTACTATGACATCCACCTTCTGGTCTTTGCTGTAGTTTCTTTCGTAAGTGGTTTTAACGGCCTTCTCGATTGCCGCGATAATGTCCTCTTTGGAAATGTTCTTTTCGCGCTCCAACTCATTGAGTGCATCTAGAAATTCCTTATTCATTTAACCCTCCTAAATATAACTGCAAGGTTGATCTTGGAAATCTTCTTGTGCGGAATCTCCAATCTCTCCCCATCTAAATCCAACTGAATTACATCTTCTTCCGTGCGTCCCACCAGCTCGGCCTCAAAGCTCTTCTGACCGTTCATCGGTTCATACAGCTTGACGTCTACAATTCTTCCGGCGAAACGGTCGAAGTCCTTATCATGAATCAGCTCCCGATCCATTCCCGGTGAGGACACCTCGATGGTGTACTGACGGGCAATCAGATCCAGTTCATCCAGTTTCTCGCTCAGATACCGATTCACCTCTTCACATTCTTCAATGTTTACAAATTCCTGCTCACAATCTGCCGGTTTGTCAAGATATACCCGAAGTTTCCATTCCGGTCCCTCCTTGCGGTACTCTACATTATAAATTTCCAAATCTCTGCCGCAAATATACTCTTCTGCAAGTTCTTTTACGCGGCTGACTACATCTTCTTTTGCCATCATCCCTCCGGAATAATCCACATACAAACGAAAGAGTGGGCTCTGCCCACTCTTTCAAGTTCCAACGTATATGGATATAATAGCACGAATCCCTTTGATATGCAAGGGTTTTTCTTGATATTCCGGGGAATTCTTAGATTTTGTAACGTCCCATAGAAGCCGCCAAGTGCTTCATCATGGTTTGCGTTGCCGCATCCACATTTCCGCTGATAATCGCACCGTACAATTTCTGATGCTCTTCCACAACGGCCTGCAGCTGTTCCGAATCCACCATACCGGTTCCGCTGACCCGCTTGAGGAAATTTCGAATCGTGGTCAGCATGGACAGGATAATCGGATTGCCGGAACATTCTGCAATGCAGGTATGGAATTCAATATCCGCATTCAGGGTTTCCTGCAGCGCATGCTGCAGATTGTCCGTATCCTTGCTTTCCTGGAAGGTTTTCTGCATCCGATAATAGATGTCCGTCAGTTTATCCAGTTTATTCTTATCCTCGCACTGAGACGCCAGCTGAACCGCCCGGAGTTCCAGCGCTCCACGAACCTGAAGGATGCTCTTTACCTGAGTGCCGTCCAGAAACAGAGACCAGGACAACGGTACCGAGAAGAAATTGGTTTCCCGGCTCGTAATATACGTACCCTGTCCCAGGCGTATATCAATCATCCCCAAGACGTCCAATACCTTTAAGGCCTCCCGGACGGCGGATCGGCCGACATTTAATTTTTTTGCCAGCTCCCGGTCTGACTCAATCTGATCTCCTAGCTTTAGACGGCCTTCCAGAATTTCATCGGCGAAATACATGGTCAGTCGATTGACCAACTGACTGATATTTCCCTTTTTTTCACTCTTATAGAACAAATCCTCGTCTGCCTGATGAGAATTCAAACAGGTTTCCAGATTCTGGAGAAATTCCTGCGGTTCCAGGGAGAACATCATGCCTGTCAGCATGTAAACGGCCGGAAACGGCACTGATTACCTCATTGAGGCGATCGCCCCCTTGGATTCCAGGTTGGATAGAGTCGCCACGCTCATGGCCGTCTTTCCATTCTCTTTCATCAGAAAATACTCCAAAAATTCCTTTTGGGTCATCTTCAACGTCCGGCGAACCTGTCGGATATTGTCTTTCTTGTAGACAGAGTTGTACTTGCCCTCTACCATCATGTACCTCATTTTTTCACTCAATCTTTAACTTCGCGATTACTCGTTCAGAAGTTTTTCAACCAGGTCGGTCATCAGTACAGAGGCTTTAGCCAGGTCACTGTATTTACTGAATTCAACCGGTGCATGGCTTCGACCGTCCTTGCTGGAAACGAACAACATAACTGTTGGAAGCTGCTGACCGATTTCCAGAGAGTCGTGTCCCGCACCACTCGGAAGGCGCATGTAGGAATATCCTCTCTCCTTGCAGGAATCTTCCAGTGTGTTCAGCATGCCTGCATCCAGAGCAACCGGTTCGATGACCAGCTTCGTGTCAATTTCATAGGTTCCGCCCATAATCTTGCACTCACGCTCCAATGCAGCTCGAATTCTTCTGGCGATATCATTAATATTATCATTATTCATGGACCGAATGTCAACCGTGAACTCTACTTTCTCCGCAACGATGTTCATTCCGCCCGGGGTTACGTTCATGAAACCAACGGTAGCAACCGTACCGTCTGCCTTCTCCCGTGCCCAGTCTGCAATTTTGCATATTACCTTCGATGCGGTATCTACGGCATCCATTCTCATATCCATTGGAGTGGTTCCTGCATGGTCGGCTCTTCCGTGTACCGTAACCATGTATCTCTGAATACCGACGATACCGGTTACCAGACCGATTTCCAGCTCTTTCTGATCCAGTACCGGACCCTGCTCGATGTGCGCTTCTACAAAGTGCCCGATGGAGCCCTCTTTCCAAGCGGCATCGCCTACTTTTGCCGGATCCAAGCCGTATTCCTTCATCGCTTCTGCAATGGAGATTCCGCTTGCATCCTTGAACTGCTCGGTATATGACTCATCGCGGTGACCCAGTATTGCACCGGAACCAAAATATCCGGTCCCGAAACGCATACCTTCTTCATCGTTGAAGCCGACAACAACCAGATCTCTCTTATGTTCCATTCCGCTCTCTACAATCTGACGAGCCATCTCGATGGAGCAAACCACGCCGCCGATGCCATCGTAGTTACCGCCGTGGATCACCGAATCGTAATGAGAACCGGACATCACGCATGGAGCGTCCGGATCCGTACCTCTCAGAATACCGATTACGTTTCCGGCTTCATCCTCGTGCACTTCCAGACCAATTTCTTCCATGATTTCTCTCAGATAATTCACGGCTTCTCTCGCTTCCTTGGTGAACGGAAGTCGGGTGCAGCCTTCTCCCGGGGTAGCGGTGAATTTCTTCAGATACTCCAGATCCTGGGCAATTCTTCCTGTAATCTTTTCGATTTCCATCTTAACGTCCTCCTAGTTTTTTCGATCAATAATAAAACCTTAATCGGTGAAATAAGCATTGCCACGACCACCGCCGCGAATCCCCCTGTTGCCAATCCGTTCATTCCATGGTTTACCCCAAGAAGAATCAGAGTGAAACCGATCATGGTGATGATAAATGCAACGGTTAATGCCCCTGCATTCGTTTTCCAGAAACTTTTCTTTTCCATTCTATTTATCTCCATTTCTACAGACCAAACACCAGGAATAAGAACAGGCCAATTGCAATGGTGGCCGGAATGGTGAAGGTCAGCATAATTTTCAGCACTTCACCTTCTTTGCCCAGACATCCAGCGGTGGTGGTTCCCAGAATAATCTTGCTCGGGCTCACTGCAGCACCGATCGCACCGCCTGCGGTCTGTGCCCCCAATACCGCCGGTGCATTCACACCCAGCAGAGAAGATGTAGTCATCTGGAAGTCTCCGAACAGAATGTTGGAACTCATGTTGCTGCCGGTCATAAATGTTCCCAGCAGTCCGATAAACGGCGCGAGGATCAGGTATTTATTGCCCAGCACGCCGGCAATTCCCTGAGACAGAACGACGGTCTGTCCGGTTCCGGACATAATCTTGGACATGATTACCAGTCCGATTACTGCCATTCCGGATGGCATGGTCATGGTAATGGAGCGGCCGAAAATCGCCTTGGTTCCGCCGGCCTGAATCCAGCCGTGCTTCTTGTAGTATGCCAATCCGATTACTGCAGACAGGAACAGGAACATGCTGGCATGGGTAAACGGAACAATCGGCGAGAACGCATCGGAGGCCGCATTGACGAAGCCGTATCCGGTGGATGTTTCCGGAACGGAAATGCTCAGCTGAACCTTGCTCAAGAATGCATTGATTGGTGCAACCGTCAGCACGATGATGGTCATCAGGGACAGCAGTACGTACGGTACGAATGCCTGTACCAGTGTCATATCCTTCGGTGCATCCAAGGTCTCTCCGGTGCTCTCGGTGCGAACCATAATCTTGGAATCTTCGATTCTCCACTCATCCCGGTACATCTTCATCCTTCCCATTAGCATGAGAACGACCAGACAGATAACAGCCGGAACGAAGTTGCTCAGTGTGGTGTTCACCTGGCTCAGCACCAGCTCACCGCCGCCACCGATAATCGTCATTACCAGCACGGCCGGAAGCCCCTTCTTTACAGCCTTTCCTTTTCCGTACAGCCAGCAGATGATAATGCCGGTCACGAAATCCCATACCAGCAGGAATACCGCTGCCCAGAATGCCGCCCTGTAATATTCCAGACTGCCTGCCTGAACACCGGCGGATACCGTCAGAGAGTCCCACGCGGCACCCAAGGTACCGAAGGTATTTCCCCATGCCTGACCCAGCAGCGGAATAACGATAGCATACATCGGCGCCACGCCGATACCAATCAGAAGCGGTGCGCCTACTGCAACCGGTACACCGAATCCGGTAATGCCCTGCAGGAAACTTTCGAAAATCCAGCCCATCGCCAGTACCAGCAGCAGTTCATTCGGCAGCAGCTTGCTCATGCCTTCTTTGATGACAATGAACGCTTTTGCCTCATCGCCCACCTGGTACATGAGAATCGCCGTCCAGATAATCAGGAGGATGACTAACGCACTCCAGATTCCTTTGGCACTCTCCACCGCGATGGTGGTAATGTCCGCCCTATACACCAGCAGACCGGAAAAAATCGTAATAAGCAAGCCAACCGGGGCTGCCTCGGTGGCGCCCCAGTGAAACTTGATCATTAATACGATTAATACGATAATCGGCAGAAACGCCATTATCCATGTCAAGAAATTTACAGGTATATTCATATTGAAAGTACTCCTCTTTTTCTCAAATCTCGTATTATGGTAAAAGCAGAATTATCTGTGGATGACGGTTCCAGTCTCTCCATTGATACCTTCTTTTGCCTTCTCGAGGAGTGTGATCAACGCATTTCTGCCTTCTCCGGATTCTGCGAAACGGATTGCCGCTTCTACCTTTGGAAGCATGGAGCCCTTTGCAAACTGTTCCTCAGCAATGTACTCCTTTGCCTGATCTACAGTCAAATCTGCCAGCCATTCCTGGTTTTCCTTACCCCAGTTAATAGCAACCTTCTCCACAGCTGTGAGAATTACCAGATAATCGGCACCGAAAGTGGATGCCAGCAAGCTGCTTGCGTTGTCCTTATCGATAACGGCACGCGCACCGACCAGTGCACCGTCCCGATCCACAACCGGGATACCGCCGCCGCCGCAGGTGATTACGATGTGACCGGCTTCGAACAGAGTTTTGATGGTTCCAAGTTCACAGATTCTCTTTGGCATTGGAGAAGCAACCACCTCTCTGTAACCTCTTCCGGCATCCTCTACCACAGCAACGCCCTGAGCTTCCAGCTCATCCGCTTCTTCTTTGGTCAGGAAACGTCCGATCGGCTTGGTCGGATTCTTGAAGGCATCGTCATTCTCATCCACCAATGTCTGAGAAATAATTGTGGAAACCTTCTTGTCGATTCCTCTCTTCTTCAGTTCATATTTGATTGCATTCTGCAGATCGATTCCGATATATCCCTGGCTCATTGCGCCGCAGGATGCCAGCGGAACCTCTCCGTACTGGTGATTGGATCTTGCCAGCATATCCATTGCATTCTGAATCATTCCTACCTGTGGTCCGTTTCCGTGAGTGACAATCAGATCATGACCCTCTTCAATCAGGTCCACAATTACACCGGCAGTGTGAGCAACCGCTTTCCGCTGCTCTTCTACGTTATTTCCCAGTGCATTTCCCCCCAGTGCGATGACAATTTTCTTGCCCATTATTTAGTCCTCCATATACTCTGATATACGCAGCGGCCTGATTTCTCAGGCCGCCACAGTAGCTTCTTTAAATTAGATTATTCCTCAAAACCCAACTTCTTTGCATAAGCCAGAACGGCCTTCTGGAATGCTTCAATCGGCGGATGTACCGTACCGGCACCAATCTGACCGAATCCCGCAATCTTGTGGGCGATACCGGTGTTGATAACCGGAGTAATTCCCTTTTCCACAACCAGTCTTGCATCAATACCCAGGCAGGTACCTCTGAAGTTCCAGTTCGGAATGATGTAGTTCGGATTTCTGTCGATGGTGATTTCAGTCATTTCGTTGCTGGTGTTCAGCGCATCTTCATAGCCGCCTGCACCGACGAACCGGGTTACAGCCGGAGCTGCGATCATTGCCATTCCACCGACACCAACGGTTTCGGTAATTGCACTGTCGCCGATATCCGGGCAAGCATCCTCGCCGTCATAACCGGTGAAGTACAGACCCTGCGGTGTATTTACCGGACCGGTGAACCATTCGTCTCCCATTCCGGCGATACGGATACCGAAGTTTACGCCATTTCTGCACATTGCAGTAACAACGGTTCCGTCGGTCAGCGTTCTCGCACCGTCCATGATTGCCTTACCGGTTGCCATCATGATGTTCAGGAAGAACTGATCGGTGTCTGCCAAGAACTTCATTACAGAAGATTTCTCATCCTGCGGCATATCCATGTCGGTGATAATCGGTGCCATTTCCTTATAGAAGCACAGGGACGCAGCAATATTTCTCTGGTGGAACTCGTCGCCCATTGCGATTGCCTTTGCAATCAGCGGATTGATTGCCAGACCTCCATCCAGGGAACGAATCGCTCTTCCCAGTGTTGGTCCCAGTACATCTCTCATCCATCTCAGGCGGTTTACAACCTCTTCAGAGTATGCACCGAAACGCAGTACCTTTCCGATACCTTCGTTCATCTGGCAGTATGCGTAGTTGCCATCGGTTTCGTTCTGAACAACGAATACCGGCATGTTCTGTGTAGTGATTCCGCCCATCGGACCTACTGCGTTGCAGTGGTGGCATGGAACGAACTGAATCTCACCGGACTCCAGGAGCTTACGAGCATCTGCTTCGTTGTCTGCCCACTCCTCGAAGAGCACTGCACCAACGCAGGAACCCTGTACGGTTGCCGGCATATCCTTGTATTCAATCGGCGGACCTGCGTGCAGGATTACCTTTCCGTTGTTTTCGTTCAGCTGCGGAATTACCGTCTTTGCCGGAACGTTGTCTTTCAGTACCGGCTGAGCAGCAACGACCTTTGCGATTACCTTGCGGTTTGCTTCGTCGATATCGAATCCTTCGTAATTTCTCAGGAAGTTCAGAGCCTTAATCAGAGTGATATCTCCGCCTGCCGGTGGCATCCAGTCGTACTGTACCACATCGCAGCCGAATTTCTCGGTTACTTCTGCAAAGCTCTTCAGACCGATGTTGATAACCTTTGGCTTGTTGGAGAGCATCTTCACCAGCTTTTCGGAAGGTGCGGATACTTCGCACTCTCTTACCTGCTTCGGACGAGTTTCCTTCTGTTCCGGAATGAAATCGTATCCGATTGCCTGAAGTGCAGTCTTTGCAGCCAGCATGTTGGTTTCCGCCACAATTACGCCGGCTTCCTTCAGCTTTGCAACGGATTCGTCGTAACCCTGGAAGTCGTTTCTGGTTCCGCATACTTCTGCAACGAAGAATACATTTCTGTTCTGAGCAGCAGCCTTTTCCTGCAGGCTCTTTACTGCCGGAATCAGTGCTCCGGCCATGTCTTCGTGAGAACCGTATCCCAGTACCACGTCGAACAGGATGACACCGGTGCTTGGATCGTCCACAGCCTCTTCCATGCACTCTACTCTGGTTCTCGGATCGATCATTGGATGCGGCTTACCCTGTGTGTAAACGTCATCGCCCAGGTCGATTACCACGTTGCCGTCTGCGTTCAGCTTGAATCCTTCCTGATGAGCGCAATCCTGCAGTCCCAGTGCTTCTTTAATCAGCGTTGCAGATTCTCCGGCCAGAGTACCGCCGGAATAGTATGCCTTGATGGTCTTCTTGTCTTCCTTCTTGAAGAACCGGCTTCTGTCGCAATCAACAGTTCCCTCTTCTACCTTCTGACCTCTTACCAGGCTTACTGCCAGGCGAGCACACTCATCCAGCGTATAGGTCTGATAGAATCCCTCTTCGTAATATTCCGGCTTCTCGCCCAGGAACAAGCATACAACCGGCTTCTTGCAAACGCTCAGTCTTGCAGCAACCTTATCTGCCACTTCCTTTGCCGGTGGTTTGGAGATAACAACCAGCACCTTAACGGTCTGATCCTCTTCCATGGCATCGATTACATCCAGCATTGTGGTTCCGCCTACCTCTGCAGACAGATCTCTGCCGCCGGTTCCGATTGCGTTGGTAACGCCCTCGCCCAGACGGTCAATGATGGTGGTCAGTTCCTGAATTCCGGTACCGGATGCACCGATGATTCCGATGGAACCCGGGTTAACGGTGTTGGTAAAAGCAATCGGAACGCTCTGGATGATTCCGGTTCCGCAGTCCGGTCCCATAACAACCAGGCCCTTCTCGTGCGCCTTATCCTTAATCTTCTTCTCATCTTCGATGGTTACGTTGTCGGAGAACATGAACACGTTCATGTCTTCGTCCAGTGCTCTCTCCGCTTCCAGTGCGGCATATGCACCCGGAATGGAAATAACTGCCAGGTTGGCATCCGGCATCTGAGCCAGAGCCTGATCCCAGGACTTTGCTGCCTGAGCACCCTGCTTCTTCGCATCGGCGCTTCCTTCTTTTGCGAAGTACTCGTCTACTCTCTCCATCAGTGCGTCCAGAACGCTTTCCTCTTCCACGTCTGCAACGACTACCATGTCGTTCGGCGTAGCTGCCATCAGTTCTTCTGTTTCCAGGCCGCCCTGCTTGAAGATGTCCTTGTTCGCAGGAGTTGCCATCATGATGGAAACCTTGTTCACACCCTCAACGGTGGAAACTTCATTGGTCAGAAGCATCAGAGTTACAGAATCGTGATAGCTTCCGGCTTTAACGATTGTCTTTAACATTAAATCTCTCCTTGTTTATCTGTAAAAAAGTTACGGCTTCAATGTTATCTATAATTAGTCCGCAAAACGATTCTTATGATCGTATCTGTCAAAATGTACCGGTTCCCCCTTCAGGTATTCCACCAGTTCATCCGCTACGTCCACACCACCGGTTGCGTACGCTTTATCCATTCTCATTTTTGCTCTCTCGCCCGGATAATATACCTTATCGAATCCCGGAGCCGGCTTGATTTCGCCGATTTCGTCCAGGCAAGCGGACATGGTCTTCATGAACTGATCTGCGCCGCAGAATCTTTCCGGATCGATAACGATATGCATCTGACCCAGTCTTCTGCCTTCGGACAGATCGTGATACATGGAGCTTACGTGACCGCCGAACGGAACACCCAGCAGAATTCCGGAGAAGATGTCTACCATCATCATCAAACCATATCCCTTTGCACCTGCGATTGGAACCAGAGCGTTCACCTTGTGCGGGTCGGTAACCGGAGCACCGTGCTCATCTACTGCCCAATCTGCCGGAATCTCCTGATGCTTGGATCTCTTGTCCAGAATCTTTCCCCATGCCTGTACGGTTGTTGCCATGTCGAATACAACCGTACGATCGTCTGCAGTCGGTGCTGCAAAAGAAATCGGGTTGGTACCATAGTAAGGTTCTGCGCCGCCGTAAGGAACTGCCATCGGATCGGACTGGCAGAAAGAAATTGCGCACAGGCCCTCATCCGCAGCCATTTCAGTGTAGTAACCGATGGAACCGCTGTGAGACAGATTGCTCATTCCCACTACTGCAATACCGTTTTCCTTCGCCATCTCGATGGCCTTCTTCATACCTTCTTTTGCAACAACGAAGCCAATGCCGTTGTCACCATCCAGAATTCCGGAGCAAGGTCCGGTCTGCTTCCAGGTAATGTTTGGTTCAACAGTAATGCCACCCTTGAAGATTCTCTCGCTGTAATACTCTACACGAACCGCGCCGTGGGAATAATAACCTCTCTCATGTGCCCACATCAGAATTTCTGCAGTGGTTTCCGCATGGTCTTCGTGCAGACCTGCCTGCATGAGTTTACCCTTCATCAGGCCTTTCAGTTCTTCTCTCGATAATTTCACTTATGATACCTCCCATTATTCGGGAATCTCTTCCCAATGCAATTTGTTTTTATTGACATCCGGGCCTGCCTGCGCAAGCCCGGATTAACGTCTTTAGAATTGAACTAGAGCTCAACGTCTCTGTTGCAGTCCTTAGAGTAGATGTAGATGAAGTCCTCGGTACCTACGCCATAGCAAGCCTGCGGTACATAGGAATCCATGAATACGTAGTCGCCCTTCTGCAGCGGAATCCACTCGTCGTCCAGACGATACATTCCCTTACCCTGCAGGAAGTACATTCCGTGCTCCTGGATGTGAGTTTCCATGTATCCGTGGCTTGCACCCGGTTTGAACTTCAGCAGATGCATGTTCATATCGAAACCGAAATCCTCTGCAGCCGGCAGGAAGTCCTTGCTGTGGCAGTTTGCCATGCCTTCATACTCTTTCCACTCGGTGTCGTTGATGTTGGCAACAACGGTGTGTGCGCTGAGACCTTCCAGTGCAGCGTATCTTCTTCTGTAGATGTATACGAACGCATCCTCGTCGCTGTTGTTAACGAAGCTGAATGGCTTATCTGCCGGAGAGTAGATGTAACCACCCTCAGTAAGCTCTGCTTCCTCATCTGCATTCTTAACGGTCAGCTTTCCGTTAATTACATACAGGAAGGACTCGATGCCGTTTCCGCCGATGGCGTCGTTCTTGCCGCCCGGATGAACGGTGGAAATGTAATCTGCGAAATCTGCGCCCATTGCCGGGGAACCCAGAATTGTGGTGTCACAGTTTTCATATCCCGGGATTGCGTTCTTTACGATGCCGTCCGGTTCCAGAATGACGTAATTCTCTTTCTTGCATACGGATCTAGTGGACAGCAGTGTTCTATATACCCGACATCCACCCCTGGATGCAATAATACATACCGTGATGAAACAAGACATGACACCCCAGAAAACCGGTAGAAATAGATTGACATAGCACTGCAAAGAGTCTACTCCGTCCACGTTTTCAGAACGCTTTCCCGAATGGCAGGAACTGAACCACCCGACAAGCAAACAAAGAAAAGCACACTTGATTCTCACCATACGGAAATCATTTAATTAAGGTATATATACTCAAACAGAAATATCCTGCGACTATTTCCGTTTGGCTCCAAATCTTCCAAAGCCGTCGCAAAGTAATGGATTTTATTCTTAAGTAAAAAGCAGCTGAAACAAAATTCGCCTTTTTGGTCAGTTTTTATCCTTTCATAAAGACGAATTGGAGCACCTTTGCCCAAATTCCGCACGACAGACGGGAAACAACTATAATTTATAAACAACAGATTGTTATGAGAATGAAAAAATTGGCGTTAGCATGTGCTTTGGCATTAGGCCTGCAAGCCCCCTCCCTCGCCCAATGGAAACCGGCAGGCGACAGAATAAAGACGGAATGGGGAGAGAAACTGGACCCTGCCAACGTTCTGCCGGAATATCCGCGCCCGATGATGGAACGAAAAGAATGGAAAAACCTGAACGGACTGTGGGACTATGCCATCCGCCCGTGTGGAGAAGCAGAACCGAAAACCTACGACGGCGAGATATTGGTGCCCTTCGCCGTAGAATCATCGCTATCAGGAGTAGGCGTGCACTTGGAAGACAGTCAGGAATTGTGGTATACACGGCAATTTGAAGTACCTGCCGGATGGAAAGGGAAAAGAGTACTGCTGCATTTCGGTGCCGTAGACTGGAGAGCCCATGTGTGGGTGAACAACACCAGCGTAGGCAAGCACGAAGGCGGTTATACCCCTTTCTGCTTCGACATCACCGATGCACTGCAAAAAGGAAGCAACAAACTGACCGTACGTGTATGGGACCCCACCAACAATGGTCCGCAACCCGTAGGAAAACAAGCCAACCGCCCGCAAGGCATCTGGTATACAGCCGTCTCAGGCATCTGGCAGACTGTGTGGCTCGAACCGGTAAACGAAAACCATATAGCCTCCATGAAAATCACACCCGACATCGACCTCAACCGGCTGCGGATTGAAGCCCGGACCGGTGAAGGCGAATGGAAAAAAGGATGCCGTCTGGAAGCGGAAGTATATGACAACGGCAAACTTGTAGCCTCGGGAGCAGCCATCCGTGGGGAGGCCATAGACATCACCATACCCGGAGAAGTAAAGCTGTGGTCGCCCGACACACCTTTCTTATATACACTCAAAGTACGTCTGAAACAAAACAGCACGGAAACGGATGCGGTGGACAGCTATGCAGCCATGAGAAAGTTCTCGTCCAAGCGCGACGCAAGCGGTGTGATGAGAATGCAACTGAACAACCGCGACCTGTTCCAGTTCGGCCCGCTGGACCAGGGCTGGTGGCCCGACGGCCTCTATACCGCCCCCACGGACGAGGCTCTGATTTACGACATACAGAAGACGAAAGACTTCGGCTTCAACATGATTCGCAAGCATGTAAAAGTGGAACCCGCACGCTGGTACGCACACTGTGACCGGATAGGCATCATCGTATGGCAAGACATGCCCAACGGCGACAAAATGCACGAATGGAACCAACGTGACTACTTCACCGGTGCCGACCTGACCCGCACTCCGCAATCGGAAGCCATTTACTTCAAGGAATGGAAAGAGATTATGGATTACCTCTACTCCTACCCCTGCATCGGCGTATGGGTACCCTTCAATGAGGGATGGGGACAGTTTAAAACAGAAGAAACAGCCAACCTGACCAAACAATATGACGGCACCCGACTGGTGAACGCTGCCAGCGGTGGCAACCATTATACATGCGGTGACATGCTGGACATACACAGCTATCCGGGTCCCGAACCGTTTCTGTATGATGCCCGACGGGCCAACGTGATAGGAGAATACGGCGGTATAGGCTATGTAGTGAAAGGGCACGTATGGGAGGCCGACCGCAACTGGGGATATATCCGGTTCAATACCTCAAAAGAAGTAACCGACGAATACGTGAAATATGCGCAAGAATTGAAGAAACTCGCCCTGAAAGGTTTCACCGGTGCGGTATATACACAGACCTCGGACGTAGAAATCGAAGTGAACGGCCTGATGACGTATGACCGTAAAGTAATTAAAGTGGACGAAAAGCGTATCAGGGAAATCAACCTGGAAATTTGCAATTCTCTCAAATAAATTCTATTTTCGCCATCACTATGAAAAGACTGTTTCTCATATTGTGCTTTCTTATCGGAATATCCGGTTATCCGGCCACTGCTGCCGAAATATTATCGGTAAGGAGGCTCAATGTGGAAAACGGTCTTTCATACAATACCGCCACTTGTTGCCTGCAAGACAGCTACGGCTTCATCTGGATCGGTACGGAAAACGGCCTGAACCGCTACGACGGCTGCAACAATCGGATATACCGCAGCAGCAACCACAAGCACTCCTTGGGCAACAGCCACATAAAAACACTTGCAGAACTAGACCAAGAGTTGTGGGTAGGAACCGAAAACGGCATCTATATCTACCGCCATGCCTCGGATGATTTCTCACACTTCGACATCACCACACAATTCGGCGTCATCATCAGCAGCGAAATACGAAAAATAGTCAAGACACACAACGGCCTCATGTGGATAGCCACCATAGGCCAAGGGCTCTTTATCTACAATCCCCAAACAAACACAATGAAACAGGATTGCGTATGGAACTCCTTCATCAACGACATCTGCGAAGACGAGGACGGCCGTGTCTATGTACTTTCGCGCCAGAAAGGATTGATGATATATGATGAAGACGGAAACCGGAAACCCGCCGACACCCCCTTGGCCGAAATTGCCGAAGGCACCGGAATAAACTTCCTGCAATGTATCGGCGGCAACCTCTGGTTCAACCAAGGCAGCAAGCTGTACTGCTACCAGAAACTGCTGGGAAAAACCGAAGTGTATGAAACAAACGGAAAACGGTTCGGAACCATCTTCTGCCTCATCAAGTATAGAGAGAAAAGCCTGCTGATAGGAACAGACAAAGGAATTTTTGCCCTGCAACTGCCACAATGCACCTTCGAAGAAATCAATCTGCCCACCAGCTTCCTGAACATCAAGCAACCGCATATCAATGACCTTATGTGCGACAACGAGGGCAACTTCTGGATAATGACCAACTACAATGGAGTGGAAATCATCAACAACCAGCTGAAACGCTTTGAATTTTATACCATTCCCACCACAAACACACAACCGGAAACCGGAAGGACTGAAATAAGAGCCTTCTATGAAGACAATCAGAAGAAAATATGGCTGGGCACCGATAAAGGCTTGTGGATATTCGACCCTGCCAGCAAGAACCTCGAAGAATACCGACCTGAAAACATGCCGCCACACCGGCCTGACATCTGCTGCCTGCTGCCAAGCAAGGAAGAACTGTGGATAGGTACTTACAAAGAGGGCATCTACAGACTGAACATGAACACCGGAAAATGGAAAAACTACCGCCACTCACAACAAACGCCACATACAATACCCAGCAACGACGTATTAAGTCTGTATCAAGGACATGATGGAACCATATACGTAGGCACAAATATCGGCCTATGCCGATACCGTGCAGAAACTGACAATTTTCTGCCTATCATCCAAGTGGGGGCAATGACAGCGGTAACGGACATTCTGGAAGATTCACATCAACACCTCTGGATAGCCACCTCAAACAGCGGGGTTTTCAAGATGATAAACCTCAATGCGGAAAGCACTGTGTGGAATCATTATAAAAAGACAAATCAGAATACCAACAGCATTATCAGCAATTCCATCACAAGTCTGTTCGAAGACAAAGACGACCGGATGTGGTTCGGCACCAATGAATCGGGCATATGCCGTTTTTCCGAAGCAACCGGACATTTCTCAACCCTTCTTCCCGGCAGCCGGACACCGCTGACCGGCAACATGGCATGTGCCATCAGGCAAGACCGCGACGGAGATTTATGGGTGTCGAGCAATAACGGTATTTACCAGATTCCCCAAGATAACCGAAAAGATATCAGGCAGTTCACGATGAACGATGGCCTGCAAAGCAATCAATTCCTGCCCAAGGCATCGCTGCTCTCTTCAGACAACAAACTCTATTTCGGCGGTATCAACGGATTCAATATCCTGACCCCCGAAGACATTAAGAACAATCCATATATTCCTCCCGTATACATCATGGAGATAGGCTTCCCCCACATGAGCGACAAGGAGGGACAAACCGACTTTGGCAATGCACTCTATATGCGGAAAGAAATACGGTTGCCGTACGAATACAACACTTTTTCCCTACGGTTCGTGGCCCTCAGCTATGAAGAGCCGCTTAAAAACCAGTACAAATACCGCCTGAAGGGTGCCGACAAAGAATGGATTGCCAATACCTCCAGCCACTCGGCGTCCTACACTCACCTGCCGCCCGGAGAATATGAATTCCAAGTGAAAGGAGCCAATAATGACGGCTTGTGGAACGACCGGACGGCTTCGCTGCGCATCATCATCACTCCCCCGTGGTGGCTGAGCATACCGGCCTACATAACTTATGCGCTGGCACTCTTTTTCATCATCGGATATATCACCTATCGCTGGAGGATGCACGTCAAACGCAAGTACCATCAAATGATGGAAGACTTCCGCATCACACAAGACAAGGAAATCTACAAACAGAAGATAAGTTTCTTCATCAATCTGGTACATGAAATACGTACCCCACTCAGTCTGATATGCCTGCCACTAGAGAAATTGCGCGACGGGAAGATAGAGGAACATGGCAAACATCTCACCCTGATTGAGAAAAACGTCAGCTATCTGCTCGAAATCACCAACCAGCTTCTTGATTTTCAAAAGATAGAGAACAAAAAAATGAAGCTCGACCTGAAAAGACATGATATAAATGCAATCATAAAAGACATCGCCGAACAATTTAAAGATGCGGCATCCATCAAAGGCCTTGAGCTCTCCGTCAGCCTACCTGCACCCGAAATGGAAGCCATAGTTGACAATGACATCATCCGTAAAATCATGGTCAACCTGATGAGCAATGCACTGAAGTATGCCGCATCAATGATTGAACTGAGCCTGAAGGAATCTGACGGGCACATTGTCATTTGTGTCAGCAACGACGGTCCCCGGATTCCCGAGGACAAAAGGAAAAGATATTCCAAATCTTCTATCAAATACCGGATGATAAAAAACAAATGCCAGGAACCGGTATCGGACTTGCTTTCTCCAAATCACTGGCAGAATCCCACCAAGGCACTCTGTCCGTAGAGAACCTGCCGTCGAGCGGATGTTCGTTCATCCTCTCACTACCCCTGAAGAGAGCTACGGAAAAACTTCCGGAAACGGAAAGCCATCCGGAAAGCGAAGGGTTTGAACCGGACCTGCCCCAGACAAAGAACAAACGCCACACCGTGCTGATTGTAGAAGACAACATCGAATTGCAGAATGAAATACGGGAAGCACTGGAACAATGGTATAAGGTATATACTGCCGGCAACGGAAAGGAAGCGCTGGAAAAACTTGAAACGAATGATGCCACAGACGTTATCGTCAGCGACGTCATGATGCCCGAGATGGACGGTATAGAGATGTGCCGCCACATCAAGACGAACCTTACTTACTCACACATCCCCATCATCCTATTGACAGCCAAGACCAATCTGGAATCAAAGACAGAAGGCATGGAGAACGGTGCGGAGGTATATATGGAAAAGCCGTTCAGCATCAAGCAACTGCACAACCAGATAGAAAATCTGCTGAAATTGTGTTTGGCCTTCCACGAGCTGATGCTCCGTTCGGCAGGAACCACACACGAAACGCCTATATCGGAATATATTCAGTCCGAATGCGACATCACCTTCATGAAAGAGGTGGATACTGCCCTTACAAAACATCTGGACGAGGAAAGTTTCTCCGTAGACAATCTGGCCGATGCCATGAATATGAGCCGCACGAATTTCTACCGGAAATTAAAAATGCTGACCGGAATGGCTCCCAATATCTATATCAAGAACTTCAGGCTCAACCAGGCAGCCGAACTGCTTGCCCAGAACATGCGCATCAACGAAGTGATGTTGCGCGTAGGATTCATGGCCCCATCCTACTTTGCCAAATGCTTCAAAGCCAAATTCGGCAAACTGCCCAAAGAATATCAAAACACCATCAACAAGCAAGAATGAGGAATCTGCTTGTGAAAAAACAAATATACATTGATATGAAACCACTATCACAGAAGCTCCGGAAAACCGGCTTATCCCTCCTTTGGGGCACAACAGTGTGGCTGTTCTGGAGGATAGTCTATCCGGGCCACCTCCAATACCACGAGCAATACCAACTTTTTTGTTCGACATGGAATATTGGAAAGAAAGAATCGCCATCCCCGGCGGAATGGCCGACTATATAAGCGAATTCCTCGTGCAGTTTTATTATCATACGTGGATGGGCGCCACTATGCTGGCACTCTTGTTCATAGGGCTGCAACTCCTGACATGGAAATTGGCAAAAAGGCAAGGAACGCCGGAAGTGTATTACCCGTTGAGTTTCCTACCGGCCATAGCCGTATGGCACTTTATGTGTGATGAAAACGCCATGCTGTCGTTTGTGGTGGCCCTGCTGATGACATTGGCTGCCAACTATTTCTATACCTTCCTGCACACCAAATGGAAACGTGCGATGTATGTGCTGGTGTGTTTCCCGGTCCTTCTTTGGATGGCGGGAGCAACACATCTCATCTTTATGGGCTGGATTATCATCAGCGAACTGCACACCTGCTTCAAAAAAAGGAAATTCCTCCAAGGAATCGGAATCGTGGTAGGGATGTTCGCATTGAAAGCCACCTGCACGCTATTGATAAGCATGCAAGTGCAGAACCCCATCTACCAGCTAAGCGGATTTCTCGGCTACTACCGTTTCCCTGCGGTGATTCCCCGGATGGAAATGACAATCATCCTTCTGTTCACCGTGCTCCCCTATCTGCTGGCCCGGCTCCCCCGGACGCACAAGCATGTATCTCTATATATGGCCTTACAGAGCATGGCATTAGTAGCAATAAGTTATCCCTATATTCTTTCAAGCTGCAATTTTGATAAGGAAGAGGCAATGGAGTACAATCAATTGGCAAGAAACCGGCAGTGGAACCAAATCATAGGAAAAGCGGAAAACAAGTCCCCGGTTTCCCCGCTCAGCGTAACTTGCCTGAATCTGGCTCTGAGCAAGACCGGACAACTGGGCAACCGAATGTTCGAGTTCTACCAGAATGGGACGGAAGGCCTGATAGCCAAGTTCCAGCGAAACTTCGTCACTCCGCTTCCTACGGGCGAAGTATTATACCATCTGGGGATGATTAACGACGCACAGCGTTTTGCCTTCGAAGCCATGGAAGCCATTCCCAACTTCCGCAAAAGCGGGCGCTGCCTCAAACGGCTGGCCGAAACAAACCTGATTAACGGACAGTATGAAGTGGCGGCCAAATACCTGCGTATTTTAAGCAAGACACTGTTTTATAAAGACTGGGCAAAAAACACGATGACCTATCTATACAATGAAGAGAAAATCGACGCACACCCGGAATGGGGACGGTTGAGACAAATGCGGTATACAGAGAACTTCCTGTCCGGAAGCCACGAAACGGATATCCTGCTGGCACGCTTGTATGAACAAAACCCGCAGAACCGGACGGCTCTTGAATACCTGCTGGCATATACACTGCAAAAACGCGACCTGAAAGGCTTCATGAATTACTATCCTTCAGACGCAAATATCAATCATGAACCCATTCCGCGCAGTTACCAGGAAGCGCTGGCATATATATGGGGACAGACTCACAAGGATTTCCGGGACATACCTTGGAAACTGTCTCCGCAAGTAATGCAGGATTGCAAAGATTTCATGCGGATTTACACATCACAACCGAATGGGCGGCAAATACTGCAAACTCTGTATACCGGCACATTCTGGCATTATCTGTTATTTCAAAAATAGGATAAAGAATGAAGAAGCATTTGATTTGCATACTATCGGTATGGTTGCTGACAACCTGCAGCCATCCGGTAAACAATCCGGAGAAGACGGAAGAATGGCCGGAAATCTATCCCGACTACATAGGAGTGACAATACCCGCCACCATTGCTCCGATGAATTTCGACTACATCGGCGGAAAACACGACCGCATAGACGTAATCGTAACGGGAAGCAAATTCGGAGAAATACACGTAAATGCCCGGACAGCCTCCTTTCCGGAGGACGAATGGCACAAACTCCTGGAATCCAACAAGGGAGACAGTCTGTTGTTTACAGTATCTGTCAAGAACGAAAACAAATGGAAGCAGTACCGCCCTTTCTCCATGTATGTCAGTGACGCTCCCATAGACTATGGAGTGGTATACCGCAAAGTCATTCCGGGATATGAAGTATATAGCAAAATGGGTATTTACGAACGGAACCTTTCATCCTTTGAAGAACGCGTTTTGCTGGAAAATGCGATGGTACCGGGCATGTGCCTGAACTGCCATGCCTTCAACCGGACAAATCCCGGTCACCTAAGTCTGCATATACGCGGACAGCACGGTGCAACCCTCATGCAGATAGAGGGAAACCGCGAACTTCTGGATACCAAGACAGATTCCACACTCTCCGCTTGTGTCTATCCCTATTGGCATCCGGAAGGAAAATACATAGCCTATTCGGTAAACCGGACCACACAGTCCTTCCACACAGCCAAGGTTGAACGCATCGAAGTGATGGACATGGCCTCGGACATATTAGTATACCAACCGGAAACGCACGAACTGCTGCTTTCTCCCCTACTGCAGAAAAAAAGAAGTTTTTGAAACCTTCCCCGCATTCTCGGCAGATGGAAAGAAACTGTATTTCTGCTCGGCAGCGGGTAAACCGATGCCCGAGAAATACGATGAGATACGCTATAGCCTTTGCTGCATAGACTTCAATCCGGACAACGGCACGTTCGGTGAACGGGTAGACACGCTGATAAATGCAGAAGACCTGAAAAAGAGCGTTTCCTTTCCACGTCCTTCATACGACGGGAAATACATCATGTTCACATTATCCGACTATGGGAACTTCTCCATCTGGCACAAGGAAGCAGACCTATGGCTGCTGAACCTGCAGGACGGTACCATGCACGCCATTGAAGAAGCAAACAGCACCAATACGGAAAGCTACCACAGCTGGAGCAGCAACTCACGCTGGTTCATATTCAGCAGCCGACGTGACGACGGGCTATATACCCGCCTCTATCTGGCATACATAGAACCGGACGGCCGCGTATGCAAACCTTTCATGTTGCCTCAGGAGAAACCGCTGGAATATTACGACCGGCTGATTTACTCTTACAATGTACCAGAGTTTACAAACAAACCGATACAGCCGGAACCCCGTAAGATAGAAAATGAAATCGTATCAAATAAGCGTGTAAAGGTAAAAATACGTAAATAGCGGTATTACCATTATTGACTGGAATGCAAAACAAGGGCCTCCAGTTGTCAAGCCTCACGTACTTCAACCACTTTCGTTGCTACCGCATATTCATCCGGGAAAATTTTGCTTCCCATTTCATTAGCCCATGCTTTAGTGAATTCTGCACCTGCGTAGACAATAATAGCAGAATAATAAATCCATGTAATAAAAATCAATCATGAATGCCGCTGCACCATAGATAGTTCCTACATTCGCAATTCCGATGTAAAAGGATATTCCCCATTGACCTACCAACAATAATAACGTTGTCACTACAGCTCCAAT
>ENA-OQDA01000084-OQDA01000084.1-human-gut-metagenome-genome-assembly--contig:-NODE-84-length-39017-cov-5.207791_pt1 | contig 39017 bp, 51 predicted proteins | sample MGYA00242771_ERZ504603 | MGnify/ENA primary metagenome ERZ504603 (study PRJEB26092, sample SAMD00036328) | human gut metagenome | host: Homo sapiens | study: EMG produced TPA metagenomics assembly of...
TCGGTTCCCACGCGGGCAAAGTAGCTGCGTGCCTCGTCTGCATTGCGCTTTACCACGCTTACGGTCAGATAGCGCTCCCGCACGATGCTGTTGCTGGTGCCGGTGACCTGTGCGGTCAGCATTTGATTGAACTCGTGGCGGTATTCGTCTAAGCCGTCATCCTTGTCCGGCAGCAGGACGCTGCGCTCAAACTCTGCCTTGTTGATGCGGCGGTTATAGATCGTGATTTTGGCCGATGCACCGGAGTCGAGAGCGTTCAGCAGTTCCGAGTAGTCAAGGAACATACTGGTTTTGTCCTCTTTGCTGGCGATGGCGTAGTTGATGTCGGTGAACGACCACGTTTTGGAATACTGGTTGCCGACTTGGAAAATCCCATCCGCAAAGATGCGGCGGATGGGGATGGCATCCTGTACACTGCGCGGAATCCGGAACTTTTCGCGTTCCATCTTCTGCGCTTTTGACAGGGTTTTAATCAAGCGGTTTCCTCGCTGTCATGGGTGTTTTTCTTCATAGGCAAACCTCTCTTTCGCTTTATGCCCGCACGGATGGCGGGCTGCATGGCTTCGTAGTAGTAACTGTCGGACTTGAACACAAGGCGTTTCGGGCAGAGAATTTCGGACTTGAACCAAGCCCAAAGCACCTGTTCGGCGGTCATACCGTGGTAGGTAAAGAACCCACAGGCGGCAAACGGCGCGGCACCTAAAATGCACATCCAGCCGATTTCCTCGGTACCAACATACGGCTGCAAGGCAAAATAGATGCCGACAGCCACGCCGACCGCCAGCACCGAGCAGATGAATTGCCGTGTATTCAGCCCGAAAAAGATGTTTTCGTGGTAGTCGCGGACTTCTTTCGGTATTTTGATTTCTATACTGCATTCCTTCCTTCTTTAATAAATAGGTTGAATTTATCCTATAATTCGTGTATACTATATTCAAAGGAGGCGTTGAATTATGGTTATTAACACAGACAATCTTGTATCCATCACGGAGGCCAACCAGAATTTTTCCCGTGTAGCACGGATGGTTGATGAGAACGGCGCGGCGGTCATCTTAAAGAATAATGTCCCGCGTTATGTTCTAATGGAGTTCAGCCAAGTCGAGGACGAGCAACAGGCTAAAGACGAGGACATTCTCGAAATCTCCAAGCGCCTGATTACCAAAAACAAGCAAGCCTATGAGGTACTTGCCAAATGAAAACGCTGAGCAAGGAACAGGTTTTAAGGCTGCATAATGCTCTGTTGGAGACATTTGGCGGTACTGCCGGTGTCCGTGACGATGGTTTATTGGAATCTGCTTTGAATGCTCCTTTTGCTACATTCGGCGGGCAGTATCTATATCCATCCGTGCAGGCAAAGGCGGCACAGCTTGGATTTGGCTTAGTCTGCAATCACCCATTCGTGGATGGCAACAAGCGCATCGGCGCCCACGTTATGCTGGTTTTTCTGGCAATTAACGGAATTGAACTTGACTACACGCAGGAAGAACTGATTGACATTATTTTGCAAATTGCAAGCGGTCGTGCAAAGGCAGCGGATTTGCTGGAATGGATTCTCTATCATCAGGCATAATATTTGCGGCGCACCATAATGGTGCGTCGCTTTTGCTTTACAATCCCATAATTTCCTTAACAATGCGGTCACAGCCCTTAATTGCTCCCACCAGCACCAGCAGGTTGAACGCCAGTTCCCCAACGTAAGTCCATACCGCCGTCACCACAGATGCACCGGTATCCACGGCGGGCGGGCTGGACGAAATGGCGGAGAAAATAATGCAGGACAAGGCAATCACCACGCCCTGCAAACATACACCTGCGTAACTGCGGATGAAGTTTTTGCCCACGCTGCTTGTAGGCTCACCCGCAAAGGTAGACAGCGGAATCGGCGCAATGGCGGCGTACATCCACAGGCTGAACATTCTGCCGTAGACCGTGAGAATCATGGTAAAAGATAAAACCGTAATCAGCAGCCCGCCGATCAGCGTAACCGCCCACAGCGGAATGGAATCCCAGAACCCCACGTTGTTGATGGCGTCGATCAATTCCTGCGGCAGTGTCACGCTGCTCATGCCGGAGCTGCCCGATTGCGTGATGATGGTAGACACCATTCCCTGCACAATAGAGAACACCGCCAGCATCAATTCCAGCCCGTAGGTCACAGCACCCTTGGCCAGCGCAAAGCGAATGAACAGCTTAAGCGCGTGTTCCGGCTTTTTGACCTCGACAAAGCTGCCGCAGGTTTTCATAACACCCACGGCAAAAAACAGCACGAGCAGCCCATAGCCGATTGCCTGCAACGCGCCGTGGATACCGGTCATTACACCCCAGACTTGCCCACCTTTGAAGGTTGCGGGCTTTCGGTCAGCAGTGACCATATTTCTCCCAGCTTGTCATTCCATGTGGAGAGTGCAGCGTTCAGGTTGCTGACAATCCAAGACTCACCCACAGGGCATCACTGCCTTTCCTCTTGGTGCTGCCCTCACGCGGTAATGAGGTCGAGGATTTCTTTGGCGAACGTGATAACCAGCCCGCCAGCCAGCGTCAGGAAACCTTGGCTGCGCTGACTGGGGTCATGGCTCTGCAGGGACAGACCGACCTGCACAATGCCCCACCCCAGCAGGATAAGGCCCACCGCGCGGATCAGCGAAAAGATGAACGTGGAGAGGTTTTCAACGACCACCAGCGGGTCACTGGCGGCAAAGGCGGGCAGGGCAAAAACAATGCTGCACACCATGACGGCGTACAGCGTAAACAAATTGAGAGAAATTTTCACGGATTTTTTGTTATGATTCAGCTTCATGTAGACCTCCGAATTCTTTGTATGGTAGGCTTCATTTCTGCGGGTTCTCTGGGCAGAAAATCATCCATATCCAGCAGTTCGTAATTTTCGGGTGCGCCGGGCAGATCGTCCAGCGCATTGTCTGCGGCGGTATAGTCGTAAGGGGCTGCGCCGCCGTCCTCGGTGTAGCGGATGTTCGGGTGTTTCAGCAGATTATATTTCAGGTCAATCACGGGGCGCTCCCCTCGGATGAACAGGATGCACTTGCTGTTGTCCAACAAGTGCACCTCGTCCGGGGTCATAAGATCACGCCCGGATTGCTGGTGGTTGATGCTGTAACTGCCGCTGCGCCCCTTGCTTTGGTTGTAACTGGTGGTGGAGATGGTTTCTTTGCCCAGCAGTTCCGAAACATATTTGTGGGTTTCTTTTTCGGTGCCGCCAAGGTAGAGAAACTCGTCACATAAGCCCACCAGTGACTCCCAATCATCCTTGTACATAGCCTTTAACTGCGCCATATTCTGCACAATAATCGAACAGAAAATAGCACGGGAACGCATGGTGGCCAGCGCTGACAAAAAGGTGTCTTTCGGCAAGGAAATGTTGGCGTACTCGTCCATAAGGCAATGCACAGGCACAGGCAAACGACCTTTGTGTATGCGGTCGGCCTGTCGATACAGCGTTTGGATAAGTTGGGTATAAATCATGCCGACCAAGTAATTCAGCGACTTGTCCGAGTCCGGGATGCAGCAGAACAGCGCGATTTTGCGCTCGCCCAATTCCTGCAAATGCAGCTCGTCCGCCATGGTCAGCTTGGCAATGGACGGCAGATTGAACGCGGCAAGGCGTACACCCACGCTGACGAGGATGGATTTTGCGGTCTTGCCAGCCGCTTGTTTGAAAATGCGGTATTGCTTGCAGGCAATGCTGTCGGGTTCACGCATTTCCAAGCGCTCGAACAGGATGTCCAGCGGGGATTGGTAGTTGTCATCGTCCTCGTGGACTTCAGCAGCGGAGATCATTTCCATCACCATAGAGAAGTTTTGTTCTTCGGGCGGAGCCTCGTGCAGCAGGTACAACATAAGGGCTTGCAGCAGGGCGGTTTCGGATTTTTCCCAGAAGGGGTCGCTGCTTTTTGAATGTGATGGCGTGGTATTTTGAATCAGATTTTCAATCAAAGTCAGCACTTCACGGTCATCATGCACATACACAAACGGGTTGTAACAGAACGATGCGGCAGGGTTTATGAGGTCAAAAACGATGACCTCATAGCCCTTTTGCTTCAACAAATTGCCGGTCTTACGCAAAATTTCAGCCTTAGGATCTGTAATTACCATAGAGCAGGCACATTCCAGTACATTCGGTACGCCGTAGGTTCTGGTCTTGCCTGCACCGGAGCCGCCGACGATGAGGATATTAGTGTTGTGCTTGTGTTTGTAGCCGTCGATTCCAATGTAGAAATGCTGCGTCAGCAGCAGGTTCGGTCCTCGCTTGTCCATGTAGAACTTGTTTAACCGGAACACATCGCCCCAAGCCGCCGAGCCATGCTCCGCACCGGGGCGGGTGTTCTTCTGATCCGACACAGCCACGATAAGCACTACCGCGTAAATCACCGTAAACACAAGCAAAAAGCGCGGGCTGTCTTGACTCCACGCCAACGCAAACGGCTCTGCCAGTGCGCTGTTCAGCGCATCCAGCAGAGCCGTTATTTTCATGCCCGGCTGCCAGCGGCAAGCCACCGCCAGCGCCGCCCACCATACAACAGGCAGCGGCAGCAGCCAAACCCACCAAGGGTTCTTTCTTCCCGGCGTGGTGGGCTACCTTTCTTCGCCGCGATAGGGCGGGCGTTTTGTTCGCTCGGCATTCCATGCCTGACGTTTTCTCCACAACTTCGGCAAAACTACGGAAAAGTCCTGCGGCATACGTTCCGCCTTGATTTGCGGCAGATTTGCAAACAAATCGCTTTGCAGTGTTTCCCATGCCACTTTGTCGGGCATGTTTTGGGCATAGAATTTGTTGTAGCTGTATGCCAAGTCACTGACTTCAATGTAATGCTTAACTTCCGTCCGCAGCATTTGCCGTTCCCATTCGGTTTCCTGCGCACGGTGGGGCGCAAGCTGCTCCTGCATGATTGCCCGATGTAAATCGTCAGGCAATTTCAGCAGGGTTGGATACCTTCTGTGCAGTTCAGCGGCGATACCTGCTTTCTCAAAATAGGTGCGCAGCTTCTGCCCCGCGTAGGCATACCACGCCACATTCCCGCATCCCATCCACTCAGTATCTCGGAACGGAATATTGAGCGCCGCGAGGTTATCGGGATCAATCAGCGCCTGCCGATAAGCATCGTACCCCTGCATAATCAGCCAGTTACGAAAATCCGTGAATCGGTCATCCGAACTGCCGTCATTGATGATGCAGGCTGCTGCGACCATTTTGGGAAAGTTGGCTTTATTGCGATAACTTTGCCATGCGCAATCAAAGCTGAGCAGTTCATCCTGCGGCAATTTGATGAGTTCCGTGTAAAGGAACTGTTTCACGGACGCTTCATCCTGCATATCCGCTTTGGCGCGGACCCGGTCAATGATCGACCAGAATTTTTCCCATGTCATAGCCAGATTCACCAGATAAACAGCGGCGTGTGGGCGCGCAGCAGCCGCGCGAAGGCATCATCCACGGCATCGGTATAGCCGCCCTCAGCCAAGCGCTGGGTGCGCAGTTGGTTGAGAGCTGCTTTTGCCAGCCGATACTCTGCCGCTGACATCGTCAGCTTACCTCCTGCGGGCAGATCGTTCACCCTCAGGATGAGCCGTCCCGTTTCTTCGGCACTGCCGCCGCGGGCGCGCTGGCCGTAGTAGACATCACCCAGCGCCCGGAGCAGGATGCTTTTGTTGGCACGGTCAAGTTTCACTTTGCGTTCTGTCATTGTTTTTCACCATCCTTTGCTCACAGCATATCACAGAACTGCTGCAATAGCTATCCGTCATTTGAAAACAAACGGAAAACAATCAGCCGCGCTCCCGCTGGCGGGAAGGCTTCTTTGCAGGCGGCACGGCAACAGCGTATTCTGCGGCGGGCAGTTCGCGGGTCTGTACAGCCAGCGTGCGACTCAGACTGCGCAGCAGCCCACCACCAACGGTGTTCACATCCGACAGAAAGCCCCGCTGCTGTTCTTTGCCCAGATTGCCGTACAAGGCAACCACGCGGTCAAAGTTGAAAGCGGCGGTGTCAAGCCCATACCGATGCGCGACCATGTAGGCGGTGCAATAGCTGGGCGCGGCGTAGGCTTGCCGGTTGTAGGTATAGTCCTTATGGAAATCCGTCTGTGCGCGCTCCCGAACGATGGCGCACAGCGTCGTGCCTGCATCCATGCCGTTGCGGACATAAATCGTGCGGTTCTTGGGAACATACTGCGCTTGGATGCCGTCCGGCAGACTGTCCGAGATTTGGATCGGCACCGGGCTGCTCTCGATGGCCGCGGCGACCAGTTCATCCACTTGGTATTCGGCGGACGGTGGCACAGGCCTGCCGCGCGTCTGTGTAATGTCGAACACCTTGCCGATATTATACCCAGAAGCCTTTCGGCCGTTATTCTCGTACACCTGCCCCACAATGGCCGTGTAACCTTCCTCGCCGGTACGGATATGCCTTCCGGCATCCTTCCATTGCTGGAATGTGCGGGCGTCCGTGATGTCGGCGTTCTGGCCGGAGAGCAAAAGCTGGTTCGGCAGCGAGTTGCGGCATTGCGACATGAAGTTGAGAAATTCCTGCAAGGCCGGGGCATCTGCCAGTACCTCACCCATGCGGGCATCCACCTGCGCCCAAACCGCTTCACGCTCGGTTTTCTTCATGGCAGCGTATTCTTCCTTAGAATACTGCGGTTCTGACGGTGCGGCGTTGTTGAGATATTTGTTCAAGTCCATTTACAGTGTTTTCTCCTTTCGCTTGATTTTTACGGGCATCTTCGGCATACGGTCTTTCGGCGGCTCGACCTTTCGGCGCAGGTAGGCGGTGATGTCGCTTAATTCCATGCGCACGCTGGGGCGCTCACCCTTGGCTCGAAGCTGATCGGCGCGCGGCGACGGCGAGTTTGCAAAAGATTTGCTGCTGTCGGAGAAAGGCTCGGACGGACTGGCGTTCTCCGAGCCCTGCGGAAAACCCATGTTGAACTGTTCCTCGTCTGCGCCGACCTCAAAATCTACCGCACCATCCTCGGTCTGGACGCGCTCGGTTTCCGGAGCGGTTTCACCACGCTCCTGCTGCACAGTGTCGATAAGTTCTGCCGTGCCGGTGTCCACAATAGCCAGTTGCAGCTTATCGATAATGCGGTTGGCCTTGGAGGCATCATCCTGTAAAATGGCGATCTCAATGTGATTGGGGTCCATCTTGTCACGGATGGGGCAGAACAGCAGCCCATGCGCCTTGGCGGCGCGGGCAAAATCGTGCATACGGTCTTTGTCTACCGTGAAAAATTTCAGCGGCTTCTGCTCTTTCAGCAAACGGATTAGGTGCGTTTTGCCGTGGGTCTTTTTGCTGTCGTGCAGCACTGCCTGTGCGAAAATAAAGAAGTTTTTCGCAGCTGTGCCGGAGATGTGCAGGGCAAACTCTGCACCCTCCAGCGAGTAGCGGACGAGCTGGTCTGCGGGTTCAGAGCCGTAATTCATCTGGCATCACCGGCCTTTTCTTTGGACGAGGGCAAGCGGCTGAACGAGTCCACGCCAGGGATGAGGGCAAGACTGCGCCCGCAGTCCCAACTCATGTGGATTTGTCCGGCATCATCGATGAAATCAACGGTTCCCATAGAGCCGGGAGGCACGGCCATCTCATCTTCCATACAGCTGAGTTGCAGCCGCGTGCCGGGCGGGTACTTGCGGCGCAGGTGTTCGATGTAGTCTTTGTTGGGGTATTTCATAGGCATCCTTCCTTTCAAGATTATAGTGTCAAATCAATGTTGGGGCGGCGGTCACGCTCGTGTTCCTGTTCGCGCTGTTGTTGTTCAGCACGGTCACGGCGAGCTTCGGTGAGGTGCTGCTGCACCTCGATTGAATTTTCTGCAATTTTGCGGCAGAGGCGTTCTTCTTGGCGAAGCTGCTTTAGGGCGGTGTTGACCGATTCACATTGCGATAGTACATCATCGGTTTTGGGTAGTTGCTTACGCTTTGTCAGCAACTGCCCAATTTCTGTTTGCAGGGCTTGTCGGTGAGTTTCCAGCTGTGCCAGCGTGTCAATGTTGTGCTTGGATAAGAATTCCATCTGCCGGATTCTCTGATCCAGCTTATAGGCATCCTGCCGCACGACATAGCTGGGGCGGCGCGGCTTGCGAGGGAGCGCACCCAATTCGTATAGATAGCGATAATACAACGCCCGCAGCCCGGTCAGCTTGCGATGGGGCTTCTTCCCGCTGTGCAGACGGCCATGTTGAACGGAAGGAGCTTTTTCCACATACGGGCGATAGTTTTGTGGATACAGGATGCGCGTCTGGATGGCTTCTGGCGTGTACCGCTTGCCCAGCGTTTTGAAACGAACAAAGCGCTCCTTTCCGGGCGGACGCAGGACGGGATACTTCCTACCCATGCGCACCTCATAGCCTTTGTGTTCCAGCGCGCCAAGAAACTGCCGCCATGTAAGGCTTTGTTGAATCGCTTCGTCCACATCCTGCCGAATAGCCGTGCGCCATGTAGGCTGGTTGTTTTCCTCAGCCTTCCACTTTTCGTATTGCCGCTTTCCTCGCAGCGATTCCGGCGTTTCAATGATGGAAAGTCCATTCCTTTGGCAGAGTGCATCCGAAAGTGCGCGTACTTCGGTATAGTAACTTTTACTGTTGCTGTGGTACTTCTTCCCATCCTCCAAGCTGACGGCGCTCCATACAATGTGGTTGTGATAATGCCTAGTGTTCAAATGCGTTGTCACAATTGCTTGGTATTTCCCATGCAGTAGCTGCTCAGCAAACTCGACACCAATCTGGTGCGCCAGTTCTGGAGTTACCTCCCCTTCTGCAAAACTCTGGACAAGATGGTACCCCTGCACACCGGTTTCTTTGTGCCAGCGAAGCGTATTCAATCGCATATCTTCAAAGGCGCCGGTGGTTGTGCAGCCCAGTCCTGTTTCAAAACAGGCTGATTCGGTTTTATCCCGGTTTGCCGCATAGTCCACAGCTTCTTCCAGAGATTTCGGTGTTGTTTTTTCTTTGTTCTGTATATAGTCCACTGTGCGATCAAGGCGGCGCACAGGGATCACGGATGTGTAAGCCATTTTTCATAGCGACTCCTTTACCAGTTTTCTTTTACTTCCCGCCAGACCTCTTGGGTTAGCCGGGTCATTTCATCCACACTCCCCTGCCCCGCTGTTCCGGTACTGTTGGCACGGTGGGCAAGCTGATTTGCATTGTTGCACAGCCCTGCCACCTTGCGGAGCAGATCGGCATGGTGAGTGCAGGGGCGCGCATGGATTGCTTTGCCTGCAATGAGCGTGCGCAGGTATTCTTCTCTCGGCAAACCACTCATTTCAACTTGTTCGCAAAGATAGCGATATTCACGTTCATTTAATCGCAACGGGATCACATGGCCGCGTCTGCGCATATCGGGGGTTTGGGGATCACCCCAAAAGCGCGTTTGGATATCCAAACGCTATGCTAGCAAAACACGACACCCCGCAAAACGGTTCATGACACAAGGTCGTCACCCTCCGAAACGGCTTTCTTCAAACCGTCCAAGGTCGTCACGATGCGGTTGTATTTCTGTGCCAAACCGATCTGCGCGTTGGTGGTTGCATCCTGATTGCGGCTGCAGACCACCAGCATCGGGCAGCGCAACAGCTTATCCCGCACAATGGCGGTGTACTCGCTGCGTTCCATGGCATCTTCCAGCACCAAATACTGGCTGTCCTGCAATTTGGGGCATACCGGCAGATAGCCCAGCAGGTACACCTCGCGGCAATAGTTGCGAAGATGTTTGGAGGTCGCGCCCTCGTTGGCACAGATAAAAGCCCAAGGTCGTTTCATTTTCGTGTTTCCTTTCTGAATTTCGGGAGTGAATCAGATTTGATTCACTTTTCGGTTTTTCTTGCAAAATAGTGAATCAGTTCTGATTCACTTCGGATTCAAGGGCAGTTTTCAGCCGTTCAGTGCTGCGGCGGAAGTAGGCGTCCGACATTTCGATGCCGACAGCCTCATAGCCTTCCTGCACAGCGGCCAGCACGGTGGTGCCCGCCCCGGCAAAGGGGTCAAGGATGCGCCCGCCCGGTTCGCAGATCTGCACCACATCCCGCATAAGCTGCAAGGGCTTCTCGGTTACATGGATGCGGTTCTGGGGGTTCGGGTATCGGAACACGCCCGGCAGACACCCAACATTTCTCTCAAGCGGCATTTTGCCGTTCGACCCCCACACAATGTACTCGGACTGCTGGCGGAAGCGTCCTTTCTGTGGACGGCTGGCGACTTTATCCCACACGGCTACACCGCGCCAGGTCCAGCCCGCCCACTGCAAAGCCAGCGTCATGGCGGGCAGCTGCCGCCAATCGATGAACAGGCAGACGGGCGCACCGGGCTTGGCAATGCGGCGGGCGTCCTGCAGCCATGCCGCCGTCCAGAACATCCAACTCAGCTGATCCATCTGGTCAGAGTCAAAGTCGGGCAGCGCCTTTTCTTTGCTCATGCTGCTGTACTTTTCGTTGGTGCTGCGGTTCTTGGTGGTCTGGCTGCTGCCGCCGCTGGCATAGGGCGGGTCGGTGATGATGGCATCGAAGCTGTTCGGTTCAAACTGGCGGAGAATCTGCAGGGAATCTCCGTGCAGAATCGACCAGCGGTCACCGCCGCAGTGTTCGGGCATCCGGAAATCAGGGTCGAGAATGTTGAGCGTTTCGGGAGTGTTCGTCAAAGGCATCTTCCTTTCGTTTTAGCGTTCAAAATCATGGGTACGGGGTTCTTTCGGAGGCGGTGTACGGCTTGCTGTCTGCACAGAAACGCGGTCATCTTCGAGTACAAAGCAGTCCTGCGTCCTGTTGTCGAGCTTGGTACCGGGCAGAACAACGGCATTGCCGCGGCAGACTACATTGCCGGAGATTTCGCCATATACACGGGCGCTGCCGTCAATAGTCGGTGCGCACAAGGTTTGCTCATCCTGCCGAATCACGGCATAACCGCAGACACAGCTTTTCCCCATGAGCAGTCCGCCGCAGACGATGGCATCATCCTGCACAATCGCATCCCCCATTACGGTGGCGTTCTTGCCGACATAGGCATTACCTCTTGCAACGGCGTGATCTGTAAGGACTGCATCCTCGCAGACAACTGCATTTTCACAGGCGATGGCATCCGCTGAAATCCACGCGCGACCATCTTGGTCGAGGTTATCGCAGCTTTCCACATAGCCGCCGAGCATCCCGGCAAGGACATCCTCGTTCAGATCCGTCACCGCGCGGATGCGGTGCAGGTTGGGGTTGTCGGGATGGGCAATGTCGGTGATTTCGTATTTCTTCATCTGGCATCCCCCGCGTCACGCTTGGGCGTAGGGCTGGGCGACAGTTCGGTTTCCACATACTCGGACACAATGGTCAGTGCCGCGTTATAGCTTTTGCTGGCCATGACACGGCCGCACATTTCCTTGGCCTTGTCGCTCTGTCCGGCACTCTTCAGCAGCCGGGATGCGCGGCCCATGATGGCGAAAATGTTGCCGTCCTGCCCAATCAGCTGCATCTTGGGGCGCCGGGTCATCTGCACCTGCTCTTGAGTGTTCTCAAAAGACGGCGTCATCTTGAATCCATCTTCCTGCCAGAAATGAACAGCCAATGTGCCGCCCTCCACACGAATATCCCTCTGTTCAAAGCCCTCGCCCCAGCCGTCGCTGTACTGGCCGGAAATGTAGTCGCAGAGAACAGCCTGCTCACCCTCGTTCAAGGACCCCTGCAGTTCCACGTTCAGACAGCCGCACAGCTTGTTACCGTGAATCTCCACAGACGGCACAGCACTTACCACCTTGCTGCGGACAGAATCGTCCTCGTGGTAATACTGCATAAGGTCACCGTCAAAATCAACAATGTCCTTTTTCACAGCCTCATCAACAGCGTCTGCGTATTGCAGCAGGTCATGGCCGTCCATTGGATATCCTTCGTACTCGTTGTAAGATTCGTCCTCCCAGTCCGGTTCGTCAGGGAAAAATTCTGCAGTCAGCGGAGAATAAAACTTCATTTTCAATTCACATCACCTCGGTTTCTGCCGTACAAATCATGGTTGATCTGTGCGGCGTAGTAGTTTTCAATCGTCAGCGGCGCATTGTAAAGCGCCGCCAGTAAGTATTTCTTGATATTGCGGATATGCGGCTGGTTGTCTTTCAGGCTGTCCAGCACATACTGGATGTTGCTTTTCAGAAAGAATGAGAAAACTTTTCAGAAAGAATGAGAAAACGTGTTGCGATTTTGCAACAAAAAGGCAAAAGAAAAAAGGCAGTTTACAACGGGTTAAAAAGCCCATGTAAACGCCTTTTAAATACGTGTGAAAACGGTAGTTTCAGGAGAAGATGGAGGGAGCACAGCTCCCTCTCATCGGCCCCTTTTGTCATGCATTCGGCAGCACGCCGCTGGCGTGTGCCTCAGCCTTGCCTGCATCGTCCGCGACGCCGATCACGTCCTCCAAAACAATTTCCCCGATGTCGGGGTTCTGTAGGCGCTTAATGAAGTCGCTGGTATAATTGGAACCTCGGGAGACGACGATGCCGGTGAGCAGCGTGCCCAACCACGGAACCGTGAAGGAGACGCCCACAAGGGCGTACAGATTGACTCCCGCAGCAAAGCAGATAAAGACCGAGATCAGGATCGCCGCCAACTGTGTAGCGAAGGTCTTGTACTGCTTTTTTTCCAACATTTCAAGGATGGTTTTGCCGTACTGGATAAGTGCCTCGACCGTGATGGCAAGCACAAGGATCAAAACAATTGTCTGCATATGTATACCTCCGTATGAATAAATACACAAAGAGCCGTTATGCCACCACGCGAACGTACTCTGCGGAGATCCATCCGTCCAAGCCGTCGGTCTCGACAAAATACCAGCCGTCACACTCGTCAATGACCTCGAACTTTTGCCCAGCCTTAACGCTGTCAACTTGTTTGAAATCATCGGTGCCCGGACCGCTGCGCACGCGGAGGCTGTCCGCAGTGACCGCAATGATTTTGCGCCGGATGGCCTGAGCCGCAGGAAGCATGAGCTTGTCCGCCATGGTGAGGACGGCTACCTGGTCGCCGGGCGTCATGGGTCCAATAGAGAGCACATTGTCTGTCACAGTACAGCCAAGCTGCAGGGACGTAGCCAGGTTCTGCAGCATCTTCACATCTCCCGTGCTTGCAGGCCCAATATTGATGATGCACGCTTCGCTGGAAAGAGGTTTGATGCTTACAGGACCGTATGTTCCGACGCGGTTTTCACAGCCGCAGTAGGGCGCTGGATTGATGGCGGCCGAGGCTCTCCGTGCCGTCCGTACCTCAAAGTGACAGTGTTTGTAGCCCCCGGCAGCATTGCCCGTATTGCCCATGATCCCAATCGCAGCGCCGGCATTGACGCTTTGTCCGGTCCTCACCACCGGGGCCTGTGCCATGTGACAGTAGTAATAGAAGCGGCCGTCATTGCCCTGAATACAGACGTAGTAGCCCCACTCCCACGTCCTGTCCGTCTTGTTTGTAACAATGCCGGAGAAGACCACGATCCCTGCGACTACCGCCCGGATCATGCTGCTGTCAACTCCCACAACATCAATACCGCCGTGCCATGTTTTGCCGCTGTTCCGGGTGTATCCGAAGCGCCCGTAACTATAAGCAATTTGGTTTCTTCCTTCAAAAATTGTCATGCTGCACCTCCAGATAGAATAGGGCTTCGGCGCTGCATCCAGCGCAGCGCCTTGCGTAATTCGTTTAATTCATTGTGTACATAGATGCGGGCTGTGACTTCCACGTCCTTATGCCCGAGAATTTTTGCGATACTGTAAATATCCACGCCATGGCGGCGCAGATAGGTTCCATGTGTGTGCCGCAGCTCGTGGGCTGTAAGGCGCGGCATGTCTTTATGCCTTTGCGCCATCCGGTCCATTTCCGTCTTGAGCCTGCGGCTCCAGGTGTCCGGGCGCATCAACCCGCCATCCGGGCCCGGAATCAGATATGGACTGTCTGGATATCGCTGCCGCAGCAGTTCCACAGCTTGCAGAGCGCGGTCCGTCAGAGGATTTGTGCGATAACTCAAAGACATCGGCGCGGCTGTCTCCGGGGCTTGTCCGCGTGGTTTTCGCACGGTGCGGGCGACGCTGTAAACATGCCGTCTGGTGTCGAAATCCGACTTGAAAAAACCCAGTAGTTCGCCCCGGCGCACGCCGGTTTCCAAAGCCAGGACCACCTCCGGCATGGTCTGAAGGAACCAGGCGGAGGCGATCTCGATTTCTGCATTTGAAAACACCTCCTTGACGCGCGGTGTAGCTGTGCTCTCGATTTTTACCTTGTGGGCCGGATTATGCTCGCACAGGCCATTCTCGACCGCTGTCTCTAATATCCCATTGAGGCACATTTTAATCTTGCTGCAGACGGACTTTGACAGGTGGGATACACTGTTATAAAACGCCTTGATGTCCATGGGGGTCAGGTCCATCATGACGCAGCTGCCCAGCGCAGGGAGAATATGCCGCCGCACTGTTATTTCATACGTGGTCGTATAAGCGGTGGGTGTGACGTCCGGCTTCTTGTACACGTTCAGCCAGCGGGCGGCCCAACCACCCAGGGTGAGTATGTCGGCCTGCTTCTCCGGTGTGCCATGGCTTTCCAGCCATCGCTCTGCGCGGCTTTTTGCCTGGGCCGTTGAACGGCCATAAAATGCCTTTTTAATAGGGGTATTATCAGCTTTAAAACCCGATGGTTACAGCTACTTTTTTCAATTTCTTTTGCATCGCGTCCGCCCTCCATAATGGCTTTTGTTTACCATTATATAGGCCCGTATGCTTACGGTGCTAATTTCCTGCTTCTCAAAACGGGCGGAAACACCACGCATACACAAGCAGAAAATGAGGTGGCGGCACACGGGCATGAGTGGGTGGGCTGGGCTGGTTCAAGCAGTTCGAGCGGTACATATACGGGGCTTGGAGGGTTTAAAGGCGGCGTCTGGGATACAGTCAGCGGAAGCTGGCCGACTTATGAAGGAGGAACCGGAATCAAGCGTACTTCTGCAGCTAAGCCTATGGACATTATGAATCCGTATATAGGTCAAAACATCATAGTGCGCGCACTATGATATTCTGTGCGAGATACGGAGGCAGTATTGATATTGCCTGCCCATGTGGAGATCCATTCTGCTGATCCAATGGTACTCCACCGTAGCCCGCGCCGTGGGAATCCCAAATTCCAACAGACCATTGCTCAGCGGTGCGGGATACAAACGTAATTGCGTTTGCTGGAAGATTGCGAGCCTGTATTGTTGCTTGCGTCGTACCGCCCCAGCTGCGCAGCGCAAAATTAGCACCGTAAGCGTGCGGGTCTTACAAAGCCCGCACCACGATGTTTTGCGCGAGGTAGGGCGGCATGATATCTAATGCTGCCTCAGCGTTGTTACCGAGCTTACGTGCAGCGGTGAAATATGCATATCCGCCAGACACCTTAGTCGTTGTGCTTCCAAACCAATCGGCATCTCCGACAAATAATTCATTCGTGTTTGCGAGCACTGCGCTGAATCCTGGTAGATTTTTTTCAGCGATTTTTTGTTTTCGTGTACCTCCCAAATCGCACAGCGCAAAATTAGCACCGTAAGCTAACGGGAAGCGTTCAGCCAATTTTTTACAGTTGAAAAAGCCATCTGCTGCGCCGGAACTGAGTGAATCACCGATTTTAGCATAAAGCACTGCGTATACGGTTTTGCTGAGATCGTCATTAAAATTGACGCGGGGCGAAGGCTTTGCTGTTGACTCCGCCCGTGTAGGTGATGACATTCGGAGAGTACCACCACTCACCGATGCCCGGCATGCTTTCTTCCAGCGCAGCGAGCCGATTTCGCATGCTGGCCAGCATAGTCATGAGAGACTCCAGCGTTGCTGGCGAAGACGGCAGTGCAGGGAGTGACGCCGGGACAGTAAAGGGAACCGTTACCGCCGCACCATCGCCGTCAATCTGCAGAAATCGGCCATCGGCTTGTTCCTTTGTGTAATAGTCGGAAAGATCTGTAGTCTTATGACTGTTAATCCAATCGGAGGAATCCGCATCCCATACCCAGATACTGTCCGTACTTCCAAGGATCGCCCATTCGCCGTCTGTGCCGGTGGGGTAAGCTGCACGCAGAGCCGCCACATTTACAAACCAGCCTTTGCACCCCTGGGCAAGCTGTTCCGCCTTTGCGGCACTGGCCGCTGCAGCCGCAGCACTGGCGGCCGCAGCCTCAGCATCGCCTTCAATCTGCTGTACCAATGCCTGATTCTGTACAACAGATTGCGCAGTGCCCTCCTGAGCTTGCTGCGCTGTCTGGGCGCTTTGCCCGGCAGCCTCTTGAGCATTTTCCGCCCGCGATGCGTCCGCAGCACTCTGTGCGGCGGCATTTTCAGCGTTGTCCAGAAGTCCCTGCATTTGTTCCAGCGTATTCTCAAACACATTTTTCGGCGGCGCAGCAGTACCCTCGACGCTGGCGGCAAACTGCAAGCCGTTGGACTGCAGCTTGATGATTTCCTCACCCGTGGAGGACTTGCCCACAAAATGCACATCCAACTGTCCGGCATACGCAGTGAAATCCGCCTCCACAGGCCAGGTAATAATAATCTGCCCCTCATTGTCGGGATCTACGGAAACCCTCAGCTGCTTGTTTATGAGCGTCATATAGTCCGGATGGGAAGCGCGCACATACCAGGTCATCGCGGACAGGTCGTGCCCGTCGTGATAGCGTGGGCCGGTGACGTCGTAGACCTCCGCGCGTGCTTCGCCTTGTGTATGCAGGCCGGCCTCCGGCCCAAAGTACACATATTTGTCTTTGAACTCAATCGAAATAGCCATAAGAACCTCCAAGAAATTGATCAGACAACGGAGCCGGTGAGTTTGGTCCATTGGCTGTCCCTTGTAGTCCGGACAAGCAAAGTCCCCTGAGTGCTGTAGGAAAACACAAGGTCCGCATAGTTTCCCGCCAGGTTGTCCACCTGTCCGGCCCGTGTTGCAAAATCTGCTTTTTTAGCCGTTTCAGCTGCGGCTGCATTCTCAGCTTGAGCCGCAGTCTCTGCGCTCTCCGCGCTCTTTGCAGTTTCGGCAGTCTCAGCGCTTTTCGCGGTATCCGCTGAGCCCGCGCTGGCGGCGGTGTCTGCTTTTGTGGCTGTCGCTGCTTTTCCAGCGGATTCCGCATATCCCGCCTCGGATGCATAGGCGGCCCGTGCGGCGCTGTCAGCGTAGATGCTCTGCGCAGGCGCGCCCACCGGATACTCCACCACATAGGTGCCGCTGTCCTCAATGATCCGCACACGCTGGCCGGCAGCGAACCGCACGGCCGTGTTGCACTTGTAATGCTTCAGACTTTCCGTTTCCGCCCCGTTGAAGATGAGCGCGATGCCGTCCTCGTATACAGTACCCACCGTGGCGAAGGACTGGCCGGGCGGGTCTGGCTGTACGATGGCCTGCTGCTCCTGATACGTCTCCAGGATCATAGATACACCACTCTCTTTCCCGTATGGGTCATTTTGTACGGCTGTTCCAGCTCCAACCGCCAGCCTGTCTCTTCGTACAGCGTGCTCTCACCATCCCGCACCAGCTCCACCAGGTCAAAAACAGCGTGCCGCCCGCTGGGGCCGGTGTAAAATGTGCGGGTCTCCGTGGACTGCAGGCTTTTAAACCGCTTGTTGTCCGCATATGCCTGCAGCTCCGCCTGAGATGCAATGTTGTCCAGCTTCTCATAGGACACGACCCGCCGTCCCAGGTTCACGGTGGAGAAAACGCTGTCCGGCCTGTCGTTGACCGATACGGCCCGCATGGACGTCTCCAGATCCGGGTTATCCACTTCCGCGATAAAGACGTTTGGATGGTCGAACAGATCCACCGCCTGCGTCCACTCAGGGTATTGGATGGAATACTCACCATCCCGATACGTCACGGATATCGCATCCGCGGACGGCATGCGGAACGCACTGCAGTGTACTGTGCCGCCGCCGTCCATCCAGATGCTGTTGTAGTTGATCTCCGCCGCCAGGGCGTTGATGATCGTGAGGCGGTCTGTGCCCGGCTCCCAGTCCTCCCGGTCCGCCTGCAGCGTGGCGGTGTTTGCCTCCACGAAAAAATCCATGATGCCGGATTCGACCAGCAGTGCCTGGATGGCTGCCGTGTACAGCGTACCCTTTGCCAGATGCAGCCGCGTCTCTATCTTCGAGGACATGGCAAGATAGGTCAGGTCATAGGCTGTAAGGCTCACCACAGGCCGCATGCCGTCGTGTTCCGTGTATGCATCGGTAGGGATATACTTGCCGAGCGGCCGGCGCACGCCGTCGATGGTGAGCACCGGCTGGATCACGTCCGTGAGGTAGTTGACGGCGCTGTTTTGTGCAAACTTGCCGCTGAGCGCCCATTTCACCGCAGCGTCCGCCGTCACTGAAATGGCCGCGCCGCCGCCTTTGAACGCGGTAAGCCGTGAAAACTCCACGTTATCCCGCAGCACAAGATATTCCACCGATACGTTACTCATAGCTGATCTCCTGCCTGTGATCTGTCTCGACAACCGTGAACTGTACGTCCCGTGCGCGGCCATGGGCCGCCTGGATGTTTCCCAGCACCCCGATCACAACATCGCCCCAGCAGTCTTTGTAAACTACGGCAGAACCCAGCAGGCCGCGCAGGGCATCCATCTGTGCTGCGTCCCGGAGCGTGAAAGCGAAGTCGTGGCTGGCATCTTCCATGCCGCATGTATACGGCTCGGGTTTTGTACGGCCGTAGTAGTGTACGTAGTCCACCTGTGCGCTGTAGCTTCCGTCATGTGCGGGGCGTTCGCCCCGGCGCAGCCGCAGCTTCAGCCAAGGCGCGCCATCCTCAACGGCCCCCAATACGGCGTTTTCGATTGCCAGAAAAGCGTGGACGGGCGCGCTGTCGCCGTAGTATCCCTCCGGCGTGACGCCACGCACAGTATACACATGCTTTCCGGTACACAGACGGTCTGTGAGCCCGCTGCCCGCTGAGCGCGCAATGGGGACACCGTCCCGCAGTATGAAGTATTCGGCGTATGCGGCGTCCGTTTCCCAGGATATTTCAATGGCGCTTAAACGGGCATTGAAAGCTGCTTCAATAGTTGGTCCGGGAACGTTCAGAACGGTAATGGAGCCAACGGCCGGAGCGGATTCCACGCCGAACACTGTCTTTATCGCCAGCTGCACAGGATATGTCCCATCCTGCAGGAAATACGGCATGCGGAACTCCTTGGCCGTGCTGTGCATCCAGCCTGTATCATAGTCCCCGATCTGGATGCGCACGCCCTGCTGGTCCGCAGACTGCCAGCGGATGGTGGGGCGCGGTTTTGTGTCCGTGTATACAATGACCGGCACGGCCGGAGCCCGGCGGATGATGATGGTCGCTGCGGCGCTGTAGGAACCCCACACACCATCGCCGTTTTTGGTGCGTACCCGCCACATGAGGGTGCCCTGGGCAAACTGCCCGGCGGGTGTGGCGAAGCTGGAAACATCGGTCTCCGCTGTACTGAGCGTGGTATACTGCCCGCCCATGTTGGAGCTGGTCTGCAGCTCGTAGGCGGTCTGCGCCGTGCCGGTGGATATCTCATGCCGCCACACGAAGGTGACGCCTTGAGTATCTTCCACAATAGCGCCCACAGGGGAGACACACACAGGCGTGCTCAGCGCGTCCTGGGTGTTGACATGTATCCACTCGCTGATTCCTGTAGCGCCGGTGTTGGCTGTCACCTCTACCTGCCACTCAATATCGTCCGCAGTGAATGTATTTGCCGGGAAGTCGTGCCAGGTCTGCGCGCCGCTGATGGTGACACTCTTGACGTCCTGCTGTCCCTGTGTGCGGTAGCGCAGCACGGCCGAAGTCTGGACGATCTCGCTGGGCGCATCCTCGGCTCCCTCTGCTGTGACAGACCAGCCGAAGCGGTTGACCTGGTGCTTCAGCACGCGGCCGCCGTCCGCCGGATACAAGTCTGCGGGCGTGACCGGCAGTTCCTTGTTGTTGAAGGTGGTCCAGCTGCTTGCAGTGGTCCCGCCGCTGGTATCCGTTACCTCGACCTGCCAGTCGATGTCCCCGGCGGGAAGCACACCCGCGGGGATCGTGTAGCCTTGTGTGGCGTTGTTGATGGCATATTCTGTGTACGCCGGAGCACCGTTTTTCCTCCAGCGCAGCTTTGCCGATACTTGCCGGATGGAGCCGGACAGGTCGTCCGGCTTCGTGTAGCTCAGGCCCCACGAAAAGTTGACGGCAAAGCCCTTGTAGGTCGTGGCCCGGCTGGAAGGAGTCAGATCTGTCAGCCGGACAGCCGTGCTTTGGAACTGCACCGTGGCATACCCACCGCTCGCCTGTGCGCCGGAACTGGACGTGACCACGACCTCCCACTCCATGCCGGGGTCGGCAGCGTTGGGAACAAGCCCTGTGTCGAAGTCAATGTATGTGTTGGGTCCGGGCACACGGACGGAAGTCCATGTGCCGGAGCCTTTTGCCCGGTACTTGAAGTCCGAATACGCTATGGTGAGCGTTCCGTTGATGGGTTTCTCCGCCGTGACATTCCAGGAAAAACGATGGTAAAATCCTTTTTTGATCGTCGTGTTGGCTGGGGAATAGCCGGATGGCGTTATCTTTCCCGCATGGGTCTGGATCGTCGCATAGGGCACATGGTCCGAGCCGTCCACCCAAAATTGGGCAGCGCCTGTCTGGTTCTCGGTCGTAATGCCGATCTGGCACGAGAGATTGCCAGCGCCCCTTACCCCGCCGGAGGTAATCTTCCATTCGGGGCCGTTCCAGCTCGGGCCTGCAATTTGACCAAGGATCAGGCTGAGAGGGTACGGCGCATGGCAGTACACTGCAAGTACGGATGCGGAATCAAGGACCTCGCCGGAAGGCACCGGAGACTTATCAAAAAACAGCCAGCCCCAGTCCGCCTTGTCTGCACCCAGGTTGTCGATGCGCAGCTCACCTACACCGCCGGACAGATTCTTCAGATTTTGCGAACCGCTGCAGTATACGGTATACTGTCCCATGTATCAACGCCTTCTTTCTACCGCCGTGCCAGTCCCATGCGGACGGTCATTTTCTCGTTTTCGAGCATTCGTTTGATGGCCACATACGTTTCAATGTCATCCACCTTGAAGATGTTCTGGCTGTTGTCCACGAAAGTGGTACCGCCGCCCTGCGCGGACATTAAGGCGCGGGACTGTTCGGCAGTATAGACCGCCTCGCCGCCCGCAAAGTGCATCAGCTCCGGCCCGTTTTCGCCAACCCAGCGCCAGCCGGGTGTAGCAGAGCGCGTGCCGCGTGCGTAGCCTCTGCCGGTTTGGGCCTGAAGCTCTCCCATGCTGGGCACCTGTATCGTACCGGTATTGATCATGGGCACGCCGCGGATCGCGCTGATCAGCATGGCAATACCGGACGTGACAAGGAACACCGCCGCCGCTACAATGAGCAGATCGGCTGCCAATATGAGGAACTGGGAGCCGGCAGCCTGCGCGGACGGTCCTGCCGCCGCAAGCGTCTTTGTCGCCATGGCGGTGCCTTTTGCCATGACGGTCATGCCCACGGCAGTGCCTGCGGCCTTGACCGCCACGAGAGCAAGCCCGCCGCCGATGAGGACCACAGCCGGGTTGAGCTCTGAAAGAAAGCCGATAATATCCGCACCCACGCCGATGATGTCGCCTGCCGCGTCCACAATAGCCAGGATCTGGTCTTCGTGGTCCAGCAGCACCTGAGCGAACGTCGTCTTAATTTTCGTCTCGATGGGCTCGATGCTTTTTGCAAGCTCCACATACCGGAGCTGCAGATTGTAGTTGGCCTTCTCGGCCTCGATCATGTCGGAGTTTCCGGTCTTGTAGCTTTCCCACAGTTCGTCCAGCCCTTCCTTGCGCAGCGTCTGCAAAGCAAGGTTCTGGCGGCTGGCCTCGGACCGCGTCCGGCCCAGGCGAGCGTTGAATTTTTCCACATCCACGCCCAGGCGGCCGAGCAGCTCGGAGAACTGGCCCGTGGCCTCGCCGGTGGCGATGGTCTCCTGCAGAGAATCGGCCAGGGATTCAATTTTCATGGTTTCCGGGAACTTGACCACCGCGCCCGCCAGCAGATCGACCGCCTCATACGCCTTATCCGCATCGTTAAACCCGGTGGCGAGGATGTTGGACAGCGCCTCCACCACTTCATTTGTGTCGCCCGTAATGGCATAGAGCTCGCCGGCCTTGTTGTGCAGCTGTTCCATGCCCATGCCGGCGTCCTTCGCATTCTGCTCCAGGAAAGACAGATCCCGGCGCAGTTCCTTCGTCTGCTCCAGCAGCTCGGCACACTTGCCGACTACTGCGCTCAGTGCGTTGCCGACCAATGTGCCCAGGGCTATATCGAATGTCTTTGCGCCCTTGCCGCCGTCCTCCATGCCCTTGCCCGCGCCTTTGGCGTTTTTCTCAAGGTCTTCAGCGGAACCGGATGCAGCGTCCATAACGTCCTGTGCGTCAGACAGCGCCGCGCCGAAATCATCGGATTTTTTTGTGTTTTTCTCGATCGAGGCCTGAAGGCTCAGCATACGTTTTTCCAGCTTCAGAGCCTGGCTGCTGGTCTCGCCGTATTTATCGGCCAGGCGCTCGTGCTCCCGCTCGCAGTTGGAAAGCTCATTCTGCTGGTTCACGATCGTGGCGTTGAGGATATCCAGCTCTTTCTGTGCCTCCTCGATGCCCTTTGTGGTCGGTTCGATCTTCCACTTTTCAGCATTTTTGCGCGATTTTTCCAGCGCATCGTCCGTCTTTTTTACCGCCTTCTCCGCATTCTCGGAAGAGGCCTGCACCATGCTTTTGACCTGGTCGAGCGTTTGTTTCAGACGCTCGACGTCAAATTTCAAACCAATGACGACGCCGTCGTCCGAAGTCTTAACCGCCACTCATGCTCATCCTCTCCATGGCTTCATCGTATTCGGCCTCGTAGTCGATCTTTTCCAGCGCCACCGCGCGCTTTATCCGCGCATATTGCTCGCGCTCCTGCGGGTCCTTGATGCGGCCCAGGTTTATGCCGCGGTGCTGGATGGCAAACTTTATCTGGCTGTCGGGCGGCAGGCTGTTGAAAACAGCCATAAACTCCCACCAGTGCATTCGGGTGCGGGTGAGGTCGATCCCCGCATATACGCGAAAATCGCCCAGGATGCGCAGCGCATCCTTTTTCCAATCCAGCAGTTTTTCGGGCGGGGCAGGATCATCCGCGGATGGAATATCCCCGCAAAAATAGAAGTCGAGCACTCCGTCAAAGTGCCCGGCTTCGTTTTCCGGTATTTCGTTAAAAACATTGAGCAGGATGACGTCGTGCTTCTCAGTCCAAAGCAGGGAGGACGTCAGCACCTGCCCCACGTACTTCATCCACCAGGCCCAGTCCGTTGGGACCTTCCGGCCCAGGATCGTGTCCGGCAGCTTCAGCATCTCCACCGGCTGCATTTGCAAACATCTCCTTCAGCTCCGGCGTCAAAAACTGGTCGACGATCTCCCGCCGTCCCTCCATGACTTCGCCGTAAATGTACGAGCACAGGGAAACGTGCTCGTTGATGTTCTCTCTGCGTCCGGAAAATATCTCCGCATATTCATCGACGCCCAGCGTGCCCTCTATGAAAGTGCGGCAAATATCCAGAAGCGCACGCCCTTTTTCGCATACAAGCTCTGCCGCGGGTGCAGTGGGCCGCCAATCATGCGCGTCGGCGTTCAGCCTGCCGGATACATTGCAAAACTCCTGAACAGCGCGCAGCATGCGGGGGAAATCCCGTGTGACACCCTCCAGCATATGGACGTCGGAGATATCGCACGGATATTTCCTGCCGCAGATATCCAGTTCGCGCTTTTTTTCAAATTGAAAGGCCGCCATGGTCAGCCTCCGGATGCAGCCGTAGCAGGCGTAAACGTCGGGACATTGTTGGTCACGGTCACGGTGCCCTTTTCAGGTGTGCCAAGGATCTTGAGCGCAAAGGAAATGTTCTCACGGTTCTGCGCATCGCCGCTGCCGTCGTCCGTAATGGAAAGGACCGCCTTGCCTTTGCGGCCATTGACGGCGTCCTTTTCCATGTTGTCATAGCACTCAATGAAGTCCACGGTACGGTTGTCAAGGTCGTACAGGCGTTCCATGACAGCATCCTGTGCTTTGTCTCCGATGGCTCGCCAGCCCGTGAAGGTGCGCGTGACGGCAACGCTGGTCACTTCGCTCTCAGCCACGCCACGGCCTTCCATATCGTAATAGTCCTGGCTCTGTTCGTTGATGCTGTTGCCGCGGGAAGAAATGCCCACGGCGATCTTCGCCCACTCCGGCTGTTCGGCCGCGCGGACGTCGATCCACCAGATGCGGTTGTACGCCTTGGGTTTTGCATAGGTTCCAGGCATTGTTGTTCACTCCTTTTCATAGATGAGGGCGCCCTCTATTTTATAGACGCCGTATGTATATCCTTCATCCCATTCCGAGATCCCGCCGTCACTGGCCGTGATCCGGACAAACTCCGCATCCGTCAGGGGCACGCCTTTGCGGTCCTGTTCCTGCACCCAATCCAGAAGCCGCTCCAGAAAGTTGCAGTTATCCAGGCGCATCATATCGTCATCGCTCATCCGGGTGGCCGCGATCACAAAATTGTATTGCCATGTCGCTGCGCCGGTCATATCCTGTGCAATGATGGTGGAGCCCGTCGGCAGGATCGAATACCCCTCGGCGTCCGTCTCCAGCTTATCGGTGCGCGCCTCCAGATCCTTTAGCGCGGGACACTGCACGAACAGCGCGCGGATGTCGTTTAAAACAGCCATTACGGTCCTCCTAAAATGTTCCGGCGTTCATCCTCAATGATCCGGTCCTTTTCGGCAGTCATGAGGCGCTCAAGCCAGAAAGGACCGGCAAGACGGTTGAACGTGGTAGTGTACCGGATATCTTTGTTTGTAACGTGTTTCGGCTTGCGCCCGGCCATGACTTTCCCGAAATACAGAAGTTTGACATGCGGGCCGCGGATGACGATGCGGCCGTTGGCCGGTTCCTGGCCCTGGGCGATGGCGTTCTCGATGCTGCTGTATGTGCGCTTCGGCACATACTTGGTGATGCGCCGTGCAACATTTTTCACAAGATGCTGTTGGGCGCGTCCGCCTTCTTCAAGCCCCAGATTTTTCACGAGGCCGTCCAGCTCCGGCAGCTTGACGTCAAGCTCCAGCATGCTCATTCCGTCGTCACCTCACAATGGGGCAGGCCGCCGAATACACAGTGCACAAGTCTTTTAATGGTCAGAGGCTTGTCTGCAAGCAGCGCTTTTTTGCTCTCCGTGTCCGTCACCTCGCCAGGGCGTTCGCCGCAGACAATGAAATCATGCTCCCGTTTTTCGCCTTTGTACTGCTCCGGAAGATCCTCCGGGATGATGACGGACGTGCCGTCGGCGTCCTCCTGCCAGAACACAGAAGGGCAGAAGATGCGCCTGTACTGGTATGGCCCCGTCTGCAGATACAGCGTGCAGCTTGCGTTCGGCGTCAGCATCCGCTCACCCCCCGGTACAGCAGCCCGCTGCGGATGGGGATATATTGGGCGGCGATACGCAGGCAGCGGCGCTCGAAGCTGCCGGATCGTTCGTCATCCTGCTGGATGCTGCGGCTCCATTTTCCCACGCTTTCGCTGGTCACTTTTCCGCCCGCCAGCACGGCCGTGTCCTGGGCGTGCTGGGCGTCCGCCAGCGCGCAGTGCGCCATGCGCACGCATTTCGCCAGCGTTTCGTCCTGCTCCCAGGCTCCGTCCTGCAGGCGGTCCAGCGTCAGGCTGTGCAGCATGTACTCCGCGCGGGACAGGCAGCCCTCCACGTCCGTCTGCGGCAGTTTGCCGTGGTATATGGAATAGTAGAACTCCTTGTCCGCTACCATGCGTATCCCTCCCATGTATTACTCCGCGGCCGTCTCCGGCTGCTCATCGGGCGCAGCCCCGGCCGGGACGGCAGAAGGTTCTACCGCAGTCTGCACGGCCAGCAGCAGGTCCTGCTTCTTGGCCGCGCCCGTCACGTCGATGCCATGCGCCGACGCATAGCTGCGCAGCTCCGTCACCGTCATATCCTCCAGCGCCTTTTCCGGTGCCGGGGCAGGGGCGGGATTTTGTGCTCCCGCTCCCGGTTCGGCCGTCCCGGCCTCCGGCCGGGAATCCCCAGCCTCGACAGCCGGGGTGCTCTGCGTTTCCTCATGAAAAGTCAAACCTACTGTCCGCATATTTTACGCCCCCGCTTCCGCTGCGCTGTGCAGGTAGATGCCCGCCAGCTTGTTGGCATACACATCCGCGATGCCCACCGTCCGATATCCGAACATGTGGCGGTCGCCGTCCAGGTCGTCCTCCGGCCCTTTGATTTTGGGCACCGTGTGCTTCTGGAACTGGATCAGGGCCGAGGGGTGGATCACCATGAAGTTGATGTTCTTTGCACCCGTGGCCTTCTTGTAACCGCCCGCCTCTTCGCCGGAGGTTTTTCCATCCAACATGTCGATGGCCGTATAGAACCGGGTCTGCGGCACCAGCGTCTTTGTGGCAAAGCGCGTCAGGATCTCACGGCTCTTTGTGGTGTCCAGGTCAGCGATCATACCGTCCAGCGTCGGCGTGATGAACAGGTGGCGGTTTTCCGTGGGCACCTCATCCTCATCCATTTTTGTGACAGCCGCACGCAGCGCCGCCAGCACCGACGCGCCGTCCTTCAGATCGGCCGCGGTCGCTTTTGAAATACCGCTTTTTCCCGCATAGGATGCGAAGCGGAAAGAGTCCAGTTCCGGCACCACCTTCGTGCGGATGAACTCTCCTGACAGACGGGAAAAGGCCACTTTCGCGGTCTCCTGTTCGTCCAGTGCGTCCACATAGAACTTGCGGCCGCGGTCGTAGTTGCACTTTATGGTCTCGTTGGTCATGGTGACGTCGCCCTTGACGTACCCGTCATTGCGGCTGTAGTCGCCCAGCCCCTGCATGCTCAGCATGGGCACGATCAGCTCATTGGCATTCGCGCCCTGCCGCGCCAGCTCCGCCGCGCCGTCCAGCTTGCTGGTCAGCGACGCCAGCTTGTAGATTTCGTCCAGGATGGGGACGAAGGTTTTTGCCAGTGCAATGTTGTTTGCCATATTGGTTTACCTTGCCTTTCTGTGTAGTGTGTGTGATACGGTCAGTCCACGGGCAGATCCGCAGCCTTGCGCATGACGATCTCGTCGGCGGTATATTTCGCCGCGCCCGGCACAGCGGAGGTCCCGGTGCCGGATGCGGGCGCGGGTTCCGCTGCCGCCGGGCCGAACAGGTATGCGTCGCTTTTCTGTACCGCCGCAACGGCTGCCGCGATGTCCGCATCCTGGTTCTTGCTGGCGCGCAGAGCGTCAAGGTCCAGCGCGCCGCGCGCCAGCTTCGGGTTATGCGCTTTCGCGTCAGACAGGGCCTTGTCGATCTTCGCATCGAATGCAGCGGCCGCCAGCTTTTCATCCCGGTCCTTTTCCGCCGCCTCCGCGCGCTGCTTGTAGTCCGCAATCTGCGCCTTTACCTGCTCCGCGTCCAGCCCTTCAAACTTGCCGATGGCCTCGTTGGCGGCGTCCAGCTGCTCCTGCAGGCCGTCGGCACGTGCCGAAGCTGCGTCCAGGTCCGCCTTTGGAGCGTACAGCTCGTTGATTTTTGCCTCCAGCTTTTCTTCCAGCTCCCCGGTGTAGGCGTCACCCAGCAGCTCTTTGGCAAATTCCAGTGCCATGTTTCAGTCTCCTTCCTTTTTAAATACAATATATTTGTGCATAACAAAAGGACCCCCGTGAAGGGGTCCTCAGCTATCATTTAAAGGCGCTTAAACGGACGTTTAAACGCAGGTCAGGGCGCGTGCCGGTTTTGCCGGCGCACCAGCTCATCCACCAGAGCATCCAGCTCCGCGCGCTTTTCTTCCTCGCTCCTGTGGTCGGTGTATCGTTCAATGAGCTCATCCAGATTTTCACCGGGGAATTGTGCGCGCAGCTCTTCCATGTAGGCGAGACCACCTTCCTTGTGTATCTCCATGCGGAACGGCGGATACTTCTTTCCGTATTTATCCTCATACGCCCGAAGCAGCTGGTCATATCCCAATTCTTCCATACGTTCAGCAATGCCCGGTACAAAAGGCAAAGACATCAGAAATCCCTCCTAAAACAGTCTCTGGTATTCATCCCACAGCTCTGGGAAAAGTGTTTTCACAAAGTACAGATCCGCATCGCCTTGCGTTTCCATAGTAAACAATTCAGCAAAAATCTCCGTGAATGTAAAGGACGGGTTTCTTTCCCAGTATTCGACTGAATGACCAAACTGTGTATACAGTTTTCCCGCGCTCAATGCGCTGAACACATCCTTCAACGATTTACTGCGTACACTTTGTGCCACACGTTGATAGCCCTCCATGTTTTTCAAAACCCTTTCGCCCGCAAGCTGGACGGCACGCTTAAAGCCTTCGCTTCTGTATGACCTCATATGCATCACGTCCGCGCGGTGTGCGTTTTCATGAGTGTTGGCAAAATCGAAATCCATTTCCGCAAAGCCGGGGGCATTCGGGTTGTACAAAATTTTATCTTTTTTTGCCGAATATGCAAACGGGGCGGCCAGTGTGGGATCTTCTTCGTATCCGGTCGGACTTTTTTCCGTAAAATGTCTTAACCATACCATATTCTTTTCCGGTGCGTCCGTCAAGGTGTCAAGATACGCAGAATAGTTTTTCCGGGCTTCTTCCACATCCAGCTTACCGCCGCTGCCTGTGAGCGTACCTGCAGGACGCGGCATTTCCAGCGTGCCGTTTGCCTTCAGCGCCCGGCCCAGCCCAGCCGCCCGCAGCCGCTCCGGCGCGGTGCGCAGCCCGGCCGCAGCCGAAAACCGCTTGTATTCCGCGTTCAACTGCCGCAAAAGGATGCGGCTGCTGCGCAGCTCTCCGCTGCCCAGCTGGCCCTCCTCCTGCGCCGCGGCAATATGGTCCTTGCACTGCCGGATGCTGTTCTCCAGCGCTTTCTGCTGCTGCGTCGCTTCGTACTGGGTGTAGTGCCTGCCCTCGTAGGTCGACGCCCTTCGCGTTTTCCCGCGCCATCTCCGCCAGCTGCTCATCCGTCCACTGAGGGCTGTCCACGCCCAGCTTGATGGGCCAGGCGATGTGCTTGCAGCTCAGTGTGCCGATGCGCCGCTGCAAACGGCTGTTCAGCCGCTTGTATTCCTTATCACTGTACTGCCGCCCCTGATAGGGCTCATGGTCCGGCGCGCTGGCGCTGTGCGCGCTGATCTCCCAGCCGTCGCACCCGCCGTCGTCGTGATGCTTCTCATTGATGGCCGTGGTCATTTCGCCCATCTTCGCCATAATGGCGCGCTGGGCCATGAACTCCACGGAAAAAGTGCGTCCATCCGAGCGTTCAATGGTACGGATGCCGCGCTGCCACAAGCGCAGCGTGGCACGCCGCACAGCTTCCTCCGGCGTCTTCGCGCCGCTGGAGACCTCCCGGAACACATAGTCCATCGTGCGCCGGTATACATCTTTAATAGGATACACCCGGCCGTCCACATCTGCCGCGGCCAGCTGGCCCAACACGTTGGCCACTTCCTTGCGCGTCACCTTTACATAGGCTTCGGCAATGTTCCGCAGGCTTTCGTTTTCCTCCAGCGGTGCGGTCTTCTCCGCGGCCCAGCGCATCAGCTGCTCCACCGCGTCGTCGGTGAGGTCTGTCTGCCTGCGCAGCGTGTCCGCGATCACATCGTCCGCTCCGGCAAGGCTTTTTGCCAGCAGAAGCTTGTATTCATCGCCGGACGATATCTGTCCGGCGGCGGTAATGCACCGGCACAGGTCACGCAGCAGCTCTTCCGTGACGGGGCCGTAAACAGCGAGGATCAGTTCCCGCAGCCCGTCGATCTCTTCCGGCGTCAGTGCCATGACGTCACCTCAGCCCGGCCTGGGCGGTCAGCTGGACCATTTCCGGCATATATTTCTCCCGGATGGCCGCAAGGTCTTCCGGCGTCTCACAGGGCAGGTCGTATTTTTTCGCCAGCGCCAGTTCCGGCTTCAGCAGGCCGGCCTCCACCATCGAAAGCGTGTCCGTCCAGTCCTTGTCTGCGTCGTACAAAACGCCGTTGCCCCAGCTTACGCTCAGCAGCTGCTCCAGATCCACCGCCTGGGCGTCGCACAGCCCCAGCGCCTGGCCCCACAGGTCCGTGATGCGCAGTGTCTCCATCAGTGCGTCGTACCACATCCGCTGCAGGTCCATGATCGACAGACTGTAGTCGCCCTCGCTGCTGCTGATCTCCTTTGCCGTGCGCTCCACAGCCTCCACGTCCGACAATATACCGCGTTTCAGGCCGATGATATTCTCACACGCCTTTAAATAGCTCTGCTTGCGCCGTTCAAAACTCTCATCCCGCAGCGTGGGGGAGAAGATGGTCATGCCCACGCTGGCGTCGCCGTCCAGCCCGACGAACACGTCGTCCTTCAGCCGCATCACGCCGCCCTCCGGGCCCGGCGTCATAAGCATATCCGAGCCCGCCACGATCCGGCTGCGCCCCAGCTCGAACTCGCGCCCCAGCTGGTACTCGTTTTTGTAGATGTTGTGGATCAGCTGCACCGCGCCCTCGTATACGCTCACGCCGTCCGGGCTTCCGTCCACGTTATTTGCCATCGGCAGCCGGATGTAGGTCATGCCCAGCCCGCCGAAGGGCACGCTGTAGGTGTGCTCCGGGGCCAGCGCCGCATACTGCGGCAGGCTGTCCAGCCGCACCTCATGCCCCAGTGTGCTGCTGTTTTCCGACACATACAGCTTGTACCGGATGGTCACGATACCCGCTGCCATCCACAGTCCGCGTTCCAGCAGCGTGTAGTAGTCGGAGCCCGCCCGGCTCCGCTCGCTCATCAGCACGTCCGTGATGCCGCGGGGCCCGCGGGCCAGTACGTTGTAGCAGTCGCGCCTTACCACATGATAGGCAAGCCGCTCCGTGCCGTCCGGTGCAGGCTTCAAAAAGCCTTCGCCGCCCACCATGACCCACTGCAGCACGTCCTGCTTTTCGGCGTCGATGAGGCTGCGCTGCCCGTCCAGCCACGCTGTTTTTCCGGTGCCGTTTTCCATAAAGCTGGAATCGTACTCCGCAAAACAAGCCTTTGTCAGTTTGTTGGTGATGGTGTAGGGGATGCGCTGCGCCGGGTCTTCGTCCTTGCCCTTCACCGCTTCACGCATGAAGAACAGCTCGAACCACTCTCGCACCGCCGCCTGCATAGCCGCTGTGCTGGTGTCCTTCAGCCCTGCCGCCTGCGCCCCTGTGATGGCGGCGTCGTCAAACAGCGCCCTTACGGCTGCGTTCATCCGCCGTCACTCCTTTCGATCCGAATTTCCGGCTGCTTTGCCCGCAGCCCGCGCTCCACGCCGTTGATGTATGCCCGCAGCGTGCGGTTTTCCGCCTCCAGCTCCCGCACACGCTTCTGCGCCGCCGCCAGCGCGTCGCCGTATTCCAGCACCGCCCAGCTGGGCAGGTACTTCTTCAGCAGCCAGTCCTTCAGCTTCATTCGTCATGCTCCTTTGCGCTGCCAGATGCGGCTGCAGGCATACCGCGCCGCGTCGATTCCGTGGTCGTTTGCGTCCATCAAAGTCCCCAGCACCGTGCCGTCCGGCGCTACCTCGTACTCCCATTCCAGGAACTCCTGCAGCGTGGGCGCGCAGCGGTCCGGGTCGATCACAATGGCGTTCAGCCCCTGCAGCCACCGCACGCCCAGCTCACGGCTGCCCGGCCCTTTCCGGGCAGACCAGCACCGCAGGCCGTAACTGCGGTAATCCGCGCAGGCTTTTTCATCCGCAAGATCTGCCAAAATCAATTCACCGGGTGTGACTTTGCTTTTGACAATTCCGGCCGTAACCTTATTCGACATTTTGTTACCGCGCGCCTCGTCGAAGATGTACAGCGTCCGGGTGCCTGCGTGGTAATAGGTGCGGATAAACGCCCACGGGTCGGGGTAGTAGCCCCAGTCTACGCCGCTGATGATGTTGTCGAAGCCCGCGATCTCCTTCGCCGTGATCTTCCGGCTCACGATGTTGTCGAACACCTGTGTGCCGCTGCCCACCATCTCGCCCAGGTACATGTGCCGGTACTTCAGCGGTTTTGTCTTGCGCAGCCAGTCCGCACCGTCCAGGAACTCCTTGCCCAGCCAGTCCCGCGGCGCATCCAGATACGACGAATGATGCACCAGCTTGCCCGGCTGCTGCTCCCGCGCGTACCGGTTGGCCCAGTTCCGGGCGTTGGCGGGTGGGTTGAAGCTGATGAGCGTTAAGGTCGGGCTGCTCCCCGAGCCGCGGAATGCGGACTGCTTCACGCTCAGCACCGCGTTTTCGCCGCGGCGCAACTGGTCCGCTTCCTCGAACCACAGGCAGCCAATGTATCCGAACTTCGGTTTGATACCCTTAATTTTCATCTCATCGTCCAGGCCGCGGAAATAGATGGTCTGGCCCGTGGGCTTGTAAATGAGGCGCAGCGGGCTCTTTTTCTCCAGAAAATGCTCCGACAGCCCCAGCTTTGCGACGGCCCACAGCATCTGCGAGTACACGCTGTCCTCCAGCGTGTTTCCCATCTGCCGCATCACCAGCGCGTGGCTCTGCGGCCACTTCAGCAGCCACAGCACGATCTCCACGCTGCAGAACGAACTTTTCAGGCTGCCGCGCCCGCCTTCCTCCACCAGTGTATGGGCCCGCTGCTCCCGGACCGCCCGGTGCGAATCATAGAACCCCGGCCCGATCACGTTCTTTAAATCGACCGTCACCGCCGGGCGGCTATATGCTGTCAACGATGTTCACCTCCGCCGCGCCGCTGCCGCCCTCTTTCTGCAGCTCCGTCCACAGCCGGATCGCGTCCATGTCGCCGGCCTGGCATTTCTTCAGCAGCGCCGCGTGGATCGTCGCCGCTTCGTCCGTGCTGTATTTTTCCATCAGCTTATCCAGCAGCGCGAGGTAGTCCCGCTTATTCACCTTGGTATACTGCGCATGCAGCGTTTTTAAATCTTTTAAAATGTTAAATTCCTTTTTCTGTTTCGCCTGTTCAATGCTCTCCAAAAGAGCCTTTATACTGCTCTGTTGTGTGCGGCCCACGATACGCTCCTTCCCGGGCCGTGCCAACGGCCCCAAATTTCGCCTGTAACGAAAAAAGGCCCCCAGGCGTCCGCATGGGCGGCCCGGGGCTCCTAAACGTTTTTTAACGGCATACAGCGGAAATTAAACAGTGTTCCGTGTCACGGCAGGCAAGAGGGGTGGATTTTCGCCGGGCATGCTTCGCCATCCGGCCGTTTCCGTCCGGTTTTTACCCCTCTGTGTCCGCCATGGCCACGGGCGGGGGACGAATCGACCCCGCTGCTTTCATGGTTTTCTTGTACGTGTTTAAACGCTCTCTTAACAGGTGTTTAAAAATATGCTTTCAACAAGTTTTCACATCGGTTTCAACTTTTCCACATTTCCCGAGGTGCTGCGCCGCACGCAGCGGGGAAACGGGCAGGCAGGGCAGCCGCTCTCATGCATAGCCCCACACGCACCGTTTGCACAACTCCGGCGGCTCCTTCAGCTTTGCGCCGGAGATCTTCCGTGCCAGCTCCCGCCGCGGGTCCTGCCTCCGCTTCATGGTCCGCCGCCCTCTGTCACGGGGATAACGCCGAACCGCACCCGCCGGGCTGCGCCGCCCAGCTCCGCCGTCACATACGCCCGGCGCTGCCGCCGCTCCATTCGCACCGGGCAGCCTGCAAACGCCGCCAACGGCCCGTCCAGTACATGCCATGTGCCGTCCGCACGAAACAGCACCCGGCTGGGTTCCAGCGTTTCCGTGCTGTCCAACCGCCACCGCAGCGCCTCCCGTGTGTCCAGCGCCTGCGGCTCTCGCGCTCCAGACCCAGCCACCGGATGACGCCAGGGACAGGGGAAACAACATGGAAAAGCGCCGCCGTGTATTCCGCGCCTACGAACACATATCCCGGCAGCAGATGCTGGTCCTCGCTCTGCCACCGGCCCCGCCGCCGTATCTCCATCCGCTGGGCCGGGGCGCGGGCACACACACCCTTGCGCCGCAGCGCCGTGCATACGTCCCGCTCGCTTCCGGTCATGACCTGAAGGACGTACCATTTCATCCGCGCTGCGCCCCTTTCTGCCGGCGCTCCAGCGCCGCAATGAGCTGGCGGTACAGCTCCGGATGTTCCGTGCCGAGGGCTGAGAAGAACTCCGCCTTCAGCTCGCCCACGGCGGCCTGCGTGTCATCCTTGCTCTGAATATCCAGTCTGCGGGCGTACGCCACGGCCTTTGTCTGCGCGTTCATCTCCCGCAGCAGCTTATCCAGCGCGATATCGTTCCACTCTTCGTCCGGCTTCGACAGGATGGCGTCCAGAATCTTCTGGCCCGCCACTCGGTTGGTCACCTCGGAAAAATCCAGCTCCGGATACTTCGCCGCTTCCCGTACCATGGCGTTCATCCGCTCGTTTGTCACACGGATATCCTCCAGCGAGGCCAGCAGCTTTCTGCTGTAGGTGCTGATTGCCTGCAGGCTCAGTGTGACGTCTAGGCTCGCCAGATACTTCTGAATATCCGCGAGCGTGCAGGTGTTCGTCGCTTTCACCATCTCATCCACGACGTCGCGGACCTCGGGCGGCAGCTGTGATATGGTGCTGCGGCTCCTGTTTTTTCCGCGCATCCTCAAGCCCTCCTACATATCCACCAGCGGGTCTTTCTTCACGCAGCGCTGCAGCTGGATGCCGCGCGGCGTCAGCTTGACCTCCAGTTCCTCCAGCTCTGCGTCCGAAACGCTGGACGGAGCCTTGTCCTCGATGCATCGCACCTGCAGGTATCCGCTGTCCGCCAGGTAGTTGATGCTGCTGCACAGCGCCATCCGGTCCATGCCGCCCGCCAGCGCCAGCAGCAGGCTCTTCAGCTTTAAAAATTTGAAATCGCAGCCCGCGATGGCCAGTGTGCGCATCACAGTTCCGTTATTGGCCGCAAGCTCTCCGGCCTGCATCTTTCGGCGCAGTTCATTTTCGTCCATCTCAGTTGCCTCCCTGCTTCATCATGAACTCCATCAGACGATCCAGCTTGTTCTCCAGCTTCAGCTGGTGCGAAACAAATTCCTCGCGCCGGATGCAATTTTCCTTGATGTCTTTCACATCGTCGCTCATCTGCCGGATCTCCGTCCGCATTTCCGTGCGCATTTCCTTCATTTCGCGCCGCACCGCTTCCAGGTCCTTCTGGTGGTCGGTGCGCGGGGTATAGTTCTCGCGCACTTCTTTGATATCTGCCCGGTTTTCATCCAGTTGCCGAAACACCGAACGGCCGAACAGAAATCCTACCAGCCCCACCACCGTTGTCACGATGATCGTTATGAGCCACCATGTCCCGGCGTCGAACGTCATTGCGGTTTCCTCCGTAAATACAAAAAAGATAAGGCACGATGCCCTCGTTGTGAGTTCATCATACCTTATCTTTTATAGACTGTTCAGGTGAACTATTTCTCCCAATTTTCTGCGGGAGGTCGTCAAATGTCAGCTGCCCATCCGGTGGTGCCCGGCGGATCTCCGCCGCCTTATCCTTGACGATTTGCCGTACATATGCGTCGCTCAGCTTCCACTTGCGCGCCAGCTCATAGGTGTTGTATCCGTTGTACTCCCGGCGGATCAGCACATCTCGCACAGGGATCACTACCTTGTCCGGCTGTGGAATATACATTTTTCCGGTACCGCCATAACGTTCCAGCAGCCGCCGGAAAGCGTCCATTCCAATGCACTCCGCCAGCTCACGCGCCTCACCTTGCAAGTCATCCAGCTCCAGCAGTTCCAGCAGCTCAACATTCATGCTGCACCACCTCTGCATCCCGGAGGTATCGGTCGCTGTGCAGGTATTTCAGCTCGGCAGCCTCAGCCATCCGCTTGATGCCGTTGATCAAGGCAGCGCCCTGGGCGCAGGTCAGAAAACGGAACGGATCTTCCGGGAAGCTGGTCACGCGGAACTGTTTGGTGATGAGGCCGCTCAGGCGGTAGCGCAGCGCTACGCCGTCCGGCGCCGGGTCATACTTTTCAAGCTCGCTCATGAGGAACCAGGCGTATTTCTGCTGTTTGGCCGTCATGCGGCCCGGCGTTTCATCGTAATGACGCGGCTTTTTGCTCTTGTGCAGCGTTTCCGGTGCCGCCGCGGCCTTGCGGCGGAGCAGCTCACGGATAACGGCTTCCTTTTCAGCCTCCGAGAGGGCTTTAATGGATGAGCAGCCTGTGACGCCTTCCACCAGGACATGCAAGTCATCGTCATGGCCCAGCGCCGGATCAGACAAACCAAGCTCCCGGCCAAGCGCATAGATGTATTTTATCCCGTCTTTTTCCTGTCTCCGAGCGCTCATGGCTGCTCCTCCTTCCTTGTTACTCCTCCGGCACGGCGTCGCCCGTGTCGTAGAAAAATTCATCCGTGGTTTTCAGATACGCGCCCACAGCCTCCAAAACTTCCTCCGGCTGCTGCTTCAGCGCCTCTTTGTCCAGCTTCTGCTCTGTTTTTACAAGCTCCCTGCGGCCCATGGCCAGCAGCGTGGCGATGGCCTGCGGGACCTTCGCGTTCGCCAAAATCAGCCGCGTGGACTGCCGGAAGCCTACACGCCCAAACGTCAGCTGGCGGCTTTTCCCGGCCATATCTTCCCGGTGTGCCTCCACATACTCCTGAACGTCCGTTTCCAGCTGTTTGACACGCTTCTGCAAAGGCTCCGCGCTTTTGGTGTATTCAGCCTTCACGGCGTCGATGCGCCGCGACATGTCCACGCCCATCTCCGTCAGCGCGTGCTCGTACTCGTGGATGCTGCGCAGCGCGTCGTTCACTTCCGCCCAGTCCTTCAGCACAGGCTCCCGGTGCAGCTTTTTCCTTGCCATATGTATCCACATCCTTTCTCAAAATTCCGCCCTCTGCATTTTCCGGGCTTGGGACCGGCCCCGGCCCAGTCGGGCAGGGGGCTGCATTACGGCCGGGGCACAGCCCCGGATAACTTCACGCATGGCGGCCATCTCCCGAATGCACCATCCGGCGCGCCTGCGAATAGTACGGCTCCTTCGGGATCCAGTTCACACCGTACCGCGCATAGAAGGCGTCGTTGCTCATCTGGAACCACTCGATGGCCGTTTGCAGCGGGTCCAGGCGGCGCTGCACACGCCCCTCGCCGTCCAGTATGTACAGTGTGCCACCCACCAGACGGGTGGTGCAGGGCAGATATTTCGTCATGTTTATTTGTTCCATGGTATAGAACACTCCTTTCACACCTTCATGAGTCTGTTCCACTTCTCTTCCAGTGCCTGCGCTTCCTCAAGGATGGCAGACGCATGGTCAAGCACGTCTGCCGGGATGTCCAGGATAGGCTTGCCTTCGTATGGCGTCAGCAGCTCCGCCGCCTGTTGCCGAAGTCGTGCGGACTCCTCATTCAATCGGTCGGCTTCATCCAGCTTCTTTTGCTCACGCTGATATTCCAGATCGTTCAAAGCGATGGCGATGATAGTATCCAGCCGATACAAACCACGATTGCGCAGCCGGTCAATGATCCACAGTAGTTCCGCCTTAGTACAATCTTTTAATGTCATCATGAATCCTCCACTGTGTATATCGGACAGAACCAGCGGGGCAGACCCTCATACACAAGCTTTTCTTTTGCCCGGCAGAAGCAGATGCTCCCGTCCCGGCCATAAACGGTATGGACATATGCGCAGTACCTGCATCTCCGGTTGCGGCGCAGGCTGCGCCACTGTTGAATGGTCAATCCTATCACGCTCCTAAAAAACAGAGTTGAAACGGCCGCCGGGCCGTGGTATCCTGTACGTGTGGAGCCTTAAATCCTTTCAGCTCCATACTTCTTCTTTAGCCCCGCTTGGATGGTTCTCCGGGCAGGGCTTTTGGTGCGGGGCTGCCGTTACGACCGGCCACGCCGGCCCTCCTGGGCCGCGGCCCCGCATGTGTAACCGGATCGGAACGAATTCGCTCTTTACAGAACCATGAGAAAAGGAGAGATGTTATGACAGTTGACGAACTCAGCGCCATGATTGACGAATGCGCGGGCGAAAGCGTACTCCATGAAGCGTATGCTGCCGACCCGGAGCAGACACGCGCCACGCTTGAAAAGCTCGTGGACGACTGGAATGCAGGGAAGGACTTTGACCCGGCTGTTTACGACCTTCTTATGGGACGTGTTGTGGAGCGGGATGGTGATTCGACGATGCAAACAGGTTGGCTCAAACACAGGCCGTATCCGATCTTCAAGCTCTTGTCATCCGTCAGTGGATCTCCGGACTGCAGCGCGGTGCGGTCGTGGTGCTCTACAAAGTGCTGACCGACCTCGGCAAACGGTGTATGTATTTCTAAAAAAGGGGTTCCGGTTGATGCCGCTGGATATTGTCGAGATGTGGAACAGTTTGCATCCCGATGAATCGCCTATCCGGATATTTTATCCGTGAAGAGCCTTGGCCCCGCGTATGCGGGGCCTTTTCCAACACTCACAGCCCGAGGTTGAGCGCCTGGATCAGCACACAGTCAGCACAGTGCTTTTCTTCCAGTTCTTCGGAACTCTTACACTCCAGCGGCCAGCGGCAAATAGCTGTCGCAGACGGTTTCCATCAGCTCCATGACTTTCATCTCCCAGCAGTGGGCGTGCATCACGCGCGCGGATATTACGGGTTTACCGCAAAACTTACAGTTTGGCATCAGTCTTTTTTCTCCCTTCGTACATGATAGGCCCATGTAGCCATGGTCCGCACATTGACGCCCATATACCTCAGCCACCCGCCGGAAAGATTCTCCGGAGCGCAGGCGCTGCATTGCCTCTGCCTTGAACTCCGGCGCGTAGATGCGTCTCGGCTGGCCTTTTCGGTTCGGTTTTGGGCGGGCAGACTTGGAAAGCGGCCCCAGTACGTCCAGAATCTCCTCATGGCTCACCAGATACAGCTGCATCAAAATTTTCACGTGCTGGCGCGGGTCGATCGCATTTTTGTACGACGCCCGGATTTCAGATTTTTCCTGTTCACTCAGCATCCTGACTTTCTCCTTTGACACGCCCGGATCTGGGGACGTAGTGCCGGTTCTGGTGGTAGTTTTCCACCTTCCGAAGCTCGCCCACAAACCGGGACAACTGCTTTACCGCC
>ENA-OQDA01000085-OQDA01000085.1-human-gut-metagenome-genome-assembly--contig:-NODE-85-length-38877-cov-5.205342_pt1 | contig 38877 bp, 30 predicted proteins | sample MGYA00242771_ERZ504603 | MGnify/ENA primary metagenome ERZ504603 (study PRJEB26092, sample SAMD00036328) | human gut metagenome | host: Homo sapiens | study: EMG produced TPA metagenomics assembly of...
AATTTCCAGAACGATGGTGTCGCCCGCCTTGAGCTTCAGGCTTTGGCAACCAGCCTGCCGTTGCACAACACATGACCATCGGCCACCAGCGCCTCGCAGAGCAGACCGGGAAAGGCCGGTGTCCTCGCCGCTCAGAAAGCGGTCGATGCGCTGGCCTGCCGTCTCCTGCTCCACCACAAATTCACGCTGTTCCATGGCTCAATGCTCCTTCGGGGACTGCCCGTTCTCAGCGTGCAGCTCTTCCAGAAAAATTACCAGCACCCAGAGGCCCACGCCCACACACACGCAGATATCCGCAAAATTGAACACCGCAAACTGCATGAACAGCAGATTGATGTAGTCCACCACCTCGCCGTTGAGCACACGGTCGATCAGGTTGCCGATGCCGCCGGCAAGGATCAGCAGCAGTGCGGCCTGCTGCAGGTATCTGCCGCGGCTGCGGAAGAACAGCCCGTAGGCCACAAAGATCAGCGCTATGCTGGTAGCGATGATGAGGAACAGCTGCTTGCCGCTGAGCAGGCTGAACGCCATGCCCGGGTTGAGCACGAACCGCAGCTCCACCACATGGGGGATCAGCGGCATGGCTCCCACCGGCTGCAGCACATTTGTGGCCCACAGCTTGATGGCCTGATCGATGCCAATGAGTGCCGCAGCCGCGAGCAGATTAAAAACAACATATGCCATAGGATACTCCCAAAATCATTCAGTATAAAAAACGGCGCTCCCCGGTATAAGGGAGCGCCGCCCTTTAAAACATTGTTTTATGCGGAACGCTTAGGCTTCCACAACGCTGGCGCAGCGTGCGCACAGAGTGGGATGTGCGGCATGGCTGCCGATGGAAGAAGAATACTTCCAGCAGCGCTCGCACTTTTCGCCGGTGGCATGTGCAGCAGCAACGCCCAGGCCTTCAACAGCACTTGCAGCGCCGCCTTCGCCCTTGACCAGCTCTACCTGAGAGACGATCATCAGGTCGGCCAGCTCGTCCATGGGGATGCTGTTGAGCAGGCTGTACACAGTATCATTGCAGTACAGGGTGACGGCAGCCTCCAGAGAAGCACCGATGACCTTTTCGGCACGGGCCTGCTCCAGAACCTTCTTCACCTCGTCACGGACGGCGATCAGCTGAGCCCACTTTGCCTTGAAGGCTTCATCGGCGGCATACTGGCCAGCCTTGGGCATCTCCTCAAAGACAACGTACTTGTTCATGCCCTCAGTCTTGGGCATGAAGTCCCAGATCTCCTGACTGGTGAAGCACAGGATGGGCGCAATGATCTTGTCCAGAGCCACAAGGATCTTGTACATGGTGGTCTGAGCAGCCTTGCGGCCTGCGCCGTTGGTGCAGTACAGGCGATCCTTGGTCACATCCAGATAGAAGTTGGACATTGCAACAACGCAGAAGTTGTACACTGCATGATAGACCTTGTTGAAGTCGTACACAGCGTAGCCTGCGCTGGTATTGACCATCAGGTCATCCAGAGCAGCCAGTGCCCAGCGGTCGATCTCCTGCAGCTGATCGTCAGCCACACAGTCGGTGTTGGGATCAAAGCCGTCCAGATTGCCCAGAATGAAGCGAGCGGTGTTGCGGATCTTGCGGTAAGCCTCGCTCAGCTGCTTGAAGATGTTCTTGCCGGCACGCACATCCACGGTGTAGTCGGAAGAAGCCACCCACAGACGGATGATATCAGCGCCGTAGTCCTTGATGATCTCGCTGGGCTCCACGCCGTTGCCGGCGCTCTTGTGCATCTGCTTGCCCTGCTCATCCACGACCCAGCCGTGGCACAGAACAGACTTATAGGGTGCGCAGCCCTTGCTTGCAACGCTGGTCAGCAGGCTGGACTGGAACCAGCCGCGGAACTGGTCGCCGCCTTCCATATACATATCAGCCGGGAAGCGCAGCTCGGGGCGCTCCTCCAGCACAGCGGCGTGGGTGGAGCCGGAGTCGAACCAGACATCCATGATGTCGGTGTCCTTGGTCCACTCGGAAGCACCGCACTTTTCGCACACTTCGCCTGCGGGGATAATCTGCTCGGCTTCGTACTTATACCATGCATCGGAACCTTCCTTGCGGAACAGGTCGCTGACAGCCTTGATGGTGGCATCGGTGATGTGGTAGGTGCCGCACTTCTTGCAGTAGAATGCGGGAATGGGCACGCCCCAGGTGCGCTGGCGGCTGATGCACCAGTCGTTGCGGTCGCGCACCATGCCCTTCATGCGGTCATGGCCCCAATCCGGCATCCAGGTAACGGTGTCAATGGCCTTGTAGACATCCTCGCGGAACTTTGCGATGGAGCAGAACCACTGTTCCGTTGCACGGAAGATGATGGGGTGATGGCAGCGCCAGCAGTGCGGGTACTGATGCTTGATGTGCACCTGACCCATGACAGCACCGGACTCGGTCAAATCGGCCAGAATGGTCTTGTTGGCAGCCCACACGCGCTGACCTGCATACTTACCGGCCAGCTCGGTCAGATAGCCGCCATCGTCCACGGGGACGGTGATGGGCACCTGCGGATACTTCTGGCAGACGTTGAAGTCGTCCACGCCGTGGCCGCCTGCGGTATGGACGCAGCCGGAACCGCTTTCCAGCGTGACGTGATCGCCCAGAATGACCCAGCCCTCCTTGGGCAGGTAGACGTGGTTGTAGCGCATCAGCTCAAACTCGGCACCGGAGACCGGCTCACCCACGATCTCGTAGTTCTCGATGTGGCAGGCATCCATGACGCTCTTGACCAGTTCGGTGGCCATGATGTGGAACTCATCGCCGATTTTGACGAAGGAGTACTCGAACTGGCCGTTCAGGCAGATCGCCTCGTTAGCGGGCAGAGTCCAAGTGGTGGTGGTCCAGATGACGAAGTAGGTCTTGTCCATCGGGATGCCGTGCTTTGCCAGCACACCGTTGGGGTCCTGAGAGACGTGGAAACGCACGAAGATGGAATCGCAGTCGTCCTCGCCGTACTCGATCTCGGCCTCTGCCAGAGCCGTGCGGCAGTCCGGGCACCAGTACACGGGCTTCAGGCCCTTGTAGATGTAGCCCTTCTTTGCCATCTCGCCAAAAATCTCGATCTGGCGCGCCTCGAACTCAGGCTTCAGGGTCAGATACGGATGCTCGAAATCGCCGATAACGCCCAGACGCTTGAACTGGTCGCTCATGATATCGATGTGCTCAGTAGCAAACTTTTCGCAGATCTGGCGCAGTTCCAGCTTGGAAATGTCCTTCTTCTTATCACCGACGGAGGACAGAGCCTTCAGCTCGATGGGCAGGCCGTGGGTATCAAAGCCGGGCACATAGGGAGCCTGGAAACCCTCCATGTTCTTATCGCGGATAATGATATCCTTGATGATCTTGTTCAGGGCAGTACCCATGTGGATATTACCGTTTGCGTACGGAGGGCCATCGTGCAGGATGAACTGCGGCTTGCCCTCGTTGTGCTTCATGAGCTGATTGTACAGGTCGTTGTCGTCCCAATCCTTCAGCATGACCGGCTCCTTCTTGGGCAGGCCGGCACGCATTTCAAACAGGGTCTTGGGCAGGTTCAGAGTACTATCGTACTGCGATTTGTTCTTAGCCAATGGTTTACACTCTCCTCTATATTTCCTTATGGGGTTGCCTTACTCGCTGAACTTGACACCCTGAAAAGCATCGTAGTCCGGCTCGTCCGGCTTAAAATCAGCAGGAGGCGCGGGCGGCGGGTCCAGCTTGAGCTGGCTCTCATCCTTTGCCCAGAAATCCTCGCTGCTGTCAGCTGCCTTGTCGTCGTCATTTTCAACAACGGCAGCAGGTTCTGCATCTTCCTGTGCGGGCTGTGCAGGCTCTGCTTCCGGCTCCTGCACGTCCGCTGCCTGCGGCTGGGCTGCAGCGGCAGGCTCACTTTCCTCTGCAGCAGGCTCTGCCTGTTCGGCATCCTGTGCAGCCGTTTCCTTCTGGAACTCCGGCAGACGGCTCAGCGACTCCACATGGCTGCGGTACAGGTTGAGCACATCAGACTTGAAGCGGGTCACTTCCAGACGCACGCGGTCATACTCGCGTTCCTCTGCAAGGCGCTTCTCGTTTGCTTCGTTCTCGATCTCGTCTGCACGGTCGTTTGCCTTCTGCAGCAGTTCGTTGGCATCGCGGATGATATCATCACCGCGCAGATTTGCACGATGGATGATCTCTTCTGCTTTCTGGTTTGCTTCGCGGATGACATTTTCGCCCATGCGCTGTGCATTGATCAGCGCGCTCTTGAGCATTTCACCATCTGCCTCAAAGCTCTTCAGTTCATCGTGCAGCTTCTGGTTTTCAGCAGTCAGGTCCGCAATCTGCTTGCGAAGCTGTTCCGCCTGCGCATCGTCGTCCCGCAGCTGTTCTTCCACCTTATCCAGAAAACGGTCTACGTCCTCTGTGCGGTAGCCGCGGAGGTTTTTCTCAAATTGCACAGAACGGACATCCTGCGGAGTCAGCATAGTCATTTCCTCCCGTTGCTTTTAATATTGAAAAAATTCGATGATCGACCGATCTTTTCTGCTTTTGCCGGGCAGTGCAGTCAGGTTGAAGCGGCCCTTGCCGCGCACCGTGAACACATCGCCCTCATATACCTGCGCATGAGGTTTATCCGCCGGCAGGTGGTTGATCTCCACCCTGCCCGCCTCGATCAGTTCCGAAGCCTGTCCTCGGCTGCAGTGCAGCATAGCTGCCAGCACAGCGTCCAGCCGCAGGGACGATACCGTTGCACTGTGCATCTCACGCTCCGCCTGCGGAAACTGCGGCACCTCATCCAGCGTCAGCAGTTCCGTGGTCAGCTCCGTGTGTCCAGCCTGAAACAGTTCCCGGCAGATCAGCTGTGCTGCCGGTTCCAGCGCAAACACATAAGCTGTGCCCGGCTGATCCTCCGGCAGAACGATATCTCCCAGCGCCTCGCGCCGCAGCTCAAGGCCCATCAGACTGCCCAGGTAATCCTTGTGGGCGGGCAGCGCAGCCCCCGCCTGTGCACGGCATTGCAGCCGCACACAGCAGATGGGTGCTTCGCCGCAGCTGTACTCCGGCTCGATACAGAGCACCCTGCGCTCCGCATTCAACCAGCCGCCCTCAAACCGGAAGCCCTCCTGCACACCGGCACGGCCCAGTGCCGCGCGGGCCAAGTCTTGCTCGCGGTCACTCAGGAAAGCCGAATACCGCGCAATGTCCCGGGAAAAGGCCGTGTGGGCCAAGTCCTCGATATGGCGCATGAGATAGCGTTCTTCATCGGTACGCGCAGGGATGAACCCGCGCGCCGCCTTGGGCTGCGGATCAATAGAACGCGCCATTGTTCTCCAGCTCGTCCAGCAGATCGCCCATGATATCCACGTTGTACGGAGTGATGATGAAGGTGCTGTTGGCCACGCGCTTGATCTGGCCATTGTTTGCATATGCAACACCGGACAGGAAATCCACCAGACGGCGGGACACTTCCTTGTTGGTAGACTCCAGATTGAGCACCACGGTGCGCTTGTTGTTCAGGTGGTCAGCAATGGTACTGGCATCCTCAAAACGCTCAGGCTTGACCAGAACGACCTTGAGCTGAGTGGTGGCATTGATGTTGACCACCTTGCCGTTCTTCTTGGCACCCTCAACAGGCTCTTCATTTTCGTCGTCAGCACCAAGGCCGATGCCATTGTTATTGTTTACCATCTGGGGGCCATCGTCAATGTACTGATCCTCGTAATCGTCTTCCTGGTCAAACAGACCTTTCTTAATGCTGTCAAGCAAAGACATACAATCTGCTCCTTTCATTCGGGCAGCATGGCGCTGCCTGGCGTTCTTTGCAAAAAGATGCAAATAATAGCTTTATCTATTATCGGATTTTTTGCCTCAGATGTCAATAACTACAAAAGCTTTCCATCATACAAATTTTGTCCGGAAACGATTATTTCGTCATAAAGCCTCACCTTGCTGACCGAGCCCTCGGTCCCTTCGGGCAGAACAAGGATGTAATCGCCGTCCGTGATGCGGGGATGGTCTGCGTCCACCGGGTCGATCGGGCAGAAGCGGGCAATGTTGCCAAGTTTCACGTACACACCGGGAATGTAGTTTTCGCCCTGCGTTTGTGCCTCGGTGCCATCCTCTTTTAAATAGTGCACAGCCGCAGCAGGCACCCGCAGGCCGCTGCGCTCTCCTACCGAGATGCGTGCTGCAGCCCGGTTCAGGCAAAGCACATCGCCGTTGATGGAGTTGCAGGCAAGCACAAAGCGGGCAAGGCCGCTGTCCTGATCGATCTCCACCTCAGTGACGGTGGCCTTGAGGCTGTTCTCCACCTGACCCGGGAAGCTGATCTCCACCGCTGTGCTCAGCGGCTTGCCGTTCTGACCCAGCAGCTTTTCGCCCTGCTTTGCAGTGCACACGCCCACATAGCGCCATGTGAACCCTGCCACGATCTTACCGGCGCAGCCGTCCAGTGCCAGCACTGGGTCGGACTGCAGATAGCCCTGCAGCTCCTGTGCGTTCAGTGCAAGGATATCATCGGCACTGGCATTGAGCCGTCCGCTGCTGGAAGAGCGCACAAAATAGCCGGTCTGCGGTGCAGTGATCTGCGCCGGGCTGCCCAGCTGCGCCTGCACGCTCTGGGACTGCTGGACCAGCGCAGTGATCTGATCGGTAAAGTTTGCAGCTTCGCCCGTTACCACCCAGAGCTTGTTCTGGGCCAGCAGGTAGGCATTGGCATCATCATCCACCGCTTCATAATCGCTGTCGTCCAGCGTATCCAGCAGGTCATACAGCGCAGAAGAACGTTCTTTTAAAAGGGTATCCAGCTGCAGCGCAGAAGTGTTCTGCGATTTCTGCAGCAGGTCGATCTGATCATTCAGCTGGTTCAGCTGCAGGCGCAGCGAAGCCTGCGAAGCGTTGCTGTACACCTCTGCCACTGCGGTGCCCGCTGAAACGCGCTCGCCATCGGCAGCAAGATATCCAAGGTTTCCGCTGCCTGCCACATAGCTTTCGTCGAACAGCAGAACTCCGTCGGCTTCCACCGTATCCGAAATGACCGCAGGCAGCGCAGTCTCATAAACATTCTGCGGGAACAGGATATGTGCGGCCTGATACACCACATAAATTGCTGCCAGCAGCAGAAACGCGATCAGCACGCCTGCCAGAGTGGTAAGCACATGCGGCGCATGGCGTTCCTTCTGGGTCTCATCCGGCATATCGATCATCCTTTCGCTAAAAATTCGCTAGTTTTGCGGATGGCAGTCTGCACTGCATCCGGTGCACCGGCATCCAGCCAAACCACACCGTCCATATGGCGGAACCAGGTCAACTGGCGCTTGGCATAGTTGCGGGACGCCTGCTTGAGCTTTTCCGTGCAGGCTTCCAATGGAGCCGTCTGCTCAAAATACGGAAAGAACTCCTTGTATCCGATGGCCTGCGCTGCCGTGCGGAAGCTTTCCCGGTTCTGCCAGACATGCTCCGCTTCCTTTATAAGGCCCGCTTCCAGCATTTTGTCCACACGCAGGTCAATGCGGCGGTAAAGTACCGCGCGCTCTGGGAAATCCAGACCGAGGATCAGGCTGCGGCAGGGCCGCTCCGGCGGGAGAGACTCCGCCTTCTGTTCGCTCAGCTTTTTGCCGGTGGCACGATAATGCTCGAGTGCGCGCAGCACCCGCACCTGATTGTTCGGGTGGATAGCCGCAGCAGCTTCCGGGTCGGCCTGCTTCAGTTCTTCGTACATGGCAGCACCGCCCTTTGCAGCCAGTTCCGCCACCAGCTGCTCTCGCAGACCGGCAGGTGCTTTTTCCTCTGTAAAGCGCACCCCATACAGAAAGCTCTGAACATACAGCCCTGTGCCGCCCACAAGGATGGGCAGCTTCTTCCGGGCAGAGATCTCTTCTTCCAGCTTTCCGGCCATGGCGGTAAAGTCTGCCACGCTGAAAGCCTTGTCCGGCGTAAGGATATCCACGCCGTGATGCGGGATACCGCAGGTCTCCTCCGGTGTCACCTTTGCCGTGCCTATGTCCAGACCTTTATAGATCTGCATGGAATCACAGCTGATGACCTCGCCGGAAAAATGTTTTGCAAGCTCTACGCCCAACGCCGTCTTTCCGGTTGCGGTAGGGCCGACGACGGCCACCACGGGATGTTTATACGATGCGTCCAAACTGCTTTTCCAGCTCCTTCCGGGTCAATTTGAGTACGCAGGGGCGGCCATGCGGGCAGAACGGCGGCACCTCGCCGGAAAGGATCTTTTCGGCCAGCGCCAGCAGTTCCTGCGGCGAGGACTTGTCCCCCGCCTTGATGGCTGCACGGCAGGAGATAGAATGCAGCACCCACTCGGTGTGCTCGTTCAGCGCATCATGGCCGCCCTTGAGCAGCTTATTTGCGATCTCCACCAGCAGGCTTTCGGCATTCTGCGGCTCCACATCTGCGGGCACCGCGCGCAGCACCACGGTATTGCCGCCAAAGTCCGCGATCTCAAGGCCCGCATTTTCCAGCAGAGGAATGTTATCCAGCAGGGCCTGCTTTTCCTCCGCAGCAAGGTCGATGGCAGCAGGCTCCAGCAGCATCTGGCTGGGCACATTGCCATAGTTCGCGGCTAGTTTTTCGTACAGCTGGCGCTCGTGGGCAGCGTGTTTATCGATCAGGCACAGCTCGTCGCCGCGTTCTGCAAGGATATATGTTCTGAACACCTCGCCCACATAGCGCAGCGGCTCCGGCTGATCCGCCGTCGGATCAAAGTTCATCTGCTCCGGCTCGGCCAGTACAGTTTCCTGTTCTGCCGCTTCCGGCGCATCCGGTTCTGTTTCTGCACAGGGTGCACTCTCAGGTTCTTCCTTTGGCGCTTCCTGTGCAGGGTTCCACGCTGCCATATGGTCCTGAGGCGAATGCAGTTTTGTCTCACCAAATTCCGGTTCCACATCCAGCTGCGTTTCACTTGCCGCCGCACGGAACGGCTCTGGTGCCTTTGTCGTTTCCAGCTTCGGGCTGTGAAGGGTCACGAACGGATCCAGCATATCCTCGTTCTGGGCACTGCCTTTCCAGCGCGGCACACTGGGTGCTGTCGGTATTTGCATTGCAGCAGCCGGGGCAGGCTGCTGCGGTGCTGCGGCGGGTTTTGCCGGTTCCCAGTGCTGCTGTGGCAGAACGCCCGGGTCTGCCTGTCCCCGAATGATCGCAGAAAGGCCTGTAAAGTTATTATTCTTTACATCATTTTTGATTATATCAGCGTCTTTTTTTGAATTTTCAGCTTTTTCTTCTTCTTTGTCTGCTTCAAAGGTAAAAAGCCGTTCACCGGTGCCGGGCTGAGCCAAGGCCAGCTTGACGGCATGATACACCACATCAAAGACATCATTTTCGCGGGCAAAGCGGGCTTCGATCTTGGCCGGATGCACATTGACATCCACAAGGTCGGCCGGCATTTCCAGCAGCAGAATGCCGCCCGGGAACTTGCCCTGCATCATGGTACCCTTGAACGCCATCTCCATACCGGCCATCATGGTGCGGTTGCGCACATAGCGGCCATTGATGTAAAAATGCTGCATACTTCGGCTGGCGCGGCAGCTTTTGGGCGGGGTGACCAGACCGGTGATGCGGTACACGCCCTCCTGATTTTTCAGCTCAATGAGGTCCCGGCTGAACTCCCGGCCCAGCACCGCATAGGCTGCACCGCGCAGCTGGCCGTCGCCGGGCGTGACATACTGCAGCTTGCCCTCACGGATGAACTTGACGCTGACTTCCGGGTGGCTGAGCGCTACATGGGTAACTGTATCCGACACAAAGGTGCCCTCGGAGGAGTCCTTTTTGAGGAACTTCATACGGGCAGGCGTGTTGTAAAACAGATCCTTTACCCGGATGGTAGTGCCCACAGCTCTGGCACCCGGCTCACGGGAGACCTCTTCCCCGCCCTCAATGCGGTAGACCGTGGCAAACTCGTCCACCTCGGTTCGGGTGGTCAGCTCTACACGGGCCACGCTGGCAATGGATGCCAGTGCTTCACCGCGGAAGCCAAGCGTATGGATGTTGGTCAGATCGTCCGGTGTTTCAATTTTGCTGGTGGCGTGGCGGATAAACGCCGTGGAGATATATTCTGCCTCGATGCCGGTGCCGTTATCGCTGATCTCGATCAGCTTAACGCCGCCGGATTCAATGCTGACGGTCACCTGCGTGGCACCGGCATCAATGGAGTTTTCCAGCAGCTCCTTAACAACGGATGCCGGACGCTCGACCACCTCACCGGCTGCGATCAGCTCGGCTGTGTGCTTATCCAGAACATGGATCACTGCCATGGTGTTTTCCCTCCTTGTATGGTCTGGGTCAGGTAGAGCAGTTTCATCTGTTCAGGCTGCCCTTCAGGGTCTTTTTCAGCTCGTAGAGGAAGTTCAACGCCTCAATGGGGGTGAGTGTTTCCACATCCAGAGCTTCCAGCTTGTCCATCATCTCGCTGGGCACAGCCGGAGAGTTATACTCCTGCAGGGCATCAAAATCCATCTGCTCTACTTTATTTTTAGGTGCAGTTGCTTCCAGCGTGCGCAGCACCTCATGGGCGCGGCGGGTCACGCTGCCGGGCAGACCTGCCAGCTTTGCCACCTCGATGCCGTAGCTGTCATCCGCCGGGCCGCGCACGATGCGGCGCAGGAAGGTGATGTCCTCGCCGCGTTTTTTTACTGCAATATTGTAGTTTTTTACGCCGTCCACGCCGCCTTCCAGCTCGGTCAGCTCGTGGTAGTGGGTGGCAAACAGAGTCTTGCAGCCAAGGCCCTTGGCGGGGTCTGCAATGTGCTCCACTACGGCGCGGGCAATGCTCATACCGTCAAAGGTGGAAGTGCCGCGGCCGATCTCGTCCAGCACCACAAGGCTTTTGGCGGTGGCATTTTTCAGGATCTCCGCTACCTCGGTCATCTCCACCATAAAGGTGGACTGACCGGCAGACAGGTCGTCCGACGCACCGATGCGAGTGAAAATGGCATCCACCACACCCACATGGCAGCTGGAAGCCGGTACAAAGGAGCCGATCTGCGCCATCAGCGCGATCAGTGCATTCTGGCGCATGTACGTGGATTTACCTGCCATGTTGGGGCCGGTGATGATCAGGCAGCGGTCTGCACCACAGTTCAGGGTGGTATCATTGGGTACAAACATGCTGCCTTTCAGCATCTGCTCCACCACAGGGTGACGGCCCTCGGTGATGGTCAGCTCATCACTGTCGTCCACGATGGGACGGCAGTAGTTGTTTTCCGCTGCCACCTGCGCCAGCGCCGTGAGCACATCCAGCTGGGCCACCGCATTGGCCGTGCGCTGGATGCGGTCCAGCTGAGCGCTGATGCTTTCCAGCAGTTCGCTGAACAGGCGGTGCTCCAGCGTGATGAGCCGTTCGTGGGCACCTAAGATCTTGCTTTCCAGCTCTTTCAGTTCCTGCGTGATGTAGCGTTCGCCGGAAGTCAGGGTCTGCTTGCGGATGTAGGTCTCCGGCACCATGCTCTTATAGGAGTTGCTTACCTCGATGAAGTAGCCAAACACATGGTTATAGCCGATCTTCAGCTTGGGGATGCCGGTTTCCTGCCGCAGGCGGGCTTCCAGCTGCGCCAGAACGCCCTTGGTATTGTCGCGGATGGAACGCAGCTCGTCCACCTCGGCATGGTAGCCTTTGGCAATAACACCGCCATCCTTGAGGGTGGAAGGCGCTTCCGGGTCCACCGCTGCATAGATGCGGGCCTTGATGTCCTCCAATGGGTCGATCTGTGCTGCCAGCTCGGAAAGCTCCGGGCAGCTGCAGGCTTCAGCCTGCCTGCGCAGGCCGGGCAGACGGTCGCAGGTCTGGGCCAGCGTATAGATCTCCTTGGGTGTGGCAGAGCCGTAAACCGTGCGGGTCATCAGGCGTTCCATATCCGCAATGTAACCCAGCTCTTCGGTCAGGTCGCCGCGGGCCATGGTCTGCTTGACAAGGCTCTCCACAGCGTTCAGGCGGTGGTTGATGAGTGCACTGGAAATAAGCGGCTGCTCGATCCAGCTGCGCAGCATACGCTTGCCCATGGATGTACTGGTCTTATCCAGCACCCAGAGCAGCGTGCCCCGCTTTTCGCGGCCGCGCAGCGTCTCGGTCAGCTCCAGATTGGCGCGGGTCACGGGCGAAAGACGCATGAACTGGGCCTTATTATAGGTTATGACCGTTTTCAGACGTTCCACGCCCTTGATCTGGGTATCGTGCAGATATTCCAGCAGTGCCGCCATGGCAAAGCGCACAAGGCCGTCCGCTGCAATGCCGGTGGTCTGCGCCCAGTCGCGGCCAAACTGGTTTTCCAGCGATGCCGCCACAAGGCCCGGTGCATAGCGCTCCTCTTCGATCAGCTCCACCGAACAAGTCATATTCTTTTTGATGTACGCCGTCACCTCGCGGCAGTCCAGCAGACCCGGATTCATCAGTACTTCGCTGGGATGGTAGCGGCACAGCTCCGTAATGACCGCCGGGCGATCTTGTCTGCATTCAGCTCTGTGATATGGGCCGTACCGGTAGAGACATCCGCAAAGCACAAACCTGCTTTCTTTCCTTTGAGGAAGATACTGGCAATATAGTTATTGCGGTCATCCTGCAGCATACTGCTCTCAATGACCGTGCCGGGTGTGACCACGCGGATGATGTCCCGCTTGACAAGGCCCTTGGCCTTGGCCGGGTCTTCCACCTGCTCACAGATGGCTACTTTGTAGCCCTTGGCGATCAGCCGCGCCACATAGCCCTCGTAGCTGTGGAAGGGCACGCCGCACATGGGTGCCCGCTCTTCCATGCCGCACTGCTTGCCGGTCAGGGTCAGATCCAGTTCCTTGGATGCCGTCAGGGCATCGTCAAAGAACATCTCATAAAAATCGCCGATGCGGTAAAACAGAATTTCGTCCTTATGTTGTTTTTTGATCTCAAGATATTGCTGCATCATGGGCGACAGCTCTGCCATGGTTTACCCTCTCTCCCGTTCTATGGTTCTGTGCACAAGTTTGCGGCTTGTAACCGCTTTTGCAAACAAAACGCGGTCTGTTTTGCACAGCCGCGTTTTGTTTTTGCCGGTTTTAGTGGCAGCCGCCGCAGGTGGAGCAGCTGCCGGTGCAGGAAGCAGAAGGCTCCTGTACCGTCATGGGGTCGCCGCCATTCATGGCAGTGTTGATGATGGCATCGATATAGTTCACGAGGTTCTCGCAGTCACGCTTGGCCTCGTTGTAAGCCACCATGCCCTCGTTGCCCATGATCTGGCCGTACAGGCTGTTCACCTTTTCGTTCAGTTCGGCGATGCGGGCATCGTTGCGCTCGCTCTTGCCGATCTCATTGTTCAGATCCATGCGGGCGAGGTTGAACTCGCCGATCAGGTTCTGCAGCTCTTCGTCCTTATCGTTTGCCTTGCGGGTCTGATCCAGAACGAGGTAGCGGCTATCGGTCTGCAGCGCAACGGCTGCGCGCTTGAAAAGATCAATGCAATCCATTTGAATGGTCTCCTTCTTATTTTATACGTTCAGGGGCACTGCCCCGGAATCACTCAGGCAAGCTCACCCAGCAGCACAGTCGCCCGTGCGCCCGTGAGATGTACGTTGGCATAGCTGCCCATCAGGGAAGCGTCTGCCGTGAACTCCACCGTCAGGTTGTTGTCCAGACGGCCGGAGAGGGTGCCCTCATTGCGGCCAAAGCCCTCTACCAGTACCTTCACAGTCTGACCAACCTGCGCCTTGACCAGCGCCATGGCGATCTCGTCCTGCACCTTGAGCAGGCGGGTCATGCGGTCGGTCTTTTCCTTACGGGGGGTGGGGTCCGGCATTTCGGCAGCCTTGGTGCCGGTGCGCTTGGAATAGATAAAGGTGAACAGCTGCATATAGCCCACCTTCTGCACCAGTTCCAGCGTCTTTACAAAGTCCGCTTCGGTCTCGCCGGGGAAGCCAACGATGATGTCACTGGAAAAGGTGATGCCGGGCACCGTTTTGCGAGCGTATTCGATCAGCTCCATGTACTGCTCCACCGTGTAGTGGCGGTTCATCTTCTTCAGCAGTTCATCGGAGCCGCACTGCACCGGCAGGTGCAGGTGCTTGCACAGCTTCGGCTGGGCGGCAATGGTGTCGATCAGCTTGTGGCTGGCATCCTTGGGGTGGCTGGTCATAAAGCGGATGTGATAATCGCCGGGCACCGTGCACAGCAGGTTGAGCAGATCAGAAAAGTCCACCTTTTCTTCCAGACCCTTGCCGTAGCTGTTGACGTTCTGTCCCAGCAATGTGATCTCCTTATAGCCTGCCTCCACAAGACCGCGGAATTCAGCAAGGATATCACCGGGCTTGCGGCTCTTCTCGCGGCCGCGCACATAAGGCACGATGCAGTAGGTGCAGAAGTTGTCGCAGCCGTACATGATGGGCAGCCATGCGCGGAACTCGCTCTCACGCCGGATGGGGATATTCTCCACGATGACCGGGCGCTGGGCGGGCTCCATCAGCACACGCTTATGCTTCTGCAGCTTCTGGGCAATGAGCTGCGGCAGGGTGTCGATGCCGTCCACGCCAAACACCAGGTCAACGTAAGGATAGCTCTGGCGCAGCTTTTCTACCACGTGCTTCTGGTTGGCCATGCATCCGCACAGGCCGATGATGAGATCATGCTTTTTTTCCTTGAGTCCCTTCAGGGCACCTACGTTGCCGAACACACGCTGCTCAGCATGCTCACGCACGGCGCAGGTGTTGAAGAGGATCAGGTCTGCATCCTCGGGCTTATCGCACAGGCCATAGCCGATGTCCATCAGCACACCCTTGATCCGCTCGCCGTCGTTCACGTTCTGCTGACAGCCATAGCTGTGCACAAAGGCCAGCGGCGGCGTATCATAGAACTGCTTTACCAGCTCAGCGGCAATGTTATTATGTTCAAAACTAATGTATTCCAATCAAACCATCCTTCTCCGCCGGGCCGAAGCGCCCTGTGCGGCGAAAATCTATTTGCACTTTCTGAAAAGAGCCTTCTCTATAGTATACCCTGTTTATACGCTCCGGGCAAGAGGTTCCGTGCAAATTTTATGGTTCAGTGGGCGTTTTCCTGCGCCTGCTTCTCGCAGCAGACCTCGCATACGCCGATCAGCACAACAGCGCAGTCCTGCACATAGCCCTTCTGGTTTTTCACCAGTTTCATTACCTGCTTTTCGTCCACCTCGGCATCGGTCACGCTGCCGCACACAGTGCAGTACAGATGGCTGTGCCAGGGCAGCGTGTGGTCAAAGCGGTCAGCCTTGCCTGGAATGGACACCCGGCGCACCCGGCCCGCATCCACCAGACTATTCAGGTTACGGTATACGGTGCCAAGGCTCAGGCCCGGGCATTCCTTGACTGCAGCATCATAAATTTCCTCGGCGGTGGGGTGGTCGCACAGGTTCTGCACCGTCTGCATGACCAGCTCACGCTGTTTGGAATATCGCATAACTTCTCCTTTGCTTTCTCCTCATACAAAAGGTCTTGTTCAGACGTTCTCTTCGCCCTTGATCTTTGCCCAGTAGGCACGGGCCGCCTGCTCATTTTTGTTATCGCCAAAGGTATAATATTTTACGTCCTTGATGGCATCTGGCAGGTACTGCTGCTCCACCCAGTGGTGGGCGTAATCATGGGCGTATTTGTAATTCTGTCCCTTTACCAGCGCATCCTCACCGTCGTAGTGCTTGTTCTGCAGTTGGCGCGGGATCGGCCCGGTACGGCCCGCCTGCACATCCGCAATGGCCGCGTTGATGGCATCATGGGCACTGTTGGACTTAGGACTGGTGGCCACCAGAATGACGGCATCTGCCAGCGGGAGCCGTGCTTCCGGCAGGCCCACCATGTTGGCGGCATCAATTGCCGCCTTCACAATGGGGATGATCTGTGGATAGGCAAGGCCCACATCCTCGCAGGCACATACCATTAGGCGACGGCAGGCCGAGGGCAGATCTCCTGCTTCCAGCAGACGGGCCAGATAATGCAGCGCCGCATCCGGGTCGGAGCCGCGCATGGACTTCTGGTAGGCTGACACGATGTCGTAGTGGTCATCGCCCTCCCGGTCATACCGCATGGCAGTGCGGCGGGTGACCTGCTGGATCATTTCCAGCGTAATGTGCTTTTCCCCATCCTCAATGGGAGCTGCCGTCACCGCAAAATCAAGACAGCCCAGCGCCTTGCGCAGGTCGCCGCCTGCGCTCTCGGCAAGGTAGGCACAGGCATCCTCGTCCATGCAGACCTTTGTGCTCTCCCCTTCCGAAAGCTTTTTCAGTGCATTGTGCACCCCACGCTCCACATCCGCTGCCGAAAGTGATTTGAACTCAAACACCGTACAGCGGGACAGCAGCGCATTATAAATGTAGAAGTATGGATTTTCGGTGGTGGATGCAATGAGCGTCACCGAGCCGTCCTCAATGCATTCCAGCAGGCTCTGCTGCTGTTTTTTGTTCAGGTACTGGATCTCGTCCAGATACAGCAGGATGCCTCCCGCACCTGCCAGCGTGCCGATATCCTTGAGCACCGCCTTGATGTCCCCGGTGCCGCAGGAAGTGCCATTGAGCTTATGCAGCGTCATACCACTGTTTTCTGCAATGATGCGTGCCACCGTCGTTTTTCCGGTACCGGACGGGCCGTAGAAGATCATGTTCGGGATGCGTCCGCTCTCGATGGTACGGCGGAACACCCTGCCCGGTGCCAACAGATGCTGCTGACCGCAGACATCTGCCAGTGTTTTGGGCCGCAGACGCTGTGCCAGTGGTTCGTTCATCGTGTTTTCCTCCTCCCGTACCGAGGCGCGATTCCCCCAGCATTTTTCTATAGTATATCGCATTTTGGCAGTAAGAGCAAGGTTTTATCTGAAAATCATTCTCAGATAATTTTTACCCGCAGTTTACAAAAAACGCAAAACATGGTATTATCGTATCAGCTTTTGTCGATGGGAGTGGATGAAATGCCTGTTCGCAAAAAGCACCAGAAGACCTTACTGCAAAAAGGCAGCTGGCGCTGGAAGTGATTGACCGGTTAAAAAAGAATACCCAGATGCCGGCTGTACATTGGATTATGACCACGCCTGGCAGCTTCTGGTCAGCGTGCGTCTGGCAGCCCAGTGCACCGATGCCCGCGTGAACATTGTGGTGGAAGACCTGTTTGCCAAATATCCCAATGTTGCTGCGCTGGCTGCTGCGGAACCCGAAGACATTGAAGCCATCGTCAAGCCCTGCGGGTTGGGACACTCCAAAGCGCGGGATATCTCCGCCTGTATGCGGGTGCTGCGCGATAAATACGGTTGTCAGGTGCCCACCACCTTTGAAGAGCTGCTCGCCCTGCCCGGCGTAGGCCGCAAGAGCGCAAACCTTATCATGGGCGATGTGTTTGGCAAGCCTGCTATCGTAACAGACACCCACTGCATCCGGCTGTGCAACAAGATCGGCCTTGTGGACGGCATCAAGGAACCGCAGAAGGTGGAAATGGCCCTGTGGAAGATCGTTCCTCCGGAAGAAGGCAGCGACCTGTGCCACCGCTTTGTGATGCATGGTCGGGCAGTGTGCAATGCGCGCAAACCAGAATGCGAAAAATGTTGTTTGAAGGATATTTGCCGCTTTGCCCGGGAAACCGCCGGGCAGAGCGCAGAGCTTTAAAACTCAGGAGGTAGAATATTATGTTTGGTTTTATTTTCAGTCTGCTGATCGGCGCTCTGGCTGGTTACATCGCCGGCCGCATTATGGGCAGCGAAACTTCCACCGTGCGCAATATCGTGCTGGGCATTCTGGGCGGTTTTGTAGGCAGCATCGTGTTCGGCCTGATCGGTCTGAGCGCTACCGGCATCGTGGGTGAGATCCTCGTTTCCGTTGTGGGTGCCTGCATCTGCATCTGGATCGGCCGTAAGCTGTTCAACTGATTTTTCTTGTGTGCAAGGCTGCTCTTCGAGTTTTTTCTCGGAGAGCAGTTATATTTTTGCGCCACAGACTATTTGCACCTGTTCTGCCGCAAAATCAAATCTTGACAGCGCACAGGAAGTATGATAGAATATTTCTCGTTGCAGAACATGCAAGAAAATTTTATCTGCTACTGTGGCTCAGCTGGTAGAGCAGCTCACTCGTAATGAGCAGGTCGCCTGTTCGAATCAGGTCAGTAGCTCCAAAAATCCTACGAATTTACGTTTAGAATCGTAATTTCGTGGGATTTTTTTATTTAGTCTCGCAAGTTTTCGCAAAACCGCAACATAAACCGCAACATCGCCCACAAAACAAGACAAAATAAAACGCCCCGTGACACCATTTCATAGGGCGTTATATGCATTTTTATGCTTTCTTTTGGACAGGCTCCTTGAGTTCACAATGTAGGTTTGTCAATGATGAGTTGGTCACAGGATCTTGCGCAGCTCCTGCACAAGGTCGCCGATCACAATGGGTTTGGACAAAAAGCCGGTCATGCCGCTTTCCAAGGCATTGCGGCGGTCTTCATCGAATGCGTTGGCAGTCATGGCAAGAATCGGGATCTTTGCCAGTGCAGGGTCGCCCAGTGCGCGGATCTGCCGGGTGGCGGTATAGCCGTCCATCACCGGCATCTGCACATCCATCAGCACCAGATCATAGCTGCCCGGTGCGGCAGTGCTTACCTTTTCCACCGCCACGGCACCGTTTTCAGCCGTATCGACCCGGAAGCCGTACTCGCACAGGATCTCCTGCGCGATCTCGCGGTTCAGCTCGTTGTCCTCTACCAGCAGGATGTGCCTGCCCTTGAAGTTGGTGCTCTTTTTCGGCAGAAGCTCCTGCGCCGCATCCGTCTGTGTCTGGCCGATGGCGTTCATCAGGGTCTCGCGCAGGTCGGACATGAACATGGGCTTGGAGCAGAAGGCGGTCACACCGGCAGCCTTTGCCTCCACCTCAATGTCGGACCAGTCGTAGGCAGTCAGGATGATGATGGGCGTATCATCGTTCAGGCTGCGGATCTGGCGGGTGACTTCGATGCCGTTCATATCCGGCAGGCGCCAGTCGATGATATAGGCGTGGTAGGCGTCGCTCATTTCGATGGACTGCCGTGCACGCAGCGCCGCTTCCTTGCCGGAAAGGGTCCACTCGGCACGCATGCCCACCTTGACCAGCATCTTTGTCACGCTGTCGCAGGTGTTGAAATCGTCATCCACCACCAGTGCCTTCAGGCCTTCCAGTTCGGTGATCTTTTCCACCGGACGGTGCTCTGCCTGCGCACGCATGGGCACACGAATGATAAACTCGCTGCCCTTGCCCTGCGCCGTCTGCACTTCGATGGTGCCGCCCATCATATCCACGATGTTTTTGGTAATAGCCATGCCAGGCCGGTGCCCTGGATCCGGCTTACCGTGGAGGTGCGCTCCCGCTCAAACGGCTCAAAAATCTTTTTGGCGAACTCTTGGCTCATGCCGATGCCGTTGTCCTTGACGCGGAACTCGTACTGCCCGCAGCCGCGCACCGCTCCGGCAAGCTGCCGCACCCGCACCGAGACCGTGCCACCCGCCGGGGTGAACTTGATGGCGTTGGACAGCAGGTTCAGCAGGACCTGATTCAGCCGGGTCTTATCGCAGTAGACGTCCTCATCGGTCACATCCATGGCATCCATATAAAGCTCCAGCTGCTTTGCGTAGATCTGCCCGCTGACGATGGTTTTCAGGTCGTGCAGCACATCCGAAAGGTTGACTTCCACTTCTTCCAGATGGATCTTTCCGCTTTCGATGCGGCTCATATCCAGCACATCGTTGATGAGGGAAAGTAGATGATTGCTGGAAGCGAGGGTCTTGGCAAGATAATCCTTCACCCGGCCTTTATCGTCAATGTTGCTGAGTGCCAGCGTGGTAAAGCCGATGATGGCGTTCATGGGGGTGCGGATGTCGTGGGACATATTGGAAAGGAAGGTGCTTTTGGCGCGGTTGGCAGTCTCGGCCGCTGCAACGGCATCCGAAAGTGCCTGATTCACCTGCCTGTCGGCGGTGCGGTCGGACAAGACAAGGATATACTTGGTCCTGCCCTCTACCTCGCTGCCCATGGCGATGTTATGGAACCAGCGCCGCTCTTTGGTCTCCCGATGTTCAAACTCGAAATCCCATTCGCGTTGCTGCCCGCTGAGCAGTCCTTCCAGAAAGTTCTTGTCGCGATCCGGGTCATCCTTCGGGTGCAGCGCTGCCAGAGCACGGGCATCCTGCCGCACTTCTTTCCACGGGATGCCCAGCAGCCGTTCAACGTTGGGGCTGACATAATCCACCTTGGAGGTCTTTGCGTCCAGCATTAGGAAAACGTCGTCCACGTTCAGCGAAAGCTTTTGGAACAGCTCGTCCCGGTACAGGATCTCAGTGTCCTTCCGGCGCAGGGTCGTATGGCTTCTGCGCAGGATCAGCAGGATGATCAGCACAGCAAGGCCAAAGGCGATGCCCGCCACGATCTGCACCGTGTGGAACCACAGCTTATCCAGACTGGCATTGACGATGCTGACCGGCACAAGCCCCACCATCGTCCAGTTCTGGACCGCGGTATCCTCGTAGACCAGATAATAACTGGTGTCGCCCAGTTTGACCCGCAGGTTTCCGCTGCGGCCCTGCGCAAAATCATCCGAAAGGGCAAGAATCTGTTCCTCGGAAAGGTCGGAATGGTCGCGCAGCATCGCAATGAAGTTGTAAATGATTTCCTTGCGGTTTACGGAATTGTCAATCACCACCCGCCCATCCGGGTAGATCACATAGTTGCTGGCATTGCCCTGAAAAGCAGAGCTGTCCAGCAATCTCAGCACAGCATCATTATAATAGGTGATGGCAACAGCATCGTAGGCAAAGCCCCGGTAGCTGCCCTGCGTTTCGGGGCAGATGAACGCAAGCATCGGGGCTTTGCCGGGCAGCGCCGTATTTACGACGATATCCTCACCATCGGAGAGCTTTTCGTCCAGATTGGTCTGCAGGCCAAGGTAGCCGGTTTCCCCGGTCACGGTCGTGTAGTTGCCGTCATAGGAAAGAAAGTAGAAGTTAACAAATCCGGTTGCCTGCTGTGCTTCCTCGATATAGGCCTGAATTTCATCCTCATTCGAGGTGTTTTTCAGAAAGCCGTTGCACAGATGCAGATAGGTCAGGTTTCTGCGCACCATCTCTTTCAGCATACTATTGGATTTATACAGTACCTCTTCCAGATGCGAGGTGCTTTCCTGATAGATGGTCTGCGACATAAACGAGATGTACCGGAAGCTGAAACCGGCTGCCAGAAAGACCAAAAGAAGGGTGGCAGCGGCGGCAGAAAGCCACTTGTGCCGGGAATAGCAGCTGCGTTTGGATTCGTGCTTTTCGTCTGCCATTCCGCTCACCTCAGTGTCATGTAGTTTTCCGGCTCTGCAAGCGCTGCGCCGCCGGAGATATAATCGCGCCATGTGTTTTTTACCCACGTATCTTCGCCCACAGACGTGCCGCTGTCGCTCGCAAGCAGCGCTTCCATCTGCTTTTCCGTTGCAAGGCAGGTCACGGTAACGGTGTCGTTATCTCCCAGCGGCTGCCCGTTCCGGGTGATGCCGGTCAGGGTATAGCTGCCGTTATTCTCTTTTACCTCCACAGCAATGCCGCTGACCACTGGCAGAGAACCGCGGTTGAAGGGCACAAACCCGCCCTCGCAGCCTTCCACAAAGGCGCGGACGGTCTCTTTCAGCTCCGCACCGGTCATGGTGCGCTGGCGGGACATCAGACCGTTCGGCATGATCATGGAAGCTGCCATTTTCTGGTTATAATCCGCCTGCAGCACACTGCCAGTAAAGCTGTTTGCGGTGGCAAGCAGCACATCGGTGCCATACACGCCGCGCAGCGTGTTTGCCATCACGGAGAAGGCAGCGCTGCCGCCGTTTGCGTGGAATACGTTGGAATAGGCCTTCCCGGAGGTCAGCACGGTCTCGTTGTCGGCAGGCTCCTCATCGGCAAGGAGCTGGGCATTGAAGGCTTGATACGCCTGCTCAGCGGTAAGCTCGCCTGCGATCATTTTGGAGACCACATCCTTGGAAACGGCAAAGAAATCGTTGGAGGCGATGCGGATATACATGTGGTTTTCTTCCACCACGCTGCGGACGTCCTTCAGATACTCGGTCAGGCGCAGGGGAACGTTCTGGCTGTAGCTCAGTATGTCCTGCCCCTCTGAGACGATGCGGTTCTGCGCCTGTTCGGAGAGCATGACGTTCAGCACCTTCATGGCTTTTTCGCGGCGCGCGGTGTCCTGCTCCAGATCCCGGTTCAGGGCAACTTGGAAATAGGGGTGGTCATGATCCACGGTTCGCTGTTCTGGCTGAAGAAGGGCAGAAAGATCGTGTCGATGCCCTCATCCTGAAACATCTTCACGCCGGCAGAGCTGCCAAAGTACATGGCAACTTCTCCGTTCCGGAACATTCCGGTCACATCGTCGTAATTCAATGCAAGATCATCTGCTGTAAGGTGGGTATCCTGAATGAACTGCTCCATCCGCTCAAACGCCCCCGGCCATACGGTGTCGTCCAGACCCACCCGCGCGGTGCTGGCGGGGTCGCTGTAGGTAGTGCGCCACTTGCGCCCCGCGGTGGTGGTAAGCTCGGCAGCAGAAAGCCCCTGCAGGGTTTCCATGCAGGTGTAGTCGTAGGTATAATCGGAGGTAAAGCCGCGGATGCCCACCTTTTCAAAAGCCTGACAGGCCGCTACAAAGCTTGCGTAATCGGTGGGCAGGGGAATATCGTACTGCTCAAAAAGGCTGCGGTTGACCACAAAGCCGTGGGCATCCGCGCACACCGGCAGCCAGTTCACGCTGCCATCCTCGTTTTTGAAGCTGTTGAGGTAGGTGTTGTACACAGCGCCCGCCTCATTGGTCATGGCAAGGTTCATCAGGCTGTCCTTCAACGGTGCCGCATCGTGCAGCGAGAACCGGCAGCAGGTGATGATATCCGGCAGACCGCCGTTTTGCTGCAAAAACTTGTAAAAATCCAGATCGTTGTTGCCGACGATGAATTCAATGTTCACGTCCGGCAGCTGCGCCTGAACATAGGGCGCATAGTTTTCGTACAGGCTGGTGCTCCACAGATACACCTGAATAGTCTGAGCGTCTTCCTGCTCCTGTGTTCGTTCCGCATTTTTTTCGCTGCATCCGGTGAGCAGGGATAGCCCCATCACCAGTGCCGCAAGCATGGAAAATAGGCGGCGCAATGTTTTTGTTTTCATCCGATCCTCCTCCTCACACTTCTTGGACAGCCATCGTTTTGCGGTTGGCTGCTTTGGCTTACTGATCATACATCACCGCCCGCAAGAGTGTGTGCTGTAAAACCCACCCACGGAAAGGATGCCGCAATTTTTGCGTCTTTTCTGTTTTGCGCTCTCCCTCTACCGCGAAGGGGGCACAGAATGACAGAGACATAAAAATATTTTACCACTACCATGAAGAATTTTCAATAAAATTTCATATATTGAACCATAAAAGCTGTGTAGGATTACAATAGATGTGTCACAAAGTGAAAAAAGACGAATGAGCCGTTCTGTGGTACAGTTAAATTGCTACACCAACCATCACAGAAACTGCCGTTCAGGCATAAGAAATAAAGCACCCGCAGCAATTTGCTCACCGGAGATTCAAAACCTCTGTGGCGCTTGCTGTGGGTGCTTTTGGGCGCTGTCTATTTCAGTACATCTGCAAGGACCTGCAGCAGGTGCGGAATATCCAGCGGCTTTGCAATATGGCCGTTCATACCGGCCTTCAGTGCGTTCTGACGGTCTTCCTCAAAGGCATTTGCCGTCATTGCAAAGATGGGGATGCCAGCCTTTGCGGCATCCGGCAGCGCACGAATCTGCCGCGTTGCCTCGTAGCCGTCCATGTTGGGCATCTGGATGTCCATGAGGATCAGGTCATACTGTCCGTCTGCCGCCTGCTTCATCTTCCGGACGGCGATCTCGCCATCCTCGGCAGATTCCACCTCAAAGCCCGCTTCCTTCAGGATCTCCACTGCGATCTCACGGTTCAGCTCGTTGTCCTCCACCAGCAGGATCTTTTTCCCTTTGAAGGCCTCCGCGTTCAGCTGCACCGGCCTGCAGGCAGGCTCTGCACCGAACGGCTCTGCCAGCACTCTGCGCAGCTCCGAGAGGAACAGCGGCTTTTCGCAGAAGGCGGTAACACCGGCAGCGCGGGCTTCCTCTTCAATATCGGCCCAGTCGTAGGCGGTCAGGATGATGATGGGGCAGCTTTTTCCAATCACCTTGCGGATCTGCCGCACGATCTCGATGCCGTTCATATCGGGGATCAGCCAGTCGATGATGTAAACGCTGAATTCATCCCCCTGCTCCATGGCATACCGGGTGCGGATCACCGCTTCCCTGCCGGAGATCGTCCACTCCGGCCGCATCCCGATCTTGGACAGCATGGTGCTGACGCTCAGGCAGGTGTCGGTATCGTCGTCCGCCACCAATGCCCGCAGCCCTTCCAGCTGCGGGAGCTGCCTGAGCTCCACCTTTTGTCCGCTGAGCGCAAAGCAGAGATTCACGATAAACTCGCTGCCCTTGCCCGGCTCGCTCTCAATGGCGATGGTGCCGCCCATCAGGTCCACAATGTTCTTGGTGATGGACATGCCGAGGCCGGTACCCTGAATGCCGCTGACGGTGGAGTTTTCCTCACGGGCGAACTCCTCAAAGATGTGCTTCTGGAATTCCTCGCTCATGCCGATGCCGTTGTCCTTGATGCGGAACTCATAGCAGGCCCGGCCCTCAGGCGCACCGTTTTTCTCAGCAATGCGAATGCTGATCATGCCGCCTGTGGGAGTGAACTTGATGGCATTGGACAAAATGTTCAGCAGGATCTGGTTCAGCCGCAGCGGGTCGGTGATGATATCCTCGTTCTCCACATCCATGGTATCAATAAAAAGCGACAGCCGCTTTGCCGAAACATTGGGCTGAATGATGGAGCGCACATCGTGGACGAGGTCCGGCAGATGCACCGCTTTTTCCTCGATTTTTACCTTTCCGCTCTCGATGCGGCTCATATCCAGCACATCATTGATGAGGGAAAGCAGATGCTGGCTGGAGGTGGAGATCTTTTTGAGGTAGTCCAGCACCTGTTCCCTATTGTCGATATGGGTCGCAGCCAGCGAGGTGAAGCCGATGATGGCGTTCATGGGGGTGCGGATATCGTGGCTCATATTGAACAGGAACTCCCGCTTGGCGCGGTTTGCCGCCCCCTCGTGCTGAAGCGCGATCTCCAGCTTGCGGTTCTGTTCCTCCAGCTGGGTCTGATACTTCCTCTCCTGCTCTTTTTTCTGCAGCTCCATCTCCTGCACGGAGCGGCGGCGCAGCAGCTGAAGGATCATTACAAGCAGGATGTAGCCGACCAGAACCGTCAGGATCAGCAAAAGCGCCTCCCGGAAGATTATTTTTTCATCCGTGTACGCATAGAGATCGAAGGATCTGCCATGGCAGAACATCCCGAAATAGCAGCCGGAGCCGTTCCAGTCCCGGGTATGGGTCAGCTTCTCTGCGGCCCCGGCTTTGCGGATCCCCTGCGCCAGCGGACTGCCTGCAACATCCTGCCCAATCAGCTCCGGGCGGTTTGCGGCAACGACCTGATTGTTCTGCACGATGAACAGCGTGCCGCTGGTTTCTGCCGGGTAGCCATCCAGTATGCTCTGGATGGACAGCGCCGTTTCCTCCACAAATTCCGCCGGGGTGTACCGGTAGGCAAGCAGGAGCAGCTCTGTGCTTTCTGCCCGGTGCGCCGCAACATCCACAGCAGAGCCATCTTCCAGCAGGACGCGCTTCACATAGGTCTTTCGCGGGTAAGATAAAACGTCCAGAACAGCGTCATTTTTCAGCTGGTCGCCAAACCGGTCATAGCCGATGCCGTTGGTCGTGGACTCGCACCGGAGCGTGCCATCCGGTCCCAGAACCGAAATGCCGGTGAGCCAGAGCTTTTCTGTCTGCCTGTTCAGGCACTGCGGGTCGGAGAGGTCAAGCGCAGGATTCTCTGCCAGCTGATGGACTGCGACCGCCGTGCGGCGGAGTGCCTTTGCCGTGATGGTATCGTTGTGCTTTTCAAAGCTGGTGGACTGGGATTTGACAAACTCAAGGGTCTGGCAAAAGCGTTCCTCTGCTGTGCGCATTGCCCGCCAGCTGGAGAAAAAAGCAACACCGGCCATCAAGAGCACGCCGATGATCAGATAGGCTGTCCATATCCTTTTATCCGGGGTGGTTCTGTTTTTACGCGCCAATGGTGTCCACCTCCAGATACTGCGAAGCATTTTCAAGGTATCGGCCAACGATCTGCTCCAGCGTGCCATCCGTGCGCATCTGCGCAAGGGTATCGGTCAGCTGGCTGTCCAGCCCGCGGGTGTCGTTCTTGGCAAAGGCGATGCCCAGCCCGGTGACCAGCAGCGGTTCCTCCAAAATGCGGAAGTCTATGGCATTGTCCTTCATATATTGCAGGATGCCTGTCTCGTGGGCGGCGATGCCGTCCACATAGCCGCAGGCCAGCATTGCGATACTGCAACACGTTGGCGGCTTTCGATGCTCGAGCACCTCCACCGGTCTGCGGGATGCGCGGGCGGAGCCGCTGAGAAAGATCTCCTCCGGCTTGCCGGTGCTCTGCACGGCGACGGTCTTGCCGGCAAGGTCGCTGAGGGATCGGATGCTGCTGTGGGCATCCACCGCAACCACCTGACGGCTCACCATGTAAGGCCCCGCCCAGCGGTATACCTCTTCGCGTCCATCCATGGAAAAGCAGCCCCAGACACAGTCGATGGCGCCGCTTTCCACAAGATTTGTTTTCTGCTCCCAGTTGATCGTTTCAAACCGGGCAGCATACCCCATGCGGCGGAACGCCTCGGTGGCGATCTCCACATCGATTCCGGTGGGAACACCGTCATTATTCAGATAGATATAAGGTGGATAGCTGTCGCTTCCCACAACGATTTGTGCAAGACCGCTGTCTTTCGCTTCCTTTTCTCCGCAGGAAGTCAGACTGCTTACGGCAGCAGCTGCCGCCAGCAGCGTGCATCCGTTCAGGAATGCACGGCGTGAGATTCTGTGTTTCATTCGGGCTTTTTATACTCCTGTTTTGATTGCATCCGCAGCTCAGTTGTGCTGCTGTAATTCTTCTTTCAGGGCAGCTTGGATATCCGTCAGGCATTGCAGCAGAAGCGGCTTCCTGTTGATGAAGTTTTTCCAAAAGCTGCTGCTCACGCGCTTTGTAATACTCCTCGATCTCGGAAAGTGTATTCACGTTCTAATTTTCTCCTGCATCATTCACATCGTTTGTGTGCTTCCTCTGCGGAAACGCGCTTGTCCGCTATTTATTTTCGGGGGGATAACACGGAAGCGTTTTACCGTCTGCTCCAGCGCAGCAATATCCACAGGTTTGGACAGGTGCTCGTCCATGCCGGCTTCCCTGCTCTTCTGCATATCCTCAAGGAAGGCATTGGCGGTCATGGCAAGGATGGGAATGATCCTGCCCAGCGGATTTTCACCGCTGCGGATGCGGCGGGTGGCTTCCAAGCCGTCCATCACCGGCATCTGCACATCCATCAGGATCATGTCGTACTCGCCGGGCTTTACGCTGGCAAAGGCATCCACGATTTCCTGACCGTTGGAGCAGATGGTGCAGCTTGCGCCATTGGCTTCCAGCAGCATTTCCAGAATTTCGGCGTTGATGGCGTTATCCTCGGCGCAGAGGAACTTCATGCCGGACAGAGGAGAAGTTTCTTCCTCTTCCTCCGGGAGCACCTGTGCCTCTGGCACCGTATCTGCTTCGGCATCAACGGGAAATTCCAGCACCACCTCAAAGCGAGTGCCCTTGCCGGTGGTACTCTCCACATTGATAGAGCCGCCCATCAGGTCAACAATGTTCTTGGTGATGGCCATACCAAGGCCGGTGCCCTGCACCTTGTTGGTGCCGGAGCGTTCCTCGCGGGTAAAGGGGTCAAAAAGGGTCTTCTGGTAGGCCTTGCTCATGCCGATGCCGTCATCCTGCACAATGAATCGGTATCGGGCGTAGTGCTCGTTCCGGGGCAGCTCGTCCACCTCAAACCGGATATGCCCGCCGGTGGGCGTATACTTGACTGCGTTGGAGAGAATATTCATCAGCACCCGATTCAGACGGTTGGGGTCTGCCAGCACGTTTTCGTGCTGCAGATGGGTGTTTACCGTAAAGGTCTGGCGGCGCTGGCCTGCCTGCTGGCGGATGATGCTGTCCAGCTGGCTGATCTGCTGGGGCAGATTCATTTTTTTCACATTCAGGGTGGTCTTGCCGCTCTCGATGCGGCTCATGTCCAGAATATCGTTTATGATGCCCAGCAGCAACTGGCCGGAATTTTCCAGCTTGTCCAGATGTTCGGCCAGCTTTTCCGGCTGGTGCAGCTCGTTTTTCATCAGAGTGGTAATGCCGATGATGGCGTTCATGGGGGTGCGGATGTCGTGGCTCATGTTGGAGAGGAAGTCCGTCTTAGCCTTGCTGGCGCGCTCGGCGGACTGTAACGCCTCTGCGGCAATGTCCTGTGCCTGCCGCAGCTCATCGTTTACCTGCGTCAGATGGATGTTGTATTGCTCCAGACGGAGGTTCGCTTCTTTTTCTGCCTGCAGCTCCTGCTGCTGCTTTTGCCGCAGGAGAAACCAGCCGACGAAAACTGTTATGACCGAGAACACCATTGCAATGACGATGATGATGATCATGACGATGCTGACCAGCTTCTGCGTATTCACGGCCACATATTTTGCCGGAACAAGGAACGCCAGTGTCCACTGGGCGTTTTCCATCTGCTTCAGGGCGTAGAAATACTCGGTCCCGTCCAGCACGGCGTTGGAATAGCAGGAGCCTGTGCGGTCAAGCCGCTCCTTTGCCTCCGCAAAGGAAGAACCGTGCAGATAGGACATCCGGGAGAGCACGGTGTATACGTTATGCCCCTTCAGCAGCTCGGTATCGTTGGCGTTGAACAGCTTGAAACCGTTGTCGTCCAGCACATAGACACTGTTGTTATTTTCGTAGGCATCACAGCGGAAATAATCGTTCAGTTGGGTCATGCTTTGCGAAATACCAAAGTAGCACAGGGTGATCTCTTTTTCTCCGCTTTGCAGTGTGATGGGGGTGGAGAGCTTTTCCAGAAACACCATCCGGGAGTCGTCCACAGTCAGGGAGTTGGAAACATAGCTGACCCGCTGCGGAGAGTCTTCCAGATAGTTCATTTCCCGCAGCAGCCCCATGCGGCCATTCTCAGTATAGTAATGTCCGGCAGAATCCACGGCAATCAGTTCGATCTGTCTTTCATGGTAATTGGAAAGCTCCGACAGCTTTTTCAGATAGCGATAGAACTCGGTATCGGTCTTTAACGGAGTGCAGTACAAATAATTGCATTGTACATTCACCTCGCTCCAATGGGTGTCGATCACATCCTCCAGACTGCGGAACATCTGGTGGGTGACCTCTTCCATCTGGTTCAGCCGCTCATGGTAGACAAGGTTCTGGATGTAGGTCTGGCTCATGATAAAAAGGGTCAGGATGACCGCAACAATGACAAAGCCGATGCCCCAAAGCAGCTTTTTATATAGTTTGTTGTTCACATCCGGTATCTCCTGTCCGTTCTGTTCAGCTCCATGCAGTGTCTGCCCGGCTGATGGTGGTGTATGCACCAAAGAAGGCTTTTGCGGCATCCATGCCCACCACGCCGCTGTCTGTGACCGTGGTCTCCGCAGCCAGCTGGTCACTCACACCGCAGATGGCGACCTGATAGGTCTTGCCCGCATCCGGCTGCACCGGGCTTACCAGCACATAGGGGTAGCCCTTGCCGTTGCCGTAGGCATCGTAGCCCGTGGCCAGAAGGTCGTTGATCTGCTGCCCGGTCAGAGTAACGGTCTGGATGGTGCGGTTCCAGCCGGTGGGCAGGATCACCGAAAGGTCGTAATCCGTAATGCCCTTGGCATACAGCTTGGCTGCTACGCCGTGATGGTTCTGATCGGTGGGGTTGCCGGGGATCCATGTGCTCAGCGACACCAGCGCAAGGTCGCTGCCGGTAGCCTGTGCAAAGCAGCGGCCTACCAGCATGGCGCAATCCTCCTGCGAAAGCTCCTCGGTGACGGTGGTGATGGTATCCGGGGTGTTGTTCACCACACTATCCTGATCCTCGTCCAGCTGACGGATCACATCCTCCATGGTGGCATTGCCCTTCATGAAGTCCAGCATTTTAAGGCCGGTGGTCACGATGGTGTTTTCCCAGCCGGAATAGATAAAGGGCGCGGTGTTGCCTGCATTCAGGGCATCGGCGATGTCGGCATAGTAGGTGCCGTCCGCTTTTGCGTCCTTGAAGGGCAGCAGGCTGCTTTTCAGCGCCGTTGCGGGCTGCAGAGCGCTGGTGCCTGCAACGGTGGAAAGCACACGCATCACCTTGAGCGCATCTTCCAGCTTCTGGGGGTTCTGCTCCAGCTTTTTATTCAGACCGTAGAAGCGGTTCACATTCAGCACAAAAACGTTCTGGGTGCCGTCCTCCGAGAGAAACGGCATCAGCCCGTATTTATCGGCGTTGCCGTCTGCCTCCACGATGCCGTTGGTGCCGCCCATCAGAAACAGGGTGTTGCCCTCGGTCATCCTCTGCCGGGTCACATTGTCGTCAAGAGCGTCGCCGGTGTCGTTCAGCATCCCGATGTCCTTCCACTTCTGGACATAGGCCATCGCCTGCATCATGCCGGGGGTATTGCTGACATTCGCCTTACCGGACAGATAATCCCGCTGCCACAGCCTGCCGTCCAGTGTGCCGAGGAAATCGGCGTCCGCAATGTTGCACAGATACTGGAAACCATAGCCCGGATACTGGATCTGCGGCAGACAGAGATCGACCTCTGCTTTCTTGGCCTTTGCAGCCAGTTCTTCCAGCTCAGCGAAAGAATTGGGCAGCTCCCAGCCGTATTTTTTCAGCAGGGTCTTGTTGTAGGTGATGCCGTAGCAGTTGTAGGTCGAGGGCAGCAGGTAGATGGCACCGTTGTCGAACACGTCCTGCAGACGGGACTCCACATAGTTATCCGTAAAATCGTAGCCGGAAAGGTCCAGCAGTTTGTCGGAGACCAGATCGATCCGGGGGTCGTAGTAGGTCAAGGTGCAGACGTCCGGCAGGTCGCCGCCGCAAACATATTCTGCAAACAGGTGGTGGTGTTATCGCCGCTGTAGGGCACGACCTCGATGTTCACTTCCGGGTAAACGCTGTGTACCTGCTCAATAAAGGCTTCTATCTCCTTATAAGGTGCCATAAAGGTAACGGCTTCGTGCACATCGTCTTTTTTCGCCGTTTCGGTCTTACCGCCGCCGCAGGCAGTCAACGCCGCCGTGGCTGCCGTAATGCCGCAGACCTGCAAAAAAGAGCGGCGGGAGATCTTTTTCATCATATAAATATACCTTCCTCACATTATCGGAAAGTGCAGTAGCGCAGTGCTGCCCTAGCTATTCTTACACATCCCATAGGAATCCACACACCCGCGGCCTGTCCGCATGGGCTTTGCGCCGAGCTTCCATAAAATAACATTATTATTGTACCATTGCAACAAAAGTGTTTCAAGTTGTTTTTGAAGGCTTTTACATACGAAAGTACTTTTTATATCTGATTCTGCCTTTTGCATGGCATAAAATGCAAAACAACCTATTGAGGAAATAATCGTAGATGGTTAGCATGAATGGAAAAAAATGTGCAGGCTCATCATCAACACTAAACCACCCAGTGTGAAGAAGAGCTTTTCACATCCGGCGGCTGCGTGGATCAGCTGCTGCCAAAGGCCCTTTTTCTGCATAAACAAGATCCAGCCCATGGAGGCAATGTAGGCCATGCCGACACCGAGATGCCTGAGCATTATCTCCATGTTCTACAACACCGGCACCGCGTGGGCGTTATCCACGAAACAGGTCATCGAAAAACTGAAACTGCTGACTGATGCGGAGTTTGCCGAGCTGGAATTTTCACTGGACTGACTTTTGCCGCCTACGGGCGGCGTACATAAAGTATTTTGTTCTTCCAAAAGATATGCTATAATCAAATTAGACAAAATTTCTCTCTTCAAGCGATTTCTCCGCAATTTTCCTGTGGCTCTGCTCGTATCAAAAATAAGGGACCGATTTTTAATTGTCAGAACGGAGGAACCATTATGGCAATCTTTGAAAAGACCATCCGAAACAAAAACTTTGACAAGCTGCTTCGGAAATTGGAACAAGAAATCCCGGACAGCAGTTGGTCGGCAGATTTAGAGGCAGGCAGTGATTTCAAAGAGGGCGATGCCCGGTGCAGTGTCCGTGTATTTGAGCGGTACAGCATGATGGGCGGCAACCGCCTGAGTCTGACACTGACCATGTTCCAGAATGCGGACAGTCCGATCCGGCTGTCTGCCATCACCGCAGGAGGCAGTCAAGCGGTGTTCTTCAAGGTGAACACCCTCGGAGAAGAATCTTTTCTGGACGATGTAAAGGACCTGCTGGAAGAAATTTTGGAGGAATAAGATGTTTTACGCTGGAATTGATATGCTGTTCAGCATTCTGTTTCCCATCCTGTTCCTTGTGGTTTTGGGCATGATCCTATACACCATCATCGGAAATATCAGCACTTGGAATAAAAACAGCCATTCGCCGCGGCTGACCGTTCCGGCAACGGTTGTGGCAAAGCGGACGGAAGTTTCTCGCCACCATACAGACAATACGATGGCGCATACGTTCACGACCTATTATGTGACCTTTCAGGTAGAGAGCGGCGACCGCATGGAGCTTACCGTAAGTGGTTCGGACTACGGAATGCTTGTGGAGGGCGACATTGGAAAGCTGAGTTTTCAGAGCACCCGCTATCTTGGGTTTGAGCGGAACTAAGCGTTCTCCTACATTATATAGTATCGTATCACATTCACCCATTCTCCTCGGAATGCCTGATGCTGAAATTTTCAGCTTCGACAATGGCACGATTCATCCTTGTCAGTATGAAGATACGGACAGCTACGTTATCACCAAAACATTTGTAAATAATCGGCAGCATTTTTTGAACCAGCTTCTGAACGAAGAGCCGTAATGCCGGGAAAGGACATTCCATATGAGTGATTCTACGTTGAAAGAGCTTTGGCAGCAGGTCGCAGAAAAGAAGAACTGTGAAGCAAAGCAGAAAGAACTGACCGCCCAGAGAGATACGCTTGCTGACCGCCTGAAAAAGCTGGAAAAATCCAAGCTGGCAGAGCAGGCTGATGTGGACCGTCTGGAGGGACACAGCCTTGCCGCATTTTTCTATCAGGTCGTCGGAAAGATGGATGAAAAGCTGGACAAAGAACGGCAGGAAGCCTATGCAGCCCGTGTCAAGTACGATGCGGCTCTCCATGACCTTTCTTCCGTTGATGCTGATTTAGCACAAATTCAAAATAGGTTGGCACGGCTGTCCGATTGCGAAAGGCAGTATCAAGCTGCTCTTTCCGAAAAAATCAAAAGCATCAAAGCATCTGCCCACCCTGCTGCACAGCAGGTTGCGGAAAGCGAAAGCCGTATTGCCGCGCTGAAAGTCCAAAAACGGGAGCTGCTGGAAGCCATCAACGCCGGAAAGACTGCCTTGCACACGGTCAATGAAGTTCTGGAAACCCTCGACAATGCCGAGGGCTGGAGTACATGGGACGTAATGGGCGGCGGTTTGATGGCCGATCTTGCCAAGTATGAAGAACTGGACGATGCTCAGGAACAAATCGAACAGCTTCAAGTGGAACTGCGGCGGTTCAAAACTGAACTTTCCGATGTCGAGATCACTGCAGACCTTCAGGTCACGGTAGACAGCTTTCTGAAATTTGCGGATTTCTTCTTTGATGGCCTCTTTGCAGACTGGGCAGTTCTGGATCACATCAACCAGGCACAGAGCAGAGTGGAAAACACCAAGGATCAAATCAAGCGAGTCCTTGCACTTCTGAAAAAGATGCGCGAAGATGTTGATGTCCAGATCGCTGACGAAAAAGAAAAGCAGGAGCAGCTTGCGGTGGAAACCGAGCTGTAAGGTTAGAGCGTTCGCTTATGTAATATGCTCAATTCGACAACTCGGAATTTGACAAAGGAACGTGACCATATGAAAAACAACAGCCCGCAAAAGCACGCTTTCATTTCTTGTCTCATCTTGGTAACAGGAATATTGCTCGTGGTAATAGGCGCAATGACAACAAAGGAGTACAAAATCAACCTGTGCCTGTTAATCGGTGCAATAGTTGTTATTGGCGGCATTGTATATCATCTCATTATGATGAAATGTCCTTATTGTGGCTGCTCGCTTGTTGGTTATAGACCAATCCCTAAAGAGTGCCCAAAGTGTCATAAAAAGTTTGAATAATAATCGATCTTTATTACACCCTTTGCGGGCAACCCCAAAACGGTTGCCCGCTATTTTTATACCCTAAAATCTGAAGAAGGAGGCCAAAATGCCAAGCAAAACCGAAGAATATCTCGTCCTTGCCCAGCGCACGGCAAACGGTCTGACGCGGTACTGGGAAAGCTGGACGGACTACCTGACCACAGCATCCCGGCTGTACAAGTACAGCTTTCCCGACCAGTTGATGATCTACGCCCAGCGCCCGGATGCCACCGCCTGCGCCGACTTCGACATCTGGAACAACCGGATGAACCGCTATGTGCGCCGGGGTGCCAAGGGCATTGCACTGCTGGACGAATCCAGCGGATTTCCCCGGCTGCACTACGTTTTCGATGTGTCGGACACCGGAGTGCGCCGCAATTCCCGTGACCCGGAGATGTGGCAGTACAACGATGACCTGAAACAGCCGGTTTCGGAAATGTTGAGCAAGACCTACGGCATCAGCGGAGAGCGTGTCAGCCAGCAGCTTGCCGATGTTGCCGGGAAACTGGTGGCAGATTACTGGGACAACAACAGCGCGGACATCTGTGCCATCGTTGACGGTTCGCTGCTGATGGATTATGATGAAGCCGGGGTGGAGATGCAGTTCAAAAGCGCCGCCGCAATCAGCATCATGTACACCATTTTGGAACGGTGCGGTTTTGAACCAGAGGGTTATTTTGACCGGGACGATTTTCAGGCAATTTACGATTTTTCGACCCCGGATGCTGTCTATGCACTGGGTACGGCGGTCAGCGATTGCAGCCGTGATGTGCTACGGAATATCGAGCGTACCGTCAAAACCACCATCCGTCGCCGCAATGTAGAAAGGAGCCAGCATGAATATGAAGAACAGGAACGTGACCTACTCGACCATCGGGGATTACCAGCTCCCGAACCTGACCCTCAGCCAGCCGAAGATCCCGCTGGGCAAATACGGCAGGCTGCGCCGGACGTACCTGATGAACCATCGCCCAGTGCTGTACAACACGATGCTCCTGAACGGGAGCCTGTACCCGCATCTGATGGAGGTGGAGCAGACGGCAGAGAGCCGGATGCAGCAGACCATGGCGCAGTTGCTGAAACAGACCCCGGCCCCGGACAAGGAGCAGAATCAGATGGCGTGGGTGCAGCACATGAACAGCCTGAAAGCACAGGCCGAGGAACTGGTGCTGACGGAACTGATCTACAGCTAAGTTTTCTGGATGTTGCCATCCCCACCGAAGCCCAGCAAATCGAGAAAATCGACCGAGCGGAGAGCGAAAAAGCGCCCTCCGCTTTTTCGTTATCTCAAGCGGAAATTGAGAACGAACTGCGGCGGCATGGTTCAGGGTTTGCCGGCGGCAAGCAACGCATTATGGCACTGTACCAGACCCAGCCTGACCGAAAACTCCGTGCCAAGGCGTTGGCAAAGGAGTACGGCATCGGTGGGCACTCCCACGATTATCTGGATGGCAGCAGTGGCTTTGTGAACCACGACTGGAAGGGACTAGAATTTGATCATTACCCCGACCACCAGAAAATCACCCTGAAATGGGCGCAGGTGGAAAAGTATATTGACCTGATGATCCAATCCGACCGCTACCTCACCGACAAGGAGAAGGAACAGCGTACTGCCAGACAGGAAGCTGAGTGTCAGCTTCCGATGCTGGATGGCACTGTTGCCGCAGAGTACGCTGCTCTGAAAGAACAGTATCCCAACACCCTCGTGGGCTTTGAACTGAACGGTAACTATCTGTTCTATGACAAAGATGCCGTTGCTGTGGAGCGGATTCTGCGCACCAATCTTCTGTCACAGGAAAATGTGCTTGGCAAAGTCAAAGTAACTGGTTTTCCGAGTGAGCAGTGGGCAGCAGAATCTAAAAAGCTGTGGGCCGCGGGCAACAACGTCTATCTGGCTGGCTTGAACGAAGATGGCTCCCACCACCAGACAAAATATCTTCGGGAAGCGGATTATCTGCCAATCGGCAGCATCATCAAGCTGGATGGCCGGGATTTTCGGGTGGAACACGTTAATTTTACGTTCAAATCCGTCAGCTTGCAGGACATGGAGCTGACGAAAAACAGACTGCCCATTTTCCGCAATGAGCATCTTCCGCACATCAGAGAACTGTACGAAGAACAGCAGGCCGCAGCCATTGATCTGGTTCCCGAAAAAGAGGTCAGCTATAAGGTCGGGTACGAAGTTGTAGTAGACCTTCCCACCAGAACGATTGAAGGAACAGTAGGCTATATCGGTGATACCGATGTGCGCATCGACACCAGCGCACACGGGCAGTCGTGGGATAACGAAGTTATCAATAAACGACAATTCGAGGACGGTCTGCGGCAGAATGAACCTAGCCAGCGTGTGGATGAAATGCTGGCGCAGGCAGAAACCATCTACAAGGAATCCGAGGTGCCGGAATATGAGCGTTTTTCTGTCCGCGAAGTGGTCGGAGGTACGTCCCCGCTTTTTGCTATCTGGGATGATCTCAATGAGGACTACTATGCAAATGACAACGGAATGGCGCAATTTCCAGACAAGGAGCAGGCCGAATCCTATTGCACCGCTTTGAAAAAAGAGACGGATGAACGAACCGCCGCCGATTGGCTTGCAGTGGAAAAGGCAAAGTTTTTGGCGGAAAATGAACCTGTTCTCGCTCTCCCAAAAGAGCGTGATTACCGTGTGGGCGATACAATCCGTCTGGACGGTAAGGATTTTACGGTCGAAACTGTCGGAACTCTGAACATCCAGCTTCGTGACCCGGATGAGGTCTATCCGGTTGCCCGCTCGGAAAGCAAGGAAAATCTGGAACGGCTGCTGCGCCAGCCGGGCAACATCCATCTGCACAACCTGACTGTCAATCTCACTCCTGCGCCGGAGCCTGCCGGAAATTTCCGCATCACGGACGACCATCTGGGCGAGGGCGGTGCAAAACAGAAATATGCGAGAAATATCCAAGCCATCCGCACCCTGTTCAAGCTGGAAGAAGAGCACCGGGGTGCCACTGCCGAGGAACAGCAGGTGCTTTCCCAGTATGTAGGCTGGGGCGGTCTGTCAGATGCCTTTGACCCCGGCAAAGATAGTTGGGCGAAGGAATATGCGGAGCTGAAAGGGCTACTTTCCGAGGACGAATACGCCGCCGCCCGTTCCAGTACCCTGAACGCCCACTATACCAGCCCCACCGTTATCCGTGGCATCTACGATGCGGTGGAGCGCATGGGTTTCCGCAGCGGTAACATTCTGGAACCTAGTATGGGCGTAGGCAACTTCTTCGGTATGCTGCCGGACACCATGCAGGACAGCCGTCTGTACGGCGTAGAGCTGGATTCCATCACCGGGCGCATCGCCAAAAAGCTGTACCCGCAGGCCGACATTACCGTGGCGGGCTTTGAGACCACAGACCGCCGTGATTTCTACGATCTGGCGGTGGGCAACGTGCCCTTCGGCAACTACAAGGTCAACGACAAGGCGTACAACAAGTTGGGATTCAGCATCCACAACTACTTTTTCGCCAAGGCCATCGACCAAGTGCGTCCGGGCGGCGTGGTGGCGTTCGTCACCAGCCGCTACACCATGGACAGCAAGGACAGCACCGCCCGCAAGCACATGGCAGAGCGTGCCGATCTGCTGGGTGCCATCCGTCTGCCGAATAATGCGTTCCGTGCCAACGCTGGCACAGATGTTGTCAGCGACATTATCTTTTTGCAGAAGCGTGACCGCCCCATCGACCATGAGCCGGACTGGGTACAGCTTGGCAAGACCGAGGACGGCTTTGCCATCAACCAGTATTTCGTGGACCACCCGGAGATGATTCTGGGCGAACTGACCACCGAAAGCACCCAATACGGACGGGAGGAACTGACGGTTGCCCCCATCGAGGGCGCAGTGCTGGCCGACCAGCTTGCCGAAGCGGTACAGCATATTGAGGGCCAGTATGTTGAAGTCGAGGTGGAAACACCAGATGTTGCGGATGCAGAAGTCGAGCGCAAGACGCTCCCCGCTGACCCAGATGTAAAGAATTTCTCCTATGCCGTGGTGGACGGTGAGGTGTACTACCGAGAAAATTCGATTATGACGCAGGTGGAGTTGTCCGATAATGCCAAAGGCCGTGTAGCTGGTATGGTGGAGTTGCGGCAAATCGTCAACGAACTGATTGACCAGCAGTTGGACTTCCCGGACGAGGACATTAAGGCATCGCAAGCAAAATTGAACGCCGCCTACGATGCCTTTACCGCAAAATACGGGCTGATCAACGACAAGAAAATGCCCGCCTGTTCGATGATGACAGTTCCTACTATCTGCTCTGCTCTTTGGAAAATCTCGATGAGAATAAACAGCTCAAAAGCAAGGCGGATATGTTCACCAAGCGCACCATTCGCCCGGAGCGCACCGTCACCAGCGTGGACACCCCAGCGAAGCACTGGCAGTGTCCATTGGAGAACATGGCCGTGTTGATCTGCCCTATATGGCGGAACTTCTCGGCTCTCCCGGCGATTATGAGCGTATTACCACAGAGCTGCAAGGCGTGATTTTCAAAGACCCTTCTGCGGATGCAGATGAGCCGGAAGCAGGCTGGCAGACTGCGGACGAGTATCTTTCCGGCAATTGTGCGGAATAAACTGCGCATGGCTCAGCTTGCCGCTGAAAGCCACCCGGAGTTCAA
>ENA-OQDA01000087-OQDA01000087.1-human-gut-metagenome-genome-assembly--contig:-NODE-87-length-38543-cov-6.131039_pt1 | contig 38543 bp, 28 predicted proteins | sample MGYA00242771_ERZ504603 | MGnify/ENA primary metagenome ERZ504603 (study PRJEB26092, sample SAMD00036328) | human gut metagenome | host: Homo sapiens | study: EMG produced TPA metagenomics assembly of...
CCAAGACCGCGGACTCCACGGCGCTCACCGACGACAAGGGCACCACGGTGAACCCCCACGACGTCCCCTCGAACGAGAAGCACGAGGAGAACCCCGCCACGTGCACCGACTGCCACAACAACCACTCCAAGGATCTCCCCAAAGACTCGATGCGCTACTGCGCCCAGTGCCATCATCGGGGAACCTTCGAATGCGGCACCTGTCACGAGCTTCGCGAACGCGCGACAACGTAGGACATCCCGTTCACAGGGCGGCTTTCTCCCGCCCCCCCACTTTGAAGAGCCCGGCACCCCCTCCCGCCGGGCTCTTCGTCGTTCGGCGAACGCCACCCGGGCATGAAAAGGAGTATCATCGTGGGGTTGTCGGAGAAGAGAGGAACCGTTATGCCGTCGATCGTTCGCGTCGCGTATTTCAGCCCCACGCATACCACCAAAACCGTCGCGGAAGAGGTAGCCGGCGCGCTGGCTGCGCCGCTTGGCGCTTCCGTCGAGATCGTCGATCTCACGTTGCCGGGGCATCGTCCGGCCGACGTCTCGTGCGGCGCCGACGACGTGCTGGTGTTCGGCTTCCCGGTGTACGCCGGGCGCGTGCCCGCGCTGCTGCGCGACGAGTTCGCACACCTGATCGGCCAAGATACGCCCGCCGTGATCGTGGGGCTGTACGGCAACCGCGACTTCGACGACGCGCTGCTGGAAGCCGCCGACCTGCTAGGCGAGCGCGGGTTCGACGTGGTGGCGGCGGGCGCGTTCATCGGCGAGCACTCGTTGACGGCCCGCGTGGGAACCGGCCGCCCCGACGACGCGGACGTAGCCGCAGCGCAGCGCTTCGGCCGAGAGCTGGGCGAGCGCCTGGCGCGCGGAAGCCGTCTGCCCCAACCCGCCATCAAGGGAAACCGCCCCTACAAAGAGCTCAAGCCCGGCGCCGACGTGCGCCCCATCACCACCGACGCGTGCACGAGCTGCGGCATCTGCGCGGCGCGCTGCCCGCTCGGCATCATCGACGAAGACGATCCCGCGCTCATCGGCGAGGGCTGCCTCCACTGCTGCGCCTGCGTGAAAAGCTGCCCCGAAGACGCGAAATACTTCTCGAGCGAATCCACCGACGCGGTGATAGCCATGCTGGAATCGAAATGCCTCGAGCGGAAGGAGCCGGAGCTGTTCTGGTAGGGCGCGCCGCGCTAGTCCAGCAGCGCTTCGCCCAAAACCGAGTCGAAGCGCACCGACGTACCGTCGGCGTAGGCTACGTTCCACACGCGGTAGTCGAGATGCTCGGGTACGCCGCCCGCTTCGAGCGCGCAGGATTCGCCCGACGTATCGACATCGCCCTTCGCACGACCAACGGCCTCGACCTCCGTCACGCTCGCTGCGACATCGCCGGCATCGGCGTCCGCCGCGCGCTCCTCGGCGGCGATGTCCGAGGGATCAACGCCCTGGCGCAGCGCAGCCTCCGCTTCGGCCACGGCTTCGGCAAGCTCGCTGTCCGTGGGCGCATCGCGCTTCGACTGCGAGCCCTGCAGCTCGTCGGTCCACCCCTCGCCCGTCGCAAGGTCCACCTCTTCGGAATATCGGTCGACTTCCTGCGTTTCGGGACGGTGCGCCGCCTCGTACAGCTGCGATTCCAGATAGTTGGTACGATGCGCGTCGGCTACCTGCGCCTCGATGCTCGCGCACGCGGGAATGCGGATGGCGGCGATGGCATCCGCGCCGAACGCACCCCCCGCAAGCAGCTGGCGCGCACGGGCGACGAAGCCGGCAGCCTCGGGCGGGATGGAGGAATCCTTCATGCGGATGGCGATGACCGGCCCCGCGCCGAACTTCACCTCGGCCCAGGTGAACGGCACCGGCTGCTCGCCATTGTTCTGCCTGGCATCGTTCTCGCGCGCCACCAGGGCAGACGTCTCGGCGAACTCCTCGTCGAGCCACGTGGCCAGCGCATCGCGCCACAGCGGATCGTCGTCGGCCTCGGCGGTGACCGTGTCGTCGCCCAAATCGAACCGCAGCACGTTCGCGCGCTGCGAGCCCTTCGCGGCGCGCACCACCTCGGTGGGAGCGACGGCCGTGAAGCGGCGCGCCATCTCGACGCTGTCGCCGCCCTGGTAGCTGTCCTCGTCGAGGACGATATGCAGTTGCACGGGAGGATGGATGGATGCGGACATGGAGGTTCCTTTCGACGCAAGCCGAACGTCGGCGCGCCCGAGGCGGCCGAAGCGCTTCGGCGGAATGTTCACTACCAGCGCATTGTCGCCCATGCCGCCGTGCGCGCACCACGCATCGCGCGCGCGTTGCGCAACCGTTGCGACCTAGAAACCGGTTTTAGGGAGAAGGCCTCCGGAGCAGAACTTGCATGCGCTTCTGCATTTTTTTCGACTTCGTGGCAAAGGACGTTAGCGCCACCAGGGGCGTTTGCCGCATCCGCCTATCGCCCTTCACGAACGCGCTTTCTGACAGCAGCAAAAGACCTGATGAGAAGGCCTCTCGCAAGACCACTCTTGCCACGAAGTCGAAAAAAATGCAGAAACACCTTCCGATTCCGCTTTCGAAGAGCGAGGGGGGGGGTCGAAGAACGCGCGCCAGAGCTCAGAACGCGAAAAAGCCGCCGCTCCGGGAGGGAGGGGCGGCGGCTTCAGGGGATGCAGGCGCCGCGGGATGGCGGCACCTGCGAGGGGAACGCTTAGATGTCGAGGCTGGGGATCTTGGCCTCGGCGTCACCACCGGCAGCGTTGATGCCGGCGATGCGGCCGAAGGTCACGCAGCGGCCGTGGCCGATGCCCGGCACGTACGTGGGATAGTCGCCCGCGCCGAAGAACTCGCCGGCAGCCGAGCCGCACACGTACAGGCCCTCGATCGGCTGGTCCTCGGCGTCGAGCACCTGGGCATCCACGTTGGTGCGCAAGCCGCCGCACATGGTGAGCAGGCTGGCCACCAGCTTGCCGGCGTAAAACGGCGGGTCCTGCACCTTGCCCATGACTTCGGGGCGCTTGCCGAAGTCGAGATCCTTGCCCAGATCGCACAGCTCGTTGTAGCGGGCGACCGTGGCTTCGAGGTTCTCGGGAGGCACGTCCATCTTCTGCGCGAGCTCTTTCAGCGAGTCGGCCTTCACGGTCTGGCCCTTCTCGATCTCGCCTTCGAGCACGATCTGCTGGGCTTCCAGGTTGTACTCGCCGCCCACGGGCTGCGTGAGCTGGCCCCACTGCAAGCCGCCGCCGAGGCCGGCGTCCATCTGCGTCTTCACCTGCTCCAAGCCGTGCGAGTCGTAGATGGTCCAGGCGTCCTTCTGCGTCTGCAGCGCCTTCGTGACGCTCTTCGACTGGGTGTTCACGTCCTCGTTCTTGAAGCGCTTGCCTTCCCAGTTCACGTGCAGGAAACCGTAGCTGGCCGCGCCGAAGTCGAGGTGCATGACGGCCGCGTGCGGCTCGGACTTCTGCATGGCGGCACCCGCCCAGATGGCCTGCTTGTGCATGTCGCCGGTGTCGCAGTCGGGCGGATTGTAGAAGCGCCCGTCCATGGCGTAGGCGGTCATGGGCGAGTAGTACTGGAACATCTCGTCGTCGGCTGCGTAGTCGCCCGAAGCAATGACAACCGATTTCGCGTTGATCTGCATGTACTCGTCCTTGCCAGTGGAAACGATGGCGCCGGTCACCGGGCCGTTGCCGTCGCGAACCAAACGCTCGCTCTTCGTGCTCCAGCGGATCTCGCCGCCCATATCGGCGATCGTCTCGTACAGCGCCGGCACGAGCACCGCGTTGCCGTACACGTCGCCCACGCCCGAGCCCTGGTAGAACGTGAAGTTGATGGTTTCCTCGTACTTGTCGGCCTGGTAGAAGATGTGCGTGACCGGGTACTCGGTGTAATCGGGGCCCTTGTAGTAGCCGTCCCACAGAAGCGCTTCGAGGTTTTTCTTGGTGGCCAGGTCGTACAGCCAGTCGAAGCACGCACCGCTCTTGCGCGCGAACTCCCACAGCAGCGGCTCCTTCACGCGGCCCTGCGCCCAGTTGATCCAACGTCGCACGACGTTGTTGTAGTTCGGCTCCTCCAGCAGACCCTGGTCCACCAGGCCCTGCTGCACCTTGGTGTGGAAACCGGCGATGTGCACGCCGCGCGCGACCACCGTCTCGGGGTTCTTGTCGATGGTGATGACCTTCTTCGCGCCTTCTTCCAACGCGGCGATGGTGGCGCAGCAGCCGCCCAGACCCGCGCCGATGACGAGCACGTCGCAGTCCTCGGTGTTCGCGATCTTGTCGGCGGAGATGGCTTCGGGCGCGATCTCCCAGCTGTGCATGCCGGCCACGTCGGGGCCGGCCGAGGCGCCGCTTTCGGCGACCGGCATGCCGCCCGTCGTTCCGCCCGACGCACCCTCCGTCGTCGCCTTGGCCGCATCGCCGCCGCTTTGCGGAGCGCACCCCGCCAGCCCGGCAACCGCCGCGCCCGCGAGCGCGGTGCCGCCCAGACCCAAGAACGCACGACGCGAAAGACCCTGCTTCTTCTCTTCCTCCATGAGTATTCCCTCCTCCGTTGCCTACCCGCGGCCCCTTGTCGCCGCGTTGCCCCGACTGTACGCCCGACCTTGCAGGTCATCATCCCGTTGGCCGGGGGAACTTCGCCTCCCCCGCCCGATTTCCCCCTACCTGGGGGATGCCTTTTCGCGCAAGCGATGCTGAAAGGGTGACGCCTGCGCGTATAATCTCTGGCGGGGAAAGCTGCCGAAACCGCCCGCCCGCGCATCGCGCGGCAGAGGCGGCCGATGCATGCAGGGGAGGATGCGGATGACACCATCGTTGCGCAAAGAGCTGTGGCGCACGCCCGATTTGCTGGGGTTTGCGGCGCACTGGACTTGGATCTGGTGCGTGTTCTGGAGTTCGCTGTTCTACGCCGAGGGGACGCTGCTCAACTCGTCGGGATCTGCCGGCGCGGCCGCAGGGCTTTCGACCATCGCGTTGGAGCCGCTGTGGGTGACCTCGCTGCTGGCGAACGTGGTGACCATCGCGTTCCTGCTGCTGCTCTCGTATTTGAGGAACCCGCTTTCCGACGTAAGATGCCTCCCCGCGCTCGCCGCTGCGCTCACCGCGCTGGGCACGCTGGCCATCTCCCATCCGTCGCTCGTGATGACGGGCGGCGGTGCCTCGACCGTCTACCTGGCCGGCTCGCTGCTCACCGGCGTGGGCAGCGGCATCGTCGTGGTGCTGTGGGCCGAGCTTTTGGCCTCGCTGGGGTCGCAGCGCACGGTGAACTACAGCGTGGCGGCGCTGCTGCTCGCAGCCGTGGCGTACCTGGTCATCAGCCTGCTGCCCATCGACGCGGCGCAGATGATCGTAGCCTTGCTCCCCCTGATCAGCATGGGGTGCTTCGTCCACTTCAAGCGCAGCGTGCCGCGGCCGCCGCGCGCCATGAGAAACGTGCGCGTGCGCGCGGTGCCACCCATGCGCATGATGGTGATCGCCGTGTTCTTCGGCGTGTCGTTCGGCGTCATGAAGGGGCTTATCGCACCCGTGGGCGACGAATGGATCGGCGTGCGCGACCAGCTGAACATCATCGCCATCGCGGGCGGGGCGCTGGCCGCGTTCGTCGCGATGAGCGTGTACAAGATGGACTTCGACCACCTGACGTACCAGATCGCGTTGCCGCTCATGGCGGCAGGGTTCCTGTTCCTGCCGATGCACGAGCCTTGGAACGTCATCGGCACCGCCGTGCACCAGTTCGGCTACCAGTACTTCTACATCGTGCTGTGGGCGCTGTGGCCCGTGCTGGCTTCGCGCGGCAGCGTGCCTACGGGATGGGTGGTGGGCTGGGGGCTGCTGTGCATCCAGCTGGGCCAGTTCGTGGGATCGGTAGCCGCCGCCATCGCGCTCACGTTCGTCCAGAGCGACCTGGGGCTGGCCATGGTGTCGGCCGGGGTGATCTTCGCGATCCTGATCATCGCGCTGTTCGCCATGGGAAGCGGCTCGGCGAACACGGGCTGGGGCTTCGTGAAGCCCATGGAGGAAGCCGACGCCGCGTCCGATTTCGAGAAGGCCGGCACGCGCCTGGCCCGCCGCTGCCGCTTGTCGCCGCGCGAGATCGAGGTGTTCTTCCTGCTGGCGAAGGGCCGCAACCGCGCCTACATCCGCGAGGAGCTGGTCATCGGCGACGAGACAGTGAAGAGCCACATCAAGAGCATCTACCGCAAGGCCGACGTCCACTCGCAGCAAGAGCTGATCGATCTGCTGGAACGCGAGAGCAGCGCGGACGAGCCGAGGGGACGGGGCTGATCGACGTGGCGAAGAGGCGGTGTGACGGCTCGCCTCCGCTCCTCCTCCGCCACGTGGGCGCAAATGGGCAGCCATGACAACTTGCGCACGCTTGGAACGCGCTTCTAAGCCAGATCGCCCGCATTAGGCCTGGTTGCGTCTCGAACCTTCGGCAACGTGCGATCTCGAACGATGCGAGGATTGTCATAGGGTATCGATTTGCGCCTATGCCGAAGAACCCCGGGACCTCGAAGCCCCCTTCGAGGGCGATCCGTCGTTTGCAAGGGGGTTTGGGGAGACGAACCGCGCTCGGAGGGGGCTTCGGGGTCGGAGGGGTGCGGAAGGGGCGGAACCCGGATGCTTCACGTGAAACATCCGTTCTTTTGCTGCCGATGTTTCACGCGGAACAATTCGCCCGGAGGGGGTTCTCCCCCTCCGGACCCCGCGGAGGGCGCCGGGCGGACGGCGCTCCCGCGGGCGGGCCGGAGGCCGCGCCGCCCGGACCGGCGGCGCGGCGGAGCCATCCTAGTAGAACATGAACACGCTGAGGCCGAGGTTGTAGAAGGCCACGCGCATGCAGACGGCGCCCGCCAGGGCGGCGATGATAGCCACCGGGGCCCAGAGCCTCCAGTTGCCGGAGCGCCTGCCCATGAAGGCCGCCGCGAGCGGGACGATAGCGCCGACGGCGACCGCGCCGAGCCACAGCAGGGGCGCTTGCGCGCCGACCGTCGCCGCGGCGTCGGCCATGGCCTCGGTCGGATGCGTCGGGTCGAAGTAGTAGCCGACGTCGGCGAAGGAGCCGGCGGAGAGCTGGAGGAAGATCGCGAAGGCGAGGGCGGCCAGGGCGTTCGCGGCGGCGCCTACGAGGGCAGCGAGGCCTGCGGGAGCCCCGGCGTCGGCCGCGCGCCCGGCGGGCTGACCTGCGGGCGGCGCTGCGGCCATGAGGAACGCGAACGTCGCCGGTCCCAGCACGCAGGCGTTGCCCAGGACGTAGAGGATCCACAGCACGCTATCCCACGCCGGCCTCGCGGCCATCGTGTACGAGTGCGCCATCACGGCCACCAGCGCGACCGACAGCGCGACCGACAGCCACGCCAGCCACTTCGGCACGCTCGCGCCGTCGTCGGACTTGCGCAGCATGACCAGGTAGGCCACGGCGACGGCCGCCAGCACGACGATGGCGATCAGCTCCTGGGTGATGCCGCTCGTCAGGTGGCCGAAGCCGTTGAAGATGCGCTCCCAGTGCTCGAGGTGGAAGAACACCGCGATCCCGCCGACGGCCAGAAGGACGGCGCTCGCGATCCAGGCCGGGACCTGCGCCTTCTTCCCGACGCCGAACGCGGCCATCAGCGCCTGCGTCCCGAACAGCCCCGCGCTCCACGCCACCAGCGTGGTGAACACGATCAAAGGCCACTGGAGCTCCATTATTCATCACCCTTCCAGTCGCGGTTGCGCAAGATGAACGCGAAGCACGGGTCGTTGCCTACGTTGGGCAGATGGTGCACGTCGGTGCCGGCGTCGAAGTCCTTCACCAGCTCGCCCAGCGTCACGCGGTTGCCCGCGTACAAGCCATCGTACGAACGGTCGGCGCTGTAGCCGACGGCCGGAGCCTCGAACGACTCGATCCCCTGCTCCAAATCGCCGAAGAAACGCGCGCGGCCGCCGCACTGGATGACGCACTGCGGCAACCCGCCCTGCCCCACGATCTGCGAGCACAGGGTGCACTTCTCCACGACGCCCTCCTCCTCGTTCAAATAGCGGACGTTGTAAGGGCAGCTCATCGCGCAGAACTGGCAGCCGATGCACTTCGCCTTGTCGATCTGCACCGTGCCGTCCTCAAGCTTGTGCGAGGCGCCCGTGGGGCACACCTTGACGCACTCGGGGTCGGCGCAATGCTGGCACTGCACGGGCAGGTAGTACATCTCAACGTCATGCGACGACGTAGCACCTTCCTTCAGAGAAGGACCGATGCGCAGCACCTTGTTCCAGTAGCTGCCGATGGGAACGTTGTTCACCGCCTTACAGGCCACCATGCAGCTCAGGCAGCCCACGCACCGGTTGAGATCGGTGGCGATCGCGTACTGCGTCATAGCCTACGCCTCCTTTCGAATCTCGTAGTTCGGCAGCCATTCCTTCAGGCGCGGATCGGAGGCATCGTAGATGATCTCGGTGCCGTCCTCGGGCGCGCAGGGGATGACCTTGCCGTCGGGGCAGTTCTCGGGCGTCGCCTTGTATATCTTCACCGGCACGCCGCGCATGTGATGCGAGCTGATGAACTTGTCCTGGCCGTGCGGATCCCAGATGCATTCGATGTTCGACAGCATGCAGCCGTGCGTCGGGGCGGGCAGCTCCGGGAACCACCAGGCATGCTCGGCGTTCGCCCAGCCTTTCGCGATGCCATGGTACAAATCGACGCTCTGGCGCACCTTGCCCCACTCGGTCTCGATCCAAGCCCAATCGCCCTGCTCCAAGCCCAGTTCCGCAGCGTCGGCCGGATTCATCTCCAGACGCGGCGCAGGCCACAGCTCGCGGCACCACGGCAGCTGGCGATGCTCGGAGTGGAAGTACACGGGGATGCGGCGACCGGTGGTCAGGATGATGGGATACTCTTCCAGGTCGATCTTGCCGCCGTCGGCGGACGACGCGGGCGGCTCGTAGTTCGGCATCATCTCCTTGATGGGATCGAACTTGCCCGGCTCGAACTCGTTGGCCATGTCGATGCAGTAGGTTTCGAACGCCATAGACCAGAATTCCACGAGCGCGTTGGGCGTGGGGCAGCCGAAGTTGTTCACCGGCTGGCCCGAGTCGTCGACCGACCACGGAGCAGCCGTGCAGGCGTCTTTGCCCATGCGCATCCAACCGGTCTCGAAGCGGCGGTAGGTTCCCCAACGGTCGGGCTCGATCTCCTTCGCGTTGATCCAGCCGTTCTCCTGGAAATCCTCTTTGAAGTCCTCGAAATGCTCCCATTTGCAACCCGGATACCGCGTGTCGAAACCCGATTTCTCGTTGTGGGCCTGGAACCACTCCTCCAGGCGGTCGTCGTGGTGGTATGCGCCCGGGCCATCGCCCTTGATGCTCATCCACGTCCCGTTGGGATTGCCCTGCTTCTCAAGCGCCTCGAAGATCAGGCGGTTGATGTCGTAGTCGAACTTGGTGTCCGCCGGCGGCTCGATGGCGCGCTGCGTCAAACCGATGCCCCCGGACGCGCCCTGGCTCACACGGATGTTGTTCAGCTCCGTCCAGTGCTGGCACGGCAAAATGATGTCGGCCATCTCGGTACCGGGATGATGGAACATGTTGATGTCAACCCAGAAATCCAGCTTGGACAAGGCCTCCCATGCCAGCGTCGCGTTCGACATGTTCATGAACGAGCCGGATTCGTTGATGCCGCCCTTGAGCGGATACGGATCGCCGTTGATGCATGCTTCCCAGATGCACGTGGCATCGGCCCACTCGTTGTAGTACGGCAGGATCGGGAACTTCTCGGCGCCCACCATGTTGCTGAGGATCTCGCGCCGGTCGGGGATGTTCGTCGGCTCCAGCTTGACGTCGGGCAGGTAGAACGGCGGGCACTGCGGCTCGCCCGTGATGGCCTCCATGCCCTTGAGGGTCCACTTGACCTCCTGCGGCATGTTGACGCCGGGAGCGGCGGTGGCCTGCTCGTCGACCGGCGTGCGGGTCAGGCCGCGATTGCCGGCCGGGCCGTCGAAGTTGCCAGTCATGTAGGACAGGTGCAGAACGGCGCGCACGGTCTGAGCGCAATTGCCCACCTGGTCGGGAGCGAGGTTCAGATGGATGCCACCATTGCCGTAGGTCTGGCCCTCAGGACGCGTCGCCCACGCGAGGCACGCCTCCTCCACGAGCGCCGGATCGAGGCCCGTCTTCTCCTGGCACCACTCCGTAGTGCACTCCTTCACGGATTCCTCCAGGTAAGCCCACACGGGCTTGGCAACGTGCTTCGTGCCGTCTGCCAGCTCGATCTCGTGCGTCCCCTTCAGATCGAAGTCGATGCCGGCCTCCTCCAGCTCCCAGTAAGACAGCGGGGGAAGATAGCCTTCCTGCGACGTTCCCTTGTACACGACTTCCATCTGATCGCGCGTGGGGGCGACGTGGTTGCAGCCTTCCCATTGCGTGGCATCGGCGTCCCAATACACCAGGCCGCCCGCGCCGTCGTTGGCGTTCTTGTTCCACGCATAGAACTTGTGGGGGCTGCCGCCCTCTTTCAGGTCGCTCTCCTTCAGAAGACGGGTCTTCAGCTTCGTGCCGATGAGGTCCTCCAAAGGCGGCACTTGGACAGGCGATGACAGGTCGATGTAGCGGCCGCCCGTAGGCTCCATGTCCTCGACCACCAGAAGCGACGCATCGGTCCAACGCTTCACGAACTCCCAGTCCACCAGGTCGTGCTCGATGATGATGTGCTGCCAGCACAGCGCGAGCGCGCCGTCGGTGCCGGGCTTGAGATTCAGCCAGTAGTCGGCCTCCTTGCCCGAACCGGACAGGCGCGGGTCGATGCAGATGTGTACGTCGGCCTCATTCATCTTGTCCACCAAGTTGCGACAGCTGTCATCGTAGTTGGAGTTCTCGGGCGCGGTTCCCCACTGCACGTACACGCGCGGCCCGTCGCGCAGCGCCATCCACGGGGCGCCGTCGACCGAGCTGATCCAGCCCATCAGGCGGCGCGGCCCCTTGCAGATCTCGGAGGCCACGTGCGCGTTCGGGGTATCGAACAGCCATTTGTAGAACGCATAGGGGCCGTACACCCACTGGCGCGACGTACCCGCCATGTTGAAAATGGACTGCCCGCCGTACCGGTCGATGATCTGCTGGAACTTCTCACCGATGGTCTGCATCGCCTCGTCCCACGTGATGCGCTGCCAGCCGGGGTCCTCGCCCTTGGGATTCGTGCGCTTCATGGGATGGTATATGCGATCGGGATGGTACGCCGCCTGGATGGACGACTGCGACTTGCCGCAGCAGTTACCGCTCGACTGGAACGACGACTGATCGCCCTCCACCTTGACGGCGCGACCGTTCTGCACGGTCACCCACACGCCGCACTCCATCTTGCCGCAGCCGCGGCAGCACGTGCGCACGCGCTTGACGTCGTCGCCGCGCGCAGCCGCGCCGGCATCCTCGGCCAGCGCCGCGTTCGGGGCGGCGGCCGTGCAGGCCACGGCAGCGCCCGTCACGGCAGCCAGCTTCGTGAACGCACGGCGCGTCAGATTGAGCTCTCCCATTCCTCCTCCTTCTCCGTCTCGTCCTTCGCGGCGGCCGCGGCTTCCGCGCCCGCTGCTTTGTTCGAGCATGCGCCGCGATGCCGTTAGGCGCATCATGCATTTCTGCAAAAAGTCGAGCGAAGCAGCCGCTGCGACATCATGCGTTTCCCATGATTTTGGAGAAACCCCTGATAAACGAAGCATGACGTCAAACATCAACATAGCGGGCCACGCAAGCCGGAAGGATCGAGCACGCTATAATGAGCCGCAGGGGATCGAGATCTTGAGGGGGAATTCTCGTGACGCACATGCCGAAACCGCTGACAACCGCTCAGGATCGATTGCGGGAAACGTCGCCGCGAAGCCTTCTGAACCTGCGCATGGTCGGCTTCGCCTTGGCGCGCGCCTGGGTGTACCTCATGTTCCTGGGCACCGCCACCAGCTCCATCACCTGGAACGGCGAACCGCTGCCCGCGGGAGCGTATCTGGGGTCGACGCTCGTGCTATGCGCCACCTTGTTCGCGAGCGCGATCTTCCATCGGCGCTTCGCGACGCTTATCAATCGCCGCGCCTTCCGGTTCCTCGGACCGGCCCTCACCACCGTCGGCACGCTTGCACTCGCCTGCGCGACGCTGCCAGATGCTCCGTCGATCGAGCTATGCGCGCTGGGCTCGATCTTGACCGGTGCCGGATCGGGATTGATCGATCTGGGGTACGGCGAGCTGTACCGCAACGTCGATCCTCGTCGCACTTCGTTCGAAGCGCCGCTCGCCTTCCTCATCGCGGCGGCCCTCTTCCCCGCCGTGCTCGCCTTGCCGCCTGTTGGAGCATGCGTGATCTGTGCGCTGCTGCCCGCGATTTCCGGCTGGATCCTGTTCGTGAAGCTGAAAACATGGTCGTCGAAAATCGAGCCCATCGTGCAGCCTTTCGAGATCCACTTGGGCAAGTTCTCCTGGAAGATCGGCATATGCGCATGCCTCATCGGCATGGCCGACGGCGTGGTGCGCGCGGTGTTCATCACCGCGAACGCCGCAACCGTGGACACCTTCTACCGTTTCCCCTTGCTGTGGTCGAGCCTGCTTACCATCGCCATCATCTACGGCTGCGTGCTGTTCTCCAGCAAGACGGGCCTGCGCCCCGTGTACCGCTCGGTGATGCTGGTCATGGCCGTGTTCTTCATGCTGCTGCCCGTGTTCACCGGTTTCTCCGAAATCGAGAGCACCATCGCGTTGGCGGGTTACGGCACGTTCAACGTGCTTATCTGGATACTCCTCGCCGACATCTCGTTCACGTACCGGCTTTCGGGCATCATGGTGTTCGGCATCGGCTGGGGCATGGTGACGCTCGGCGTGCTGCTGGGCTCGTCGTTGGGACAGTTCGTGTGCGCGTTCGCGCCGTTCTCGCCGCAAAGCCTCAGCCTGATCGCGCTCATGGCCACGCTGGCCATCCTCATCTCGTACATGTTCGTGTTCAACGAGAACGATCTCATCGCGCTGGCGAAAGGAGACGAGGACAAGGACGAAGCCGAACCGAAACGCCAGCGCTTCCAAGACCGCTGCAAAGACGTGGCAGGCGAATACGGCCTATCGCCGAAGGAAACCGAGATCATGATCCTGTTCGCGAAGGGCCGCTCGAGCACCCGCATCCAGGAGGAGCTCTATCTGTCGCGCGGCACGGTGACCACGCACCTACGCCATATCTACCAGAAGATGGACGTCCACGGCAAGCAGGAGTTCCTCGACGTGATCGAAGGACGCGAATAGTTTTCACGCCCGCCGCACACGCAAGGTCAACTTCGTCCGTCCAGTCGCCGGCGCCCTGGAGCCCTTCTTCGGGGTCGATTCGTCGTTTGCAGGGAGGGTGCGGGGAGGCGAGCCGTGCTCGAGAAGGGCATCGGAATTGGAGGAACCAAAGGGCGGGAGCCCGAGTGTCTCACGTGAAACATTTGTTCTTTTACCTCAGGATGTTTCACGTGAAACATCCGTTCTTTTGCGGCCAGTGTTCTTAGGCATCAAGGCGTTGCTTGTCCGCTGAGCAAATTTGCGCTACTATTGAGCAAATTTGCTCAATAGGAGGCGACCATGCACGAATACCGCAGACCTCTCGTCAACACGCTCGTCGCACGCATGCGAGAACCTCGCCGCTTCATCCAGATGCTCGTCGGGCCGCGCCAAACCGGCAAGAGCACTGCGATCAGACAGGCGCTCGCCCAGGTCGACCTTCCGCGCCACGTCGCCTTGGCAAGCATCGACTCCTCGAGTCGCGACTGGCTTCGCGCCCAATGGCTCCAAGCCCGCAACCTCATCAACGAGGGGTCGCCATCGGCATTACTCGTCATCGACGAGGTGCAGCTGGTCAGCCAATGGTCGGCCGTCGTGAAGGAACTGTGGGACGAAGATACCTGGAGCGGCATCGACCTGCGCGTGGTTTTGACCGGATCGTCGTCGATCCTCCTTCAACGAGGCCTGGTCGAGGGACTTACCGGTCGATTCGAAACGATCCGGAGCACCCATTGGGAATTCGCCGAATGCAAGGATGCGTTCGGCTACTCCCTCGATGACTTCCTCTTCTTCGGCGGCTATCCCGGCGGAGCGGCGCTCAAAGACGACGAGCAACGCTGGCTCAGCTATATCAACGATGCCGTGATAGAGCCCAGCATCTCGAAAGACGTCATCGCCCTCGAAGAGGTGCGGAAACCCGCGCTGATGCGCAAGCTCTTCCACCTCGGCGCGCCGTATTCCGGGCAGGAGCTGTCGTACCGCAAGATCCTGGGCCAGCTCGACGACGCAGGGAACACAACGACCGTCGCGCACTACCTCGACCTTCTCGACGGAGCCGGACTGCTTTGCGGCTTGCAGAAGCACGACCCCAAACTCATCAGGGAGAAGGCGAGCTCGCCCCGCCTCATGGTGTACGACACCTCCCTCATGACGGCAACGTATGGACGCTATCGCGATTTCCTTCTCACCGATCCCGAGCGCAAAGGGCACCTGGTCGAAAGCGCTGTCGGGGCGTTTCTGCTAGCGCAGTCCAAAAAGCAGAACTTCGAGGTTCATTGGTGGAGGGAAGGCTCGAACGAGGTCGATTTCGTGCTTGCGCAGGGAGAATCCGTAACCGCCATCGAAGTCAAAAGCGGACGCGTGAAGTCGCTCAAAGGCCTGACGGCGTTCGTTAACCTCGTGCCGCATGCGCGAACCCTGGTGGTCGGCTCGAGTGAATGCCCACTCGAAGCGTTTCTCCACGGCGACGTGCCGCTGCTTTAGCGTCTGGACGCCCGACGCCCTCTTCGAGGGCGATCCGTCGTTTGCAAGGGGGTTTGGGGAGACGAACCGCGCTCGGAGGGGGCTTCGGGGTCGGAGGGGTGCGGAAGGGGCGGAACCCGGATGCTTCACGTGAAACATCCGTTCTTTTGCTGCCGATGTTTCACGCGGAACAATTCGCCCGGAGGGGGTTCTCCCCCTCCGGACCCCGCGGAGGGCGCCGGGCGGACGGCGCTCCCGCGGGCGGGCCGGAGGCCGCGCCGCCCGGACCGGCGGCGCGGCGGAGCCATCCTAGTAGAACATGAACACGCTGAGGCCGAGGTTGTAGAAGGCCACGCGCATGCAGACGGCGCCCGCCAGGGCGGCGATGATAGCCACCGGGGCCCAGAGCCTCCAGTTGCCGGAGCGCCTGCCCATGAAGGCCGCCGCGAGCGGGACGATAGCGCCGACGGCGACCGCGCCGAGCCACAGCAGGGGCGCTTGCGCGCCGACCGTCGCCGCGGCGTCGGCCATGGCCTCGGTCGGATGCGTCGGGTCGAAGTAGTAGCCGACGTCGGCGAAGGAGCCGGCGGAGAGCTGGAGGAAGATCGCGAAGGCGAGGGCGGCCAGGGCGTTCGCGGCGGCGCCTACGAGGGCAGCGAGGCCTGCGGGAGCCCCGGCGTCGGCCGCGCGCCCGGCGGGCTGACCTGCGGGCGGCGCTGCGGCCATGAGGAACGCGAACGTCGCCGGTCCCAGCACGCAGGCGTTGCCCAGGACGTAGAGGATCCACAGCACGCTATCCCACGCCGGCCTCGCGGCCATCGTGTACGAGTGCGCCATCACGGCCACCAGCGCGACCGACAGCGCGACCGACAGCCACGCCAGCCACTTCGGCACGCTCGCGCCGTCGTCGGACTTGCGCAGCATGACCAGGTAGGCCACGGCGACGGCCGCCAGCACGACGATGGCGATCAGCTCCTGGGTGATGCCGCTCGTCAGGTGGCCGAAGCCGTTGAAGATGCGCTCCCAGTGCTCGAGGTGGAAGAACACCGCGATCCCGCCGACGGCCAGAAGGACGGCGCTCGCGATCCAGGCCGGGACCTGCGCCTTCTTCCCGACGCCGAACGCGGCCATCAGCGCCTGCGTCCCGAACAGCCCCGCGCTCCACGCCACCAGCGTGGTGAACACGATCAAAGGCCACTGGAGCTCCATTATTCACCGCCTCCTTGCCATTCATGGTCACGCAGGATATAGCGCACCGACGGATTGTTTCCCACATTAGGCAGCACGTGCACGTCTTCATCCGTGAAGGGCTTGCAGAACTCCCCGAGAACAATGCGCTCGGTTCCGTTTTCCGCACCTTCGAACGATTCGATGCCCTTATCCAAATCACCGAAGAAGCGCGCCATGCCACCGCATTGGCTGACGCATTGCGGCAGCTCGCCCTGGGCGATCTTCTGCTCGCAAAGGGTGCACTTCTCAACCACGCGCTCCTGCTCGTTCAAGTAACGAACGTTGTAGGGACAAGCCATCGCGCAGAACTGGCAGCCGATGCACTTGGACTTGTCAACCTGCACCGTGCCGTCCTCAAGCTTGTGCGAGGCGCCCGTCGGGCACACCTTCACGCACTCGGGGTCGGCGCAGTGCTGGCACTGCACGGGCAGGAAGTAAAGATAAGAATCCGCATCCTGCGCACCTTGTATAGAAGCATTCGGCCCGATGCGTAAAACCTTGTTCCAAAAACTGCCAATGGGCACATCGTTCACGGCTTTGCATGCGACAGCGCATGCCAAGCACCCGACGCACCGATTCAAGTCGGTGACAATAGCATACTGGGTCATGGCCTACTCCCTCCCTTCGTACGTCGGCAGCCATTCTTTGAGACGAGGATCGGAAGCATCGTGGATGATCTCAACGCCGTTGTGGTCGCAAGGCACCGGATTGCCGAACGGGGAGTTCTCGGGCGTTGCCTTGTATATCTTGCCGAGGTACGCACGCAGGTTAGACGCGCCGCAATGCGGATCGCGCGCCCAGTTGTCTATCAAGTGGTTGACCGCGCATAGCTCGTGGCCCGATCCCGATTGCTTGAATTCCGGGAACCACCACTGATGCTCGCAATTGATAGTGCCGGGACGGATCCCGTAGTACAAATCGGCAACCTCGCGAATCTTCCCATATGGCGTCTCAATCCAAACCCAATCTCCCTGTTCTATGCCATACGTGGCGGCATCGTCTGGATTGATTTCCACGCGCGGCACCGGCCATTGCTCGCGACACCACGGCAGCTGCCGGTGCTCGGAATGGAAGTACACGGGAATGCGGCGTCCCGTAGTGATGATCAGCGGGTATTCTTTGTACATGTCAGGATCGCTCACAGGACTGTGCGGTGGTTCGCGATACGTGGGAAGATTCCACTCGCCATCGGGATGGAACGACTCCATGACCGTAGACCATATTTCGATCTTCTTTGTCGGAGTGTAGAACCCGGGAAGCCAATCACCTTGAGAACCTACGAACCCACCCGCATTGCGAGCGCGATTCGCACCGGTTTCGTAGCGGCGATACGTTCCCCACAATTCCGGTTCAGTTTCCTTGCAATCCCACCAGCCATGTTCCTGGAAACGCTGCTCGAATACCTTCCATCCCTTCGGCTCGAAACCCGCCACCGACATGTCCAGCATTTCCTCGACGCTAGGATATTCAGGATAACCAGGAATAACGTTATAGGGGAGGCCTTTGTATTCGTACAACATGCGAATGATCTCGCCGTCGAACTTCGCTTCACCAGGCGGGTCGATGCATTTGACCGTCGCGCCCATAGCGCCCGAAGCGCCCTGGGATGAACGCGGACTGGACAACTCCAAGAAATGAGCGGCAGGCAAAACGATGTCGCACAAACCACCGCCAGGAGTGTGCCACAGGTTGCATTCCACATAAAAATCGAGCTTCTTGAGAGCCTCCCATGTCGTGGTGGTGTTGCACTGGTTCATGAAGTTCCCCGACGAATTGAACGCGCCAACGACCGGATACGGTTCTCCGGTGAGCACCGCATTCCACGTAGCCGCAGCATCGGCCCACATGCCCCACCAATACAGCAGCGGAATCTCATCGCGACCTAAGATCTTCTCCATCTGCCCCGGCGAAAGCATGGGCATGCCCGAACCGTTGTTGGCAAAACCCATCTGACCGCCCTCGATGGGAGCGCGCGTTGACGCACGCTGACCGCCCGGCGTATCGTAATTTCCCGTGATGGCCGTCAGATAATCAAGCGCGCGCACATTCTGGATGGCGGTATTCGCATGCTCGGTGGCCAGCATGTACTGAATACCGCCATTGCCATAACCCTTTTCCGGATGAAGGGGCGTGCCGTAAGCCATAGCCGCCGCACGAATCTGATCGGCCGGAACCCCGGTGATTTCCTCAGCGACTTCAGGAGTGTATTCCGCGCAGCGATCGGCGTACTTTTGAAACACCGGCTGCACCTTATGCGTCGACCCGTCTTTGAGCGTCACTTCGAATTCCCCAAACAACGCCGGATCTATTTCAGGGTCGAACGGAGTAGGATCAATGACAAAACCTTGATGGAAGCCAGGCGCGAGATTCTCCTGCGAAGCTTCCTTCCCGGCCGTCGGCTTCGTCCATTCCTCACCTTCCCAAAAACCGGTTTCGGAATCGAAATAGGTCAGCCTCCCAGCAAGGTTGTCCCAAACCATAAAACGCTTTGGGCTTCCGTCCTCCAGCAGATCCGATTCCTTCAGCAAATGCGTCTTGAGTTCGAATGGGGTCATGACAATGGGCGAAGCCTCGGTCCAGCCGGTCGGCTCCATGTCTTCGCACACGAGAAACGGACCGTTGGTCCACTTCTTCGTGAACAACTCGTCGTACAGATTGTTTTCAATGATGACGTTCGTCCAAGCCAACGCCATCGCCCCATCGGTACCGGGTCGCAGGTGCAGCTGGAAGTCCGCCTCTTTACCCATGTTCGTTTCGCGCGGATCGACGCAAATGTGCGTGGTCGAGCGCGTCGCCACATCCACAGTGGTGCGGCAGCTGTCATCGTAGTTCGACATCTCGGATGCACCGCCCCAGGCCACGTACACATCAGGATGGGCAACCGTCTCCATCCAGCTGTCGGCGAAGCTCGAGCACATAAGAGTGGCGAAATGGCGCGGGCCCTTGCAGATCTGCCACGCCTGCACGATGTTCGGCGAATCCCACAGGTACATGCCGTTGGACGCTCCGAACATGCACCACACGCGCGACGTGCCGCACATGCCGAACAGCGATTCGCCTCCGTAGCGCGCTTGCAGCTCGTCGAATTTCGACACGATCGTGGTCATGGCCTCATCCCAAGAAATACGCACCCAACCGGGATCATCGGATTCCTTGTCGTTCGTTCGTTTCATAGGATAATGCAGACGATCAGGATGGTATGCCGCCTGAATGGCCGCTTGCGATTTGGTGCAGCAGTTCCCCATCGACTGGAACGCCGTAGGGTCGCCCTCCATCCGAACGACACGCCCGTTCTGCACTACGGCGATAACGCCGCATTCCATTTTGCCGCAGCCGCGACACCCTGTTCGGATACGCTTGATGTCACCTCCCACCGGCTTATCGACGGCATCGTCAGCAACAGCCAAACTCGGCTCAGCCAACGCGGAGATGCCGAACGCGCGCCTGTCACGACCGAGACTTTGACGAAATCCCGTCGCGACATATGCAGTTTACCCATACCCTCCTCCTTATTTTCGACCCTGCCCACGACGACCCCATTAAGGAGATCGCATCTTCCTTCAGTATGAAAAGCAACTCGAAGATAGGGAAATAACGTTTCGGCACACATCGCCCCGCATGCATTCCGATTCAAGCCCCTCCCATTCCGATGCGTTATAAGACCATGCCAACAGGCCTAAGGAAAGCGCGTGTACCTCTCAAAATCACCCAGGATGCTACAATGGCTTTTAAGACGAGCGATGCTGGGGGGGCATCGAACCTCGCAATGCAATCGCCATGGTACTGGATTTCGATTCGGCGGAGGGGGGGGGTCATCATGAACATCGAATCCTGCAGAGAATTCATCGAGCTCGCTCAATGTCTGAACTTCACCGAGGCGGCCGGAAACCTCAACATCACCCAACCGGCATTGAGCAAGCACATGCTCGCCCTTGAAAAAGAATTCGGAATAGAACTGCTTGATCGAGGGAAAAAAGGAGTTCAGCTAACCGAAGGCGGACGCATCTTGTTCGAAAGCGCCGGGGTCATCGTGAACGAATACGACAAGACCAGAAACACGCTCGAACAGCTCAAAGCGAAGCGCCCTATTCACGTGGTCGGACACATGGAAGACTCCGACATAGCCTCCCTCGCTTCTATGACGGCAATGATCGCCCGCGAAAATCATCACGCGAACATCGTTTTCGACCGCAACATCGACGACCCCTTCACGTTGCTATCGAGAGAGTCCATCGATTTGTTCATCGGATACACCAACCCCCGTCACGCCGAACAAGAGGGATTGATCAGTAGGCCGTTCGTGTCGATTCAATTGCTCGCAATCGTAGAAAACGACCATCCGCTTGCCAACCGAACCTCGATCTCGTGGAAAGATCTGCAAACGCAAACGCTGGTGAAATTCATGAGCGACAAGACGAACCCTGCCTGGGATCAAATCGAAGCCGCATGTATCGATTACGGATTCGAGCCCAAGACCAGGCCCGTATCGGCAGGCAACAACGTGGAGTTCTTCAGCACACCGCTCAGAGGCAACGTCCTCATATGGAAAAAGACGCAAAAGCAGATCGGCTTACTGCTGGAAACCGGAAAGCGCACCGGTATACCGATCGAGGAAAAAGACAAGAACCTCGTAGCATACGCCGTCTACCATCCTAGAAACGAAGAACGCTTACGCGATTTCTTCGCTGCGGCAGAAGAGGCCCAAACTCTTCTCGACCGGCGTAAGGATCGCAAAAGCGAGCAGTAGCCGCTGGTTGCCACGACGCCCTCGAAGTCTCCTTCGAGGGCGTTCTGTCGTTTGCAAGAAGGGTCTGGAGAGGCAAATCGCGCTCGAAGGGGCTTCGAGGCCGGGGTAGGTCGGGAGGGTGGAATCCGGATGTTTCACGTGAAACATCCGTTCTTTTACGGCCGGTGTTTCGCGTGAAACATTTTGCGGAAAGGACTCCTTCCCTTCCCGTGCGCCACCCCAACGCCCCGCTCCTAGCGCTCGTACACCTGGTCGCAGTTGAGCAGATCCTTCATGGAGTGCCAGATCTGGTGCGGGTTGCCCGGCGGGTTCTTGAGCGGCTTCATCGGATAGCGCTCCTGCGCGCCCGACAGCAGATCGACGGCGAACACTTCGTCGGACAGCTCGAGCGCGCCTTCCGGGCAGATGTCGGTGCAGCAGCGGCACTTCACGCAATCGACCGGACGATGCGTCACGCCGATCGAGCCGTCCTCACCCGCGTACTTCGCGATGGCCCCGGTGGGGCAGAACGTGGCGCACATCTGGCACGACGAGCACTTCTCGGGATCGATGATCACATGGCCCCACAAGCGCGTGTCCATGAGCACATCCTGCGGCTGCCCCAACGAATCGAGCGCGGCCAGCAAACGTTCGCGGCGGTCGGGAATGAAGTGAGGCAGCGTGCCGTCCTTGCCCACCTTCACGAACCTCGGCTCCCGCCGCTCCTCCACACCCAATGCGTCCTTGACGGCGTAGTCAGCCGTCACCGCCGCAACGTTCTTAGCCTCGTCCTTCATGCTGGAGAAGAAGCTCCGACGGCTCGCGTCGTAGCCCTCGTCGCCCGCCCGGCGCACGGATGAGGGAAGCTTTTCCGCCAGGTCGATGCGCATATCGTTGTTCCAGGTTGCAAGCAGCGCGCTTGCCGTGTCGCACACAACCCGCGCCATCTCGAAACCCGAGACATGCTCGCATTGCGCGCAGCGCGCCTGCACGAGGCTCACGCGGCGCACGCCCAACGCCGCCAGCGTGACCAGCAGGCTCTCCTCCACGCGCCCCAGGCACGTGACGCCCACCACCTTCTCGGGGTCGTACAACCCGTCGGCCGCGGCAAGCAGCTGATCGCAGGCGATAACCACCTGTCCGTCGGCCACGTCAGCCGCCGCGCGGCATGCTTGCAGAAGCTCGGCATCGTTCGGACGATGCGCTTCAAGCGCGCAGGTGGGACACACGGTGGCGCAGGTTCCGCACCCGATGCACCGCTCGGGTTCGATGACCAGCTCGTTGTCGTCATAGGAGATGCAACCGCTCGTGCACACGTCGGCGCACTTCATGCACGTTGCGTTGCGATTGCGCACAATAGCGCAACGACCCTGATGAACCGTAATGTCGGCGCTCTGAAGTTGTTCGAGCAGACCGAGGAAATTCGTCACGTGAGCCATGACTTCACCCTTTCTCGTCTACCCCCTTGCACCGCACAGTATAACCACTTTCGCCGTCTCACGCGAGAAAAAACGCGCTTGACACCTTCGACAGGCCTCCCTATCATGTGGCCTTGGGGAGTCCGCCGGCACGCTGATCGCGTGCGAAGCGGACATTGTTTGCAAAAGTGGGAACCTCAGGGGTGAGGTTTCGCGGTGCTGTGCGCCGTAAGTGCAAACAATGTCTGACGAGGGGCGGAACATGACTCACGATTCCACGAACCAGCATCTTTCTCTTGAGCCCGACTACGACGGGTTCGATCCACTTGAAGATTTCGAAGACGATGCGACCGAGGTCGAAGGCCGTGCCGACGAGTTCGTCGCCACGGTGAGCGCCGCCGAAGACGCGCTCGCTCACGACGCGATGGCACCCGCCACGCCCGCCATCTGCGAAAAGCCCGCTGAAGAGCGCATCGCCGACTTGTTGGAGGCCATGGCGCCGCGCCGCACGGTGCTGCTGGGCATCCTGGCCGCCTGCGCCGAGCCGCAGCCGGCATCCGCCGTGAACGCTCGCGTCGACGAGCTGCAGGAGAACAACTTCTCGGTGTACAGCGCGGCCAACCTGTGCTCCTTGCTGGAGAAGGCGGCGCCATCGAGCGCGTCACGGCCGAGGGCGAACCCGCGGAGGACATCGAAATCGAGCCACAGACCGTCGTCGTCGACGGCGTCGAATACCTGGAAGCCCGCGAACCCGTCGAGATCTACTGGCACATCACCGAGCCGGGCCGCGCGGCGCTTGAGGCCGACAAACCGCTCGAGCGCCTGCGCGCCCTCCTGGACGAAGATGCCGCCTACGCGCCCATCTACCAGCGCATCCTCCGCTTGTGCACAGCAGACGGCGGCGCCACGACACCCGCCATCAACAACGCGGTCGACCACAACCCGCTGGTGCAGAAGCCGCGCTTCTACGCGCCCCACTTCGTCGACCGCCTGGAGAAATGCGACGCGCTGGCCTGGAAGAAGGCGTGGTGCATCACCGACATCGGACGCGCCGGCCTCGATATGCTGGCAGACGTCGTAGACGAGAACGCGCCCGCCACCCAGCCCGAAACCCCCGCAACCCCTGATCCCGCCGCATCCAAGGAGGACTAACCATGACCGAAGCAACCGCGCCCGCAACCGAGACCCTCGCCGACGAAGCGACCATGCAGGAGCTCGTCAAACTGAACGAGCAGCGCGCCGCCACGTACGGCCTGCTGTCGCGCCTGTACCGCGTGGAGGTGGACCAGCCCCTTCTCGACGAGCTGCGCAGCATGCGCTTCCCCGCCAAGACGGGCAACGAGAACGTGGACGAGGGCTACCGCCTGCTGGCCACGTACCTGAGCAACACCTGGGACAACAGCGTCACCGACCTCGCCATCGACTACGTGCGCGTGTTCATCGGACACGGCATCGACGCGTTCTCGGCCGCCTACCCGTTCGAATCGGTGTACACCTCCGAGAAGCGCCTGCTCATGCAGGAAGCACGCGACGAGGTGCTGGCCATCTACCGCAGCGCAGGCCTCGACAAGCAGGACACATGGAAAGAGGGCGAGGATCATATCGCGCTCGAGCTGGAATTCGAGCAGATCATGGCCACGCGCACGGTCGAAGCGCTGCGCAAAGGCGACGAAGACGAGGCCGTCGCGCTGCTGACCACGCAGAAGAACTTTCTCGAAGACCATCTGGCGGCATGGGCTCCCATGATGACCTCCGACATGAAGCGATTCGCGCAAACCGACTTCTACCGGGGCTTGGCGTACTTGACGGACGGGTTCCTCCAAACCGACCAAACGTTCCTCGACGACGTGCTGGCCGAAGACTAACTGCACAGGATCGAAAGAAGGAGCGATGGACAACAAGCAGGAGAAAACCTACGCCGGCATGACGCGACGCACGCTGTGCCTGGGCGCAGGCGGCGCTGCGGTCATGCTAGGTCTAGGCGGATTGAAGTACGCGGGATCGCAACCGCTCGTGCGCCCGCCGGGAGGCCAGGACGAGGAACGGCTCATCTCGGCCTGCATCCGCTGCGAGAAGTGCTACGAGATCTGCCCGCGCGACGTCATCGCGCCCGCCCACCTCGAGGACGGTGTGCTGAACATGCGCACCCCCACGTTCGACTTCTCGGCCAACTGGTGCGACTGGTGCGCCGAAGAGCACGACGGCACCCCGTTGTGCGTGAGCGCCTGCCCCACCGAAGCGCTCAAGCTGCCCGACGACGCCACGGCCGAGAACACCATCATCGGCAAAGCCGTTATCAACACGGACTGGTGCTTGGCGTACAAGCTGATCGGATGCCGGTTTTGCTACGACGCCTGTCCCTACGAGGCCATGGAGCTCGACGAGAACAACCGCCCCGTCGTGATCGAGGACAAGTGCAACGGCTGCGGCGCGTGCGAGAGCGTGTGCGTCTCGCTGCAGAACGGCTCCATCTCCGAAGGAGCCACCGCGCGCGCCATCGTCGTCCACCCGCTTGACGAAGTTGAAGGATAAGGTGCCCTCATGAAGAAGAACTCCAAGAAGCTGCGCACCCTCGTCGCACTGGCCATCGTGGCCGTCGTCGCCGTCGGCTTCGTCACGAACGTCGGGATCGGCACCATGTCGGCACCGGGCATCTGGGACATCTCCATCCTATGCCCGCTGGGCGCCTTGGGAACGATGCTCGCCTCCAAGATGATGGTGCCGCGCGCCGTAATCTCGCTGATCGTGATGGTGCTGCTCATCGTTCTGTTCGCCCGCGCGTTCTGCGGATGGATTTGCCCCGTGCCGCTCGTGCAGAAGTTGCGCGGCTTGTTCGCGAAGAAGCAACCCGTCGAACGCGGCGACGATGCCGATCCTGCCGCGGCGCCGCTCACGAAAGTCGAGATCGACGCGCTGGGCGTTTCATGCTCGAAGGGGTCGAAGAATGGCAGCGGATGCGCGTCCTGCGCCTCCAAGCGCGGAGCCGCGCTCGATGCTCGCCACTTCGTGCTGGGCGGCGCGCTGGCGTCCACCTTCATCTTTGGATTCCCGGTGTTCTGCCTCGTCTGCCCCATCGGACTCACGTTCGCCACCATCCTGCTGGTCATCAACCTGTTCTCACACGGCGATGTCACCTGGTCGCTCATCGTGGTGCCCGCGCTGCTTATCGCCGAGGTGCTGCTGTTCAAGAAGTGGTGCCATAAGCTGTGCCCGCTTTCGGCGTTCATGAGCCTGATCGCGAAGGCGAACAAGACCTTCGTGCCCACGATCGACGATGCGAAGTGCCTGGAAACGGCGAAGGGCGGCGCGTGCGGGGCCTGCGGCCGCGTCTGCGAGGAGGGCATCGACCCGCGCCACCCGCAGCTTTCGCAGGCGGCATGGAGCGAGTGCACCAAGTGCCGCGCCTGCGTGGACGCATGCCCTGCGAACGCGATCACCATGCCGCTGCTGCCGCGGCGAACGCCGTCTACCGCAGAACCTGTCGCCGTGCCAACGAACGCCGAGAAGATCGACGCGGAGAATGCGCGCCCCGTTCCGTAAAGCCCCTCCTGCGCGACCCGGCTCGCAGCTGCAGCGGTCTGGTCGCGCATCCGGAATCGGGCCGAGCCCGACCCCGGGCAAAAGGCGGCTTGGCAAGTGGGCTTGGGGGACGAGCCGCCTTTTGCCCGGGAGCGACATCCCCGCTCCCCCTCCCTGCGAAAAGAGGGATGCCGCTTCCGGCCTTCATCTGACAACCACGACGTGGGAGGACGAAAACCCATGGCATACGAAACGACAAGCGAATCGACCGAGGCCCTGCTCGTCACCGGAGGCGTCGGCACCGGCAAAACGCAACGTCTCGTCGAGCGCGCTGCCGCGCTGCTGGCCGAAAACGCCGCCGCGGGCAACGTGCTCGTGCTGTGCGCGACGCCCCAGGCCGCACGCCTGTTCTCGGAGCGGTTGACAGCCCGCGTCGGTGCCAAGCGCGCTGCCGGCGCAACCGTCGCCACCGCACGCGCCTTAGCGCTCGACGTGCTGGCCGACGACGGCGCGCGCCGCTGGTCGGGGCGCGAGCCGCGACTACTGACCGCCTTCGAAGAGACGTTCCTCATGGAGGACATGAAGGTGAGCGGGCTGCGGCCGAAGCGGCTGCGCGAGATGCTCAAGTTCTTCTACCGCTCGTGGACCGAGCTGGCGGACGACGATCCCGATTGGCTGCTACCGGGCGAGGAGGCCGATGTCCATACGCTGTTGAAAGAGAACCTGGTCTTCATGCGCGCCGTCATAGAACCCGAAGCGGCGAACCTTGCTGCACGCTACCTCCGAGAACACGACGAAGCGCGGGCGGCGCATTCCTACGCGCACGTGCTGATGGACGACTACGCCTGCGCAAGCCGTGCCTCGCAGACGCTGGCGAATCTCGTCGCAACCTGCTCGATCACCGTGGCGGGCGACGCGGAAACCTGCATCGAGACATACGATTCGTACCCCTATGCCGCCGGAATCGACGAATTCCTCGCAACGCATCCCGATGCTGCTTGCGAGCACCTGGATGCCGACGCGCCCGATGCCGTCGAACGGGTCGCTCTGGCAAGCGACACGCCCGAAGCCGAGTTCGAACAGGTGGCGCGCACGGTGGCCGAAGCCGTCGCCGCAGGAACGCCCGCACGGCAGATCGTCGTGGCCGTACCGAACAGCGTGTGGTCGCGCAACATCGCAACCGCTTTGCACGCACGAGGCGTGCCAACCGAAGCGCTCGCCATCTCGCAGCCCCTGCGCGGCGACGTGCGGGACAACGCCCGCTGCACGCCTGCGCGCATCGCCACGGCCCTCAACCTCGTGGCGAACCCAGACGACACCGCGGCTTGGCGGTGCTGGTGTGGATTCGGCGACTACCTGGTGAACAGCGCGGCTTTCGCCAGACTGCGGACTTGCGCGAAGGAGCGCAGTATCGGCCTCGTGGACGCTTTGGAGATGCTAAGCGAAAACGACTGCGAGCACGTAGTGGGCGCGCAACGCGTGGCGACCGCCTACAAGGACGGTCGCGCGCTCATCGAGCAGGTACGAGGATTGCGGGGCACGGCACTGCTGGACGAGCTGACGCGCATCGTCACCGACGGAGCGGAATCCCAAGCGCCCGCCGTTCTGCGCGAGCTCTGCCTCGAGCACGGCAACGCAGCCGATGAAAACCCGGAAAGCCTTTACGATGCCGATGCTGCGGCGATGGCGCGGCGCATGGCCGAGCGCCTGCTCGCGCCCACGCTGGAGGTTGCCGACGCGGTAGCCGTCGTCCCCTACGACTTCGCCTGCGGCTTCTCGCCCGACCTGCTGATCGTCGCCGGCTTCGTGAACGGTTTCATCCCCTCCCGCGACTATTTCGACGCCACGGTGACCCCGCCCGAGCGCCAGGAGAAGATGCGCGCCGTCGACGAACGACGCGTGCGCGCGCTCACAGGAAAGGCCGGCCGCGCGGTGGCGCTGTCGTACTTCACGTCCACCGACCTCGAAAGCGCCGGCAAGCTGAAGCTCAAGATCAGTCGCATCCGCCTCAAGAACGGTATCCGCACCTGCACTATAGAGCCCAGCCTATTCCTGGAGCAAATCGCAGCGCAGGAGTAGCCGCGACTGGGGTGGCTTTCGCAGACCCGCCGATTTGACGATCTCGAAAAGCACGCCTCAGCGAACGAGGCGTGTTTTTCGAGCGAGGATCGGTCGGGGCGAGCTATCCGGCGTCCACACTCTCCAGCAGCTCCAACAGCTCCTCCCGGTTAGCGGTCTTCGTTTTCGCATAGATGTGGTTGAGGTGGGTCTTCACGGTGTTCTTGGAGATGAACAGCTGTTTCTCGATATAGGCGCCCGTGTGGCCGGTTGCCCAGATGGCCAACACCTCCTGCTCACGCGGCGATAAGCCGCATTGCACGGCCACGCGCTTCACGCGGAGGGCAAGGGCGTCGACCGCGTCCTCTTCGACGACGGCAGGCGATTTGAGAGACAGAGGCGATCCCATGATGACCAGCAACGCCGCCATAAGCGACAGCAAGATGGCGATGGCCACCGATTCGGACGTGGGCAGCACATCGGTCACGATCTGGCCCAGACAGCTGCCGCCCCATTGGGCGAATCGCATAAGCGCCAGGCACAGCAGCGCCGACAGGCCGTCCTTGAAGAAGGAGTCGATGAACAGAAACCATACCAGGTACTTAACCAGCTCCGCCCCCACCAGCGCCACGCTGAACGTAGTGCCGCCCCCGAAAGGATCAAGCGATGCCGGGAGCAGCGAAGCCATAGCCATCAAAGGAAACGCCAGGTAGAAAGCCAACATGGCGTTCTTGCGATAAAAGAGGTACGCCAACAGGATAGCGACGAACGACGCAAGCGCAGGCACGCCGGCCAGCGCGCCGTGGAACTCGGAAGACACCTCGAAACCGCCGATCACGCCGTTCGCCCGCGTCGCCCCGTAGCCGAAGAACGCGAGCGAAATAGCCGCCATCGGCTTCCAGGGAACGCGCGACAACGATACGCGCAGACTGTCGCCGTCCAAAGAAGCGGGCAGCATCCGCACCTCCGATGCGCCCCGTTCCCGTTCGCCCCGCACCGCGATTTCGAGCAGCCCGAACGCGCCGAACGGCAGCAGCACGGAGACCGCGAGCACCGACAGGGCGGGCAACAGCGAGATCAGGGCGAACAAGAGGAATCCGAGCAAGTACGCCGTCCCTGCGCACACGGCGGTGCGCTCCACGCCCTGCACGCTCATGCGCTCTTCCCATCCGAGACGCAGCGTGCTTCCCAAGCCGCTCAGCGCGAAGGCGATCAGCATCCAGCCCATCGGCGCCCGCCCGAAACCGGCAAGCGCGGCAACTACGATGGCCAAGCTCGACACGGCGGCGAACACCGCCAACAGCACGGTGCGTCGCCTAAGAGGAGCCGTCCTGCGCGCGAGCAGCACGAGCACGAGCGCGGCCAAGGCCGTCAGCGCCGCCTGCACGATTTGCGCCTCGCCCACGGGCGCCTCATGGCGCAGGTCGCCGAACAGCACCGATCCGTTCCAGAACACGAAGCTCCAAGCGATGTAGCAGGCCAACCCCGCACTGTCGAACAGCATCGCGCGATTGGGTTTGGGGAACGGCACGGCACCGCCTGACCGGGAGGTCTTTTTCGTCGTATCGTCCGCTATGGAAGCGTTGCTGCGCATGCGGCACATACTAGCCGATGGAACGCGTTCGCACAAGGCGAACCCGTCCGACGCGCAAAGCCGTCGAACGGGTTCTGGGAGAGGGAGGAACGTCAAGGCTGGCAAGCGTTATGCGAGCGCCGCCGCGTTCGCACCGGCCACGCGGCCGAACACGAACACGTCGGTGATGGAGCAAGAGCCCAGGCGGTTCGTACCCATCTTATGGCCGGCCTGCTCGCCGGCCGCGAACAGGCCGGGGATGGGCGCGCCGTCGCTATCGAGCACCTGCGCGTCGGTATTGATGTGCAGGCCGCCCATGGTGTAGTGCACCGACGGCTTGTACGCCAAGATGTAGTAAGGGCCGCCCTCGATGGGATTGAGCGCCGCGCGGTAGTTGAAGTCGGGATCGGCGCCATCCTTACAGTAGCCGTTCCACTTCTCCACGGTCTTTTGCAGCTCAGCGGCATCGATGCCGAAAGGTTCGCACGCCTCGGCGATGGTTTCGCCCTTCGCCAGCTGGCCGCGCCCGAACAAGCCGTCCATCTCGGCCGCGTTCACCGTGGCGATGTCGGTGTGGTCGAGGCCGTCCTGGCTGAAGATCATGTAGCCGATGCCGTCCGTCTGCTCCTTGATGGCGTTGGAGATGACGTCGCGGCGTTCCATCTCCTCGACGAAGCGGTCGCCTTCCTTGTTGACGCAGATGGCTCGATTCTCCAGGCGCATGTTGCCCACGTACAAGAGGGCGCCCGTCTGCGTGTCGCAGGTGGGATACGTCTGGATGTACTGCATGTCGATGAGGTTCGCACCGATCTTCTCGGCCATGACGTGGCAGTCGCCCGTCGCGCCCACCGAGTCGGTGGAGAGTATCTTCTCGTCCATCTCGGGGTTGTACTTCATGCGCATCTCGACGTTGGAGCCGAAGCCACCGGCCGCGAGGATGACGGCCTTCGCCTTGAAGTCGTAGGTTTCGCCCGTGGCCGTGTTCGTGGCTTTCAGTCCCACGACCGCGCCCGAGGCGTCCTGCACCAGCTCGTCGGCCTTCGTGTTGCGGCACACCTTGAGGTTCTTGAGACCCTCGGCACGCTTGTCCAGCTTGCAGATGATGCCGCTTCCCTCGTTGCCTTCGGGGATGAGCGAGCGGATGACCGAGTGGCCGCCGAAGAAGCGCTCGTAGGGCTGCCACGCCACGCCTCCGTTGAAGATGAGCCACTCCATGGCGCCGTACGCGCCTTCGCAGATGACGTTGACCAGGTCGGGGTCGCCCACGTGATCGCCGCCGACGATCATGTCCTCGGCCATCTTCTCCACGCTGTCCTCGATGCCGTCCCGCTTCTGGAACCAGTTGTTCGGCACGGCCATGGCGCCGCCGGACAGGATGGTATCGCCGCCGACGATGCCCAGTTTCTCCAACAGCACGACGTTCTTGCCGGCCTCGGCCGCGGTCAGCGCGGCCGCGTAGCCCGCGCCTCCGGCACCCACTACGACGACATCCACATCGGTCGTCAGGCCCTCGGGAGCCTGCGGCACGGCCTTTTCGCGTTTCTTCCATTCGCTCGATTTCATGCCCGAGGCGTCGACGGCATCGGAGACAGCCGCGAGAAAGGCCATAGACGAAACCGTGGCGCCCGTCACCATATCCACGTTGAGCGTCTGGTTCTTCACGATGAGATCGGAAAGCACGTCGATGCCGGCGGTGCCCACGCCGTAGGACTCGCGCGACTTCAACAGGTTGATGCGGGCGATGGAATCGCCCTCGGTGATGACCTCGACGGTAAGCTCGCCGCCCTTGCCGTTGGCCGTGCCGGTCCATGCCTGCGCGCCCTCGCCCGCAGCGCCTGCGACCGTCGACGAGCTTTCGCCTTTCGGGGCGCAACCTGCTATCGCCAGCGTCCCGCCCAAAGCAGCAATAGCTCCACCGGTAATGAAATTTCTACGTGAAAGATTCGACATGACGCCCTCCTTGTTGTGATGGTGCTCGCTTCTCCCGAATATCCCGATTCGGTAGGCCGATGCTACATCGAGAAGGACGCCCACCGCATCGCCGCAGAGGTTTGAACCGAGCGCAATCTTCCGAAAACACGCATCAAACCTCAGGGGTGATGCCGCTGATCTGGGAATACGAAGAAAAACAGAGGTGAGCCGAGGGGACGGAGTCAACACCTCTTCCCCTCGCTTCGGCCGCTCCGGCCTCGTCCCGGGTGGACGCAAAACGGTAGCCATGACAATTCTCAAGTGCTCGAAATGCGCTTCTCGCTAGAAGCGCGCGCAAAAGGCCTGGTCGCATTTCGAGCCTACGACGATATGCGGCTTCAGGCGAGAGAGAAAATGTCATGGCTGTCGATTCGCGCCCACGTTCGAAGAATTCGAGCGAGGTTCGCCGTTTCGAAACGAGACGTTGACCCCGCCTCGTTGACCCATTCCCGCTGACTCATTCTCACGCTATCCAATTAAGAATAATTTTCATCTGCACGAACGATCAGACTAGTCCTTTTGTGACGCTTGAAGATCGTCCTCCTCCCCGGTGATTACCTCCTTTTCTGAGCATGCGCGGCGCATCCGGCGCGGCCTACACTCTTGCCGTTGCAAGCGAAGCCAAGGGGGAATCACCATGACAACCGATGTGATCGAGCACAATCCGATGCTCAAGAAGCCGCTGCTGGCCGTCCTGGCCGTCGTCGCGCAGCAAGCCGACGAAAGCCGCACCGCCGTCGAAGAGCGCGCGAGCGCAACCTGGGACGATGCCTACCAGCAGAGCCCGGCAACCTGCGTGGACATCCTCGTGCGCAACGACGCGCTGATCGAACGGCTGCTCGTGAACGGCGAGCCTTACGACGGCACCCTGGACGACCTCCAGCTGGATCCCGCCGTCCCCGACGACGCCGTCGCCGAAGCGCGCATCGCCATCACCGAAACCGGCCGCGAGCTCCTCGCAGCCTACGCGCCCGAAGCGACGCTCTGCGCGCTCATCCGAAGCAAGCCCGCGTACCGCGATGTTTTCGCCGCCATCCTCGACGCATGCAGCGCCGACGAAGGAGCGTCCCGCGCCGACCTCGAGCGCACCATCGACGCCCAGCCGCAGCTCCAACCCGGCCCCGCCACGCAGCGCACCACCGTGTACCCTCAGTACTTCATCGACGCGCTGGAAACCGCGGGCGGCATCGCATGGGACGGCCGCTGGCGCACCACCGACGCAGGCAAGGCCGTCGCCGCCGCATAGCGCCCCTCACCCACCCCTTCCCGAGCCTCCACCCCCTCCGGAGGCTCGGGACCTCCCTCGGACACGCCGATGCGCGCCGCGCGCATCGCGCAGCCCCGAGCATCTCTTTCATCGGATCCAGCCGTAGGGGACGCCCGCAGGCTCCGAATAGCACTGCCATCAGCACTGAACACGGACGAGAAGGGAAGGAACGTTTTGGCTACTACAGACATCAGCCGGCGCAGCTTCGTGAAGCTTGGCGCCTTCGCTGCAGCCGCTGCCGCGATGAGCGGCTCGGTCGGGTCGAACCTCGTGCAGGTCGAGCCCGCCATCGCGGCCGAGTCGGGCGAAACGCAGAAGGTCAGGACCATCTGCCGCGCCTGCCTCAACAACTGCGGCATGATCGCGCACGTGCGCGACGGCAAGGTGGTGAAGCTCGAAGGCGATCCGGACGACCCCATGAACAAGGGCGCGGCCTGCGCAAAGGGCCTTGCCGGCATCCAGGCGCTGTACAACCCCAACCGCATCAAGTACCCCATGAAGCGCCGGGGCGAGCGCGGCTCGAACGACTGGGAGCGCATCTCCTGGGAGCAGGCCATCAACGAGATCGCCGACGTGATGTGGGAGTACTACCAGAAGGAAGGCCCGAAGAGCCTCGTGTGCTCCACGGGCGGCGGCGGCAACCCGCAGTTCTTCAGCCCGGCGCGCTTCCTCAGCGTATGGGGCGGCGGCAACTTCTTCGAGCCCGGCTGCGCCCAGTGCTACCTACCGCGCAACCACATGGAGTTCTGCCTGAACGGCACGGCCGACACGTCGCTGGCCGACGGCCCGGTGACCGAGGTGTACCTGCCCGGCATCCTGCCCGACGACAAGTGCACGCCCACGAAGACCTACGTCATGTGGGGCGTCGGGCCCAGCTACCACGGCATCGGCTCCACGGGCCGCGTGGTCACCGACCTGCGCAACAACGGCATGAAGACCGTCGTCATCGACCCGCGCCTCACGCCCGACGCCGCGCGCGCCGACGTGTGGCTGGCCATCCGTCCCGGCACCGACGTGGCGCTGATGCTGGCCTGGATGAACTACATCATCGAGCACGAGCTGTGGGACCAGGACTTCTGCCGCGAATGGACCAACCTGCCCTTCCTCGTGCACGAGGACAGCGGCCTCACCTACCGCGCGAGCGAGCTCGACCTCGGCGACGAAGACGAGTACGTGGTGTGGGACAAGAAAGCCAACGCGGCCGTCGCCATGCCCTACCCCTTCGACCCCTCCCTCGACCCCGAGATGTTCGGCACCTACACGCTGCCGAACGGCGAGCAGGCGCGCACCGCGTTCCAGGTCATGAAGGACCACGTGGCCGAATGGACGCTCGAGAAGGCGGCCGAGATCTGCTGGCTCGACGCCGGCGAGATCGAGGAGGCCATCAAGATCTACGTCGAGGGCTGCCCGAACGCCGGCATCTCGCTGGGCGTGGCGACCGACCAGGCTCGCAACTCCGCGCAGGCCGCGCAGGGCGACGCCATCCTCGACATCCTCATGGGCTGCATCCGCCAGCCGGGCTCCATCGTGCAGGATCGCCCCTGCTACGTCGAGCCGTGCAACTACGTCGTGCAGCCCTTCGGCCTGCACCATCCCGACCACCCGCTGCGCATGCCCGAGGAAGAGGCCAACGCGCGCCTCGGCTACACCGAGCACAAGGGCCTGGGTCACTGGCTGGCCAGCCACATCCCCACGGTGCTCAAGGCCATCGAGACGGGAGAGCCGTACCGTCCGCGCATCTGGATCGAGCGCAGCGGCAACAAGCTGGCCATGATCGGCAACGCCACGCGTTTCTACGAGGCCATGATGACCACCGAGCTGAACGTGCACATGTACATGCACTGGACCACCACCAGCGTGTGCCTGGCCGACTACGTGCTGCCCACCGCCGAGTGGCTCGAGACGGCGTACGCGCAGGACCGTCTGAACACCTACGCCATCCGCCGCCCCTGCACGCAGCTCTACGAGTGCGTGGACGAGTGCATGCACTGGTCGTGGCTGGCCGCGGCGCTGGCCGAGCGGGGCCACCAGCGCGCCATCGACTCCTTCAACCCCGACATCGCCGGCAAGTTCTACGGCACCTACTGGCGCACCTACGAGGAGTACAAGGACTACGTGGGCTACTTCGTGGGCAGCTTCTACTACGATCGCGACGACTGGGATTGGGAGACGTTCGACGCGCAGGCGCCCAGCGAGTACCAGACCATCGAGGAATACGCCGAGAAGTCGTACAACAGCCACCTGTTCCCCGACGAGGAGAACCCGGAGCTGCCGGCCGGCTTCCACACCACGTCGAAGCGCTGCGAGCCCTACTTCGACGGCAACATCCTGCTGGGCAACACGGGCACCATCGACGGCACGGGCAGCATGGAGCCTGCCACCGACGTGTACCCCCAGTCCGACAACTACCATCCGCTGCCGTACTACCTGGAGCCGTTCGAGTCGCCGCTCACCGACACCGAGTACCCCTACGTGCTCACCCAGGGCCGCATCCCGTTCTTCCATCACGGCACGCTGCGCAACACGCCCTACACGCGCGAGATGTACCCCTATCCGGAAACGTGGATCAACCCGGAAACCGCGCGCGAGATCGGCATCGAGAACGGCGACTGGCTGTGGCTGGAATCGCGCCGCGGCAAGACGCAGGGCCGCGCCCGCATCACGAAGAGCGTGGCGCCGAAGGTCATCTACCAGGAGCGCTTCTGGAACCCGGAGCTGCTGGACTCGGACGACCCGAACCGCGCGTGGCAGGTGATGAACATCAACCTGCTGACCCAGAACAACGACGAATGCCCGTTCAACGACGTGTACGGAACCTACACCCTGCGCGGCATCACCATCAAGATAACCAAGGCCGACGGCGCGCCCGAGGGCGTGTGGACCGAGCCCGAGGACTTCACCCCGTGGCTGCCCGAACCGTCTGAGAACACCGGAGGAGGTAATGCCGTCTATGGCGCGTAATTGCTTGGTAATCAACCTCGATCGCTGCATCGGCTGCTATGCCTGTGAAGTGGCGTGCAAGATGGAGAACGACGTCGCCCTGGGCGAGCGTTGGAACAAGGTGGTGCAGGTGGAGCCGTTCGGCGAGTTCCCCCACGTGTCCACGTACTGGCTGCCGGTGATGTGCCAGCAGTGCGAGGAATCGCCCTGCACCCACGTGTGCCCCACCGGCGCGTCGTACCGCGACGAGAAGACCGGCATGGTGCTGGTGAACAAGGAGAAGTGCATCGGCTGCAAGTACTGCATGATGGCCTGCCCCTACGGCGTGCGCAGCTGGAACAAGGCGCAGCGCGTCGTGGAGAAGTGCACGCTGTGCAACCACCTCACCGCCGCGGGCGAGAAGCCGGCGTGCGTGAAGAACTGCTGCGGCAAGGCACGCTTCTACGGCGATTTGGACGATCCGAATTCCGATGTGTCGAAGGAGCTGGCAGCGGCCGCGCCCGATGCGATTCACTACATGCCCGACGCGGGCAACGGACCGCTTTCCGCCTACATCCTGTCGCCGAAATTCGGCGAATGGCGCGCCGACGATCTGACGCAGACCACCAATTTGTACGTGACGACCGAAGGGAGCGTGGACTAATGGAAATCCAGTGGGCATTGGTCCTGTTCACCGTCGTCAGCGGAGCCGGCGCGTGGCTGTTCGCCTTCTCGATGCTGGGCAGCCTGCTGAAAAGGACGCCGCACCCGGCAAGATGGAGACGATAACGGCCTTCGTGCTAGTGGCCGTCGGCGGCTGCATGTCGGTCATGCACCTCAGCCATGTCGATCGCATCCTGGAGGCGCTGAACCACCCCACCTCGGGCATCTTCATCGAGGCGGCCATGATCGGCGTGCTGTGCGTGATCCTGGCCGTGTACTTCGTGCTGCTGGTACGCGGCTCGTCCGAGAAGGCGCGCACCGCGGTGGCGTTTTGGGGCTGCTCGTGGGCATGGTGTTCACGTACGCCTGCGGCTCGTCCTACATGATGGAGGCCCGTCCCGCGTGGCAGACCGTGGCGCTGCCGCTGGCCTACTTCGGCACGGCCGCCTCGGCGGGCGCCGGGCTCAACCTGCTGCTGAAGGCGGTGCAGAAGCGCGACGGGGCGGCGGTGTCCTTCGCGGGCTTGCTGGCCGTGGTCGGCGGCGCGTTGGGGCTGGTGCTGGCCGCCGCGTTCTGCATCTCGGCGGGGGCGTACGTCGCCGCGGCCGACAACGGCGCCATGGCGGGGACGGTGGCGCTGTTCGTGGCGCTGGCCGCGGTCGTCGCCTGCGGCGCGGTGGCGCTCAAGCAGCCGAAGAGCGCGCTTGCGCTGGGCGCGATCGCGCTCGTGGCCGGCGTGGCGGCCGCCACCCTGCTCCGCGTGGTGATGTGGCTGATCGGAACCCCGTTCATGGACTTCTTCCTGATGGCTTTGGACTAGAAAAGACGTGCGGGCCGTCGCAAGCGCGATGGCCCGCACACCCCCTGCGCTGACGCGCGACCCGCCCTGCTTTCCCTGCGCCGGCGTATCACCTGCGGGAGCCCCAAATCGGCGCGGCCGGCGAAAAACCACCTCCCTCAGGTTGTCCCCGCGCCACAGGGCGAAACCACCACCGTATCCCTCGTCAAAGGAGACCCCCATGCTCACCCACACCCAACTCCTCGACTTCTTCTCCGAGAGTGCTTCCACCTACCGGTTTCTCTCGCAGGTATTCTTCAAGGAGTTGAACGACCAGGCCATCGCCGAGCTGGCCGCTGCCGAGTACCCCGACGACACGGGCAACGCCTGCCTCGACGAGGGCTACCGCCTCGTGCGCCGCTACTTCGCGTTCTCCGCGACCGACCGTCGCACGCAGCTGGCCTGCGAGTACGCGCGCATTTTCCTGGCCGCCGGCGTGTTCACCAAAGAGCGCCAGACCGCCGTACCCTACGAGTCGGTGTTCACCGGCGACGAGCGCATCATGATGGGCGACGCCCGCGACGACGTGGTGGCGCGCTTCCTCGAAGACGGGTTCCAGGTGAACCCCGACCTGCACGAGCCCGAGGACCACCTGGCCTTCGAGCCGGAATACCTCGTGAACATGAACGAACGGGCGGGCGAACAGGCCCAAGCGAAAGACAAGGCTCGGCTGCGTCGCAACGTGGTCCGCCAGCTGGAATTCATCGATGGGCACCTGCTGAACTGGATTCCCGCGCTGCGCGACGTCGCCCAGGAATACGCGAAGCTGACGTTCTATCCCGGCATGCTGCTCGTGGCCCAAGGCGCGCTCGAGCAGGGACGCGACCTGCTGCGCGACATCCTGGAACAGCTCGACGGCACCAGCGCCGCGGCGTAAACGGAGGTTCCACCATGCCAGCCAACAACCCGACGCGCAGGACGTTCGTCATCGGAGGCGCGGCGCTCGTCGCGAGCGTTGTGGTCGGTGCGGGCGTGCGGCCCTTCGTCGCCGAAGCCGACGTGCTGCGTCCTCCCGGCGCGCTTCCCGAAGACCAGTTCATGGCGCGCTGCATCAAGTGCGAGCGTTGCATCAGCGTGTGCCCCACCGATGTGTTGGAGCCGCTGGGCATCGAGCGCGGGCTGCTGCAAGCCCGCACGCCGGTGCTCAGCTTCGCCAACGACAGCTGCACGTTCTGCGACAAGTGCCGCGAGGTGTGCCCCACCGCCGCCATCGGCGAGGTGGACCCGTACGCGCCCGACCAGGGGCGCATCGGCGCGGCCATCCTGCACGAGGACCGCTGCCTGGCGTTTCTGGAGACGGACAGCTGCGGCATCTGCGTGGACGCGTGCCCCTACGACGCGCTCTCCTTCGACGCAGGGCGCCGGCCCGTCGTGGACGCGGCGAAGTGCAACGGCTGCGGCGAGTGCGTCAAGATCTGCCCCGCCAACGTGTTCACGTCCTTCAGCGGCGGAAAGGCGCGCGGCATCGAGGTGGTTACCGAGAAAACGTTCCGGGAAAGGGAGGATGCGCGATGAAACAGGGTGATCGCATTACGAAAGCGCGCGTCGTGACGCTGAACCTGGTGTTCGCAGCGGTTATCGCGTCGCTCGCCTTCGACACGGGGATCGGCACCCCCTCGTCGTTCGGCATCGGGCAGTTCTTCCTGCTGTGCCCCCTCGGCGGCATCGAGGCGCTGCTGG
>ENA-OQDA01000088-OQDA01000088.1-human-gut-metagenome-genome-assembly--contig:-NODE-88-length-38231-cov-4.761810_pt1 | contig 38231 bp, 40 predicted proteins | sample MGYA00242771_ERZ504603 | MGnify/ENA primary metagenome ERZ504603 (study PRJEB26092, sample SAMD00036328) | human gut metagenome | host: Homo sapiens | study: EMG produced TPA metagenomics assembly of...
GATCCGGTTCGCGCCCGCTTGCCCGCAAAGCCAATGAACTCGGTTTTCCGAGCGCGAACCCCGGGGTGAAAAAAGCAGAAAAGCCGGCCCGGCGGCCGATCCGGTTCGCGCCCGCTTGCCCGCAAAGCCAATGAACTCGGTTTCCGAGCGCGAACCTGCGGGCGGGAGTACCCAAGATTCTTTTCTTAAGAAATCTTAAGAAACTTTTTTTGTATAGCAATGTTATTTTAATTTCTAGATGGTACAATTATGAAAATGAATGAAAGAAAGTGGTGTTCTGTGTATAAAGCGGAGGGCGGAGCGATGAGAAGATATATTGAGACTATTATCGGGTGTGCACTTGTTGGAATTTCGATGTTTGTGCAAATGCGATACATTCAAAAAACTCAATACTTAATATATGCGTTCTTCATATTTTTCGCTGTAGGTATGATTTTGCATACGCTAGAAGCAGTGGCAATAAAAAAATATGATCGAAAAACCTATGGGAATACATATATCCTACTTTGCATAAGTTTGCTTTCCGAACTTCCGATAATTTGGATGTACCGGAATTCTATTGCGGCAAACCAACAGGAAATCACAGGGATTGTTCGTGCCCTTATTTTTATTTTGGTTGTGCAAACGCTTCTTTGCGCAGTACTCAGTTTTACTTATCGGAAAAAGAAGTAATCGGTTATTTCAGAGAGGATTAGAATTGACGACGAAAAGGGGCAGAGGAAGCATTCGTCGTCAATTCTTTCTCCTTTGGAATTATGATGAGAAGAAGAGATGCACGAAGGCCCACGCCCCTTCGTGCATCTCTTTTCATCTGAACGCGGCCCGGATGCGGTGCGCCCCGATTCAATTCGCTCGTGTACTTGGGTGCAGGCTCTGCTGCGGGTTCGGCGCACCTCTAATTCGGGCCGCTTGCCGGGAAGTGGTGGAAAAGTGATGCAGGAACGCTCCGAAAAGAGGTTCCTGCATCACTTTTCCTCGCGACCGTTGGGTAGATTGGGATGAAATGCTTGGGGAATCGGAGATATGTGATGCATGGAAGCAGAAAACCGGGACTCGTACATCACTTTTTCACTTAAGTGAAGTCAAAGTAGAAGAAATGAAGTATAGAAATGATTGGAGTGATGCATAGAGATGGAAAAAAGAGGGTACATGCATCAACGTTGAAAATGAGGTTGAGGCATGGAGTAGAAAAACAGGAGCTCATGCATCACTTTTTAGGACGCGCCGGGCGGGCAGGTCCCGCCCAACTTGCCGGAGACCCACCTACGCCCCGCTCCCGCCCGGCTGCAATAGCAAAGCCGGTAAATCAAAAAATCGGGAGTTGCCCGCGGGCAGCTCCCGATTTTTATCTGCATTTGTAATCCTGATTTTTAATCCTGTGGCTGTGCAGGATTCTTTCCCTTCGTGAACCCTTATTTTACCAGGGTATAGGTAACCTTTACGGTTTCGCCGTCGTCCGGAAGGTTTGCCGGCTTGTATTCGATCATCATCGGAGTGTCGAATCCGGAAGTGATTCCCATGTAGCATCCGCCGAAGCAGGTGATGCATCCGGTCTTTGCGCTGCGCTGGTTTTCCAGGTTTCCGGAGAATCCTATTTCGTAGCTTCCGTCATATGCCTTGCCCTTGTAGGTAGGATCGGTGATGACATCCTTCAGGTCGTAGTCCTTGCCGCCCCAGGAAACGGTCACCTTGAACTTCGCGAAATCGGAGTGGCCGGTGCCTTCCTTCAGCAGGTCCTCGATGGACTGATCTTCGCCGAACTCGGTATCCGTGTCGTTCCAAACTTTCTCGCCGGCAACTTCGGTCAGTGCCTTGTAGAAATCATCGGTGGTTACGGCGGTGTTCAGGATGGACTTCTTTGCCATGGATCCGTCCTTGTTTACGATGAACCAGTGCTTCGGGCTCTTTACCGCACCGTTTACCACGCAGTCGATGGATACGGTTCCGGCATCCTTATCGACGGTCGCCTCGGTGCTTGCTTTCTCGGACGCTTCTTTCGACTTCTCGGACTTGCTGCCGCAAGCGCTCAGTGAGAACATTGCAATCAGCGCGATGAGAAGAATCGGTAAAAACTTTTTCATCTTTTTCATATTATCCCTCCAAAGTAATTCCTTAAAAGATTCATAATTAACTTTCATCAATATAATATAACGAGAGAAAGAAGTCAAGGCGACCACCCGGCGAAGGGAGAGGAGCTGACGCCATAGAGGCGGATGAACCAATTGACAACCTTTTTGGTATGTGATAAATTTAAAGATAACTTAAAAAGGTTTTACGCGATTCAGGTGCCGGCCGTTTCCGATAAAATGGGAAACCGGGGCCGGTGAAAAGGGAATCCGGTGAGAATCCGGAGCGAAGCCGTCACTGTGTTAGGGAGTGAATCCGCAGCATCACTGGAAATGTCCGGGAAGAGCGGAGGAGCGATGATCGAAGTCAGGAGACCTGCCTGAGTCGGGGATAGGGATTTGCGGTACTCGAATCCGATTCCGGGCAGAACAGCGAAGCACTCTTCCAAGGCAGGGACTACAAACGCTTTGAAGAGCGACTTTTTCGGTATGTTCTTTTGGAAACGCCCCCGGAGACAGAGGAGGGAAGGGCTGCATGTTCGGCAGCCTTTTTGTGTATCCAAATCACTGAGGGAAAAGGAGATTTAAGATGAAAAAGAAAATGTTGTGGGTGCTTCTGGCCACAGTGACCTGTGCGCTGGCACTGACGGGATGCGGCAAATCCGATCAGGACAAGGCGGATGAAGTGGCGGAGAAAATCGATGCCATCTATGTGCAGAATTGGACGGAAGACACGGAGAAGCAGTGCAAAGAAGCCAAAGATGCTTGGGATGCGCTGACTGAGGACCAGAAGAAACTGGTCAAGGGAGAGAACGCGGACCCGGATTATTTTGGCAAGGATACGGGGGATGCGTCCAAGGACGATCCGCTGAACGAGAACAAGATTGGCGACAAGGAAATTCTGGTGGTCAGCTTCGGAACCTCCTTTAACGACAGCCGTGCCAAGGATGTAGGCGGCGTGGAGAAGGCCATTCAGAAGGCGTATCCGGACTGGTCCGTTCGCCGGGCGTTTACCGCGCAGATCATCATCAACCACGTGCTGGCCAGAGACGGCGAGAGCATCGATAACGTGAATCAGGCGCTGGAGCGGGCGGTACGAAATGAGGTAAAAGAGTTGGTAATTCAGCCGACCCACCTGATGCACGGTGCGGAATACGACGAGCTGATGGATTCCGTGAAAGAGTATAAGGGCAAGATCAAATCCATCAAGGTTGCGGAGCCGCTTCTGGGTGAAGTGGGCAAGGATGCTTCTAGCGTAAACGCCGACAAGGCAGCCGTTGCGCAGTACATTACAGCGGAGGCGGTAAAAAAAGCCGGATTCGGAAGCCCGGAGGATGCCGCAGCGTCCGGCACGGCGTTCGTGTTCATGGGGCACGGAACCTCCCACACCGCAAAGATTTCCTACAGCCAGATGCAGAAGCAGATGGAGGATCTGGGATATTCCAACGTATTTATCGGAACGGTAGAAGGAGAACCGGAAGATACATCTGCCGAAGCGGTAATCAAAAAGGTAAAGAAGGCCGGATACAAGAAGGTCATTCTCCGTCCGCTGATGGTAGTAGCCGGCGATCACGCCAACAACGATATGGCGGGTGAGGAAGAAGATTCCTGGAAGAGCCAATTCGATGCATCCGGTGCGTTCAAATCCGTCACCTGTCAGATTGAGGGTCTGGGCCGGATTGACAGCGTGCAGCAGCTGTACGTGAAACACGTGGCGGAGGCCATGAACAAGTAGCATAAACCGTATTGAAATTTACAATAATTCACATGCGTCGAATCGAAAATTAGAATGAGGAGAACCATATATTAATGAAGAGAATTGAAATGACAAAGAAGAGCAAGTTATGGCTGATTGCAGCGCTGTCCGCCATCATGATTTTCACCCTGGCAGCCTGCGGCGGCTCCGACAAGAATTCCTCCGGCCTGGAGGACGGTACCTACACCGCGGAGTTCACCACGGACAGCCGCATGTTCCACGTAAATGAGACCAAAGACGACAAGGGCACCCTGACGGTAAAGGACGGAAAGATGACCATTCACGTGACGCTGGCCTCCACCCATATCGTGAACCTGTATCCGGGAACTGCAGCAGAGGCTAAGAAGCAGGATAAGGACGACCTGCTGCAGCCGACGACGGAGAAGGTGAAGTACGATGACGGAACCACCGAAGAAGCCTACGCCTTCGATGTTCCGGTGCCGGAAATCGACAAGGAATTCGACTGCGCCCTGATCGGCACAAAGGGAAAGTGGTACGATCACAAGGTAAAGGTCACCAACCCGGTGAAAGAAGATAAATAGAGATGAACAGGATGCAGTTGAGACGAGGGTTTCCCGGAATTCGGGGGCTGGTTCTTCTGCTGATTCTTGCCGCAATGCTTTCCGGATGCAGCTTGTCCGGTGCCGGCATCGAGAAGGCACAATCCTGTGAAGTGACGATGACAGGGGGTTCCGGGCGCGCCAGCGTGGAATCCCCTGCTGACGTTACGGAGAAGAACGGTACGCACCGGGTGAGACTGGTGTGGAGCAGCTCCTACTACGACTACATGGTGGTGGACGGTCGGAAGTATATGAACGAGGCGAAGGCGGGGGAGAATTCTGTTTTTACCATCCCCTTCGAGGAATACGATGAAGCGTTCGAGGTAATCGGGGACACCACCGCCATGAGCGAACCTCACGAGATCAAATACCGGATTACGGTGCACGCCCCGGGAACGTCCTCCGGCAAAATCAAATCCGCCGAGGCAAAGACTGCCGGCTCCGATGGGGTGAAGCGGGGGGATATCACCGAAGCGCCGGAAATTTCCGGCCTGAAGTACCGGGGCCGGGAGAAGCTGGAAGCGGCCAAGGAATTCACCCTGGACCGGTATGAAAGGGACGGAAAGAGCTACACCCTGCTCACTTTGGGGGCCAAGGATCTGTTTCTCCTGATTCCGGAAGGGGCGAAGGCGCCGAAGAATTTGTCCAAGAACATCACGCCGCTGTCGCTGCCGCTGCAGAACACCTATGTGGTGTCCACGGCGGCCATGGATCCCATCCGTCAGGTTGGCGGCTTGACCGGCGTAGGGTACACGGGAACCCGGGCAAGCGGATGGCACGTGAAGGGAATCGCCAAGATGGTGCAGTCCGGGAAGATTCAATACGCCGGCCGGTACAGCGCCCCGGACTACGAGCTTCTTCGGGGAAAGGGCTGCGATCTGGCCATCGAAAATACCATGATCTACCATTCGCCGGCGGCGAAGGAGAAGCTGGAATCCCTGGGCATTCCGGTGATGGTGGAGCGGTCCAGCTACGAGAAGAGCCCGCTGGGCCGGCTGGAATGGGTGAAGCTGTACGGAGCGCTGTACGGCAAATCCCAAGCCGCGGAAGCTTTTTTTTAGAAAAGGAAGCGGCCCGCGTCCGCAAGGTGTCGGAGAAGGAGAGCACCGGCAAAACCGTGGCGGTGTTCGCCGTGAACTCCGGCGGAAGCGTAACGGTACGAGCATCGGGGGATTACCTCTCCGCCATGATCCGTCAGTCCGGGGGGAAATACCTGGCGGCGGAAAAGGCATCGGAGGAGTCCATGCGGTCCACCTTGAACATTCAGATGGAGGATTTTTACCGCATCGCTAAGAGTGCGGATGTGCTGATCTACAACAGCACCATCGAGGAACCCATCGACACCGTGGGGCAGCTGAAGAAGAAATCCCCGCTGCTGAAGAAATTTAAAGCGGTTCGGGAAGGACGGGTCTACTGCCTGCCGCCGGGATTCTTCCAGAACAGCACCAAAGCCGCGGATTTTATGGAAGATATGAATCAGGTGCTGAAGGGGGAGGACCGTTCCCTCAAGGTGCTGAAGAAACTGAAGAAATAACGGAAAGGAGTCTGCGTGAAAAGGGATAAAACATCCGGGACGAGGTACGTTTCGGCTCTGGCGGGATTGGCCGTTCTGCTGTTTTTACTGGCAGTGCTGAATCTCTGCCTGGGGAGCAGCGCCATCTCCCTCCGGGAAATCGGGCATCTCCTACGGGGAAGCGGGGAGAGCACCGCATATGACATCGTGTACAATATTCGCCTGCCGCGGATTCTCGCCGGAATCCTGCTGGGAGGCGCCCTTTCCATATCCGGATATCTGCTGCAGATCTTTTTCGCCAACCCCATCGCCGGACCCTACGTGCTGGGCATTTCCTCCGGGGCGAAGCTGACGGTGGCGCTGGCCATGGTCTTCCTGCTGGGGAAGGGCATCACCCTCAGCGCATTGGGAATGACGCTGACCGCCTTTCTGGGATCCCTGCTGGTGATGGGATTCGTATTGCTGCTTTCGGGAAAATAAAGAACATGTCCCTGCTGGTGGTGGCCGGGGTAATGGTGGGTTACATCTGCTCCGCGGTGACGGATTTCGTGGTTACCTTTGCGGACGATTCCAATATCGTGAACCTGCACAACTGGTCCATGGGCAGCCTGTCGGGCATCCAATGGTCCGGCGTGCGCTTGTCTGCCACCTTGATTATGTTGGGAGTTCTGGCGGCATTCTTCCTGTCCAAGCCCATGGGAGCCTCAGCCGGGCTGGGGAAACCTACGCCCGGAGCATGGGAGTGAACATCCGTGGGCTGCGCATTGCCCTGATTCTGATTTCCAGCCTGCTCTCCGGAGTGGTGACTGCTTTTGCGGGCCCCATTTCCTTTGTGGGAATCGCGGTGCCCCACTTGATTCGGGGATGGATCCGTTCCGACGAGCCCATCCGGATGATTCCCGCCTGCTTCCTGGGAGGCAGCGTGGTGACTCTGATGTGCGACGGCATCGCCCGCACCCTGTTCGCACCGACGGAGCTGAGCATCAGCTCGGTGACTGCCGTATTTCTGGTGCCGGTGGTGCTCACCATGATGGTACGGCGAAAGGGGGGACGCCCATGAGTACGGAACTGAAGACCCGCATCCTGGATGCGGGATACGACGGGAAAATCGTTATAGGAGATGTAAACCTTCAGGTGAAGCCCGGAGAAGTGCTGGCCCTGATCGGCCCCAACGGGGCGGGAAAATCCACCCTGCTTCGCACGGTGACTTCCCAGCTTCCGGAAATTCACGGCACGGTATTTCTCAGTGAGAAGCGAATTCAGGAAATCGAACGGACGGAACTGGCCCGGAAGATGGCGCTGGTTACCACGGAGCGGCCCCGGCCGGAATGGATGACCTGCCGGGAGATGGTGGCTGCGGGACGCTACCCGTACACCGGGAAGCTGGGCATCCTTTCGGACGCCGATTGGCAGATTGCGGAGGAAGCCCTTCGGATTGTGCAAGGGGAAGCCTTTGGGGATGCGGATTACAACCGAATCAGCGACGGGCAGCGGCAGCGGATTATGCTGGCCCGGGCCCTGTGCCAGGAGCCGGAAGTTCTGGTTCTGGATGAACCCACGTCCTTTCTGGACATCCAGTTCAAGATGGATCTCCTCTCGGTGATTCGGCGAATTGCGAAGCAGAAGAAAATCGGGGTGATTCTCTCCATGCACGAGCTGGAGTTCGTTCCGGCCGTGGCGGACCGAGTGGCATGCATCGGCGGCGGCCGGGTGGCCTGCCTCGGGACACCGGAAGAGGTGATCACCGGGAGGAATCTGGAACAGTTCTTTGGGCTGCAAAAGGATGCCGGGGAAGAAGTGGCCCGGGGAATTCACGAATACGCACAAGCACTTCGGAAATGGATTAGATAGATGGCAAAAGTAATTATGGTACAGGGCACCATGTCCAACGCGGGGAAAAGCCTGCTGGCCGGCGGGCTGTGCCGGGTATTCCGGCAGGACGGCTTTCAGGTGGCGCCCTTTAAATCCCAGAATATGGCGCTGAACTCCTTTGTGACGAAGGAGGGCCTGGAGATGGGACGAGCTCAGGTGATGCAGGCGGAATGCGCCGACATCGAGCCCTCGGTATACATGAATCCCATTTTGTTAAAACCCACCAATGACATCGGATCTCAGGTTATCGTCAACGGGGAGGTGCTTCGGGACATGCCGGCCCGGGAATATTTTCGCTACAAAACCCGGCTCATTCCGGATATCCGGAAGGCCTTTCAAAAGCTGGCCTCGGAGAACGACATCATCGTCATCGAGGGCGCCGGAAGCCCGGCGGAAATCAATCTCAAGGAAAACGATATCGTGAACATGGGACTGGCGAACATGGTGGACGCACCGGTAATCCTGGTGGGAGATATCGACCGGGGCGGCGTGTTTGCCCAGCTTTACGGAACGGTAATGCTGCTGCCGCCGCAGGAACAGCAGCGAATCAAAGGTATGGTTATCAACAAATTCCGAGGGGATGTCACCCTTCTGGATTCCGGCATCCAAATGCTGGAGGAGAAGACGGGCATCCCGGTGATCGGCACGGTGCCCTACTGCCCCATGAACATCGACGACGAGGACAGCCTCAGCACTCGATTTGAGGGAACGGCGCCGAGCTTGGTGAACATCGGGGTTATTCGGCTGCCGCGCATTTCTAATTTTACGGATATATCGCCCTTTGAAATGGTGCCGGGGGTAGGGATTCGCTACATTACGCGACCGGAAGAGCTGGCGGGATCGGACATGGTCATCCTGCCCGGAACCAAGAACACCATCGGGGATCTGCGCTGGCTTTGGGAGACGGAGCTGGCGGAGACCGTTCAACGGATGGCGGCGCGGGTGCCGGTGTTCGGCATTTGCGGCGGATACCAGATGCTGGGACGGATGGTTTCGGACCCGGATTCGGTGGAAGAGGGCGGAAGTCTAAAGGGACTGGGCCTTCTCCCCGGGGAGACGGTGCTGAAACGGCAGAAGAACCGACGGCAGGTAAGAGGACGACTTTCCCTTCGCACCGGAATTCTGGGCATGCCGGAGGATACGGAATACCGGGGATACGAGATTCACATGGGAGAGACCCGAAACGAGGGCGGCGAGGTGCTGACCTGCCGGGCGGACGGTGAAGCGAACGGCCTTCAGCAGGGAAATGTGTACGGCACCTACGTCCATGGAATTTTCGATACCGGCAATGTGGCGGAGCAGATCTGCCGGACGTTGGCGGCAAAAAAAGGCGTGGTTTTACCGGAGAATTCCGGGGAGAGCTTTCGGCAGCGCCGGGAGAAGGAGTACGACCGACTGGCGGACCTGGTGCGGGAAAGCCTGGATATGGAGAGGATTTACGGCATGCTGCGGGAGGCGGCGTGGCGCGACGAATAGGAAGGAAACGGGAGAGATGAAGGAGATTCAGTTGGAATACGTGCTTCCGGGGAATATTGAGAAGCGGAGTTTTGAGATTATCCGGAAGGAGCTTCGGGAGCGGGGCATTTGCCTTCCCGCGGATCAGGATCCGGTGACGCGACGGGTGATTCACACTACGGCGGATTTCGACTACGCGGAAACCATGACCTATTCTCCGGATGCGCTGGACACCGCCTACCGGGTGCTGCGGTCCGGCGGGGATATCGTGACGGATACCAATATGACCCGGTCGGGCATCAACAAGAAATTTCTCCGCACGCTGGGAGGCGAAGTGCACTGTTTTATGGCGGAGCCGGATGTGGCGGCGGAAGCCAAGGAGCGGGGCGTGACCCGGGCGACAGTGAGCATGGAGCGGGCCTCGAAGCTGACCAAGCCCCTGATCGTGGCGGTGGGAAATGCGCCCACGGCGCTGGTATCCCTGCATGAAATCATGGAGAACACGGGCTGGCGGCCGGAGCTGATTATCGGCGTGCCGGTGGGTTTCGTGAACGTGGTGCCGGCCAAGGAGCTGATTCTCCGGTCCGGCGTGCCCTGCATCATCAATCGGGGCCGGAAGGGGGGCAGCAATGTGGCGGCGGCCATCTGCAATGCTCTGCTGTATCAGATTCGGGACGGAAAAGTGCCGGAAAGGAAATAGACCATGGATTCAAAGAAGGAGCTTCGAAAGGGGTTTACCACCGGGAGCTGCGGAGCCGCGGCGGCAAAAGCGGCGCTGTACATGCTTCTCACCGGCAGCGTGAAGGAAGAAATTGAAATCATCACCCCCGGAGGCGCGGTGTTCCGGACCGAGGTAAAAGATATTTTTCGGGAAGAGAACCGGGTGCGGTGCGCCGTGGTAAAGGACGGCGGGGACGATCCGGACGTGACCACGGGACTTCACGTGACGGCGGAGGTGCGTGCCGAAGAGCGGGCCGACGGCGCCTTAGAAATCCGAATCGAAGGCGGCCCGGGCGTGGGACGAGTGACCCTTCCCGGTCTGGATCAGCCCGTAGGCAATGCGGCCATCAACCGGGTGCCTCGGCAGATGATTGAAAAGGAGCTTTCGGAAGTGGCGGAGCTGCTGGATTTTCGGGGCCGGATCCGGGTGATTCTCTCCGTACCCGGCGGCGAGGCGGCCGCGGAACGGACCTTCAACCCGCGGCTGGGCATCGAAGGCGGAATCTCCATCCTGGGCACTACGGGGATTGTGGAACCCATGAGCACCCGGGCGATTCTGGACACCATTCGGGTGGAGCTGAACCAGCGGAAGGCGCTGGGCGACCGGATTGCCGCCGTCTCTCCGGGAAATTACGGACTGAATTTCATGAAGGAAACCTACGGCTACGACCTGAACCGCAGCGTGAAGTGCAGCAACTACGTGGGGGATACGGTGGACATGGTCCGGGAGATGGACTTTCGGGGCATGCTCCTCACCGGTCACATCGGCAAGCTGATTAAGGTGAGCGGCGGCATCATGAATACCCATTCCAAGGAAGGGGATGCCCGGATGGAGCTGCTGGCCGCCGGAGTGATTCGCGCCGGCGGAAGCATGGACACCCTGCGGGGCATTCTGAACTGCCGGGTGACGGAGGAGGCGCTGAGCATCATTCAGGCGGAATCGCCGGCGCTGCTTCGGACGAGCATGGAATCGGTGATGGACCGGATTCTGTACTATCTGAGGAAACGGGGCGGAGAGGAACTTCCGGTGGAGTGCATACTGTACTCCAATGAATTCGGCTTGCTGGCGGCGTCACCGGGAGCGATGGATATGCTGGAGAAATTAAGGAAAGGATAAGGGAGCGATGGTATATTTCGTAGGTGCCGGCTGCGGTGCGGCGGATTTGATAACGGTGCGGGGAATGCGGCTGATTCAGCGGGCGGATGTGCTGATCTACGCCGGGTCGCTGGTGAATCCGGAGCTTCTGGAATATGCGGATTCCGGCTGTGAGATTCACAACAGCGCCGAGATGACCCTGGATGACATCATTTCGGTGATGGTGCAGGCAGAGGAAGCGGGAAAGACGGTGGTGCGGCTGCATACCGGAGAACCCAGCATTTACGGCGCGGTGCAGGAGCAGATGCGGCAGCTGGATGCCCGGAACATCCGGTACGAAAGCTGTCCCGGCGTCAGCGCCTGCTTCGGGGCGGCGGCATCTCTGAACCTGGAATACACCCAGCCGCAGGTGTCCCAGTCCCTGATCATCACCCGGATGGAGGGGCGGACCAAGGTGCCGGAAAGGGAACAGATCGAATCCTTTGCGGCCCACCGCAGCAGCATGGCCGTCTATCTCAGCACCGGAATGATGGCGGAACTGTCCCGGCGGCTGATGGCGGGCGGATATCCGAAGGACACGCCGGCGGCCATCGTGTACAAAGCCACCTGGCCGGAGGAAGAGAAGTACATCTGCACCGTGGAGACACTGGCAAAGACCGCCGAGGAACACGGCATCCGAAACCTGGCGGTGGTCCTGGTGGGGGATGTGATTGCCAAAAGCGGCTATGCGGATTCCCGGCTGTATGCGCCGGAATTCGAAACCGCCTACCGGAAGGCGGTGCAGCCATGATGGGGAAGCGATACATCCGAATCGCCTGCTTTACCCCTCGGGGGCGGGAGCTGGCGGAGCGCTTGATGGCGAACTGGACGGAGTACATCCCCCTCTGGCGTCGCCGGGAGGAATCCCCGGAAGAATGGGCGGCAGAGGGCTTTCGCATGCACCAGCCCCTGCTCTTCGTGGGGGCGGCGGGGATTGCCATCCGAACGGTGGCGCCCCTGGTGAAGGATAAGCTGCAGGACAGCCCGGTGCTGGTGATGGACGAGGGGGGGCGGCACATCATACCGCTTCTGTCCGGACACATGGGCGGCGCCAACGCCCTAGCCCGGGACATCGGGGCGCGCATCGGGGCGGATCCGGCCATCACCACCGCAACGGACGTGAACGGATGTTTTGCCATCGATGATTTCGCCCGGCGGAACGGGCTTCGCATCGGGAACCGGGAAGCCATCCGCCGGGTGTCCGGGAAGCTGCTTTCGGGAAAAAAAATCCTTCTTCGAAGTACCGTGCCGGCGGAATTTTCCGGGAGGGTGCCGGAGAACGTGGTGCTTCGGCAACGGAGCGACGGGACGGCCGAAGATACCAGCATCCCGGATGGGATTATCGGCTTTCCGGAGACGGAGGCGCCGAAAGAATGTCTGACCCTGATCCCCCGGAAACTGGTGATTGGAATGGGCTGCCGAAAAGGGGTGCCCTTTGAGAAGCTGAAGGAGTTCTTGGAATGCGTGCTGGAAGAAGAAGGGCTGCAGCCGGAAGACATTCGGTGCATTGCCTCCGTGGACCGGAAAGCCGGGGAACCCGGGCTGATTCAGCTGGCGCAGTACTGCCGGGTTCCCTACCGCTTATTCACTCCAGCGGAGCTGGAGCGGCTCTCCGGCGAATTCCCGGAGTCGGAATTCGTCCGGAGAACCGTCGGCACGGGGAACGTGTGTCACCGTGCCGCGGCCGCCGCGGCCGGCGGCGGCCGGGTGCGGCGGGGAGACGGCGATGGATGGGATGACCCTGTGCATCGTGGAGCAGGAAAATGGCATTTTCAGTGGCAGCCGGAAAGGAATGAAATGTGAAGGGGCATATTTATGTAATCGGAATGGGACCGGGAAAACGGACCGGCATGACGGCGGAAGCCGCAGAGGCGGTGAACGCCTGCGATGTCATCGTGGGCTACACGGTCTACGTGGAGCTGATTCGGACGTCCTGGCCGGAGAAAGATTTTTTTACCACCCCCATGAGACAGGAAATCGCCCGGTGCCGAAAGTGCTATGAGCTGGCGGAAGCGGGAAAAACCGTGGGGCTGGTGTGCAGCGGAGATGCGGGGATTTACGGAATGGCGGCGCCCATGTTGGAGCTGCAGCGGGAATACCCCGAAGCGGAAGTGACGGTGATTCCGGGCATTACGGCAGCGAACAGCGGGGCGGCGGTGCTGGGGGCGCCCTTGAACCACGATTTCTGCGTGATTTCCCTCAGCGACCTGCTGACCCCGTGGGCGGTCATCGAACGGCGGATTCGCTGCGGCGTGCAGGGGGATTTTGTCATGGTCATCTACAATCCCTCCAGCCGAAAGCGGGCGGACTACCTGCGGAAGGCGGTGGATATCATGCTTGCGGCCGGCGCGGAACCGAACCGGGCCTGCGGTTACGTGGAGAACATCGGCCGGGAGGGAACCCGGGCGGTGACCTGCACGCTGGCGGAGCTTCGGGAGGCGAAGGTGAACATGTTCACCACGGTGTACGTGGGGAATTCCCGGAGTTTTATTCAGGGCGGAAAGCTGATTACCCCTAGGGGGTATGAGTTGTAAGGAGTGAAGATGAAGAGAGTGCTGATCTACGGCGGTACCACGGAGGGACGGCGGCTGGCGGAAAAGCTGGCGGAAGCGGGGATTCCTTCCCTGGTGCTGGTGGCAACGGAATACGGGGAGCAGATGATGGCGCCGGGGGAGAAGTCCGGCCGGATTCAGGTGCTGCAGGGGCGTCTGACGGCGGCGGAGATGACAGCGCTGTATGAGCGGGAACAGCCGGCGGTCATCGTGGATGCCACCCATCCCTATGCGGAGGCGGTAAAAAAAAATATTCGGAAAAGCCGGGAGGGTTTCCGGCAAATCCCGTACTATCGGGTCTGCCGAAATCCGGAGGTGCCGGAGGAACGGGAAGATGCGAGGTATTTTGATTCTACCGCGGACTGCGTCCGGGCACTGCGGTCTGCTGCCGGAAACATTCTCCTCACCACCGGAAGCAAGACCCTTTCGGAATTCTGCCGGTACCCGGATCTTCGGGAGCGATTGTACGTCCGGGTGCTGCCCAGCGTGGAAAGCTTGGAAATCTGTGGGGAACAGGGAATTCGGGGGGACCGGATCATCGCCATGCAGGGTCCCTTCTCCGAGGAAATGAATCGACAGATGCTGCAGGAGACGCATTCCGAAATCCTGGTGATGAAGGAAAGCGGCCGAAACGGCGGAGAAGCCGCTCGGATTCAGGCGGCGGAGAAGGCGGGGGCGACGTGCTTTATCATCCGTCGGCCTCGTGCCGCAGAAGAAGGACTTTCCTTGGAGCGGGTGTTCTCGGAAATTCGAGAGCGGTTCCCATGGGAAGAAATTGTCCGGGCGGCGGGGGGCGAAGGGTTCAGCAAAACCCGATTGAAGGTGGTGCTGGTGGGCATCGGCATGAACGGAGAACGCCATCTCACGCCGGAGGCCCGGCGGGCGCTGGACCGGGCGCAGGTGCTTTTCGGGGCGCCCCGCATGCTGGAATCCTTTGCCGGAAATTATAAAAAGTATCCCTTCTATACGAGGGACCGCATCCTGCCGGTTCTTTCGGAGCTGCAGGAGACGTCTCGAGAAGAGACGGTTTGTGCGGGGATCCTCTTTTCCGGGGATACGGGATTCTACAGCGGATGCCGCAACCTGGTTCCGGCATTAAAGAAGCTGGACGGAGCGGAGGTGCAAGTGCTTCCGGGCATTTCTTCCGTCTCTGCCCTGGCGGCAGCGGTGGGAATCTGCTGGCAGGACGGAAAGATTCTCAGCACCCACGGAATTTCGGAAGAAGACTGGATACCGGAATTCCTGGATGCGGCAGCACACCGAGAGAAAACCTTCCTGATTACTTCCGGTGCGAAGGACGTACAGCGGATGGGACAGCTGCTGGCGGAGCGGCATCGGGGAAACTGCATCTGTCACATCGGATGCAATCTGGGAACGGCGCAGGAACAGATTCTCCGGCTACCTCCGGAGGCGTGCAAGAATTTCGAAGAACCGGGGTTGTGCACGGTGCTGGTGGAGAATCCGGACCCGCAGCCTCGCCGGCTCACCCCGGGAATGGGGGATGATGTTTTTATCCGGGAGAAGGTGCCCATGACCAAGGAAGAAGTGCGGGCGCTGTCCATTTGCAAGCTGCACCTCACCGCACCGGCGGTGGTGTACGATATTGGCAGCGGCAGCGGTTCGGTGTCGGTGGAGCTGGCCGGGTCGGATCCGTCGGTGAGGGTGTACAGCATCGAGGCGAAGGAGGATGCGTACAATCTGACCTGCCGGAATATTGAGAAATTTGGCTTTGCCAACGTAACAGCGGTCCGGGGAGCCGCCCCGGAATGCCTGGAATCCCTGCCGGATCCCACCCACGTCTTTATCGGCGGCAGCGGGGGGCACCTGGAGGAGATTCTGGTGCACCTGATGAATCGAAAGAGAACGATTCGGGTGGTGCTGAACACCGTTACGCTGGAAACTCTGGCGGAGGCTTCCCGGCTGATGGAAAAGTACGAGCTGGAGGGGGAAATCTGTCAGGTGCAGGTGAGCCGAAGCCGGAAGGCGGGGGCGTATCACTTGATGCAAGGGCAAAATCCGGTGAATATCATTTCTTTTGATCTTCTGTCGGGGGATAAGAACTGAGATTGCAAAAAGGGGAAAAACCATGAAGTATCCAAGAATTGTCATCGCTGCCACCGGCAGCGGGAACGGAAAGACGACGGTGACCTGCAGTCTGCTTCGGGCATTGCAGCAGCGGGGCGTTTCGGTATGTTCCTTTAAGTGCGGGCCGGATTACATCGATCCCCTGTACCACCGAAACGTCATCGGGGTACCGACGGGAAATCTGGACCTGTTTTTTACGGATGAAAAGCGGACGCGGAGTATTTTTTGCCGGGAATTCGCCGGGGATGTGGCGGTCGTGGAAGGCGTGATGGGCCTGTACGACGGGCTGGCCGGTATAAAAAGAGAGGCGTCCACGTATCATATGGCGGAGGCGTTGGACGCGCCGATTATCCTGGTGACAAACGGCTACGGAAAAGGACGTTCTGTTATTGCGGAATTGAAAGGCTTTTTGGATTTTGACAGGAGCAAACGCATCGCCGGTGTGATTCTGAACCGAGTATCCGCCGCATTTGGCGAGATTCTCGTGCCGGTCATCGAGGAAGAGCTGGGAATTCCGGTGCTGGGCTGCCTGCCCAACCGGAAAGACGATTTCTTCCGGAGCCGATACCTGGGGCTGGTGCTTCCCGATGAGGTGAAGGACTTTCGAGAGCAGCTGCAGACCCAGGCAAAGCTTTTCCAGCAACACGTGGATGTGGGTCGGATTCTGGAAATTGCCCGGGGAGCGAAAGAATTTCCGAAAGAAGAGGAGACTATGGACATCCGAATCGGGGAAGTGCTGTACCGAGAACGGTGGAAACCCCTCCGAATCGGCGTGGCCCGAGATGAAGCCTTCTGCTTCTATTACCGGGAGAACCGAGAGATGCTGCAGGATTTGGGTGCGGAATTGGTGGAATTCTCCCCGATGGCGGAGGAACACCTGCCGAAGGATATTTGCGGACTGTGGTTCGGCGGCGGTTATCCGGAGCTGCACCTGGCGCGCTCAGCGGAAACCACCGCTTAATGGATGAGATACGAGCATTGGCCCGGGAGGGGATTCCCATCCGCGGGGAGTGCGGCGGTTTCATGTACCTGGGGGACTCCATCGAAGACGCGTCGGGGCGGGTCTGGCCTATGGCGGGCATTCACCACGGACGGAGCTTCCGCAGCAAGAGCCGCCGGTTCGGGTATGTGACGCTGACCGCTCATGAGACCGGCGCGGTCATCCGAGGCCATGAATACCACTATTACGACTGTGACGATAACGGAACCGCCTACACGGCGGAGAAGCCGGTGACGGGCAAACAGTGGAAGTGCATCGTGAAGAACGGCGCCCAGCAGATGGGCTTCCCACATTTATACTACCCGTCCAACCCGGAATTTGCGAAAGAGTTCGTCCGGGAATGCCGCCGGTGGGCAGAGGAGCGTGAACAGAGATGAAAAATTCCTTCTATTACTTCGAAAACCGGGACTGCCAATACTATCCCTGCCACAAGGGAATGGCGGAAATGAACTGCCTGTTCTGTTACTGCCCCCTGTATTTCCTTCCGGATTGCCCCGGAAAGCGGGTACAGATTGAACGGGACGGGAAGGTGATTCTGAGCTGCATGGACTGCGATTACCCGCACCGCCCGGAAAATTACGGCGAGATGATGAAGTTCCTTCAGAAAGCCATTCGGGAGCGATAGAGAGAAATGAAGGGGAGGACGATGGAGATTCATAAAAAAAATATTTCCGCCGCGGCGGTATTGTCCGGCCAAATTACCGTTCCAAAGGTGTCGCAGAAGTGGCGCAAAGAAATTCAAGGGGAGTGGGACCGAATTGCGAAGCCCCTGGGCAGCTTCGGCAAGCTGGAGAAAATTCACACCGCCATCGGTGCCATCCAGCAGCGCCGGGTGCCGGACCTGGATCGTATGGAATTGTTGGTGTGCTGCGGCGACCACGGAATTGTGGAAGAAGGGGTGAGCCAGTCCGAGCAAGAAGTGACGGCCATCTGTGCAGAAAAACATCGGAAAGGGCCAAAGCTGTGCCGGCGTATTGGCGGCAGCGGCCCATGCAAAAATTCGAGCCATCGATGTGGGCCTTCATCACCCGGGGCCGGTGCCGGGAACGGAGTTCCGGCGGGTGGCCGATGGAACGAAGAATTTCCTGAAGGAACCGGCCATGAGCCGGGCACAGTTCCGCACCGCGCTGCAGCTGGGACTGGACCTGGCGGCGGAGTGCCGAGAAGCCGGCGTAGGGGTGCTGGGCGTGGGCGAGATGGGCATCGGAAATACCACTTCTGCGGCGGTTCTGGCCGGAAGAATGTTGGGGCTTTCGGCGGAGACGGTAACCGGGCGCGGGGCCGGGCTGGATGGGGCCGGACTGCAGCGCAAGAGAAAGGTTATTGCGGCGGCGCTGAAAATGCCCGACGTGAACTCGGACGTGGAAGCCATATGGTGCCGGTTTGGCGGCCTGGAGCTGACGGCGATGATGGGCATCCTTCTGGGGGGCGGCCTTCATGGCATTCCGGTGGTGCTGGACGGACTGCTGAGCCTGGTATCTGCGGAAGCCGCGGAACGATTGGTTCCGGGAATTCGGGAATACATGATTCCTTCTCATATCAGCCGGGAACCGGCGGCTTGCCGCCTGGCGGAGAGCCTGGGACTGGAACCGGTGCTGGATGCGGGCATGGGTGCCGGAGAAGGCGTCGGTGCGGTTATGATGATGTCCCTGCTTCGGGATGTGAACCGGGTGTACCGGGAGGCGAAGCGGTTCGACGGATACGGCATGGACCCCTATACCCGCTATGAAGAGTAAGAGATTCGCAAGGAGGACGGAACGATGATGGTATTGGTAACCGGCGGCAGCGGCAGCGGAAAATCTGCTTTTGCGGAGGAGCGGGCTCTTTCCTTTGGAAACCCCAATGCCTATTACGCCGCCACCATGGAGGTGATGGATGGAGAATCCGTTCGCCGGGTGGAGCGGCATCGGCAGATGCGGGAAGGAAAGGGGTGGATTACCCTGGAGCAGCCGCGGGACATTGAAGACATCACCGGACGCATTCGGAGCTACGATTCTGTGGTTTTAGTGGAATGCCTCACCAACCTGGTGGCCAACGAAATGTATCGGGGGGACGAAGAGTGTGAGAATCCGAAGGAATGCATCGGAAAAATCACCGGGGAGATTGCCGCTGTGGCGGATTCGGTGGAAAATCTGGTGGTGGTCACCGGAGATGTTTTTGACGATGGAGTATCCGCTGCACCGGCGCTTCGGAACTATTTGCAGGTCCTGGGCAATGTGAACCGGGAGCTGGTCGCAATGGCGGACGAAGTGGTGGAAGTGGTGGCGGGAATTCCCGTCTATTTGAAAGGAGATAGCGCGCGTGAAAATAGCATCTGTTTTTAAATCCGTGACGGTGGCTTTTTCCATGTATTCTCGGATTCCCATGCCCCGGTTTCGCTGGGAAACGGAGGATATGCGGTACCACCTGTGCTTCTTTCCCTGGGTGGGAGGCGTGATCGGCATCTTAGAATACCTGTGGTTTCTCGGAGTCGTGCGCTTTGAAATCGGTCCGACGGCGGCCACACTCATCGCACTGAGCATTCCCATCCTGATAACTGGCGGCTTTCACTTAGATGGATTCATGGATACCTGCGATGCCCTGTCCTCTTGGCGCACCCGGGAAGAGCGGCTGCAGATTCTGTCGGATCCTCACATCGGAGCCTTCGCGGTGATTCGGCTGGCATTGTTCGGACTGATCTATGGGGCGGCGCTGTCGGAACTGACGGCGGAAGGCCGAATTCTATGGATGGGGTCCTTTTTCCTCTCTCGCTGCCTCAGCGGGTACACGGTGGTCGCCTTTCCGAAAGCGAAGAAAACCGGGCTGGCCCGAACGGAATCGGATACCGCGGCTCGAAGAACTGCGGGCATCCTTCTGCTGCAAGGAGGGCTTTGCATCACCTGGATGATGTGGCGGTCTCCGGCGGCCGGCGGCACGATGCTGGCGATTGCCCTGCTGGGAACCCTTCATTACCGTCGCTTCTGCGGCACTAAATTCGGCGGCATCACCGGTGATTTGGCGGGCTGGTTCTTGTGCCGCATGGAACTGGCCATGGTGCTGGGCCTTTGGGCGGTCGGCATCCTTACCGGAATTTTCTAAGGAGAGTGAAACATGAAACTGATTATCGGCGGATACGCTCAAGGTAAAAGCAAATACGGGGAAGCCCGCTTTCCCGGCCACATTCTCTATGACGAGGCGAATTTCTCGCTGCTGTATCGGGAAGCGCCCGGCACCGGAATCCGGATTAATCACCTGCACCGGATTATCCGGGAGAAGCTGGAGGCGGGACAAACGGAAGAAGAAATTCTCCGGGAAGTGGAAGGAATCGCCCGGAACCATCCGGACTGCGTATTTATTTCCGACGAAATCGGCAGCGGCATCGTGCCCATGGATCCCCTGGACCGCCGGTGGCGGGAAGTGACCGGTCGGATCCTCATCCGAATTGCGGCGGAATCCGACGAAGTGATTCGCCTGTTCTGCGGAATTCCTCAGGTGATTAAGAAAGAACTTCCTGCGGTGCGTCACATCTTCCTGATTCGCCACGGGGCCACCCCGGGAAATCTGGAGCATCGATACATCGGAAGAACCGACGAATCCCTGTCGGAAACGGGGCGGCGGGAAATTGAAAGGCACTGCTATCCAATCTGCGATGCGGTGTTCTGCAGTCCCATGCGGCGCTGCCGGGAGACCGCCGAGTTAATCCATCCGGCGCGAATACCGGTGGAAGTGGCGGATTTCCGGGAGACGGATTTCGGCCGCTTTGAGGGGCATACCTATCAAGAGCTGCAGGACGATCCCGCATATCGTCACTGGCTTCGGACAGAGGGAACCATTCCCTTTCCCGGCGGGGAAAGCCGGGAGGAAGTCCGAGCTCGGGTGCTGGAAGGCTGGCAAAAAATGCTGCAGGACGCCGAAGACCGGGAAAACATCGCCCTGGTGATTCACGGCGGCACCATCATGACTCTTCTGTCGGAACTCTTCGGCGGAAACTATTACGACTATCAGGTTAGAAACGGAGAAGGATATTCATTTGATGTATCACGGGACGGCATTTGCAGCGGGCTTCGTGCTCGATCTTATTCTGGGGGATCCGGAGACATGGAACCATCCGGTGCGGCGAATCGGTAACCTCATTCAGAAATTAACGGATTTTTTTCTGAAGCGAGGAGACGGGATTTCCGATTCGGCCGTCCGGGCTCGGGTAAAAAGAAAATACGGACGACTCCTGGTGGCGGCGGTTCTCCTGGTCAGCGGCGGGGGAACGGCCTTGCTTCTGGTGGGCGCGTACACGCTGCATCCTTGGGCGGGCTGCGCCCTGGAGGGCTGGCTCACCTACCGATTGCTGGCGGCCCGGAATCTCCGGGATGCGTCCATGCGGGTATACCGCGCCCTTCAATCCGGTTCGCTGAAGGATTCCCGGTATGCGGTGTCCATGATTGTGGGCCGGGACACCACTGTGCTGGATGAAACCGGTGTGACCAAAGCTGCGGTGGAAACCGTGGCGGAGAACACCTCTGACGGGGTCATCGCCCCGATGCTGTACATGGCCCTGGGAGGACCGGTGCTGGGCATGATGTACAAAGCCGTCAATACCATGGATTCCATGGTGGGCTATCGAAACGACAAATACATGGATTTTGGAAGAGCCGCCGCCCGGCTGGACGATGGGGTGAATTTCATTCCCGCCCGAATCAGCGGCCTGTTGATGGTGGCGGTGGCGTTTCTGATGGGATTTTGGGATTGGCTTCGCGGCTTCGAACAAGTATACAGCGGCCGCCGGGCCTTCCGAATCTTCCTTCGGGATCGACGAAAGCATGCCAGCCCCAATGCGGCGCATACCGAAGCCGCCTGCGCCGGCGCGCTGGGTGTTCAGCTGGCGGGAAATGCCCGGTACTTCGGCCGGGTGGTGGAAAAACCAACTTTGGGAGAGAATCTGCGGCCGGTGGTGCCGGCGGATATTCTCCGGGCAAACCGGCTGATGCTGGGTACGGCGGTGCTGTGTGAATGCATCTGCCTGGGGACGATAGGACTGTTACTTTAAACAAAGGAGAGATTCGTGCACGGAGGAAATATATACGGGAATGAAATTGAATATGATTTTTCGGTAAACCTGAATCCATTGGGACCGCCGAAATCGGTGCGGGACGCTCTGGCGGCGGCACTGAATCACGTGGAGGAATACCCGGATCCGGAGTACCGGGAGCTTCGCCGGGGATTGGCGAATTACTGGCAGTTGGCGGAGGAACAACTCGTGCCGGGGAACGGCGCATCGGAGCTGATTCCCGTCATCATCCGGACCCTTTCCCCGAAAAGCTGCATGGTGACGGCGCCTTGCTATTCCGGCTACGAAACCGCGTTGAACGCCGCGGCTCCGTCCTGCCGGATTCACCGGATTCCTTTGCGGGCGGAAGATGATTTTACCTTGCCGGAAAATATCTGCCAAGAGATTGCCCGTGTAAAACCGAATCTGCTGATTCTCACCAACCCCAACAACCCCAACGGGAAGCGAATCTCGGCGAATCGCCTCCGGGAAATTGTCGATGCCTGCCGGACGGCGGGAACGGTGCTGCTGGTGGACGAATGCTTTCTGGCACTGAGCGGCGGGGATGAGGATTCCCTGATCCATTGCATCCGCAGCGAGGCACTGCCGGCGGTGGTGCTCCGGGCGTTTACCAAAACATTCGCCATTCCCGGGGTGCGCCTGGGATATGCCGTCTGCTCCGCTCCCACGGCGGAAAGAATCCGACGGGAACTGCCGGAATGGAATCTCTCCGTTTTCGCCCAGTACACCGGAACAGCGGCCGGTGGAACCTCCGGTTATTTGGCGGCCTCGGTGGAGGTGATTGCCCGGGAACGGGAATTCCTCTCGGAGGAGCTTGAAAAATTAGGGTTCCGGGTATTCCCGTCCGATGCCAATTACATTCTCTTTCAATCCCGGGACCGGGAACTGCACCAAAAGCTGCTGGACAAAGGAATTCTGATTCGGGACTGCCGGGATTACCACGGGCTGACCGCCGGGTTCTATCGGACGGCAGTGCGAACCCACCGGGAGAACACGGCGCTTTTGCAGTGCCTGAGAAACATCAAATAATTGGAAGAGATGCACGGAGGGCGGAAGTCGCCTTTCGTGCATCTCTTTTCATCATTCTAGACATACGGGATTGTACGATTGCAATATGGATAATATGATTGGATATACGGAGCCCGGCCGGTCTGCCGGAAAAAGTAAAGCGCCGGGCGGGCAGAATTATGTAAAGCCATTCACAAATATTGTTGAATCTGATATAATATATTGTAAAATTTAGTATCAAAACATAAAAATACATACAAAAAGGGAGATAGAACAATGGGAACACTATATCGTTTTGATTCGGATGTGGATACGGACCAGATTATTGCATCGCAGTACCTGCTGTATCCCACCATTGAGGAGATGAAGGGACATACCTTTGAATCCCTGGATCCGGAATTTGCCAACAAAGTGAAGCCGGGGGATTACGTGGTGGCCAACGAGAATTTCGGATGTGGGTCTTCCCGGGAACAGGCACCCGGCGTGCTGAAGGCACTGGGAGTAAAGGCGGTTATCGCCAAATCCTTCGCCCGGATTTTCTACCGCAATTCCATCAACATCGGTTTGCCGGTGATTGTGTGCCGGGATCTGTACGACTGCGTGAAAGATGGGGATGAAATGGAACTGGACTTGGATGCGGGCACGGTGACCAGCGGCGGAAGCACCTACGAATGCACCAAGCTGCCGCCGTACATGCAGAAGATTTTGGATCAGGGCGGTCTGATCGCTTCTTTGGATGAGGCGTAGCGCCGGAAACCGCAGGACGAGACGAGATTATTTTTAGCAGAAGCGGACAGGGAGACAGAGAAAAATGGGAATGACGATTGCAGAGAAAATCATCGCCCGGGCAGCCGGGGTGGACACCGCGAAGGCCGGTGAAATTCACGTGGTGACTTTGGATTACATGCTGAGTAACGACGGTACCACACATCTGACCATTGATAAATACAACAATTTGAAGAATCCGCACATTGCAGATCCATCCAGGCTGGTGTGGGTGGTGGATCACAACGTGCCTTGCGACAGCGTGAAGACGGCGCAGTCCCAGAAGAAGATGCGGGATTTCGCCCGGGAGCACGGAATCGATTTCTACGAGGGCGAGGGCATTTGCCACCAGGTGATGGTGGAAAAATACGTTCGGCCGGGCCAGCTGATTTTCGGGGCGGACAGCCACACTTGCACCTACGGGTGTCTGGGGGCTTTCGGGACCGGCGTGGGGTGCACGGATTACCTGTACGCCATGGTGACGGGCAAATCCTGGGTGATGGTGCCGGAGACCCTTCGGTTCAATCTGACCGGCACGCTGCGGAAAGGCGTGACCGCTCGGGATGTGATTCTGACGATTATCGGAAAAATAGGCGCCAACGGCGCCAACTATAAGGCCATGGAGTTCGCAGGACCGGGACTGGCGGGGCTGTCCGTCAGCGACCGGTTCGTCCTGTGCAACCTGGCGGTAGAGGCCGGGGCCAAAACCGGACTGATGCCGGTGGACGAGGTGACTTTGGAGTACCTGGAGGCGCACGGCCGGAAGCCGCTGGCCTGCTATGAGAGCGACCCGGATGCGGAATTCGCCGAAGTGTACGATATCGACCTTTCGGAGATCCAGCCGGTGGTGGCAAAACCGCATTTTGTGGATAACCTGGCATTGGTATCGGAGGTGGCGGGAACGAAAATCCACGAAGCGTTCCTGGGTTCCTGCAGCAATGGGCGGCTGGAGGACCTTCGCCTGGGAGCTGAGGTTATCAAAGGGAAGAAAGTAGCAGAGGGCGTTCGCTTTCTGGTGGTTCCGGCCAGCCGGGATATCTATAATCAGGCGGCCAAAGAAGGAATTCTGGACACTTTCATGGAGGCCGGTGCCATCGTAATGAATCCAAACTGCAGCGTGTGCTGGGGCAGCTGCCAGGGCGTGATCGGCGAAGGGGAAGTGCTGATCAGCACGGGAACTCGAAACTTCAAGGGCCGGGCCGGCGACCGGAATTCTTACGTCTACCTGGCGAACGCGGCGACGGTGACGGCATCGGCGGTGGCCGGAGAGATTGCGGAAGCTTGTTTTTAGGGAGAAGGAGAGGAACAAAATGGAACATTTTAGCGGAAAAATATACACCATGGGGGATGATATCGATACGGATATCATCATGCCCACGGAATATCTGGCCCTCCCTTCCGTGGAGGATATGAAGCCCTACGCCTTTTCGCCGCTGCGGCCGGAGTTGGCGGGAATGCTGGAGCCGGGAGACTGCATCGTGGCGGGAAAAAATTTCGGCTGCGGCTCTTCTCGGGAGCAGGCGCCGGAGGTGATCAAAGCCCTGGGCATTCGGTGCATCGTGGCCAAATCCTTTGCCCGGATTTTCTTCCGGAATTCCATCAACAACGGACTTCTGCTCATCGAAAGCGATCTGATCGATCACGTGCAGGAAGGGGATGTGATGGACGTGGAAGTGGGCCGACAGATTCGGGTGAACGGGGCGATGTATCCCATTGCGGATTTGCCGGAAAACCTTCTGGAAATTCTGGATGCCGGCGGGCTGGTTCCGGCGATGAGAAAGCGGAACGGGCTGGAATAGGAGGAGAGCATGGCGACATTAATTGAGAAAATTCTCCGGAGAAATACCGGAAAGAAGGATGCGAAGCCGGGGGACATCGTGACCGCGAAGGTGGACCGGGTGATGGTGCACGATATTTTCATTCCTTTTGTGGCGGACAAATTCGAAGAGATGGGATTTACGAAGGTGTGGGATCCGGACCGCATGGTGCTGGTGTACGACCACATGGTGCCGGCCAGTCAAGTGGACGATGTGCGGCACTTTCACCGGGGGGATGCGTTTGCCCGGAAATACGGAATCAAAAACGTTCACCGCACCGACGGAATTTGCCATCAGCTGATGGCGGAGAAATACGTGCAGCCGGGAGATGTGGTGTTCGGAACGGATAGCCACACGGTTACCTACGGCGCACTGGGTGCCTTCTCCACGGGAATCGGCTACACGGAGATGGCGGGAATCCTGGGAACCGGCGAGCTGTGGCTTCGGGTGCCGGAAACCATCCGGGTGAACATTCAGGGAACCCTGCCGGAGAACGTGACGTCGAAAGATGTGATTCTCACCGTTATCGGCGATATCTCCGCCAGCGGCGCCACCTATCAGTCGTTGGAATTTGCGGGGAGCACCGTGGACCGCATGTCCGTGGCCAGCCGCCTCACCATGTCCAACATGACGGTGGAGGCCGGCGCAAAATGCGGCCTGTGCTATCCGAATCGGGAGACGCTGCATTTCACCGATACCCATCCGATGAGCAAGGGAATTTTCGGAGACGACTATAAAGATGCTTTTGACGAGATTTTCCGGACGGTTCTTACCGGGGATGTGGCGGCCAAAGCGGCAGATTCCGTCGAACCGGGTTCCCACGTTCCGGGACTCCGGGTTTCCTAAAAGGAGAAACGGGCAGCCTGTGTTACGAGTCGTCGCCGGAGGGCACGGAGTTCGCGCGGGTGCTGAATTACCGGGCGGAGGATTTCAGACCGGTGATGGCCTGTCCGTCGCAGGTGGATGCCGTTCGGCCGGTGGAAAAGGAAGCGGGAATAAAGGTGGACCAGGTGTTCATCGGTTCCTGCACCAACGGCCGCCTGGAAGACCTTCAGGCAGCGGCGGCAATTCTGAAGGGCAAGAAGGTGGCACCGTTCGTAAAACTAATCGTAACGCCGGCCAGCCGGGATGTGTACCGGGCGGCATTGGCGGACGGCACGCTGGAAACCCTGTCGGAGGCCGGCGCCATGATTACCACACCGGGCTGCGGCCTGTGCTGCGGAAGAGCCGGCGGAATCCTTTCCGATGACGAGGTGGTGGTGGCCACCAACAACCGGAACTTCCTGGGCCGAATGGGCACCAGCAAGGTGCAGATCTATCTGGCATCACCGGTTACCGCGGCGCACTGCGCCTTGGCCGGGGAAATTGCGTTATAGTCCCTACATAACCTTCTCGTAGAAAGTATCCAAAGAATCCCGGATGGTCTGGAAGAAGTCCGTGGCGCAGCGAGCGTAGTGCCGGTTCCGGGAGGTCATTAAGCTGATGTCCACGGTATGGCCCAGTCCCTCCAGTTCCAGCGTTCGCAGGCCGGCCTGAACGATGGAGCCTTCCTTGTAGTATGCGAAGGATTTGGCGCAGAACATGGCGGCATCGAATCGTTTGCACAAGGAGGCTTGAACGGCGTATTCGCTGACGTTGATGATATTGTTCAGCTCGATGTTCCGGCTCTCCAGAAATGGGTCGATAAGAAAACTGGTGGTGCTGTCGGACAGATCCCGGATGAAAGGGAGGTCGGCGTAATCGGCGATGTCCACCGTTGTGGCATCGCCGGTCCGCTCTCGGGCGATGTGGTCCGGCACGGCCAGATATACCGGATCCTGGAAGAGCAGTTCCTTCTGCAGATTCCGGTGCGGGACGGCGTTTACCGCAATGATGCCGTCCAGTTTGTTATCCAGCAGCATGGATTCCAGCTTCATGGTGATGTCGGAATACAGGTGGATTTTCACATGAGGATGGGCAATGTGGTACCGGATGATGATGTCGGCGGCAAAAGCACGCACCCGAGAGACGCTGATGCCGATGGAAACTTCTCCGGCGTCCCGCTGTTGATTTTCCGAAATGATCTGGCGCACATCCCGGTCCATGGCTTCCTGCCGGAGAAGCATATCCCGGAGCACTTCACCGGCCGGGGTCAGCTGCACCTTCGGCTTTCGAATTACCAGCGTGGTTCCGTAATCCTCTTCCAGTTTCTTGATGTGCTCACTGATTCCTTGTTGAGTGAATGAAATTTTGTCCGCGGCGCGGGTGAAATTAAGTGTTTCACTGAGCGCCAGGAAAGGCGCGTTCGCTGTTGGTCATGGAAAACTCCTTTTTTGTGTTTTTCAACTAAGCAGACCTGTTAATGATTAAACATTATACCACAAGTAAATACTTGTTTAAATACAAAAAATTACTGTTTTTCAATTGTCCGAAAATAGAGTATATTATATTTGCTAAGAGATAGAGCTTAGCTGTGAAAGAGCCAACCATTAACCATAAACCTTATAGATTCAGGAACGGAGCGTATCCATCGGATACGTTCTTTTTCTGTTTTTGGGATATTTTTAAAATAGAGGGTGACGCTGAAAATTGTTCGGATTTAATTAAAGCTTGTGAATATTAGGACATTATTTCACAATTGCATCGGGATGCGGGACTGTCTATAATGAAATCAAGGATTTTTGGAATGAGGATTTAATGTATGGAAACAAAAATAAGAACGGAAGAAACCTCGTGGGGCCGCCTGCAGCACCGGATCTTTCGAATGGTATCCATCGGCACGGTGTCGGATCCCCTGAGTCTGGGTTACGACATCTTCAGCTCCCTGGCGCTGATTGTCAATCTGACCGCCGCTTTTATGATGACCTATGACCATCTGGCGCAGACCTACGGCGCCGGATTGACGCTGGTGCTGGAAGTGACCACGGCCTTCTTTGGCGTGGATTACGTTCTTCGGCTGCTCACGGCGGAGTGCCTGTACCCAAATGTAGGAAAAGGCCGTGCAATGGGCAAGTACGTGATATCCGGGGCCGGCCTGATTGATTTGCTGTCCTTCCTCCCGGCCTACCTGCCGGTGATGTTCCCGGGAGGCGCCACCGCCTTCCGGATGTTTCGGGTGGCAAGGATTCTGCGCCTCTTCCGCATCAACCGGTACTACGACTCCCTCAATGTCATTTCTCAGGTGCTCGTTCGGAAACGTCAGCAGCTTCTGTCCTCTTTTTTTATCATATTGGTGCTGATGATGGCCTCCAGCCTGTGCCTCTACAGCGTGGAGCATGACGCTCAGCCGGAGGTGTTCCGAAATGCCTTCTCCGGAATCTGGTGGTCCGCTTCCACCTTGCTCACCATCGGTTACGGAGATATTTACCCCATCACCACGCTGGGCAAAACCTTCGGCATCCTCATCGCTTTCTTGGGCGTGGGCATGGTGGCTATTCCAACGGGTATCATTTCCGCCGGTTTTGTGGAGCAATATCAGCGGATTCAGAAGCTCAGCGAGTACGGGCTGGAGGCAGATATCCATTTCGTTCAGGTGATGCTGAAGCCGAAGGATGAGTGGTGCGGGCGGCTGGTTCGGGAGACGGCGCTTCCGTCCGGCTTGATGATTGCGGTAATCCTGCGGGGGACGGAGACGAAAATGCCCCACGGTGACGTGCGGCTCCGGGCCGGAGACCGGCTGATTCTCAGCGGCGAATCCCCTCGCAGCAACGAGAACATGGAGCTGAAGGAAATCGTGCTGCATCGCAGCCATCCGTGGGTGGGGGAGCGGATTCGGTCACTGGACATTTCCCGTCGCAGTTTCATCGTTCTCCTGAAGCGCCACGGCCGGGGCATCGTGCCCAAAGGCAATGTGACACTGATGGAAGGCGACCGGCTGACGATGTATACCATAAAAGAAGGGGCGGAGGAGCCGAAGGAATTGCCGAGACCCATCGTGTAGTGACGGGCCGAAATCGCCCGAAACTTCTTTTAAGAAAAATAATCTGTCGTGACAAGAAATTCAATTTTTTGTTGTGCTTCGCTCATAAAAAGCATTGCCTTCCCGATGTTTTTAATGCTAAAATTATTATGTTGGGTGTTTTGAGGAGGCCGTGGTCTTCAAGAAAATCACATAAATGTGCCACCGGAACACCAGAATTCAGATATAGTATAAGGACGGTAATGGTCAAGAGTCAGAAAGGAGTACTATGGCAGGAAAGGTTGTTACATCTTATCTGAATAAATACGGAAAGAATATCGTAGACTCTCCGGAATTCGAACAGGCAATGAATCAGCGGCACCACCTGAGAAGCTCGGTGGGAATGCACACCATGCGCGTGGTGGCAGCCAGCGTTTGGATTTGCTATCTGCTGAAGAAGATTCACGTACATACGGACAGCGAATCGGTGGTGAAAGGGGCGCTGTGCCACGATTTGGGAATTCTGGACCGGGATGATAAATTTGATAATAACAAGGAATGCTACCGGGAGCACCCGGTGGAATCCGTGGAAGTGGCGAAGAAGCTGCTTCCGGATCTGAGTGAGAAGTCGGAAGAGATTATCCGGACCCACATGTGGCCGGTGACTTCGGAGCTTCCAACCTGTCGGGAAGGCGTCATCGTCTCCCTGGCGGACAAGGTAGTTGCCGTTCGGGACTTCCTCAGCTTCGGCGAAAGCCGTTTCACAGACGGGGAAAGCTATTCCGCACCGGCATTGCAGGGAATGGAGAACCGGAATCGGTATTCCGCATAATGAGGTAATGAGAGAAAGGGATTGGACGCGGCGTCCAATCCCTTTTTTCATTAACTATAGAGCGAAATCACATCCAAATCCTCCGGCACCAGCAGGTTTCCGGAGAAGTATTTCCGTCCTTCCGCCAGATACAGCTTTTGCCGTTGATCCCCGTGGGATTCTTCCGTGTGGTACAGGATGAGGTTCGGAACGGAATACCGCTCCGCCAACTCACAGGCATCCTTCACCGTGGAGTGGGCGATTTTGTGAGGATGGAAGATGTCATTGTCGGATTCCAGGCAAAATGCCTCGTGAAGGAGCCACTCACTGCCCGCCACGTATTTTTCCCCCTCCGGGCGGCAGAATTCGTCCCCCAGACAGGTGAGGCGCTTTCCCGGTTCGTATTCCAGGGAAAAACCAAATTGAATCGTTTTCGGGTTTCCGATGTCGAAAAAGGTGATGGGATGACCCAGCACCTGAGCGGTTTCGCTGTCTTCCACCGGAATAAGGTGGATGCGGCTGCCGATATGGCACAGCTCCTGCGGCCGGAGCAGCAGGTGGGCCACTTTGTCGATTTTGTCAATCACCGTCCGGGAAGAGTAAATGCGCACCTCCCCTTCATAATCATTCAGTTCCATTCCGTAACCGATTCGCCGCATCATCCAGATGATGCCCATAAAATGGTCCACATGCTGGTGGGTGACGAAGATGTCGTGAACATCTCGCCAGTCCAGGAAGGACTGTTCCAGCTGCCGGAGAATCTGATTTCCGCCGCCGCCGTCCACCAGGAAGAGGCTGCCGTTTTCCTCCAGAGCGAAGCAGGTATTATAATGTTTTGTGGCCAGCGCAAAGCCGGTCCCCAGTACGTTCATTTTCATGAGAATATCCTTTCGTAATCTCCGAAGTTCTCCCGGACACCCTTGCCGTCCGGATTGTTTTTTTATGGTATATTCTATCACAGAAAAAGGGACTGCGAAAACCGCAATCCCTTCTCCATGCTGTCAATCCCACAAGTTGTCAATGTACCGGCGACTTAATTACTTCTGGATTGCCTTGAAATCTTCGGTCTGAGCCTTAATGCCTCTTTCTGCAGCGAATCTCTCGATGGAGGAAGCGCCGAAGAAGCCATCCAGTTCCGGAATGTTGCTGATGATGTACTGCGCATCCTTTGGCTCTGCAATCGGGCCGCCGTGGCAGATAACCATAACATCCGGATTTACGTCTCTTGCTGCTTTGATAATAGCCTTAATTCTTGGAATGCAATCGTCCAGGGACAGAACGGTCTTTGCACCGATGGTTCCCTTGGAGGTCAGGCCCATGTGGGCAACGATGATGTCCGCACCGGCTTCGGCCATTGCAGCGGACTGCTCTGCATCGAATACGTATGGGCAGGTGAGCATATCCAGCTCGTGGGCTTTGCGGATCATGTCAACTTCCAGGCCGTAACCCATGCCGGTCTCTTCCAGATTCTGACGGAATACGCCGTCAATCAGACCAACGGTTGGGAAGTTCTGAACACCGCTGAAACCCTGATCCTTCAGCTGCTGCAGGTAAATGTCCATAACGCGGAACGGGTCGGTACCGCATACGCCGGCGAGAACCGGAGTCTCCTTTACCACCGGCAGAACCTCAGCACCCATCTCAACGACAATCTGGTTGGCATCGCCGTAGGACAACAGGCCTGCCAGAGATCCGCGGCCGGCCATTCTGTAGCGTCCGGAGTTGTAAATAATCAGGATGTCTGCACCGCCGGCTTCACTGCTCTTTGCGGTGATTCCGGTTCCGGCGCCAACGCCTACCAGGATTTTGCCGCTTGCAATCTGTTCCTTAAATTTTGCGATATTTTCTTCTCTTGTAAGTCTATTCATTGTGTACCTCTTTCGTCATAAAAATAGATTCATAAGTCCGATTTTTCCGATTCTTCTTACAGAAGGGAAATGAGTTTCTTTGCTGCTGCAACGGCGAATTCTTTGTCGTTGATATCCGTATCCAGCTCTACGATTTCCACGTTGGAATCTGCCAACTCGGTGCGGAGCGTATCGAACAACACCTTATCCGCCTCTGCATCGTAGAACGGCTGACCTTCCACGTCAATCATGGACACGCCCTTCAGCGGAAGCATCAGCGTGGTTTTGCCCGTGGCATCTGCCAAGCGGGTTGCAATCTCATGGCCGATGGATTTCAGCTCATCGGCAGTGGTGCGCATCAGGGTAACCGTTGGATTGTGCTTGTACAGATTCCGATCCTTGAACTGCGCCGGAACCGTATCCATCGGTCCGAAGTTCACCATATCCAGTGCACCCACGGAAACCACCTGCGGAATGCCGTTCTTGCCCGCTGCGGTGAGACGGTCCGGACCTGCGTTGAGTACGCCGCCCACTACTTCGTCGCACCATTCGGTGGTGGTGAGATCCAGCACACCCTTGATGAATCCCTGGTCGATAAGGGCTTCCATGCACTTGCCGCCGGTACCGGTTGCGTGGAATACCAATACGTCGTATCCCTGTTCATGAAGATAATCTTCTGCTGCCTTTACGCACGGTGTGGTTACGCCGAACATGGTAGCTGCCAGAAGCGGATTGCCGTCGCTTTCGATTTCCTTCCGGTTCTGAACCATGCCTACAATGGCGTTGGCTGCGTTGCTGAAAATTACTTTGGAAATGTCATTCAGACCTTCCGCATCCACAACGGATGGAATCATGACGATGTCGCTGGTTCCCACATAAGGTGAAACGTCACCGGACGCCATGGTGGAAACCATCACTTTCGGAACTCCCAACGGAAGCTGCCGCATTGCCGGAGTGGCCAGTGAGGTTCCGCCGGATCCGCCTATGGAAATGATGCCGTCGAATTCGCCCTCTGCATAGAGCTGAGGAATCAATTTCTCCGTTCCTTTTGCTAAAACTTCTGTGGCGGTAGCACGGTCGCGCTTTTCCACGATGGCGTTGATGTCGGCACCGACTGCCGCCGCAACCTCCGCGCTGCTGATATCCGGTTCTACCACGGGTTCGAATACACCGGTGTTGATGCAGAGGGTTTTCAAACCCTGCTCTTCGATGCATTCCTTAATGAACTTGAGCTCCTTTCCTTTGGTATCAAAGGTTCCGAGTACTGCAACTGTTTTCAATGTTGTATACCTCCTTGTCCGCCTTTTCTTAATTGTATTCTAGCACGAACGAAAAAGTAAAAAATATGTTTTGATTACTAAAAATTGTGTTTATATAACATTTTTGTTGCAAGAAAAACTTATGGTTGTTTTTGCGTGACTCCCGCGTGTTGTTTCGACCGCAGCATGGTTTTGTAGTTTCGCGGCGCCATTCCCTTATACTTTTGAAAATCTTGCTGAACTGGACCGAATCCGGATATCCCACCCGAAGGGCGACTTCCTGAATCGGCATTTCGCTGACCTCCAGCAGTTCGCAGGCCTTGTTGAGTCGGAAGCGAATCAGGTATTCCGTAAAGCTGATGCCCATTTTCTTTTTGAACAGGGTGCTCAGATATGGGGTAGAAACGTGCAGCACCGTGGAGAGCGCCTGCAGAGTAATGGGCTGTTCGTAGCTCTGGCGAATGTGCTGCTGTACGAACTCGATGTAGTTTCGGGAAGATTCCATTCCCTCCATGGCGGCCTCCCGCTTCTCGTCCAGTGCGCTGTCCATGGGATACTTGAAAGCGCGAGTGGAGGAGATAATCGCTCGCTCCGAAGGAATTCGTTCGAAAGAGGATCCTCCGATAAAACCCTGCGCCGCCGTGTTCTCGTAGAAGTACTGGAGGTCCATCGGTGACTTAATCGGACCGGCGTAGACCATGCGAATCCGCTCCGGCGCCTTCTCCAGGCATGCGGAGAACACCTCGTCCGCCAGGAGTTTTGCCTTCTCTATGGATTGGGCTTTTTTCGGACCCATGGCGCCTCCCGGCGTGAGTCCCAGGTGGGCGCAGATGACGTCTGCTCCCGCATCGATCATGGCTTCCGCCTGCTCTTTGCTGCACACAAAGGCTAAGGTGAAAAAATCCATTTCATGGGCAATTCGGATGGCTTCCACCTCATTGTCAAATCCCAGACCTTCTTCCTCCAGCGATTCCCGAAAAATACCGTCAATCAGTGCCACCGACGGGAAGTTGACGATGCCGGAAAGTCCGGAATTCTGAATATCTTGGATGTAGTCCCGGAGTTCGATGGTGGGATCCGAGCAGTTCAGCCCGAAGAGCACCGGGGTGTATGGGAGCAGGGTGAGCAACTCTCGCGCCGCAAAGCTTTCGACGATTCGATTGCTGTTTCCGTAGCACAGGTAACTGCCGAAGGACGGGCGCCCGGACGCCCGGAAGCATCCGGCACTGAGGGCCAGCACCATATCGGCCCCGCCGGTAACGGAGGCCAGCGCGGTATGCCCGCATCCGGAAGAAGCACCGATTACGTGCCCGTTGGCCCGGAGATGGTTGTTCAAATGTCGAATAATGTTTTTACGATTGTTCAGCATGGCATCCTCTCTATTGTTCAGTCTGTTGTTCTGTTGGTTCTTGGCCGTCCGATATGTCCCGGGCGAATTCCTCCGGGGTACATCCCCCGTTCACGCGAATTCGCGGCAGCAGGTAGGGATCGTCTCCCGGGTGTACCTTTCCGTATTCGGTGGTAAAAGCACAAAGGAAACCCGCTTCCTTCACCGCCGCCTCACAGGTGTCCGTGTAATCGCCGAAGGGATAGGCGAAGGCCTCGCCGCTGCCCAGCATGTCGATGGATTTCTTCAGGTCCGCTACGTCCTCTTCCTGAGACAGGGCGGTAAAAACACCTCCGTGGCCGATGGTTCCGCCGGGACGGTGCATGTTGTAGGAGTGGGACTGGAAGTTGATGTGCTTGGCATCGCCGTATTTCTGAAGCACATCTTTGCCGTTCTTAGCACAGATAACGAAACTGGTCGCGGTGATGTCGTATTTTTCCAGCACCGGAATTCCGTACTTCTGGAAATCCTTTGTGCAGTCGTCAAAGGTGAGCACCACGGATTTCACCGGCAAATCAATCTTTCCGTCAATGTAATCCCGCAGCTCCTGCCAGGATGGGAAATAATAATCCGCATCGATCAGATACTGCAGGATGGCGGACAGTTCTTCCGTGGACATGTAGTTGGGGTTCAGATCTTCCGGGGGATTGTTCGCATCGTAGATGTTGTGAAACATGCAGACCGCGATGCCGTGACCGTAGCTTGGAGAACTTTGGTCCGGCTTACGGTATGCCGTGCGAACCTTTCGGGTCTTCTTCACCCGGTTGCCGTAATCCTTCAGCGTGTAGGTGATCGTTCCGCTATAGGATTTCCACAGAGTGCCGTCCTTCCGAAAACTGCTTTGATCCAAATCCGTCTGAATGTGGGAGGAAATGTCTTTCTTCCGATAATCCTTCGCCGTGACCCCGGGGTCCGAGAATTTCTCGCCGGGATACAGCCGTAGGGTGGTGTCCCCCTTCAAGGAAATGACGGGTTTGCGGCTGAGTCCGCCAATCTGGTGGTGGGCCTGATAGCGAATCAGCAGCACTCCTCCCAGGAGGAGCAGTATCATGATAATTATGATGAGAAGAATGAGTGAATTCTTCCTCCGAAAACGTTTCTCTGTATGATTCATCGATGTTCCTCGTGTGTTCCATTTATTCGATATATTATATATAACTGGATATATAACGTACTTTCGATATGTAGAAATACACCGCTATCATATCAGCATTAAAGCCGGAGTTCAACAGGACAGACTATTTGAAAATCGGATAGCGGAAACCCGGGATTGGACGAAACTTTTCTTTTATGGGAAATTGAGATATAATAATATTTTATGGAAGAAACAGTGTGGGCCTGCGGCAAAATGCTGCCGGGGCGCCGATCGTGTTGTTATCATTGACAAAGAGATTGAAATAGAAAGAGGGACTTTAAATGAAGTATTTAATTGATTTTGAAAACGTGGCCAGCAATGGGTTTGAGGGGCTGGAGCTTCTGGATGACGGATCGGAACTGCTGATTTTCTATTCAGAGCAGCACAGCACTATCAGCATTACGGTGCATCAGGAGCTGGAGCGAAGCCGGATTCGGAAGACGTACATGCCGATTAAGACCGGTGGCAAGAACGCCCTGGATTTTCAGCTGGTGAGCTGGCTGGGGTATGAGATCGCAAAGAACGGCGGGGAGCAGTTCGTTATCATCAGCAAGGATACCGGATTCGATGCGGTGGTGGATTTCTGGCAGAAGCGGAATGTGAACGTGTCCCGGCATCCGGACCTGCGCAAGGCGGTGAAAAAAACCATTCTCAAGAGGGCGCCGGAGGCGGCCATCGAAATCCCGGAGGAACTGCCGCAGCCGGAAGAGGCGAAGAGCGGGAAGGACAAGAAGAGCAAGCTGAAGAAGAAGGAGAAGCGGGGCGAAAAAAAGAAAAACGCCGCAGCCAAGGAGAATCGGGTGTTCCAGGGGGATGTGAAGAGCTTGATTCCGGAGTTTTCCGGCGAGGCGAGCCGAATTGCGGAGACCCTTCGGGTGCATAAGACGAAGCAAGCGGTGAACAATGCCCTGGTGAAGATTTACGGCACCGAAATGGCAGGAAAGATCTATAAAGGCATCAAGCCGCTGCTGAAGGGACGGAAGGGTGAGTAGATGGACGTATTGGATTATCGAATGGAGCTGAACCCGAAGCAGACCCGGGGGACCCTGACGGTCCGGAAAATTGCGGACGTGGAGGACATGAACCACGGATTCTATTTTTATCCGGAAGGAGAGGCGCTGATGGCGGTTCCCTATGGCGATATGGGGCAGGTGCTGCGTTTCACGGAACCGAATACCTTTCACCTGTACCTGTTTCGGAAGGATGCGGCCTATGCCAAAGCGGCGTTCCGGAAATTTCTGAAGGAGAACGGCTTGGAGGAGGCGTCGAAGGCGGTGGCCAAGAAATCTTTTGAGCCGGCGGAGGACCTGATTCCGATGCCGCTGGACAAGGAGATTCGGGAGCAGATTCGGAAGGACGACCGCAGCAAGTTGATTCACCGAGGAAGCTCGGCAAACTAAATCGAGCGAGACGAAAAGAGGATGAGCGGAGAGAAGAAAATGAGAAATGAGAAGGCAGCCGGAAAGAAAAAACGGAAAAACCTGTATCAGATTTTCAATCGGGATCGGCACACCCGAACCATGGGTGTGATTCTGCTTCTGACTCTGGGAATTCTGCTGTGGCAAGAGATCAGCTGGTTGATACCGGAGCAGGTCACCGTTTCCTATGCGGGGATGGACGGAAAGACGAAAACCGTCACCGCCCTCACGCGGCAGACCACGGTGGGGGCTGTATTGAAGGAAGCCAAGATCGGTGCGTCGGAAATCGATACGGTGCACCCTTGCCGGGAGTACCCGGTGTCCGACAAGATGAAAATCACCGTGGAAGAGTGCATACACACCCAAATGGAAATTCACGGAAAGATGAAGGATTTCACCCTGAAATCCGGTACCGTTCGGGAGAACCTGAAGCTGAACGACATCCGCTACGATAAGGACGACCGCATCTCTCCGGAGCTGGATTCACCGGTTCGGGCGGACACGAAAATTACCGTGGACGAGGTGCATCGGAAGGTGACGGAAGGCACCAAAAAAGTAAAATCCGGGGATAAGGTGGTGCTGGACCCGGGCCTGTCTTCGGGCACGGTGCAGGAAACCGGCGGCCGGGACGGCGAGGGCCTCTATACCTACACCACCACCTATATCAATGGAAAAAAATCCGGTACCCGGACAAAGTTAAAGAAATGGATCACAAAACCGGAAGATCATACTCTTCGGTGCGGCACCTCGGAAACCGGGGAAAAGGGGGAAGTAAAAGTAAAAAGTACTTTTACCGCCAACACCACCGCTTACTATGCGGGAACCAATGCCCACGGCTCTACGGGTCAGCGGGTGCACTACGGGACCTGTGCGGTGGATCCGTCCGTGATTCCTTACGGAACGCGCCTGTACATCGAGGGTTACGGAATTGCGGTGGCCAACGACTGCGGCGGCGCGGTGCAGGGGCACATTGTGGACCTGTACATGCGAAGCACGGCGGAGTGTATCCGCTGGGGCCGCCAGAACCGGAAAGCCTATGTGCTGGCGGAGTAGAAGAAAAAGAAGCTGGGAAAATGCGGGACGCGTTGGCGCCGGCTATATGGGAAAAACCGGAGCATGTTGGCGTGACCCGGCGAAGAAATAAGGCTTCGC
>ENA-OQDA01000094-OQDA01000094.1-human-gut-metagenome-genome-assembly--contig:-NODE-94-length-36963-cov-8.483983_pt1 | contig 36963 bp, 30 predicted proteins | sample MGYA00242771_ERZ504603 | MGnify/ENA primary metagenome ERZ504603 (study PRJEB26092, sample SAMD00036328) | human gut metagenome | host: Homo sapiens | study: EMG produced TPA metagenomics assembly of...
GAAACGGCCTCGCGGCCGTTGGATGTTATGGTGGAGCATAGGGGGATCGAACCCCTGACCTACGGCTTGCAAAGCCGTCGCTCTCCCAGCTGAGCTAATGCCCCGTTCTTCGTCTCGCGCCTGCCGCCTCGGAACGAGCCTTGGCGAAAAGGGAAACGGCACTTTCTTCGGAAAATAATAAACGCTCCACCGGCTAACTCGGCTCACGGTGGAGCGTTTATCGCAAAAAGTGGTGGGCCCGAATGGATTTGAACCAGCGACCTCACGCTTATCAGGCGTGCGCTCTAACCAACTGAGCTACGGGCCCAAAAAAAGTGCCTGATCACTATACGTCGAATCACTAAGTTCGGTCAAGCACTTTTTGAGTATTTCTTACCAGTTTTTGAATATCCGGTAACGGCAGCGTTTTTTCCAACTCGAGAGCCGTGCACACGGGTGCGCATTCCGATGCATGGTACGCTAAGACCAAGCACCGAGCTTGGCATCGGAAGGGGAACGCTTCATTGAACATCAAACAGATCAAGTACTTCGTCAGCGTCGCGAATCGCGGCAGCCTGTCCTCGGCCGCTCGCGAGCACGGCATTTCCGTGCAGGCAGTGTCGAAGTCGATGGCAGACCTCGAATCCGAATTCGGAGAGAACTTGTTCGATCGCAGCCATCAAGGCATCGTACTCACGCCCCTCGGCAAGGCGTTCCTGAAAAAGGCCACCGAAGTCGATTCGTCGTTTCGAGAGCTGGAGCTGATAAGCGAGTCCTGCGACGAAAAACCCGTCAAACTCCGGCTGTTCCTCGTCGCACCGCGTTCTGCAACAACGCGAAAGCCCGCGCGAACATGGCTGCGTTCTTCGACAAGCACCTGCACGCCCGAACCGAAACATCCATCGGAACAGGAGAAGCCGGCCTTGACGCCCTTCGCGCGGGGTCATGCGATGCGCTCATCACCATCGGGCCGCTCGACCGCCCCGGCTTCGATTGCTTCCCCATGGGAACAGTTCCCGCAGGAATCTGCATGGCTGCGAATCACCCTCTGGCCCGCCAAAACGCCGTATCCCTCGAACAGCTGGAGCCCTACCGCGTGATATCTTCGCGCACGTTCGACCATTTCAACGAATCCATCTTGGTCATGTACCACGAAGACGGGCTGAAATCGCCGATTGTCGAACCGCTCGCGTTCGACGCGCCGCGCCAGTTCTACGTCAAGCACGCGGTGTGCTTCATGGTGAACATCGCCCCGCTTGGCGAGATGCTTCCCCGCAGCCGGATGATTCCCCTCGCAAGCGAAGATGCGAAGGCAATCCCTCTTTGCCTCATCACGCTCAAAGGAGCAAAATCGCCCGCGTACCGAAGCATGGAGCAGCTGCTGAAGGCTCGCGTGAAAACACGACCGTCCGTATCTTGAAACCAAAACGCCACGGCGATGCGACCAGCGACCCTGCCGAAGCGCTATAATCGGTAGGCCGGCCGCGCGCGACGCGACGCAAGAAGCCCGAGGAGGAGCGCCGATGATTCCCGTTACCGTTCAAACGCTGATCGTCTCGGCGGCGCCGTCGCCGTCCATCATCGTGCTGCAACCGGTAGAGGAGATCGTCCAAGAAGGGAAGTCGCGCATCATCCCCATCTGGGTTGGCGTGAACGAAGCGACGCAAATGGGCATCGCACTGGAAAAGGCGCGGTTCTCGCGGCCGATGACGCACGACCTGTTCCTCGACGCGCTGACGAACCTCGACGCGCAGATCGACCACGTGGTCATCAACGACGTGCAGGGTGCGACGTTCTTCGCGAGGCTCACGCTGCGCCAGCACGACCGCCTCATCGACCTCGACGCGCGCCCGAGCGACGCGTTGGCGCTGGCCGTGCGGCAGAAAGCTCCCATCTATATCGAGGAGGATGTGCTGGAGCGTGCTTCGTTCCCCTATGTGCTGAGGCGGACGGAACCGGAAGCGAGCGAAGCCGAACTGTCCGAGTTCAAAAAGTTTCTCGAAGGTCTCGCCCCGGAAGATTTCGAGGGCTGACCGATTCAGCCGGCGGAAAGCTTTCCGCCGCCTACCACAGTGCCGTCAAGGCATCGATGACGGCCTGAACGATCCCATGCGTCAAGCCCCCGTCGTCGGCCAGCGCCAGCCCCATAATCGCCGACAGGCTGACGGCGCCCGGTTCTTTCGGACGGCCCGTTGCGCTGGGCTTCTTCAACACGAACATCGACGGCTTCGCGTACGACACGGCCGGAGTCTCCACGGCATCCGGAGGCGTTTCGAGCCGAGGCTCGGGCCGCCGCTCCTGAGCGCGCCGCCGCCATCCTCCGCGTGCGAACGTTACCAGCAGGAACCCGGCGCGCAGCCACTCGTCCACGCACATGGCCACCCACATGCCCACGATGCCCCAGCCTAAGCCGATTCCCAGCGCATAGCCGCCTGCCACCGCGAATATCCACGACGAGATGACGTTCACCGTCACCGGGGTCTTCACGTCGCCCACCGCGATGAGCGCCTTCACCATCACGATGTTGAGCGCACGCCCGATGCCCAGGAATATCTCCACGAGCAGCACCTGGCGACCCAGCTCGTGCACCATCGGATCGGCGGTGAACAGGCCGAACACCGCGTCGGCGTTGATCCAGATGAGCGTGGACACGCAGGTGGTCAGCGCCACGGCAATGAGATCGGCCACCCACACGCGCCGCGCGACCGCATCGAACTTGCCCGCGCCGAACAGATACCCCAGCACGATCTGCGTCGCCTGCGACAACGCGATGGAATACAGGTAGGCGATGCCCGCGATCATCGAGCAGTACACCTTCACGGTGACCACCGTGGTGCCCAGCACGTTGATGAACGACAGGATGACGATCTGTGCGAGGTCGTAGTTCATCTGCTCGCCCGACGAGGGGATGCCCACGCCCAGCATGCGCCGAAGCGTCTTCCAGGGGAACGGGCGCAGGTACGCCAGGCGCATGCGCACATCGGTATGGCGCAGCACGAGGCGGCATGCCACCGCGAGGCCCGCGACGCGCGCCACCACGTTCGCCACTGCCGCGCCTTCCACCCCGAACGCCGGGACGAACGCGACGCCGCCGATGAGCACGGCGCTGGCCGCGATGTTCACCGCGTTCATCGCCAGGCTGGCGCGCATCACGTCGGCGCCGCGCGCGTAGCTGCGCAGCAAAGCCGTGAACGCGAAGAACGCCCCTTGCACCACCGTGGTGGAGCCGACGATCAGCAGGAACGACGACGCCATTCCCGTGATGGACCCGTCGATGTGCAGCCAGGAGAAGAACTGCGGCCAGAAGAGGAACAGCACCGCGGTCATGGCGGCCGCGAGCACGACGTTCACCACGAGGGCCACGGTGGCGATCTCCGACACCTTGCTGGTCGCCGACGATTTCCCCAGCACGCGGGTCACGAGCACGGTGGAGGCCGTGCCCATGGCCGACAGCGCGATGGTCACGATGTTGAGGATCTGCAGCGCGTTGCCCACCGCGGCGGCGGGTTCGGTTCCCAGCGGCGCCAGCATGAATTGGTTGATGTTCCCAATCATAATTTGCATAAACAGTTCCACGAACAGCGGGACGGAAAGCACGAACACGTCGCCAGCTGTGGTTTTCTCTGCCGGGCAACGCTGGGCGCGTTCGCGGCGCATCGTTTGCGCGCGCTTCGCGGCTCCGCGCGCTATCGACGACAGGTGCGCCGCTTGCGCGGCAGCTGCTCGATACATGGGTTTCCGTCCCCCTTTCGCGTGAACGGCCGCGTCGGCGGCCGTCGATAACAGTCATGAGGCGTGCAGTATACGGCACGTCAACAACCCGCCAGGGGGCTGCGGGTTCCTTCATGTTTTTCGCATTCATGAGAAAGCGGGAAAGAAAATGTTTCACGTGAAACATCGCGAACGAAGAGAGCCGCAAGCGATAACGCGAAAGAGGCCGAATGTTTCACATGAAACATTCGGGCGCGTGACAGGTGCAGTGCGGAAGCGAATGTTTCACGTGAAACATTCGCTGGGTGGCAGCGCGGCGCGCCAAAAAGAGAACGCCCCGCTTCGCAGGATGCGAGGCGGGGCGTTCAAGGTTACGCTGGAGGCTGTTTTCTACTCTTCGTCGCCTTCCGCGTTCTCTGCTTCTTCGACGTTCTCGATCTCGGCGGTGCCTTCGGCGCCGTCTTCAAGCTCGTCGATGGCGTTCTCGTCCAGTTCCTCGCCTTCCACCTGCGCGCCGGAGGCTTTCTTCTTCTTGCCTCGGCTGGAGATGGCCACCGCGGTCACGCGGTCCTTGTCGGCCGTCTTCATCACGCACACGCCCTGCGTGGAGCGGCCGAGCTCGGAGATGCCCGATACCGGAGTGCGCACGCACACACCTTCCTCGGACATGATCATGATCTCGTCGTCTTCGGCGACGATCTTCATGACGGCCAGAAGGCCCTTCTTCTCGGTCATCGTGATGGTGAACACGCCCTGGCCGCCGCGATGGTGCTCGGGGTACTCGGCGATGGGGGTGCGCTTGCCGTAGCCCTTCTCGGTGATGACGAACAGGTCGGTATCGGGCTGCGCGATCTCCATGCCCAGCACCTTGGCGATGGGCGGCACGTTCATGCCGCGCACGCCCATGGTGTCGCGGCCCATGGCACGTACTTCGCCCTCGTCCCACATGATGGCCTTGCCGGCGCTCGACACCATGAGCACCTTCTCGCCCGGAGCCACGCGCTTCACCGAGATGAGGCGGTCGTTATCCTTCAGGCTGATGGCGATCAGGCCGTCGCGGCGCGTGCGGTCGTACAGGTCCATCGACGTCTTCTTCACCATGCCGTGCTCGGTGGCGAACATGAGGTACTCGTCGGACGGGAAGTCCTTCGTCGCGATGACGGCCGAGATGGTCTCTCCCTTCTCAAGCGGCAGCAGGTTCACGATGGCCGTGCCGCGCGCATGGCGCGACGCCTCGGGCAGCTCGTACACCTTCAGGCGGTACACCTTGCCCTTCGTGGAGAAGAACAGCATGTAGGAGTGCGTCGACGCCACGAACAGGTGCTCGACGTAGTCGTTGTCCTTGAGGTTTACGCCCGACATGCCCTTGCCGCCGCGCTTCTGCTGGCGGTAGGTGGCCACGGGCAGGCGCTTCACGTAGCCGGCCTTCGTCATCGTGACGACCATGCTCTCTTCGGCGATGAGGTCCTCGACGTCGAGGTCCTTGGCCGCCTCGGACAAGAGCGTGCGGCGGGGGCTGCCGAACTTCTTCTTGACCTCGGACAGTTCCTCTTTGATGATGTCGTGCACCAGCTGGTCGTCGGACAGGACGCGCTTGAAGTACGCGATCTTCTCCAGCAGCTCCTTCAACTCGTCCTCGATCTTCTGATGCTCCAAGCCGGTCAGGCGGCGCAGGCGCATTTCGAGGATGGCGGCGGTCTGCTTGTCGGTCAGGCCGAAGCGCTCGGTCATGCGCTCGGCCGCTTCCTTGTCGGTCTGCGACGAGCGGATGATGTGGATGACCTCGTCGATGTTGTCCAACGCGATGATCAAACCTTCGAGGATGTGCGCGCGCTCCTCGGCCTTCGCCAGCTCGTAGCGCGTACGGCGGACGATGACCTCTTCCTGGTGCGCGATGTAGTAGTGCAGCATCTCCTTCAGCGAAAGCACGCGCGGCGCGCCGTCCACCAGCGACAACATGATCACGCCGAAGCCCACCTGCAACTGCGTGTGCTTGTACAGCTTGTTCAGCACCACCTGCGGGATGGCGTCCTTCTTGAGGTCGATGATGATGTCGATGCCATGGCGGTCGGCGCCGTCATGGATGTTGCTGATCTCGGGCAGCTTCTTCTCGCGCACCAGCTCGCCCAGCTTCTCAAGCAGGCGCTGGCGGTTCACCTGGTAGGGGATCTCGGTGACCACGATGGAGCTGCGGCCGTTCTTGCCCTCTTCCACTTTGCACTTCGCGCGCACGGTCAGCGAGCCGCGGCCCGTCTCGTACGCGTCGCGGATGCCCTTCTTGCCCATGATGATGCCGCCGGTGGGGAAGTCCGGGCCGGGCAGCGCCTTCATCAGCTCTTCGGTGGTGACGTCAGGGTTGTCCAGCATGAGGCACGTGGCGTCGATGGTCTCGCCCAGGTTGTGCGGCGGGATGTTCGTGGCCATGCCCACGGCGATGCCCTGCGAGCCGTTCACCAGCAGGTTAGGGAAGCGCGCGGGAAGAACCGTGGGCTCTTCGAGGCTCTCGTCGTAGTTGGGCTGGAAGTCGACCGTTTCCTTGTCCAGGTCGCGCAGCAGCTCCATGGCCACCTTGTCCAGACGGGACTCGGTGTAACGCATGGCCGCCGCGCCGTCGCCGTCGATGGAGCCGAAGTTGCCGTGGCCGTCCACCAGCGGCACGCGCATCGAGAACGGCTGGGCCAAGCGCACCATCGTGTCGTACACGGCGAAGTCGCCGTGCGGGTGGTACTTGCCGATGACGTCGCCGACCGTACGGGCCGATTTCATGTGCGGGCGGTTCGGCGTGTAGCCGGACTCGTTCATGGCGTACAGGATGCGGCGGTGAACCGGCTTCAAGCCGTCGCGCACGTCCGGCAGGGCGCGCGAGACGATGACGCTCATGGCGTATTCCAGGAACGACGTCTGCATCTCCTTGCCGAGGTAGGCGGAGCGCACGATGGTGCCCTCGCCGCCGTTGGCGCCTTCGACGATGGAGCCGTGCGGGTTCGCGATCGACGACATGTCGATCAGCGAGCGCGCCTTGTTCTCCTCGGACACGAACGCGCCGGGGCGCGACTCGTCCTCACCGCCCTCGACGTCGTTCAGCACGTCGTCTTCGTCGCCGGCCTCGGCCGCTTCGATGTCGCCCGCGTCGTAATCCTCTTCGGCGCGATTCAAGAACTCGTCGAAAGAATCGTTGTTGTCTGCCATAAATCTCCTACCTTACAGGTTGGCGTAGTAAGTCAGCGAGGTATTCCGGCGGTCGTCAGACCACCAGAACGCTAGATGTCCAGGAATCGGACGTCGCGCGCGTGCTTCTGGATGAACTCCTTGCGCGGCTCCACCTGGTCTCCCATGAGGTCGCTCACCACGCGCTCGGCCTCGGCGGCGTCGTCGATGCTCACCTGCAGAAGCGTGCGGGTAGCCGGCTCCATCGTGGTCTCCCACAGCTGATCCGGGTCCATCTCGCCCAGGCCCTTGTAGCGCTGCACGTCGAACTTGTTCGGATCGTCGTACTCGGCCAGCACCGAGCCCAGCGAGCTCTCGTCGTAGATGTAGCGCTCGATCTTCGGCGAGCGCGAGTTCTTCTTCTTGAGGCCGAAGATGGGCGGCTGTGCGATGTAGATGTAGCCGCGATTGATGAGCTCCGGCATGTAGCGGTAGAAGAACGTCAACAGCAGGATGCGGATATGCGCGCCGTCGACGTCGGCATCGGTCATGATGATGATACGGTGGTAGCGCGACTGGTCGGCGTCGAAGTCGTCGCCGATGTTCGTGCCGATAGCCGTGATCAGCGAGCTGATGGTGTCGCTGGAAAGCGAGCGGTGCAAGCCCGCGCGCTCAACGTTGAGGATCTTGCCGCGCAAGGGCAGGATAGCCTGCGTCTTGCGGTCGCGGGCCTGCTTGGCCGAGCCGCCTGCGGAATCGCCCTCTACGATGAACAGTTCGGAGTTCTCCGGGGTCTTGGACGAGCAGTCGGCCAGCTTGCCCGGCAGCGCGAACGAGTCCAGCACGCCCTTGCGGCGCGTCATCTCGCGCGCCTTGCGGGCGGCTTCGCGAGCCTTGAGCGCCTGGGTGGCCTTGCCGATGATGCGCTTGGCCGGGGTCGGATTCTCCTCGAGGTACTCGGCCAGGCCCTGGGTCACGGCGTTCTGCACCAGCGGACGGATCTCGGTGTTGCCCAGCTTCGTCTTCGTCTGGCCCTCGAACTGCGGGTCGTGCAGCTTCACGGACACGATGGCCGCGCAGCCCTCGCGCGTGTCGTCGCCGGAGAGGTTGGAATCCTTCTCTTTGAGGATGCCCTTCGAGCGGGCGTACTCGTTGATGGTGCGCGTGACGGCCTGCTTGAAGCCGTCGAGGTGCGTGCCGCCTTCGTGCGTGTTGATGTTGTTCGCGAACGCCATGACGGAGTTCGTGGAGTACGAGGTGGACCACTGCATGGCCACTTCAACGGTGCCGTCGTCGTTCTCGGCCTCGAAGTAGATGGGCTTGTTCAGCGTTTCCTTGCCCTCGTTCAGGAACTTCACGAAGTCGACGATGCCGCCGGCGTACTGGAACACCTCGGTGCGCGGCTTGCCGTCGGCATCGGTGACGCGCTCGTCGTACAGCACGATCTTGAGGCCCTTGTTGAGGAACGCCATCTCGCGGAAGCGGTTCGCCAGAGTGTCGAAATCGTACACGGTGGTCTCGGTGAAGATCTCCGGGTCGGGCCAGAACGACACGGTCGTGCCGTTGCCGCGCTTCGTGGGGCCAACTTCGCGCAGCTTCTCGGACGTCTTGCCGTGGTCGAAGCCGATGAAGTACTCCTTGCCCTCCTTGCGCACCTGCACTTCCACGCGGGAAGACAGCGCGTTCACGACGGAGACGCCCACGCCGTGCAGGCCGCCGGACACCTTGTAGCCCTCGCCGCCGAACTTGCCGCCTGCGTGCAGGATGGTGAGCACCACCTCGACGGTGGGGATCTTCTCTTTCGGGTGCTTGTCGATCGGGATACCGCGCCCGTTGTCGTCGACCGAGATCGAGTTGTCCTGATGGATCCACACCTTGATCTCGTCGCAGTATCCGGCGAGCGCTTCGTCGACGGCGTTGTCGACGACCTCGTACACCAGGTGGTGCAGGCCGCGAGGACCCGTCGAGCCGATGTACATGCCCGGACGCTTGCGGACCGCCTCCAGGCCCTCGAGGACCTGAATGTCAGAACCGTCGTAATGGTCAGGTTTGTTTGCCACTGACATGCTCCTTTTATAGTGCGATGTGTGAGTGCAGCGCTGATTCGCGCTAACCTGAAAATTCTACCATAACCATGCCTTGATACCAATAAAATCCATCAAGTATGAAGGGTTTTAGAAGCCGTACGAGCCGCGATCTCGTATTCGATCATTATTTTTCGCATCGAACCGCTAAATGCGATTTTTATCGGCACGTATCGCCCTCTCGAGCGCCCTGCGGACCGTGGGACTTTCCACCGCCCCCACGCTGGCTTCGAGAGCAGCTTCCTCTTCGGGCGACAAAGGCGTGCGCGGGGTTTCCTCGCGACTCGCGCGCGCAGCGCGCTCGACGGCACCGTCCTCTTCCGCGCGGCGGAAGGGATGGTGAGCCTTCATTTCGAAGCGCGAAGGCAGGATCTTGAACGTCTCCACGTGCTCGCCTTGTTCTTTCAACTTCATCTTGAGGAACTCTTGGCGCGCATCGAGATCCGAGCGGATGAGGCTGTCGTCGGCGTACACCACCAGCTGCGCGCCCGTGCCCGTATGCGACGCCTTCGTCGTCGCGCCCTTCACCACCTCGTCGGCGGCCATGATGTACACGGCGTTCACGTGGTCGAGCACCATCTGCGCGGCATCCTTGTACACGGCCTCCACCGCGTTGCGCCACGCCACGTTCACGGCGGCGGCGCGCTGCGCCTTGCGCGACGCGTCGTCGCCGGCGGCCAGCGCGGCCATCAGCTCGTTGATGCTCTCGCCCAGCTTCCTCATGAGTCCCCCTCGATTCGCGCCGAAGGTTGTTCGGCCGGATCGGACGGCTGCCCGTCGCGCTCTTCGGCCTCCCCGCGCGCCGGTTGCGCGTCGATCGGCGAATGTTTCACGTGAAACATTCGATCCTCGTCAGGCATTTCGCCGGTTTTGCGCGGTTTCTCCAGCTCTACGATGCGAGCGCCGCCCAGCAGGTCGTCGTCGAAGTAGGCGAGGTTCGTCGTGGTGATGAACGTCTGGATGTCGCCCGAGATGAACGCCACCAGCGCGCGGCGGCGCGCGGCGTCCAGCTCGCTCATCACGTCGTCCAGCAGCAGCACCGGCTTTTGGCGCAAAATGTCCTGGATCAGCGTGGCCTCGGCCAGCTTGAACGCCAGCACCACCGAACGCTGCTGCCCCTGGCTGCCGAACAGGGCGGCGTTCTTGCCGTCGATGAAGAACTCGATGCGGTCGGCATGCGGGCCCACGAGCGCCCGCTTTCGCACGCGCTCCTCGCCGCCGCGGCGCGCAAGCGCATCCGCCAGCGCCTCGCGCGCCTCGTCGCGCCCGAACGTGCGCGTGGCGAACGAAAGGGGATCGTGCTCTTCCCACGAAGGGACGAAGCCCGCGTCCAGCCGCTCATGCCCGTCGGTGATCTCAGCGTAGTACGACGCCATCGAAGCCGCCAGCTTCTCGAACAGCGCGGCGCGGTAGCACGAAAGCTGCGCGCCGCACGTGACCAGCGTCTCGTTCATCGCCCCCACCAGCGCAGCCGGCGCCTCGTCCTTCAGCAGGCGGTTCTTGTGGCGCAGCACCTTCTCGTAATCGCGCCGGATGAGGTAGTGGTTGGCCGACAGCTGCGAGCCCAGCGCGTCCAGCGCGGCGCGGCGCACCGACATGGCCCCTTTCGCCAGCTCCAGGTCGTCGGGCGTGAACGTCACGGACGGTACGAGGCCCTTCAGGTCGGCTGTGCGCTTGGGCTTCCCGTTCAGCAGGTGCTTCTTCTTGCCCTCGGCCATCTGTACCGCCAGCTCAAGCTGACGGCTGCCGTCGGTGACGTCGGCCGTCAAGCGCGCGAAGGGAGCCCCGGCGCGCACCAATTGGTCGACGGGCGCATGTCGAAACGACGATTGCGCCGTCAGCAGGCCTATTCCCTCGACGACGTTCGTCTTCCCCGCGGCGTTCGGACCCACGAGCACCGTGAGCGGACCGATGCCGTCGAGATCGAACGCCTCGTAGCTGCGGAAGTTCAGAAACGAGATATGGGCGATGGCCAGATCCACGATATGCCGCGCGCGTCCTTACGCGATGCGCACGGGCATGACGAGGTACAGGAAGTTCTCGCCCTCGTCAGCTTTGAAGATGCCGGGCTTCATGGACGACTGCACTTCGAGGAACACGTTGTCGGTGCTCACCGAGGACAGCCCGTCCAACACGTAGGCGTAGTTGAAAGCGATCTCCACGTCCTCGCCTTCGCCCTCGCACGACAGCGTCTCCTGGGCCGAGCCCACGTCCTGCGCCACGGCGGACAGCTGCACGGTCTGCGACGCCATGTTGATGTCGAAGCGCACCGGCGAGCTGGTCTGCCCCAGCAGCGACGTGCGCTTCACGCCGGCCACGAGGTGCCCCACGTCCATGCTCACGCGCGTGGCGTAGGAATCGGGCAGCAGCTGGCGGTAGTTCGGGAAGTTGCCTTCCAGGCGGCGGTTGATGAATACGGTGTCATGGTACGTGACGACGATCTGGTTCTCAGCCAGCGCCAGCTTGAGGTCGTCCTCCGAGCGCGGCAGCGAAGATATCTCCTGCAAGAACGATCCCGCGATGACCGCCTGGAACTCCTCGGCGCTGGATTCGGGAAGCTCGGCCTCGGTGATGGCGAGGCGATACGAGTCGGTGGCCACCATCTTGAGCGTGGTGTCCTCGAGCGTGATCAGCACGCCCGTGAGTATGGCGCGGCTCTCGTCCTTCGACACCACGCGCGCCACGCGCTTCACCATGGAAGCGAACTGCGTGAAGGGGATGGACACCTCCTGCTGCACGTCCACGTGAGGGAATCCGGGGAAGTCCTCCGCGTCGAGCGTCTTGATGGAGAACGACGCCGTGTCGCACGTGATGACCGCCGAGTCGTCCTCGGCTGCCACGTGCACGGCTGCGTCGGGCAGGTTCTTCACGATCTCGGAGAACAGCTTGCCGGGAACCACGGCCTTGCCCGTCTCCTCGATGAGCGCCGCAACCGAGTACTGGATGGACAGCTCGAGGTCGGTCGCTTGAAGCGTAAGGGTGTCGTCGTGCGCGTCGAGGTAGATGCCCGACAGAATGGGAAGCGTCGATCGGGTTGCGATGCCCTTGAGCACCACGGACAACGCGTTCTGCAATTCCGATTGGTTGATGCTGAATTTCAAGACGTTCCCTTTCTCTAGAAGCAGCGAGCGCTGCCGTCATTATAGAGGTTCGAATGTTTCACGTGAAACATTGCGTATGATCGGCATGACGTATGAATGCGGGTTTTCGGGTTTTGCTCTTTGCTCTTGATCTTCTCTAATATATCTAAGGTTTTAATAGTTGTAATAATAAGGGCGGTGGAAATGTGGAAAACCTACGTTATCGCATGTCAACCCTTGGAATTCTTCCTGAATCGATCGTGCAGACCGAGCGCCCTCCCTCAACATCAATTATCGCTTTTATTATCTTTCCATAGGGTTGCACCGCTTTTCGGCAACTTGTCAGTCATGTTTCAGTCATCTTTCCGCCGAACGCGCGTACGCTACATCTCGTTGATGAGCCCGCGCAGCGCTTCCAGCTCCTCGCGCAGCTCGCGGTTCTCCTTCATCTTCTCCTCGACGTTGGTCACCGAGTACATTACGGTGGAGTGGTCGCGGTTGAACTTCTTGCCGATGTCGTTGAACGGCAGGTCGAGCATCTGGCGGCACAGGTATATGGCTATCTGGCGCGCGTAGATGATGTTGCGCGTGCGCTTCTTGCCCACGAGGTCGGCGTGGCTCACCTTGTAGAAGTTCTCCACTTCCTTTTGAATGTCGGCGATGGTGAGGCGCTTCGAAGGGCCGCCGGTGAAGTGGTTCTCCAGCAGCGTGCGCACGTCGTCCAGCTTGAGGTCGGGCTGGTTGAAGAACGTCATCTGGTAGATCACCTTCGTGACGGCGCTCTTCAGCTCGCGGATGTTCGAGCTGGAGCTTTCCGCGATGTACATCTGGATGTCGTCGGGGATGTTGAAGTCGTGCGACCCTTCCGACTCGCGGTACTCGTCCACGAAGCTTTTCACGATGCCCAGCTTCGTCTCGATCTCGGGGGGCTGGATGTCGAACGTGCCGCCCGAGTTGAAGCGGCTGCGGTAGCGCTCGTCGATGTCGATGTTCTTCGGCGCGCGGTCGGCCGACAGCACCACTTGGCGGCCCTGGCTGGTCAGCTTGTTGAATATCTGGAACACGATGTCGAGCGTCTGCTTCTTGCCCTGCAGGTACTGGACGTCGTCGATGAGCAGCACGTCGGCTTCCTCGTAGCGCGTCTTGAAGTTCTTGTAGCTGGATTTCTGCTTGTCGTGCGCCGCGCTGGCCTCCATGTAGTCGCTCAACAGCTCGGCCGAGTCCACGTAGATGGTGGAAAGCTGCGGCATCGTCTCGTTGATGTAGTTCTGGATGGCGCGCATGAGGTGCGTTTTCCCCAGACCCGACTTGCCGTAGATGAACAGCGGGTTGAGGTGCGCCTTGCCCGGCATCTCGGCCACGGCCACGGCCATGGAGTACGCCATGCGGTTCGAATCGCCGATGACGAAGTTCTCGAACGTAAGCGTGGACGCGGGGCTGTCGGGGCCGTCGAGCGCTATTTCTCGTTTCGCGCCGACGCCGGCGACCTCTTCCCCTACCGCCCCTCTATGCGCTTCGGGACGGCCTGCGTCGATTTGCGGCGAACTTGCGGCATTCGCGGCAGGAGCCGGCGCGGGCTGCGGAGAGCTGACGGGCGCAGGCGTTTCTGCCGCCGTCGCCATGGTTGCCGCCGGGGCTGCCTGCGCGGCGGGAGGAGCAGGCGCCGGAGCGGGAGGCTCGGCGGCTGTGATGTCCACTTCGATGATCACGGTGAACGGCATGTGGTACAGGTCGTTCAGCGCGCGTTTGATGAACTCGACATAATGACGCTCGATCCATGTCTTTATAAAGTCGTTGTCCGCGGTGATCATGAGGAACCCGTCGCTCATAGCCTGCGGATGCAGGCGTGAGAAGAACGCGTTGATCTGCGACGGATCGATATTGTTGTAGCTTTTCACCTGGCCGCATACTTCGGACCAGACCTGCTCGAGTTTTTCGCTGTTCATAGCTTGCTTCCTTGATGGGGGCATCGCGAATGTTTCACGTGAAACATCTCTCTCGTGCGTCAAGCGGGCGCCACCCGCCGCCGCTTCGATTGTATTAACAGATCGAAGCCGGGTAAAGGCCGATTATAGGGAATTTGCCACGTGGTATCCCAGATCGGTCAGAATGCGCTTCTGTCCGACCGTTTTCTCGATAAGCCCGGCTTCCTCTAATTTCGACAGCGCCACGTACGTGCTTGATTGCGGCACGCCGGTCAAACGCGACAGGTCCGTTACTCCCAGGGCTCCTTCGCTCAGGAAGATGGGCAGGAAGTCGCGCTCGCGTTGCGACAACGGGGGGATAAGCGGCGCCATCGCATGCTGGGCTTGCATGTCCATGCCCTGAGCGCGATGAGCCGGGGCACCGTGCTGGGGATAGTAGGGCGCGCCTGCCGCGTAGGGATTCTGCGCATAGCGCGGGGGCGCGTACTGCGGTTCGGGCTCGTAACCGTAAGGCGGTCGTGCGGGCGCGGCTTCCTGCGGATACGGTGGGTTTGCGTATCCGTATTGCGCCGGGTAGGCGGGTTGCTGCATCGGCTGCTGGGGAGGAATCTGCTGCTGCAGCTGCTGCGGCGCCTCGTGCATCGGGTAAGCGGGTTCCATGGCCGATGGTTGCGCGGATGCAGGGTGAAGCGCGCTCGATTGGTCGACGGGCGGCATATCGGTCGCCTCGCCCGCACGTAGGCTGATGGTCACTACGGCGCCTGTTCCCAGGTTGTCCTCAATGGTGATGGTGCCGTGCGAGAAATCGAGGTACTCTTTCACGATGGGCAAGCCCGACCCCACGCCGCGAATATAGTGTTTCATCGGCTCCACGGCGGATGTGAACCCGGGGATCTGCGCTTGATCCTTATAAGGTATGCCCGGGCCCTGGTCGGCGAAACGGATGGTATTGCCCTCGTCCAGGATGGACACGGTAGCCTCGGCGAAACGCGCGTGGATGAAGTTTTCCGATACTTCGCGGATGACGGTGTACGGAATGGTCCCTCCGGCGTTTTTAGCCTGTTCATAAATTTTCGAAGCAAGGCTTTCAATGAATTCAGCCGTCGGCGCCGGGTGTATCTCCGTCACGCGCGGGGCGCTGCGAAGATCGTCATACAGCGCGATGCGCGCTACGGCGTGTACATGCGTGTAGTCGAAAGGCTCCACGTTTTCATCAGCGGTTTCATCCTGATGATCTGCTTTTTCAATCTGGTTGTCCAATGGTGTTCCGTTTTCAGATTCGATATTCAGCATTTTTCAGCAACATTCAAAGGCATTGTAGCGTTTTTTCGATTCTGAATCTATCCACCTGGGGAATTCATAGCATTCAAAACTTTGTATTCATCTATTTCTAAATCCTGCACTGCTTTCCACATGGGCTTTTCAACGTTTTCCACTTTCTATTCAGAAAATGTGGAAAACGTTGAAGAACGTATTCTGGAAAACGTACGAACGTTGGTGAAAAACGTGCAAAAATGTTGATAGCCTCCAAGCGGATTGGCGCTTCCTGGGCCGAAACGCGTCCTCCGGCAGGACGTGACCGTTTGAATTCGTTTACGTGAAGATTGGGTAACATATTGCCCGGTCGTATGGGTGAATCACACGGCAAGCAATATATAACACCAGGTCAAAGCTTTGTTAATAACTACGATCACCTTTTATGCCTGATGAGAGGCTTGTAAAAGAATGAGAAAATATCCCTTGACAAACCGATGACGTTAGAGATTTCCACAACGGCTCTCGAATGAATCGAGAGTTTTCAACATTTTCCACAATAGAGCTGCGCAAAAAAGAGGAAAACGGTTGAAAAAATAGCCATCCAAGCATGGTCGAGGACATTCAGAACAAACTTTCGAGGTTTTCCACGGCGAAGAGACCTTCCCTTGGGTTCGTTCTATTCGAAGCGACCTGGAAAAAATCATGAACCCTTCTTGTGAGTTTTCCTTGACTCCCCCGTAACGTGAGCTATACTTTCGAGGTTGCTCTAAAACCATGAAAGGGAATCAATATGAAGCGCACGTATCAACCTAACACTCGTAAGCGGGCTAAGTGCCACGGTTTCCGTGCTCGTATGTCGACGAAGGGCGGCCGCAAGGTGCTGGCTGCTCGTCGCGCCAAGGGGCGCAAGCGTCTCTGCGTGTAAAGAGAGCTTTAGGTTGGAGACCATTAAATCCCGCGGGGATATCTCCGATCTGTTCTCATGCGGTAAGCGTCTGCATACGCCGTACCTTACGTTCATAGTGTTACCCACGAAGCAGCACGGCCAGCAAGGTCGTGTTGCTTTTATTGCGGGTAAAAAGTCAGGGAACGCGGTATGGCGCAACAGCGCTAAACGACGCATGCGAGCCATATGTCACGATCTGGGCGGTCCGTGGGCGGGCTACGATGTGATATTTCTCGCGAAGTCGGGTATCATGAGGAGTTCTTATAGTAAAGTGCATACAGCATGTGCTGAGACGTTGAAGCGGGCTGAATTACGTTAGGGACGAGAGGAATGAAGGCATTTCTGAAACAGGTGCCGTGCAAAGTGGCGGTGTTTCTCGTCACCTTCTACCGGGCTGCCATTTCCCCTCTGTTCCCTTCTTGCTGCCGCTTCACGCCGACGTGCTCCGAATACGGGCTCATAGCCTTCCAGCGCTACGGGTTCTGCCGGGGTCTCAAGCTCACGGTGAAGCGTGTGCTACGTTGTCGTCCGGGGGGTTCGCACGGCTACGATCCTGTTCCTTGAGGTCGTCGCGCGGGCGTTCTTTGGTATAGAGGAAGGAACAACTGAACATGTGGGGACGTATTTTAAGGGACTGGATATTCGACTATTCATTCCATTTCTTCTATTGACTTCTGCGCGATGGGGCCTGGCCATCATCATCGTGACGGTCATCTTCCGTATTCTGATCTCACCTTTGATGCACAAGCAGACGAAATCGTCGTTTCAGATGCAGAAGGTGCAGCCGCTCATGCAGGAGCTGCAGCGCAAGTACGCTGACGATCAGCCTCGCTTGCAGGAAGAGATGCAGAAGCTCTACGCCGAGGTGAAGTTCAACCCGCTGGCGGGCTGTCTGCCCATGCTGCTGCAGATGCCTATCTTCATGGCGTTGTTTCAAGTGCTCAGCGAGATGGGTTCGCGCACATCGGGCACCACCTACGAGTTCTATAACCTGGTTCCCAGCTTGGTTATGAGGCCTTCTGAGGCTCTGGCCGTTGGTTTTGGAACGTTTGTTCCCTATTTGATCCTTATGGTGATCTTCGCGGGCGCCACGTTTTTGCCCATGGTTCTCATGCAGATGGGAAACAAGGACAACCCGCAGCGCAAGCAGACCATGATCATGGCCGCTGTGATGAGCGTGTTCATGCTCTGGATCAGCTGGAGCTCGCCCGCCGGCGTGCTTCTGTTCTGGGGCGCGTCCTCCCTCATGGGCATCGCGCAGCAGCAGATCTCCATGCGCATCATGAAGAAGCGCGACGCCGAGGCCGCTGAAACCATCGAGGTGAAGCCTATCGAGGTGGACGTGACCCGCAAGCAGAAGAAGCCCCGTCCGACCAAGAAGGATACGACGAAGCGCAAGTAACCGCGATTGTTTCACGTGAAACATTGAGGAGTCTGTCATGGCTGAAGAATTGGTTGATGAGAAGCCTCTTGATGAGGAACCCGCTGAACTGACCGACGAGGATCTAGATCGCATTGCCGATACGGCGATTGGAGCGCTCCAAGATATTCTCAAGTACTTCGAGGTGGGCGAAGTGACCATCGACGAGTACGAAGGCGACGAAGGTGAGCTGATCCTCGACATCACGGGCGACGATCTGGCGGTGCTGATTGGCCGTCACGGCAAGACGCTCGACGCTCTGCAGTTCCTCGTGTCGGCGATTACCGTGCGCACCATCGGGTTCCGCTACCCGGTCATCGTGGACGTCGAAGGTTACAAGAGCCGTCAGCGCGAGAAGCTGGAATCGATTGCCCGTTCTTCCGCGAACCGCGCAGCTAGCCAGAACCGCAGCATCAAGCTTCGTCCGATGACGCCGTACGAGCGTCGTATCGTGCACATCTGCCTTCGCGACGACGACCGTGTGGAGACGGCATCTGAAGGCGAAGGCAGCGCCCGTCATGTGGTGATTCTTCCTCGCTAAACTTGTAAGTCTCAGTTTAGCCGCAAGCCCGCATCGAAAGGTGCGGGTTTTTTGTTTCTAATGTTTCACGTGAAACATTAGAAGTTCCTTTCAATCGAGACTTTCGATGATGGCTCCCCCGTCTCCCTTCGTGTTTCGAAAGCGAATCGCCTTAAACCTGATTCTCCTTTGTCCTTACGCTAAATGTTTCACGTGAAACATTAGAAAAGGGTCAAGAGCTCGGTTTATTGTCGTGAGTGTTTCACGTGAAACAATAGACAATGGTCTAACCTCAGTCTGTTTCGCGTCATGAATGTTTCACGTGAAACACTCTTACCTGAGGTGCGTTTCGCTCAAATGCTTCACGTGAAACATTTGAAACGTCGTGATTTGAATGTTTCACGTGAAACATTCCTCTATACTGAGGGCATTCGATTATAGAGGAGTGAACATGCGCGAGGATCTTTTGAAACGCCATCTGGAGTTGGTTATCGAAGCCAATAAGACCACCAACATCACGCGTATTTCGACATGGGATGAAGGGATGCTTCTCCACGTGCAGGATTCTTTAGTTGGTCTGCCTGAATTGAGAGAAGCACCGGAAGGTCGAATGGTCGATATTGGATCAGGGGCAGGTTATCCGGGTATTCCCCTAGCTATAGAGAGCGGTCGTTCTACGCTTCTAGCTGATTCCGTCGGTAAGAAAACCACGATCCTCGCTTCGATGGTGCAAACGTTAGGTCTTGATAACGTTGATGTGTATACCGGCCGAATCGAAGACCTTGCTCGTGAAGAACCTGCCTCGTTCGCTGCGGTGACCGCTCGGGCGCTTGCTCAGCTGTCGATACTCATGGAATTCGCCAGCCCGTTGCTGCAGGAAGGTGGGCGGTTGATTTGCTATAAAGCCAATGTATCCGATGAAGAGATGGAGCATGCCCTATCGTTGCAAAACCGCTTGGCGATGAAGCTTGTATCCGATCGTATCGTTGAGCTTGGCAAGAATCACCGCCGCATCATTTGCTTCGAAAAAACGGGTACCCCGCATGTAAAGCTTCCGCGCAAAACAGGCTTCGCGCAAAAACGCCCGCTCTAATGCAGAATGTTTCACGTGAAACATTCTGCATTAGAATCTAGCGCTAACCTTACGCGGATTCCATTCAGTTCTAACACGCAGCCTACGCGCATTTAGCTCGGATCCAGAGTAAACGCCAAACGCCGCGTTCTCGCATTGACAACGCAGATAGTGAATTGAATTCGGATCCAGCGGAGTCTAATGTTTGTCCTTCATTTTTTGGAATAGGCTTCCGTGAACGTCGTTACGACGCTTGAGGACTTCAGCGTGGATCGCTTCGCACACGCCTTCGAGGTTTTCCATTACTTCGTTATTAGTGAATCTGAGCTCTTTGATCTCGAGTATTTCGAGAAAGGTTGTTCTAACGCGGTCGTATTCCTTCTGGCTTTCGGTATAATGGCTATCACCGTCCAGTTCAATGCTGAGACGCGCCTTTCTGCAATAGAAATCAACAATGTATGATCCGATCACTTTTTGAGCTACGAACGGTGTAGGATATTCTCGTAAGAACGAGAACCAAAGCCTTCGCTCTGGATAGGTCATTTGATTACGCATGTTTTCTGCCCGCTGGGCGAGCAATTGGCGCCGCGTGGTATTCATCAGCAACCTCCTTTTTCCTATCTAGTATTGTACAGATGTGGTCTTACGTGCATATGGCAGGTTTCTAGCGTGCGGTCTATGCGGATCTCACGCCGTTTACCTCATTTTCCAACGCGGTTTCTATATTTGTTTCACGTGAAACACTTTTGGTTCTAGCAGGCTCCCGATGTTTCACGTGAAACATTTTGGGCGAGTGTTTCACGTGAAACACTAAACAAGGTATACTGTGTTCGCGGTCAAGAAAGGGGGTCCCTGTGGGACTATTCGATGGTCTCAAACGAGACAAAAAAGCAGCAGAGACTGTCAAGCAACATAAAAAAGAAGAGATCGTAGAGGACGAGTTGATCATCGACCATATTGAAGTGGTTGAACGAGAGACTGTGAAGCCTTTGGCAGAGCAAGAAGTTCCTCCTACTCCTATCAAGACGATCAAAGATAAAGCGCCTGTCAAACATGTGGTCGGTCAGACAAAGGTGATGGCCATCATCAATCAGAAGGGCGGCGTTGGAAAATCCACGACTGCGATCAACCTTTCCGCCGCATTGGGAGAGTTGGGCAAGCAAGTTTTGTTGGTCGATCTTGATCCGCAGGGCAACTCCTCGAGTGGTTTAGGTATCGAGAAGAGCCAAGTGCACAATTGCGTGTACGACGTTTTATTGAACGACGTTGCAATAGAGGATGTCATCATCCCGGATGTGGGCGAAGGGCTCGATCTCGTACCAGCCACGATAAATCTTGCAGGGGCAGAAGTAGAGCTTGTATCCGAGATGGCCCGTGAGAATCGCTTAAAAGACGCCGTAGGAAGCCTTCGAGGCAAGTACGACTATGTATTTATCGATTGCCCTCCTTCTCTCGGCTTATTGACGGTCAACGCGCTTGTTGCTGCGGACAAGCTGTTGATACCAATTCAATGCGAGTTTTACGCACTGGAAGGTGTGACAAAACTCCTTGATTCAATGAAACGTGTCAAAACTCGTCTGAATCCTACCCTTGATATCTTCGGTGTTCTTCTTACTATGTACGATGGTCGTACTACTCTTTCTCGACAAGTCGTTGAAGAGGTGCGCAGCTATTTCGGTAAAACGGTTTTTACGACGCTTATTCCCCGTACGGTTAAATTGTCTGAAGCACCGAGCTTCGGCCAGCCTATCACCCAATACGATCCATCGGGCAAGGGAGCGCAATCGTATGTAAACCTCGCAAAGGAAGTGGTACAACGTGGCTAAAGCGAACAAAAGCGGATTAGGTCGTGGCTTGAACTCGCTTCTTGGTGGAGCGTTTGAGGAAGCAGCCCCTCTCGAATCTACGCCTAAACGGGTGTTGGTGGAGCAACAACGCGAAGAGACTGCCGTGCCGATCCCTATGCATACCGAACCCGTGGTTGAACGTCAGAATGTTTCACGTGAAACAATCACGCCAATGAAAGAGGAATCGATCGTCGATGGTGAAAGCCAGGTAATCATTAAAAATGTTGTTCAGCGCCGAATCGACGAGGTTCCGATAGAGTCCGTCAGCCCGAACCCCGATCAGCCGCGCACGAACTTCAAAAGAGAGGCGCTTGAGGAGCTTGCAGCATCAATCGAGAAGGATGGTCTGCTGCAGCCGATTCTCGTTCGTCCCGTTGGAACCAATGAATATCAGATCATCGCGGGCGAACGTCGTTGGCAGGCATGTAAAATCGTAGGATTGAAAACCGTGCCGGTACGCATTAAGGATGCGGACGACGATCAAGCGCTCGAGCTTGCTCTTGTGGAGAATATTCAGCGTTCCGACCTTAATCCTATAGAAGAGGCATACGGTTATCGCCGCATGATGGAGCGTCGTAACCTCACGCAGTCCGAAGTAGCACAGGCTATGTCAAAAGGCCGTTCTACTGTGGCTAATGCGTTGCGTTTGCTCGAGCTTCCCGAAGAGGCGCAGCAATTATTGTTCGAGGAGAAGATATCGGCGGGTCATGCACGCGCAATCCTGTCCATTCCCACGAAAGAAGGGCGTCAGAAGCTGACGGACAAGCTTGTTGCGGAAAAACTTACGGTTCGAGAAGCAGAGGCTATAGCGCGTCTGTTCTCGGGTAAGCGCAATGACGCCCCGACGAAGAAGGAGCCGTTGCCTAAGACGTTTAAAACGGTGGCGAAAGCTTTGAAAGATGTGTTGCACACACCCGTAAAGGTGAAGTCTTCTAACGGAAAGAACAAGATTGAGATTGAATTCCAAGATGAGGAAGATCTCGAGAGGTTGTTCGAGGAGCTCATAGCTGCAGCGTCCTAAAGGTCGAAAGGTTCCCAAAAGAAAGCCCGGAATGTTTTACGTGAAACATTCCGGGCTTTCTTATTCTTGTATACGTATTCTCTTGTGCATCCGTTGCAACGGTAGGCAACTGAAGTGTTTCACGTGAAACACTTCAGTTGCAAGGCTTGAAGGTGTTTTTCAGTTGGCCACAGGCACCGGAGATATCGGAACCGCGGGAGTCGCGCAGCGTAGCTTCCGTTCCTTTCTTTGAAATTTCGGAAAGCCATAGATTAATCGTTTCAGGCGAGCTCGGTTGGAATTCCGAACCTTCTATTGCATTGATAGGGATGAGATTGACGTGGCATAGAAGATTCGAGCAGAACTTTTGAAGAGCCTTAAGGTCGACAGGTGCGTCGTTCACGCCTTCGATCATGATGTATTCGAGCGTAATCCGGCGGTTTGTCTTCGCCACGTAGTTCTGAAGCGCTTCTTTCAACGAAGGCAATTTGTAGCGAGCAACATTAGGCATAATGAGGTCGCGAATCGGTTGACGCGCTGCATGGAGCGAAACCGCGAGGGTAAATTGCTCGGGTTCCCCAGAGAAGCGTTCCAAACCAGGCAAAATCCCGCAGGTTGAGACGCTGATGTGGCGTGCTCCTATTTCAAGACCTTTCTTGTGGTTAAGGATGCGCAATGCGGCCATGGTGTTGTCGTAATTGAGAAACGGTTCTCCTTGACCCATTCCTACGGCGTTCGTGACACGCTTCCCCATGTCTTCTTGGACGATAAGTACTTGGTCGACTATTTCTCCCGGTATGAGATTGCGCGCGAAACCTTCCTGGCCTGTCGCGCAGAACGCGCATGCGATGGGACACCCTGCCTGCGTGGAGAAGCATACGGTCAAGCGATCGCCGTTGCGCGAAGGGATTCCTACGGTCTCTACGCGGATACCGTCGTCGAACTCAACAAGGTATTTCCGTGTCCCGTCTTTCGAAATCTGACGATCGACGACAGTCGGCATCGTGAGTGGAAAACGTTCAGCAAGGGTTGCTCGCAGAGAACCAGGGAGATTCGTCATCTCGTCGTAGCTGGACGCATGTCGTTGGTAGAGCCATTCCTGCAGCTGCTGTGCGCGGAAAGCGGGCTGCCCTAGTTCTTTCATTACTGAAGCGAGTTCGGGCAGCGAATAGGTTTTGATTGATTTATCCATAGCCGCCATTATACATTGTTTCACGTGAAACATCCCTTTGCTATACTGCAACGAACGTATCAAGGATGATGAAAGAAGGATGCATGTCTGAATGCCGCGTGGCGTTGCTCGCCGGAGGAAAGAGCGGGGAACGCGAGGTGTCTCTCGCATCGGCCGAAGGCGCGCGAGGGGCCCTTGAAGAAGCCGGATATACCGTTACGCAGCTCGATCCTGCCGACAAGGAGGATCTGAAACGTTTGATCGACGGTCCTTTCGACGTTGCTTTTCTCTGTTTGCATGGGAAATATGGGGAAGACGGCACCGTGCAGGGTCTTTTGGAAACGATTGGGCTCCCTTATATCGGTAGCGGGGTGTGGTCGAGCGCTTTGGCAATGGATAAAGTGAAGTCGAAGCTGTACTACGAACAAGCCGGCATCCCTACTCCCCCCTCTGTACCGCTGCAGAAGGGAGATTCTTACGACGTGGATTCTATCGTCGAGAAGCTGGGCGCGCATTGTGTGGTGAAACCCGGCACGGAAGGAAGCGCACTGGGGGTGTTCATCGTCGAAGGTGCTGCGGCAATCGGCGAAGCAATCGAGAAGGCGTTCGACATCGATTCAGAGGTTCTTGTTGAACGCTATATAAAAGGTAAGGAGTTGACGGTTGCGGTCATTGGCGACGCAGAAGTCGAAGCGTTGCCTATAATCGAAATCGTTCCTAAAAGCGATTTCTACGATTTCGAGTCGAAATATGCTCCCGGTGGTTCGCAGCACTTGTGTCCCGCGCCGCTGTCGGATGAAACGACGCGGATGGTGCAAGAGCTTGCGGTTCGTGCCCACCGCGCGTTGTCGTGCGAAGGGGTTTCGCGCTCTGATTTCATTTTGGAAGAAGACGGTTCGTGCTGGACGCTGGAGACGAATACCATTCCCGGCATGACGGGAACATCGCTGCTTCCCGATGCCGCGCGTGCGGCGGGCATTTCTTTTCCCGAACTCTGTACGCGGCTTATCGGTTATGCTCTCAGTTAATAAACGGAGGAGTGGAATGTTTCACGTGAAACATTCCACTCTTGAAGAAAGACTAGAACGCGCCGCATGATTTGAGGCTGAAAAGAGCAAGGGCTACGAGCGCCAGCAAGAACAGCCAGCTGACCGCATAGCAGCCCTTGTTTCCTTTGCGCCCCTGCTCGATGAGTTTCTCGGACATTTTACGTCGACTCTTCATGATCACCGTTCCCGCTTCCTTTGGAGGAAATGCTACGGTCTGTTTTGGAGTCCAATTACCATTGCTGGAGATTACCTGTTCGACACCTTGCTCGCCGAGATCGATTTCCGGTCGCACGCCATCGGAAAGACGCTGCGCCGTTGTAGCTATGAAAGGCTTGAAAGCTTGATCGAGATTGGAATCGTAGCAGATGATGGCGACTTGGCCCCAGTAGTGGCCCGGTTCGGGATGGTCGGTGAACGCGACGAACGATAACAAGGCTTGCAGTTTCCACTCGCGTGCGGCGAGAATGCTCAGCTGGCGTGAAAGCTCAGCATCGAGAAATCCGATCAGCGCGCCGAAGCGGTTTTTCATCCAAGCGGTGGACACCCCGTTGTCGGTTTGAAATACGATCTCGAACACGTCGCCTATAGGATTATCGGCTCCGAGCAGGATTGCAGCATCTTTCTTTGAAAGGGTATTGAATCGTGCGTACGTACCGAAGTAACGCTCAGCCTGCATGTTCTCTCCTTCGAGCCGTTCTTTTTGTCAACGTCGGCGTAACAGTTTGTATGATCCCATGATAGATGATAGGCTGGACGGTATGGATAAACAAAATATGCTCTCGCAGGATACCCTGCAAAGTTTCATAAGCGATGGCACTTCCCAGGCCGTCCGCGACCGGTATGCGTCGCTTCCCGAAATCGCAGCGACGATGGATTTCGGCGATCTCGACCATAACGTCGTGGTTCTGGACACCGAGACCACCGGCTTCTCTTTCAACCATGATGAGCTGACGCAGATCGCTGCAGCTCGCATGGAACAAGGCGAAATAGTCGAATGGTTCATCACGTTCGTGAACCCGGGAAAGCCCATTCCGGAAGATGTCGCGCACCTGACCGATATCCACGATAGCGATGTGGCTGATGCTCCGCTTCCCGCCGACGCACTGGCCAAGCTTGTGGAATTCATTGGCGATGCGAAGGTGGTCGCGCATAACGCAGAGTTCGATCGTACGTTCACCACGCGTCATCCCAGCGGTTATCCCCTGTTGGAGAATACCTGGATCGATTCGCTCGATCTTGCGCGAATCGCGCTTCCCCGCATGAAATCGCATCGCTTGCTCGATCTTGTACGGGCTTTCGGCGCGCCTTTGTCGACGCACCGCGCCGATGCCGACGTAGAGGCGACCTGCGCCATCTTCCGCATCCTGCTGGCGGGCGTTGCGACGATGCCGCCGGCGCTCGTGTGCGAGATCGCGCATATGGCGACTCCTGACGAGTGGTCGACGAGGATGGTATTCGAGCAGTTCGCCCGAAAGTACGAGGTGGAAGCGAACCAAGATGTTTCACGTGGAACACCAAGTTTGAGATTCTCTTTGCGCGCCCTTCGTCGTGACCGCTTGGGCAAGCTGGAGCGCGCGGCAAAGCTGGACGCCGACGATATCGCGGCCGATCCGCAACGCTCGCTTACGTTCCCTTCAGATGCGGATATCGTTCAAGCCTTTTCGGAAACCGGGCTCGTGGGGTCGTTGTACGAAGAGTTCGAGCCTCGCATAGAGCAGGTCGCTATGGCAGAGGCAGTGAGAAAGGCATTTTCTTCTTCGGAGAACCTGTTGGTCGAAGCAGGAACGGGCGTTGGAAAGTCCATGGCGTACCTGGTTCCCGCCGCGTTGACGGCGCGGGCCAACAACATAGCCGTTGGCGTTGCAACGAAGACTAATACCCTGCTCGATCAGTTGGTTTACCATGAGCTGCCTGCATTGGAAAAAGCGCTTCGGTTGGCCGACCCTGACAGGCCGTCTCTGACGTATGCTCCGCTCAAGGGTTTCTCGCACTATCCTTGTTTGCGTAAGATCGGCCATATCGTCGAGGAAGGAGCGCAGACGAAGCTGTTCGGCAACAAAGAGCAGACCCAGGCTCCCTCCCTTGCCGCCTTGCTGTCGTTTATCGAGCAGACTGAATACGATGACATGGACAGCTTGAAGATCGACTATCGCGTGTTGCCTCGTCGTCTTATCACCACGACGGCGAACGATTGTCTACGGCGTAAGTGTCCTTATTTCGGTACTTCATGCTTTGTGCACGGTTCGCGCCGCCGCGCCGAGGCGGCCGATATCGTGGTAACCAACCATAGTTTGCTGTTCTGCGATCTCGTAGCAGATGGTGGATTGCTGCCGCCGATCCGCTATTGGGTGGTGGATGAGGCCCATGGAGCCGAAGCCGAAGCTCGTCGGGCTTTCTCGTTGTCGCTTTCGGCCGAGGACATAACGCGCCTGGCCAACCGTGTCGGTGCCGATGAGGTTTCCCGTAACGTGTTCGTGCGTGCCGAGCGCCGTGTGGTGGTGCCCGGCATGGAAGAGGGTTCTTCGCTGTTCTACGCCCTTACCGGCAAGGCGCGCTCTGCGGGCAAGGCCTACGCTGATGCTGCGCGGGAATTTTCCGTTCACCTCAAGGACCTTCTGTTCTTCGATCAGAACAAAAAGGGAAAAGGCTACGAGATCGTCGAGCTGTGGATCAATTCAGATGTGCGTTCCAGCGCAACGTTTGCCCAGGTAGCAAGCTATGGTCGAGCGATGACCGAAGCAGCGGAGAAGCTGGTGCGCGTGTGTCAGGAGCTCGTGGGATATCTGGAAGAGCTCGAAGGCGCGGCAGAGATCCAGCGCGAGATAGCATCGACCGCGATGGAGCTCAAAGACCAGATGAACGCCGCCGACATCATCTTGGACAGGGCTCCGGAAACGTATGCCTATGCGGCCACTTTGAGTCGCAAGAAAGATCGCGTCGCAGAAAAGCTGGAAGCGCTGCTGATCAACGTGGGCGAAGCGATGAACGAGACGTTGTTCGAGCGCACGCACTCGACGGTGTTCGCGTCTGCCACGTTGGCGGTGGACAATAAATTCGACGCATTCGAAAGTGCCCTGGGATTGAACGCTTCGGAGCATTCGACCTGTCAGATGTGCAAGCTGGATTCAAGCTATGATTTCGACGCTCATATGACAGTGTACGTGGCCAGCGATATGCCGGAACCGAACGAAGCCGCGTATCTTGCCGCGCTGCAGCGCCTGCTGGTGGACGTTCACCGTGCGCAGAACGGCTCGATGCTGACCTTGTTCACGAACCGTCGCGAGATGGAGCGTTGCTTTGACGAGGTGCAACCCCAACTCAAAGTCGACGACCTGCGCGTCGTGTGTCAAAAATGGGGTGTGTCGGTAAAAGGTTTGCGCGATGATTTTCTGGCGGACGAGCATCTTTCGCTCTTCGCGCTCAAAAGCTTTTGGGAGGGATTCGATGCTCCGGGCGCTACGCTCAAAGGGGTCGTCATTCCCAAGCTGCCCTTCGCGAAGCCGACCGATCCTTTGTCGTGCGAACGGGCGGCTCGCGACGATCAGGCGTGGAGGCGCTACGTGCTACCCGCCGCCGTTCTTGAGACGAAACAGGCTGCTGGTCGACTTATCAGGAAGGCCGATGATACGGGCGTGCTTATTCTCGCCGATCGTCGCTTGTTGACGAAAAGCTACGGCAAAGCGTTCCTTAATTCCCTTCCGAGCAGGACCATCAAGGTGATGACGGCGGCTGAGATTGTAGCCGATCTCGAGCGCTCCAACAACGGGTAACGCAAGGCGATCCGGCTGGTACGAATGGGTAAGAGGGAAGACAAGATAACGCGTGCCGCGCATATCAAAAGGCATACGCGCGGCACGTCGAACGAGATATCGTTCAGCGTGCTCGACGCGGCTAAGAACGCGCTGGAAGGCGATGACGACGGCCTGAAGCACAGGCCAGGCCGCATCTCGCTCTTCACTCTTCCGGGCAAGCGGAAAAAGCCTGCTCCCACGCCGACCAAGGAACGTGGATTACCGCTTTCAACTGGCGGTTTCGTGTCGGTTGATGATAGTGGACCGACGTCGAAGCTTGGAATGATTGCTCCGCCGTCGCGTTCGTCCGGCTCGACGGAGAAAAACCCTTCCACGACCCTAGCGGTTGCCCCTGTCAAACCAAAACGCTCTCCCGAAGAAGAGATAGCCCTCCGCAAAGCGCGGCGTCGTCTGAGCAAATGGCTTGCGATTGCGGTGGTCGTGGTGGTGAGCGCCGGCCTGTTGAGTGCGGGAGGCGTGTACCTCTATCGCGATTATCAAACCCAACAAGGACACGTTGCGGTACTTGACGATGCGTTGCTGCTCGTCAAAGAGGCTGACGAGACCATAGAAAAGCTCGATGAGGTAGTGAAGAATCCTTTTGCTGATGGAAGCGATGAGCAGCGTGTTGATATTCAAGCGCAGCTCGAGGATGTCGAAGGAAAGCTGCAGGATGCTGATGAAAAAGCGCGCACTGTCTCGCTGGAGCTGAACGGTGCTCGCGAGAAGGAGGCTGCGAACCAAACGGTAGCGGCGATCGCAGCGCGCTACACGCTTGTCGAACAGGGCCAGCTTCTCATGAACGCCGCGACGGAGGCTCAGCTCGCCGCCGAGCAGGTGGATCGTGCTTGGAAAACCGTTTTGAAAGGCGACGATTTGGCGCGCCAGGCCGCTCAGCTGGTCACCGAGACGACGGCTGAAAACGTCGAGGCGTCTAAGAACAAGACGAAAGAAGCGCTGGCTGCCTTCGATGAGGCTTATCAGGCTTTTTCGGACGTTCAATCGACGTATGCGTCGGCTGATTTCTCGCAGTACTTCGATTATATTGGCAAGCGTCAGGAATCGCTTGGTTACGCCATCGCGTCGGACGATGCGATTCTGGCAAAGAACAAGGAAGAAGCCACGGCTCAGAACAATGCTTACAACATCGCCGATGCCGAAGCGGCGGTGCTTGCGAAATCGCTTCCCGAAGATCCTGCAGTCATCATCGACGAAGCCTTCGCAGAAGCCACGGCGGATGTTGCAAAGGCCTATTCAACAGCACGTTTACAAGCGCGCAGCGCAGACGCTTTTATTAGTGATTATTTGGGTGCGGAGAGCAAATAGCGTATACTTGCATTATGTGTGCCTTGTAGAATCATCAACGAAAGGCAAAAGAGTATGCCGGACATACTAGATCACGTCGCATATCTATCACAGGAAATCGGACCTCGTCCTGCGGGGACTGAAGAAGAGCAGCAAGCGGCGTTGTACATTACCGAGCAGATGCAGAAGGATGCGGGTCTTTCCGCAATCATAGAAGATTTCAGCGGAGCTCCCGGAGCCGAAGCCCCGCGCGTTATCTGCTGCGCGGCTACGCTGGTAGTCACTATTCTTGCACTGTTTTTGCCAGCGGCGGGTGTAGTGTCCATCGTGGTCACGCTGTTAGCGGCTCTCCTGTTCGCCGCCGAGGTGTTCAACCGACCCGTGCTGTCCCGCGCTTTCGCACGAGGTGTCAGCCAGAATGTCGTGGCGAAGTACGAGCCCGGCTACTCGGCCGAAACGGGCGGATCGCGTCGGCGCAAGGTGATCGTGGTATCGCGCTACGACAGCGGCAAGGTGAACGCCGAGCTCAACGGCCCGCTGCTCTCGATTCTTCCCATCCTGCAATGGGCTACGTTCGGCGCCATGGTATTCCTGCCAGTGCTGCTGATCGTTCGTAACGTGGTATTCCTCAACGCCGAAGGCGCTACCGCCATCGTGTTGAACGTACTGGCGTGCATCGCGCTGGTTCTGGTTGCTTTGCCCCTGGTGTTCGCACTGCTGCACAAGCTGGCTTCGTATAACGAAGGAGCGAACTGCAACGCCGCGGGCACGGCTGTGATGCTGGAAGTCGCACGCCGTGTAGGCCGAGGCCGTGTGAGCGAAGCCGAGCTGGCCGCGAACGCCGATGCTGCGATCCACGGAGAAGATGCGGCGCGCAAGGCGGGGTTGGTTCCTGAAGGCGCGCAGCTGGTGTACGAAGCCGCTAACGTGAAGCCTCCTGCGCCTGCTCCGCAGACTCCCGAAGCACGCCTGGCTGCAGCGAAAGCCGCCATCGCCGCGCTGTCAGGCAAGCCCGTTTCAGGGGTTACAGCGTCGGATATCGCTCAGAACCTCGTCCAGATCAAAGAACCCCCGTTGCCTGCGGCTACTGACGAAGGCTATCGAGAGCTGCGCGACGAGACGCGCGAAGCGTTGTCCAGCATTCCCGAGGATACCATGCAGGAGGCTCTGGCGAACGCCGAGGCTGCAGCTGCCGAGGAAGCTCGTCGCGCCGCCGAGGAGGCGGCCGCCATTGCGGCGGCAACGGCCGGCATGGCGGCATCGTCGTACGATGCCGTGAGCCAGGCGGGCGGAACGAGCAACGGGGTTCCGGACTGGTTCAAGAAAGCTCAGGAGAAGGCGAAGAAGCCCCGTAACGCAGACAAGCCGGTGCAACGCTCTCGTTTCGCAAGCGCTCTTGATGCAGCCGACAGCGAAAGCGCCGGAAGTTTCGCCGAGGCGAGCAAGCCCTCGGATCATGGAACGGCGGATGTATCCGATTCCGGTAGCAACGATTCTCTTGATGTGCAGGCTCCCCAATGGCACATGACGGAAGCAAGCGCTGCGGACGGTTCGCAGCGTCTCTCTGACGATGGCGATTACGAGGTCCCGTCCGGCGAGGAGGGCTTGCAAGCTCCGTCGAGCGCCGCGCACGAGGCTGCCGTCGAGGATGCTCAAGGCGATCCGTTCTCGACAACCGCCATGCCGCCTATTGACGTAAGCGGGCTTCGTCCGGATGACATGCCGCCCATCAGCGATGTTCCCATGCCCTCGTTCCTGGATCCGCGCAAGGTGCAAGAAGAAGCCCGCGCTGCTCAAGCCGACATGCAGCGCTCTGGCAACCGAGTGGACGTGACGGGCGCCCCCATCGGCGCAAGCGGACGAATCGACGTCGACATCGAAAGCTACGAGGTTTCCACCGAGGAAGCCGTCCCTCAGGCCGAAACGTCTGCCCATCGGCCTATCGTGTTGCCTGATATAGGAGTTTCGGCTACGAATCTGCCTCCCATATCAGAGCTGCCGAAGCAACGTGCTCCGTTGGCAGATGTTGAGACGTCTGGTAAATCTGCCGCGAAGAGCCTGCTGAGCATGCTTCCCTCCATCGACGTGAGCGGCGATTCGACGGAAAGCGCATCGGGGGAAAACGCTTCGAACGCGAGCGGCGATTCGGTTGAGAAGAAGCATTCGCTCCGCTCGATGCTGCCATCGCTTTCGGGTTCGATCAGCCGCGCCGATGCGTCAGAGGGCAAAACTTCGAACGTCAGCGCAGCGGGCGCGTTCGTTCCTGCGGGAGCAACGGGCACGTTCGCGCCTATTGGCGATGAGCTGCTGGATAATGTCGACCCTGAAGATATCTACATCGACGATGCTGATGATTCCGCGTACGAGCAGAACTTCACCGAGTCGGGAGCCTTCGCCGGCCCCGGGTACGTGGAAATGCCCAAATCGCGCGTTCATCGTCTGTTCGACCGTCTGCGCCGTAAGAGCAAAGACCAAGAGCCTTCGCCTCAGGAGTGGCTTGAAGTGGATGAGTCTTTCGATGCTCGCACGGTGGGAGCTGAGCGCGGCGGCTGGGAAAGCTTCCGAGAGGATGAGGGAGTCGTCGATCCCGGTGCGACAACACAATTGGATCCCTACAACGCGGGCTACGAGAACGGCCAGTACAATACGATCGAAGAAGACGGATTCGACGGCTCTTACGACTATGAGGGCGTTGACGAATACGATGACGGATACGGGCCTGACGAGCGTCGTCCTTGGCATGGCGGAGCTTTCTCGCCCCGTCGTATGGAGAAGGCCGAACTCGACCTCAACAGCGCTTCGAACGAATCGTCTGAATCCCTCGATTTCGATGATCCCGACGTTCCTGCCGAGCTCAAGCAGATATACCAGTTCCGCAACCCCGACATCAACACGGAAGTGTGGTTCGTCGCGCTGGGTTCGGAGCTCGCTCAAAACGGCGGTATGCGCGCATTCATCACCGAACATCAGCAGGAGCTACGCGGCTCTATCATCATCGATCTCGACGGCTTGGGTGCTGGCGACCTCTGCATGATCGAGCAGGAGGGCATGTACCGGACGGTGAAGACGTCTTCGCGTATGAAGCGTTACATCAAGAAGGCTTCGCAAGCCACCGGTTTGAACGTGGGCGGCGCGCAGATCAAATGGAAGGACAGCGCTGCTTCCTACGCCATCAAACAAGGGTACCAGGCAATGCATCTGGTAGGCATGAACGGAGCGAAACCGGCGTTCTTTGCGCAAGGCGATGATGTGTTGGAAAACGTTGACGAGCAAACGCTTGAAACGAATGCCGACTTTGTTATGGAGTTGTTGAAGAATATATAGGTGCCCCTATCCGTCCTCGGTGGGCGTTTTTCAGCCTGCCTTATAATACGGGTTTGTATGCGCTGGTTATTGCCAGGGTATGCCACGAAAAGGTGCGGGATGAAAGCGTCCTGCTCAAGTACAGAACAGAGAGGTGTTTTTGCAGCCATGGCTATTGAAGCTTATTGCGTGAAATGCAAGGCCAAGAAAGAGATGAAGGATCCCGTTGAGAGCCTGACGAAGAACGGCAAGCCTATCACGAAGGGCAAGTGCCCCGACTGCGGTACCACGATTTGCCGTATCGGCGCTGCGAAATAACCTCGCTCTCACTGATGATGAAAAGGACGGCCTTGGCCGTCCTTTTTTGCATTATGAAGGTGTTTCACGTGAAACAATCAATGAGGATAGTAAGGGCGAGGAACGATCGAGGCAGATGAGAGGTCGGGTTCGGTCTTCGACGGGCGATAACGGATGCTCTATCCGTATCAACATGTTTCACGTGAAACACTTGTCGCATTGTTGTGAGACTTTACGATTTATGTTTCACGTGAAACAATCGGCGCTCGCTATTTTCGACAGCTTCCTCGGAGCTGCGTTCGTCCGCTTGACGCATGAAGCATGAAGCGCAGACGAACGTAGCTCCGAGGTTTTCTTTCCCGCTAGATGGGAAAGGACGCGTCTTTTCCTACGATGGGGTTTCGCACGAAGGACAGCAGCTCGACAGATAGTCGGTTGCGTCCTGAAAAGTATTCAAAAGACCGTCGAGGTCGTCGTATCCCAAATGTTTGCCGAGCCCGTCGAAGAACCGATCAAGCGTCTGCTCGGTCTCTTTTGCCGTGCGCGCTCCCAAGTAGGTAAGGCTCAGTGATAGGCTGCGCGCATCCTCGGTGGTGCGGTGCCGTTCGATGAAGCCGCGATTCTCCAGGTTTCTCAACACGCGCGATAATGTGCTGGGCTGCAAGTTCAGCTGCTTCGCAAGCGCGCCGGGGCGCAACGATTGCTGAGCCGCGCCCAGTTCCAGCAGAACGCGGGCTTCATCATGGGTGATGCTGACGTGCGTGCTGAGGAACAGCGCGCATGCGCGATCAAGCTCCGTCGCCAGATGTAGGAGATGGCGGATGGTACTGTACGTTTCGCGCATGCTGCTCTCCTCCTACCCGAACCGGTACTCCACGCCCATCGTGGGCCGGGGGTTCTCCCACTTCTTGACGATGGTGCCCTCGCAGGCGATGCGGCAGGTGCCGCACTCCAGGCAGCCCGCGTAGTCGAAGGACTTCTTGCCCTCCTCGTCGATCTTGTAGAGCGCCGCCGGGCACACGCGCACGAGCTTCAGGAACTCCTCGATGTCGGGGTCGTCCACGAGCTCGATGTGCGCGCTCTCCTCGTCCACCTCGTACTTGTCGATGGCCAGGAACTCGTCGACGTTGACCGTGATCTCCTTGACCTCGCTCACAGCGACTTCACCGCCTTCCGAACCTCGCCGGCCAGCTTGAGCAGGCCGCGCTGCTTGACTATGGGCATCATGCGCTTCATCAGCGGCTTCTGGGGCTTCCCGTCCACGCTGAACATGGCGTTGAAGACGTCGCGCGCCATGGCCGGGTACTCGGTGAACATGCGGTCCCAGCCCTCCATGACGTGGGGCCACTTGGAGAAGGTGCGCAGGTCCTGGATGACGAAGGAGCCCTCCATCGCCTCCTTGTAGGAGGCGAGCCCCGCCTCGCTCGTGTCGCCCGCGTCGAGCGCGCGCACGGCCGCCTGGCCCGCCATCTGGCCGGAGGCCACGGCGAAGTCCATGCCGCGCACCTGGTAGCCCATGTTCATGCAGAGGCCGGCCGACTCGCCGGCCACCAGGCAGCCGTCGAACACGTACTTCGGGATCATGCCGTAGCCGCCCTCGGGCACCATGTGGCCGGAGTGCTCCACGAGCTTCGCGCCGCGGATGATCGGCGCGACCGCCGGGTGGCCCTTGAAGTCCTCGAGCATCTGGTACACCGGCGTCTCGTTCGCGCCGTCGGCGGCCAGCGAGATGGTGGCCACGAGGCCGAGCGAGATCGAGTCCCTGTTCGTGTAGAGGAAGCCGCCGCCGACGTTGCCGTGCGTGCAGTCGCCCACGAACAGCATGGCCGCGCCCTCGCCCTCGGGGCAGAGGAAGCGGTCCTCGATCTGGGAGGCGGGCAGCTCGAACACCTGCTTGATGCCCACGGCCATCTGGCTGGGCTTGGGCGCGGGTTGCCCAGGCACTTCTCGGACAGCAGGCTGTTCACGCCCTCGGCGAGCACCGTCACCTGCGCGGTGATCTCGTCCTCGCCGGCGCGCACGCCGATCACCTTGCCGGATCCGTCGCGGATGAGCTCCTCCACGGCGATGCCGCAGATGTACTCCGCGCCGGCGTCCTCGGCCTTGGAGGCCAGCCACTGGTCGAAGGGCGCGCGCAGGACCGAGTAGGAGTCCTTGCCCTCCTCGGCCAGCTCGGGCTCGTGAAGTCGACGGCCATCTGGGAGGCCGGGTCCATGAGCGCGATGCGCTCGTGGGTGATCTTGCGCTCCAAGGGCGCCTCGGACTCGAAGTCGGGGAACACCTTCTTCAGCGAGTGCGAGTAGATGCGCCCGCCGGTCATGTTCTTCGCGCCGGCGAAGTTGCCGCGCTCGACCACGAGGGTCGACTTGCCGGCCTTCGCGAGCTCGTAGGCCGCCACGGCGCCCGCGCACCCGGAGCCCACGACGATCGCGTCGAAATCAGCCATGTCCTGTCCTTTCCTATCGTTGCGTTTCCGTTTTCTTGCCGTCCCGCAAACCGTCGCGCCCCGAACGAACACGATCCCGGTTCGGAGCATCCCGCGGTTGCGTTTCCTCAGCCCTGCCGAACGCGACGATTGTCGCGAACCGTTGAGGCCGCCGTCCCGAGCGCGCGAGGTGGGCGCGGAGCGTCGAGGCCGCGACGAGCTGGCGAAGGTCTCGTCGGGAGGCGAAGGGAGGATGCATCCGCCCCGCTTCCACCTGCGGCGCTCGGGACGGCGGCCTGACCGGCTGCCCGGATCCGCGAAAAACGCGGATCCGGGCAGCTTGCCGCCTTCGGCTTACAGTGCCGCCGCCAGCTTCGGCAGGACGTCCTTGACGTCGCCCACGATGCCGTAGTCGCACTGCTTGAACACCGGAGCGTTCTTGTCCTTGTTGATAGCAAACATCGTGCCAGCGCGGTTGCAGCCCACCATGTGCTGCATCTGGCCGGAGATGCCGCAGGCGACGTACGCCTTCGGGGACAGCATGAGGCCGGACACGCCCACGTACAGCTCGGTGGGAAGCCAGTTCACGCCCTCGGTGAGGGGACGCGAGCAGGCAAGGCCTGCGCCCAGCTTGTCGCACAGCTCGCGCGCCAGGTCGAGCTCGGACTCCTCGGCGAAGCCGCGGCCGGCGGCCACGACGACGTCGGCCTTGTTCAGGTCCACGCCGCTCTTCTCGATGGGCTTGGAGGAGACCAGCTTCACGGGCGTCGCCGGAGCAACCCAGGCGACGTCCTCGACGGCGTTCGCGCCGGAGGCCTCGGCACCCTCGAATGCGCCCGCGCCCACCGTGTAGATGGCCACGTCGCCTGCGGCCTTCTGCACGCGCTCGGCCACGCCGCCGAAGTACAGGCTGACGGCGCCGTTCTCGAAGGACATGACGTCGGTGATGACGGAGGCGTTCGCATGGGCGGCCAGCTTGCCGGCGATCGTCTTCATGTGGCGCGTGGGTTCCACGAGCACCACGGCCGGAGCCTCGGCGTCGAACACCGAGATCACGGTGTCGGCGGCGTCGTCGAGGACGGTCCCTTCCGGCACGGAGATGCGGGCGATCTTATCGGCGACGGCCTCGGGGGCCTCGCCGAAGGAGACGAGCACGACTTCGTCGGCCATGGTGCGAGCGCCAGCGCAAAGCTCCCGAGCGGCATCCGTGCGTTCAGCGATAACGAGTGCTTTCATGAATATCAACTCTGCCTTTCTATTGCATAAGGGGATGGTCGAGGGAACTTACAGCGCGGCCTTGAGGGCGGCGGCGAACTGCTCGATGGCGCCGTCGGCCGAGGCTTCAAGGATCTTCGCGCTTGCGATCAGCCTGCTTGGGGGCGAGGCAGGACGCGACCTCGATGGAGCTCTCGTACGCGCCGTCGGCGCCCGCCACGTTCATCGGCTTCTTGCCGGCGGCGAGGATGTCCTTCATGCCGGGGATGCGGGGCGAGCGCGATGTCCGGCGCGACGGACACGACGGCCGGAAGCGGCACCTCGACGACCTCCACCACGTCTTCCCAGCGTGCGCTCGACCTCGAGCGCGCCGTCCTTGGCGGTAATCTTCGTGGCGGCGGTGACCACGGGCAGGCCCA
>ENA-OQDA01000095-OQDA01000095.1-human-gut-metagenome-genome-assembly--contig:-NODE-95-length-36612-cov-5.582184_pt1 | contig 36612 bp, 29 predicted proteins | sample MGYA00242771_ERZ504603 | MGnify/ENA primary metagenome ERZ504603 (study PRJEB26092, sample SAMD00036328) | human gut metagenome | host: Homo sapiens | study: EMG produced TPA metagenomics assembly of...
TTGACCTCAAAATCACAACACTGCTGGGGTGGTTTGTGCTCGCGTCGCTGCTGGTGAACGAAATCCGGTCGATTATTGAGAATTTTGTGGAAGCTGGATTTGATGTACCGGTTGTTCTGACGAAGGGGCTTGGAAGTCGCGGACAAAGCAATCAACCAGGAGCAGAAGTGAAATAAATATCACAGGATATTTGCCCATATGCTCATCACAAAGAGATTTATTTTGTGAAATATATAATCCGTCAAACAGTGATTTGTCCGTGCCAATCTCGAAAAATGAGCGCAGCATGTTCATGCCAAGAGTCTTTCCAAAGCGCCTTGGACGGGTGAACAGCGTTACTTTACTCCAATTGTTTAAAGTCTGCTCGATAAGCATAGTTTTGTCTATATAATAAAATCCAGACCTTCGTATATCTTCAAAATTTTCGATTCCAACAGGCAGTTTTAATATTTCCATGTGAGCCTCCCCGGTTAAAATATGTTCGATACATTCACATATAGTATAACTGATTTTTAGAGGAATTACAATTTCTATTGACTATTTAAAACTGACCCTAAAATGAAAGTAATGTTGCCTAATACTTGAACAATATCATGGGGTTGTCTATAATGTAGTAAAAAGAAAATGGAGTTTTAATAAATGAAACGATTTACAGCAATATTACTTACAGGCATGATGATATTTACCCTCGCATCATGCGGCAAAAAAGCACAGGATACACCAACAGAGCCTGCAACAGAGACACAGGCTGCAGAGAAGGTCGAGATGCCTACGGAAACGGAAGCCGTGACAGAGGTGGTAACAGAGGCTGCAAAAGATACGCAGCAGACAGAAGCACAGCAGGAAGAACAGACTGCCGAACAGCAGGACGAGGAGCAGAACAATTCAGGTGAAAATAATTCCTCTTATCAGTATGTAGAAAGAGCATCCTATGAGAATGGAGAATCAGTGTCACTAAATCCTTCATGGCAGTATGCAGAACATTCAGCGATAAATTCAGGCTGTGCGGTCATGTACAAGGCTACAGCAAACCGTAAAAACATAGTAGTAGGTGTCAATGCCGGACACGGTACAAGCGGAGGAACTTCGGTGAAGACTCTTTGTCACCCGGATGGTTCGGCAAAGACCACGGGTGGTACAACAGGCGCAGGTGCAACAAAAGCAGTAGCAGTTTCAGGTGGTATGTCCTTTAATGACGGTACACCGGAGAGCTCTGTCACACTCCGTATGGCGCAGATATTAAAGGACAAGCTGCTTGCGGCAGGCTATGATGTGCTTATGGTAAGAGACGGAAGTGATGTACAGCTTGACAATGTGGCGCGTACTGTCATCTGCAATAATGCGGCAGACTGTCATATTGCTCTGCACTGGGATGGCGACGGACTAAGCTACGATAAGGGCTGCTTTTACATATCAGTGCCGGGAGGCATAAAGGGTATGGAGCCGGTTGCATCACACTGGCAGCAGCATGATGCACTTGGGGCAAGCCTGATAGAAGGACTGCGCGCTCATGGAGCAAAGATAAACGGTAATGGCTCTATGGCAATAGACCTGACACAGACCTCATACAGCACGGTACCATCAGTGGATGTAGAGCTTGGCAACGCATGCTCTGACCACAGCGATGCTACACTTGAAAATCTGGCAGACGGACTGGTGCAGGGAGTCGAGGGATATTTCTAGAATATAAAAAGTTACTGTTGTTTTTTGGCGTGTATTGGCACTAAACTAAAGTTTGCAAAAACAACTGAATAGCGGATTCAAATGAATAGGACGCATAGTGAGATAAATGCGTCCGGTATGATTTTGTCAGTATAGAGGTGTTATTATAGAAGTGGTACAATGGATAGAGAAAGGGAATATTATGACAGACAACAAATCCGGGGAGATACTCATAATAGAGGATGACAAGGACATTAATGATCTGCTTGCGACAGCGCTTTCAAAAGCCGGATATAGGACAAGACAGGCATGGTCAGGCACAGAGGGAGAGCTTTTGCTTAAGCTGGACAGGGAAGCTTATGCGCTTGTGCTATTGGATCTGATGCTTCCGGGGCTTTCAGGGGAGGAGCTTCTGGCACTGATACGGCAGATGGATGCGTCACTTCCGGTGATAATCCTTACGGCAAAGGATGAGCTGGATGAGAAAATCAATCTGCTCGTGGCAGGCGCTGATGATTACATCACAAAGCCGTTTGAGATAAAGGAGGTCGTTGCCAGAGTGGCTGTGCAGCTGCGTCATGCGGTGGCAGATGTGCCTTCAAAGTTGGGCCAGGCAGGGGAAAACCAGACAAAAGCAGAAAATGAGACCGGGCAGGGAGATACTGCAAATACATACATAGCGGGACCCGTTAAAATAGAGCACAGACAGCTTGTGCTCGATCGGATTTCAAGACAGCTTTACGTGGCAGATAATGCTGTTGACGGCATCACAAAGCAGGAGTTTGCCATACTCGAGCTTCTCATGGCGCATCCCAGACAGGTGTTTGCCAAGGAGGACATATTTGAATATGCCTGGGATGAGCCGTATATTGGCGAGACAAAGACTCTTGATGTGCACATCAGCAATATCAGAAAGAAGATAAAAAAGCTGACCGATGACGAGTACATAGAGACCGTGTGGGGCATAGGCTACAAAATGAAAGAGTAAAGGTAAACAAGCTTTACTCTTTTTTTACTTTTTGTTAGCGATGTATTAGGATTTTACATTTATATTATGATTAAAAGGTTGCTAAGGAATAAAAGAAAAGGAGATTTGATTGTGAGTGAAATATTATTGCAGACAAAGGCACTGACCAAGCAGTATGGACACCAGAAAGCGGTTGACAATGTGGATATCCACATCAAAAAGGGTGCAATCTATGGATTTATCGGCAGAAACGGTGCCGGCAAGACTACCTGTATGAGAATGATCGGTGGTCTGGCAAAGCCGACAAGCGGAGAGATATCCATGTTTGGATACTCTGGAAAGGATTTGTCAAAGGTACGCTCAAGAGTGGGCTGCCTGATTGAGGCACCGGGTGTATATCCAAACATGACGGCGAAGGAAAATATCGAGATGAAGTGCCGTCTCTTCGGCATCAGTAAAAAGGGATATGCAGAGGGCATACTGGATAGGGTAGGTCTGTTAAATGAGGGAAAGAAAAAGACAAAGAATTTTTCACTTGGTATGAAGCAAAGGCTGATGCTGGCGCAAGCTATCATGGAGCAGCCAGAGCTTTTGGTTCTGGACGAACCTACAAACGCCTTGGATAAAGACGGAATTCGGCTGTTTAAGCGGATTATACTGGACGAGAAGGAACGGGGTGCAACCGTGCTCATTGCAAGCCATTCGTTAGAAGATTTCACAAATTTCTGTGATGATGTGATTTATATGGAGCAGGGGGAGATCATCAAAACGGAATCGGGGGATTCGAATGAGGAGATTTAGTTTTACAAAAATACTAGGCGTTATCCTCGCATTGGCACTGGTCGTCTGTATTGCGTCTGGCCTTGTTACCCGCTTTAGCTATACAGATACCGTTGCACAGACCAGCCGTTCTGGACGCGCCTTTTTGGCCTTTCCCAAAAGTGGACCGTCCGATGATGAAATCGATATGATCATGCAGTCTGTCCTGCAAGCGGAACTGATTGCACGGGTAAAATGCCTGGAAAGCCGGCCCGAATATTTAACGACAAAGGCTACGCTACAGGTTTTGGAGGTCTACCGGGGAAATATCGAAGCGGATACAATGATTGATTTTTATGAAAGCAATTACATTGATTTTTATGCAAACGGCACACCGGCCTATTTTGATCATTCCTATTTCAATCTGATGCAGGATAATGAGGAATATATTGTTTTTGCCAATCAAAAAATTTATCATCCGGTTTATCAGGAATCGCTGAAGAGAAGCGTTTATATTCCTGCGTGTTTTGAGTTATCGTGGTTTTCCCCCCAGATGACACAGCCCTCCATTTTGGATAAAAAGGATGTGCTGGAGCAGAAGATTTCCTATTTTAAAATGAAAGACGAGGAATTTATCTGTTTTTCAAAAGAGCAGAGAAACAAAATTAATCAGTTAAAAAAGAGTATTTTAGAAAAGATTGGTTGAAAAGCAGGGGAATACTCTTTTGGTAATACTATTTATGGAAATGAATGGGCCTCCGCTCTCAGAGCGGAGGCTGGCTTATTTTGTATGTTTGTTTTGGACTTTCTCTTTTGCATTATAACATGAACCGCCCCTCCCGCCGCATATATATGACCGAGCCCTTAGAGGCAATCTACGTTTGACCGCGCAGCACATTTCCGCACGGTCAGGAAAGGCATGGTCGTATTGATGAATTGGCATACCATGTCCCCTAGCGATACCATCCACGCTTTACAGACGGATTCGCAACGGGGGCTAACAGCAAAACAGGTGAAGCAGCGGCAGGGGCAATATGGGAAAAATCAGCTTCAGGAGGCAAAGGGAAAGAGCCTTTTCAGGCGGTTTCTCTCGCAGTTTGCAGATTTCATGGTGATTATTCTCCTGATTGCAGCAGTCATCTCCTTTGCAACTGCCTTTCTAGAGCCGGATGGGGATTTTGTAGACCCAGTCATCATCCTGCTGATTGTGATTGTGAATGCGATCATTGGCGTAGTGCAGGAGAGCCGCGCGCAGAAGGCAATTGACGCGCTTAAAAAGATGAGCGCACCGCATGCCGAGGTGATCCGCGCGGGCAAACAGCAGAAGATTGATGCTGTGGAGCTCGTGCCAGGTGATCTTCTGCTTTTAAATACTGGTGATCTCGTTCCGGCGGATGCACGCCTGCTTGCGTGCAGCAGCCTAAAGATGGAAGAATCCTCCTTGACGGGGGAATCCCTGCCGGTGGAAAAGCAGGCGGACACACGCCTGCCGGAAAAGTGCGCGCTCGGAGACCGGACAAATTGCGTGTTTTCCACCAGCACCGTCACTGCGGGCCATGCGCGCGCCGTCGTTACGGAAACAGGGATGGATACGCAGGTGGGGCATATCGCCCACATGATTAACACACAGGAGGCGCCGCAAACCCCTCTTCAGCAGCGGCTTGCGCGCGTGGGACGAATCTTGGGGATAGGCGCGTTGGGCATTTGTTTCATCATTTTTGTGCTGGGGCTGTTTCAGCATGTGCCTCTACTCGATAGCTTCATGCTTTCCGTCAGCCTTGCGGTGGCGGCGATCCCAGAAGGGCTGCCTGCAATTGTGACGATCGTTTTATCCATCGGTGTGCAGCGCATGGCCAAGAGCAACGCGATCATCCGCCGCCTGCCCGCCGTGGAAACACTCGGCAGCGCCACGGTGATCTGCTCGGATAAAACAGGGACGCTCACGCAGAATCGAATGACAGTGACACGCCTTGCAGATATCGATGGGCCGGTTTCCCCTAGCGAGATCGGGGGGCGCAGCATGCTGGCACTTGCCGCTTTATGCAACAACGCCGTGCTGGAAGGGAAGCCGGGCAAATTCAGCGCATCCGGTGAGCCGACGGAAAACGCGCTCGTTACTGCCGCCGCTATGCAGGGAAAGCTTAAGCCCTCGCTGGAGCGCAGCTGCCCGCGCGTAAAGGAATTGCCCTTTGACTCCACCCGCAAGCGCATGACGACTATTCACAGGTTGAATGGCGGCTATCTGGTCATTACCAAAGGTGCGCCGGATATCCTATTGCCAATGTGCAGCCGGGTGCTGGTGGCTGGCCAGGAGCGGGAGATGAGTGCTGCTTACCGGACGCAGATTCTGAAACGGAATGAGGAGATGGCCGGGGATGCGCTGCGCGTGATGGGGGTGGCCTACCGGCAGGCTTCTTCTGAACCGGGCGACCCGGAGCGGGAGCTTGTATTTTGTGGACTGCTCGGTATGTTAGACCCACCGCGCAAAGAGGTTTGGCGCGCGGTAGCAACCTGCAAGACGGCGGGAATTAAGCCGGTGATGATTACAGGCGACCATGCTATCACCGCTTCTGCAATCGCAAGGGAAATCGGCATTACAAAGGATGGCAAGGTGATGACGGGCCATGAGATTGACCAGCTTTCCCAAGAGGCATTGATTCAAAAAATTGGCGATTACCGTGTTTTTGCCCGCGTATCCCCGGAGCATAAGGTGCGCATTGTCAAAGCATTTCAGGCAACGGGCGAGATCGTAGCCATGACAGGGGACGGCGTGAACGACGCACCCGCCCTGAAGGCCGCAGATATCGGCTGTGCAATGGGAAAAAGCGGCACGGACGTAGCGAAGAGCGCAGCGGATATGATCCTGACGGACGACAACTTTGCAACCATTGTGCGCGCTGTGGAGCAGGGCAGAGGCATTTATGACAACATCCGCAAAGCTGTGCATTTTCTTCTTTCGTGCAATATTGGGGAGATTTTAGTTATTTTTATTTCTTCTCTAATGGGGCTGCCCGCGCCGCTCTTGCCGATTCAGCTTTTGTGGGTGAATCTCGTCACAGATTCCTTGCCGGCTATGGCGCTGGGCGTAGAGGCGGTGGATCGGGATATCATGCGCCGCAAGCCGGTGCCGCCCAGGCAGAGCCTTTTTGCACGGGGCCTAGGCTTCGATATCGCCGTGGAGGGCATGATGGTGGGCGCGCTTGCGCTGCTTGCCTATATGCTGGGGCGTACGGTTTTTTCGGGTGCAGGCACGGTTTTAGGCCGTACGATGGCGTTTGCCGTGCTCAGTTTTTCACAGCTGGTGCATGCGTTTAACACGAGGAGTGAGCATTCGCTTTTCTCCGTGGGCTTTTTGAGTAATCCTAAAATGGTACTATCTTTTTTTGTATGCACACTGATGCAGTTTTCTGTGATTGGCATCGCCCCATTGGGCGCACTGTTCAAAACGGTGCCGCTGGATGGGATGCAGTGGTTAGTTGTGGCCGCGTTATCTCTTGCACCGCTGGTCACAGTGGAGATTGGTAAGCGGATGAAGCCCAGAAATAGCCCAAAATAATTTAATTGCCCATGCTGTAAAAAAGCAGCATGGGCAAAAGTTTGTTTTAGGGGCGCGGATAAAGCCTTTGAGCAGTGAATGATGGCAAGTTTTTTTGCTTACTCTTCTTGCTTCAAGGGCTCCTCGGGCGCTTGCTCCAGATCATCTGGATTTTCTGGCAGAGGCTGAGGCGGCGTAGTGTCCTCCGGCGCCCAATTCCCGTCAGCTTTCATCGGCTGCGGTTCCGTATCAGGATCAGCCTTCCGGATGGGATAGGGCTCCAGGAAAAACGGCCTTTTTCCGCTCCGGTTCCAAACCAGCAGCAAAATGAGAACTGCGAGCGCAAATACGGAAATACCAATGCCGATATACATGCCGCGCGGCGTGTATGAGAAGGAGACGGTATGGCTTCCGCTGCCGATAGGAATGGCGAGCAGTGCGTCGCCCACCGCGAGCAGATCCTGCTTGGCAACCTTTTCGCCGTCTACCGTTACCGTCCAGCCTTCGTCATATGGAATGGAGGTATATAGGACGCCGTTTTCGGCAGCATTGACTGTGCCGCTGATCTCCGTATCCGTAAAGCGTTCCACCTGTAGGGAATCCGCTTTCAGCCGATCGTAGCCGCGTTTGAATTCCGTTTCATCAAAGCCATAGGCATAGAAATCAATATAGCCGGAATCGCCACTGTTGATGGTGATATCCACGCTAATGATCTCGCCTTTCTGGTGGCGGCCGATATCGAGGATATATTCGCGATCTATATTCTGGGTGTTGTTGTAGCTGTCCGATGAGATGCTGATCTGCTCCACATTATCCGATTTCACATAGAGATAGAGGTTTTCTGTGCCTGGGCTGATTAGGTGGACGGTCAGGCTGGCGTCCTCTCCCGGCGTGGTGCGGAAGAAGGTGAAAGTGCCCAGCTGGGATTCATCGCTGAAAGAATCGATATTGTAGTAATCAATGCTGGAGATTTTCATCGGATGGAACAGTGTGCCGCAGCCGGTGGCCTTTTGGAAGAATTCCTGCTGCACCAAAAAGGGATCGCTGCCGTCTGTCGCCCAGCTTTGCACCGTGTCATTCACGCGGAAGGCGATCGGCAGGGCATAGTTGTTTTCATAGGCCGTAAATTTGCCCTGTGCAATCGGCAGCTTGGTGTAGAGCGCTGCGTCAGGGTCGACCTCCACCGTATTATTGACGATATATTTTAGGCCAAACATGCTGTTATAGATTGGCGTTTGAAGGTGGTAGGTGTAGCTATTGATAAAATTGCCGAACATACCTAGGCGGCTCTGTAAGTTCGATACCTTTTCATAAGCCATGGAGGAGAAGGTGGAAACGCCGTTGTAATGATACCAAGCAGGATCCATCCGCGCACGCAAATTAGTTAGCTCCATGCGGTAAAAGCCACCGTTTTCCCGCTCATCCAATTGCTTTTTGACCGCTTGAAAATCGGGCAGGTCGGAAACGTAGTTGCTTTTGGGCTGATCCATGCTGTAGTTATCCGTATTGGCGGCCGCGGCCTCTGTAACGACACAGCAGAGCAACAGCACTGCAACAGCAGAGGATTGGTAACGCTTATCCTTCATCAGCACCATCACGAGCACATAGATCGCAATGAGGATTAGTGTGAGAATCACGGAGAGCTCGTCCACATTCTTGGAGGTAATTTTCTGAACGATCACCACATAAGCCATCACGGCCAGCCCGACGCCCGCAATCTCCTTTGTGGAGTATTCCTTGAGCCGCATAAGCACCTGGTAGGCCATAATCAGCAAGATGAAGGAATAGAGGAAGGACTGGCGGTAAGGTAAATCATTGGGAAAGTGGAAACCATGCCAGATGTAGTTGAGAAAATTTGTGTTGAAGCTGAAATAGAAAAATACGAGCAGGGATAGGTGCATCACTTTTTCCCGCTTTGAGATCGACTTTGCGAAGAGATAGAGCGGGATCAGGATCAGCACAATCGCACCGCAGTATACGTTGGGCATGACGTCCTCACCGCTGCTGCGGATGGTGGGTGTCACACTGGCAAAATGATTTGCCAAAAAATCAAAAATGGTGAAATAAGAGGCGTATTTTTCCGGAAATGTGCCGGAAGTGGCGGAACATGCCTGCAAAATAAAATAGGTGGGGATCAGGGCAAACGCCGCGATGCCGCCCGAGAGGATGGAGCCGCCTGCAAAGCGGAAGCCGCTCTGCAAAAACCGGCTGTTTTTCATTCTGCTCCAAAGGGAGCGTTTTTCCCCTTCAGGCTGGAGGCCGGAAAATCGGGCCGTAATTTCATAGTGGCTGAAATAATACACCAGGAAATACAGCACGGCAAAAATGCAGACCATGAAGGCCATATAGTAGTTGGAGAGCATGGTCAGCGCCAGCGCGGCGGTATAGAGCCAAAAGCGGCCTTTTTTGATGATCTGCTCAATGCCGAGTGCAATCAACGGCAGGAGGAGCATGGCGTCCAGCCACATCACATTCCAGTAATAAGCGATGAAAAAGCCACAGAAGGAATAGAGCACGCCGAAGGCGGAGATTGTCGCGTCGTTTTTGCCGGTGGAGCGCTTGAGATAATAGGCAAAGGCGGCGCTGGCGAGGGCGGCCTTGAGCAGGATCATCGTGGCGATGGCTTCGGGGATATTAGAGTGCCCAAAGAGGAGAATGATAACGGACAGGGGGCTGGAGAGATAGTTATAAAAATTGCCGAGAAAGCTGCTTCCCAAGCCGGTATCCCAGGAATAAATCAGGCTTTCCCCGCCCACAAGCCGCTCGTACAGCTCCGCAAACAGGGGGCCGTATTGGTGGTAAAGATCCATGCGCAGAATCGTCCTGCTGCCAAAGGGGATCAGCTCAAAGCAGATGTAAACCAGGAGCATCACCAGTGCAGAAGCCGCAAAAGAAATCCATACAAAACGGTTTTCATAGAACCGCTGCGACAGCGTGGGGCGATTGAGCTTGCTGTGCGTTTGTTCCATCGTCAGCCTTCTTTCTGAGCCGTACGGCTACTAATCAGATTGAATGAAAATAGTCTATCATAATTTTGGAAGCCTTTCAAGGAAAGCTTCCGCATAGATTGAAAAAGAGCAGGAAAAAACAGGGCATATTGAATTTTCAATCTGAAAAACGTATAATAACGAGAGTAAATCCTATTAAAATCAGTATAACCAGTTTGGAAAGGAATCCTATCAATGAAGGAATTGTTGCTGCAATTATGTGCGCCCGCCGGTGTGTCGGGCGCAGAGAAACCAGCGGCGCAGGAGGCTGCCGAAGCGCTCAGCGCGTTTGCGCAGGTGCATACCGATGCATCTGGGAATGTGATCGGTGAAATTGCCGGGCACGGGCCGCATATCCTGCTGGATGCGCATATCGACCAGGTCGGCATGGTGGTCACCGGCGTGGATGCGGAGGGCTTTCTGCGGATTGACAAGTGCGGGGGAATCGATATCCGCACGTTAGCGGGCCATGAGGTAACGGTGTGGGGGAGAGAGCCGCTCTACGGCGTGGTGTGCAGCACGCCTCCGCATCTCTCCAAGCAGGAGGATCAGTCAATTACCGATATCACGGAAATGGCGATTGATATCGGCCTTTCAGCGGAGGCGGCACGGGAGAAAGTGCATCCGGGCGACCGAGTGACGCTCGCGCTCGCCCAAAAAGCTGCTGGGCGGGCAGATCAGCTCTCCGTCTTTGGATGACCGCGCGGGCGTGGCAGCGGTTTTGCGCTGCCTTGCCCTGCTCCAGGAGCAAAAGGCGGATTGCCGCTTGACCGTTGTGTTTTCTACACAGGAGGAAGTCGGCGGCGGGAGCGCGGGCTGCGCCTCCTTTGCGGCCAGGGCTGAAGAGGGCATTGCGGTGGATGTAAGCTTTGCCATGACGCCGGATGCGCCACGGCACAAATGCGCACAGCTCGGCAAAGGTACAATGATCGGCATTGCGCCAACTCTAAACGCAGCGATGAGCAGGCAATTGGAGGAAATTGCCCGCAAAGAGGGGATTTCTTATCAAACAGAAGTAATGAACGGAAAAACCGGGACGAATGCGGACGAGATGGCCGCGGCGGGCGCGGGCATGCGTATGGGGGTTCTATCGATCCCACTGCGGTATATGCACATGGGTATTGAAGTGATTGACCCGCAGGATGTAGAAAGCACCGCCCGGCTTTTGGCCGCTTATATTTTGGAAAGGGGGCGCGCATAAATGCTGGAAACACTGAAAACGCTCTGTTCCCTGCCGGGGGCATCCGGACGGGAGGACGCGGTGCGGGAATACCTGATCAGGCGTGTGAACCCCCATGCGGAATATGAGGTGGATGCGCTTGGCAACCTCCTCGTGCACAAAAAGGGCGCGCAGCGGGCAAAAAAGAAGGTGATGCTCGCCGCCCACATGGATGAGGTGGCGCTAATCGTCACCTATATCACAGAGGATGGATATTTGAAGTTTTCCCCTGTTGGCGGGATTGACCCGCGCGTGCTGTTCGGCCGGGGCGTATTTGTGGGGGAGAAGCAGCTCCCCGGCGTGATCGGCTCCATGCCGGTGCATTTGCTTGAAAAGGACGATCTAAAAAAAATCCCAGATTTTGAAAAACTGTATATTGATATCGGCGCGTCCAACGCCGAGGAGGCGGCGCAGGTTGTCCAGCCGGGTGATATCGCCTATTTCGATTCAGTCTTTGTGCCGTTCGGCGAGCGGCGGATCAAAGCCAAGGCGCTCGACGACCGCGCGGGTTGTGCGGTTTTGCTGGAGATGATTGAAAGCGATCTTCCCTATGATCTCGATTTTGCCTTTACCGTGCAGGAGGAAGTGGGGTTGCGCGGCGCAGGGGCAGCCGCCTACCAGCTGAACCCCGATTATGCGATTGTAGTGGAAACGACCACGGCGGCGGATATCGCAGGCGTGCAGCCGCATAAGCGCGTGTGTGCGCTTGGGAAGGGCGCAGTGGTTTCCTTTATGGACCGGAGCACGCTCTATGACCGGAAGCTCTATGATTTTGCCTTTTCTCTCGCGGAGCGGAAAAATATCCGCTGCCAAAGCAAAACGCTGGTGGCGGGTGGGAACGACGCGGGCGCGATCCATAAGAGCCGCGGCGGGGTGAAAACCATCACGGTATCCGTGCCGTGCCGCTATCTGCATTCCCCTTCCTGCGTGATCGAAGAAGGGGATTTATACGACGCTGCGGATCTTGTGCGCGCGCTTGCGCAGAGCTTTGCCAATGATTCAGTTGATTGACCGGCGGGAGATTCCACGGCTCCTTTCCTTCTGCAAAGGGAGCCCCTACGGCGTGCGGATCTCCGCCTTCCTGCAAGCGTATGGGACGAGCTATCCGTTTGCGCTTTTTTGGATGCAGACGGATGCCTCCGGGCGTATAACCGCCGCCTTATCGCGCGTTGACGGGCATGTAACATTGTGCGCTAGCGAACAGGCGGATTGGGAGGAAGTGTGGGCATTTTTATCCGCCGCCGGGTATGAGAGCGTTTTGTGCCCGGAGTGGGCGGCGCAAACGGCCGGCCTGCTCTCCGCGTGCCGGCTGGAAAGCTGCCGTGCCATGCGGCTGAGTGGGGTACCCGCCGTGCCGGAAATATGCGAACCGGCGGCCATCTGCAAGGAGCCCTCGTTGCGGCAGGTTTATGAATTGCTGCGTGCAGCAGGGGAGCCGCTGCCCCAATGGGAGGCGTGGCTGCCGGATGTTTCTCACCGGGTGCGCCACGGCGCAGCCCGCATATGGGCATTGCAGGAGGGGGAAGGTTATTCTGCCTGCGCAATGGCTGTTGCCCTCACGCCACAAGAGGCGTTGCTCGGCGGCGTGGCGGTTTTGCCGGAAAAGCGTGGAGGGAGGCTTGGCTCCTATCTGGCCGCCGCCCTTTGCAGTGCGCTTTCACAGGAGGGCAGGGCCGTTTATTTATTCCGCCGGGCGGGCATGCACAAGCAGTTTTATGAACGGATGGGCTTTGCACCATATGGCCCGCCCGCAATGATGATGATACCAAAAGGAGTTTAAGATTACATATGCAGCAGCCTTTTTTTGAACTTGATCCAGCAGTCCGGCAGGCCGGGCAGGATGCGCTGGAGCGCGCAAGGCCGGATTTTCAGAGAATTGACGAAATAACGGAATACAACCAGCTTAAGGTGCTTTCCGCCTTTATCCGGCACGGCGTGAGCGAGAGCCATTTTGTATCCTCCACTGGCTACGGCTACGACGACAGAGGGCGCGACACCCTAGACCGGGTTTTCGCCGATGTGATGGGCGCAGAGGATGCACTCGTGCGCCACACCTTCGCTTGCGGGACGCACACGCTGGCGGTGGCGCTCTATGGCGTGCTGCGCCCGGGCGATACGATGCTTAGCGCAACGGGCACGCCCTACGATACGATCCATTCTGTGATCGGCCTGAGCGGGGAGGGGCAGGGCTCTTTGAAAGATTTTGGCGTCCGCTACCGCCAGGCGGAGCTGGGGCAGGATGGCCTGCCGGATCTCTCCGCCATTTGCGCAGCGATTGATCCGAGCACCAAAATGGTCTATATCCAGCGCTCGCGCGGCTATTCCCTGCGGCCAAGCCTGAGCGTTCGGCAGATCGGCGAGGTTGTGAGGGCCGTCAAGGCGGTCAAGCCGGATGTGATCGTGATGGTGGATAACTGCTATGGTGAGTTTGTGGAGGAAAGTGAGCCGCTTTCCGTGGGCGCCGATCTGATCGCGGGCTCTCTCATTAAAAATCCGGGCGGCGGCATTGCGCCGACGGGCGGCTATATCGCGGGGCGCGCAGATTTGATCGAGCTCTGCTCCTACCGGATGACGACCCCGGGCCTTGGCCGTGAAGTGGGGCGACGCTCGGCCAGAACCGCCCGCTCTATATGGGCCTGTTCCATGCGCCGCATGTAACGGGGGAGGCGCTGAAAACCGCCGCCTTTACCGCCGCCTTATTTGAGCGGCTTGGCTATGACGTGACCCCGCGCTGTGGGGAAACGCGGCACGATATCATCCAGGCCGTGCTCCTGCGGGAGGAAAAGGCGCTCATCGCTTTTTGCCAGGGCATGCAAAAAGGGGCCCCGGTGGATTCCTTCGTCTCACCGGAGCCATGGGATATGCCTGGCTATGACAGCAAGGTGATCATGGCGGCGGGAGCGTTTACGCTCGGTTCGTCTATTGAGTTGTCGGCGGACGCACCGCTGCGCGAGCCATTTGCCGCCTGGATGCAGGGCGGGCTCAATTTCCACAGCGCAAAAATGGGCGTACTGCTCGCTGCGCAGGAGATGAAAAACAGGGGGGTGATTTAACATGGCTGAAAAGCGGGAGGAAGAGGCGGTTTACCGCGGCATCACGCCGGATGCGCTCTGGCTGCTAGCGGAGAACCGCTTTCAAAACAGCAAGGAGTTTTATGAATCGAAAAAAACCGCCATTAAGGAGCAGGTGCTGATTCCAATGCAGCAGATTTGCGCCGCACTGGCGGATATGATGGAAAAAATTGATGGAAAAATCAGCGTGATTCCAAGCCGGATGATTTCCCGCATCCGCCGCGATACGCGCTTCACCAAGGATAAAACGCTCTACCGCGAGCATGTGTGGGCAACCTTTGTGCGCCCTAAAAAAGAGTTTCCGTGTTCGCCCGCATTCTGGTTTGAAATCACACCGCAGGGATACACCTGTGGTGTTGGGTATTACTGCACCACTCCACAGCTGATGCAGGCCTACCGAGATGCGATTCTTGCCGACCCCGCAGCCTTCCGCCGGGCTGTTCGCAAGGCGGAACGGGCCGGCTTTGCCTTTGGAGGAGAAAGCTATAAAAAGGATAAGCCAGGCAATGTGCCGGAGGATCTGCGCACGTATTATAACCAGAAGGATGCCTTTGTCTGCCGGGAGAACCCAAGCCTTGCGCCCCTACGGGATGCGGGAATCATCGAGGAATTTAAAAAAAGGCTTCCAGGAGCTCGCGCCGCTTTATCATTTTTTGCAAAAGGCGAGCGAATCAATCGAAATGCCGCCTGAAGAATCAGCAAGGGAAAGCTTTTAGGGAGCCGCCGGTTGAGAATCACGCCTGACCTGACGGCCGACGCACAGGCTGAGGCTGCCTTTTGGGTTATTTCTTGAAATGGCTCAAATCCGCTGCGCGGCTTGCAGGCAGGATTTGATCAGTGTTTCCCTGGCTTGGATTGTTTTAGGGGGATCTGCAAAATGCTTTTCATTTCGCAGCCCCCCTTTCTATTCAAGGTGAAGCGCCCCCCAAAAAGAATAAGCCGCCGCATGGAAGTGGAAACCATACGGCGGCTATTTATGAGGTGAAAAAGATGAAGACAGAAGATGGCTTATTTGAAGAGCGCAATAATCTTCTTCGCGAGATCAGAGAAGAACTTTACGATCTTCGCAAAGAATGCGACGACCGGGTTCACATCCTCCTGCGCGCCAATATTGGTTGCAAACTCTTCGACCAAGCTCAAGCAGGAATCCGCCACATCGAGCGCCGTGCCATTCTTAGCGGCTTCAACGATCTCGAGGTAATTATCTTCATATTCCGGGCCGATCTTGCTGACGACGAAGCGGCCGATCTCAACATGATTATCCGGGTTTTGCAGGACTTCGCCCACATACTGCGCAACAGCGGCAAACACCATCGTATTATTGCCTTCAATTTTTACGCGATAGCTGGCGGTGTTGCCCTTATCGGTTGCTGCGCGGCCGCTTTCCGCAACAACTGCCGTGCCCATTGTGATTAGATAGTTTTCATCAATTTCAGGCATGGTAAGCTTCAGGCCAAGACCATCCGTCACCATAGGGATCACGTCAGAAAGACCATTCGGAAGGCTATCCTTGATACCGCCGATGATCGTACCGAGAAGGCCGGAAGCGTTTTTCAGATAGTTCATCGCTTGACCGAAGGAATAGGTGAGATCCGGCAGAACCTCACAGGTATATGCGATCGGGTTTGCCATGAGATCGTCGAGCGCATCGCAGATGTAGTTGATGATCTGCTGCATATACAGCTCTTTTTTATATGAGCTGCCAACTTTTGCGTTTGACTGAAACGTCTTGATATCCACGAAGGCACCCTGGTGCAGCGATTCCAAAATCGGGAAAAGAACGCGATTAAAAGCATCTTTCGCGAGCGCGGGAAGCAAAGCGATCAAGCCGCCGATGTTCGCGCTCAGCGCCCAGCTCAGTGCGGTGACAAATTCCTCACGATTGCCTGCGGTAACGCCCCAGACAACTTTAGAAGCATCGTATTCATCCCAACTGGAGATCGTACTGAGGTAAGCGGCTACATCCGCGTGGATGCCATTCTCCGTTAAATACTGGGAAAGCTTGGCAGGGGTCATGTTAGCGCCGATCATGATTGTATCGGATGGGATCAGACCTGCAAGCATTGGAAGCAGCATATTAATGGTTGCATCGCTGTAAATCGTGGCTTTCAGGTTTTGCTTTTCAAGCACTGCGGAGAGCGTTTTATCCAGAGCGGTCATCGTAGAATTCCACTGCTTTGCGCTCATGCTGGCATAAACGTCAGAATGATCCGGAATGTTGGCATTGAATTCCGCAACGGCTGTTTCGGCCTCCTCATTAGTCATGGCGCTCGCGCTGATTGCGCCGAAGCAGCTCATCAGCATCAAAGCCGCTAAAAACAAAGAGAGGAGCTTTTTGCTTTTTTTCATTCTATTGTTTCCTCCTTCATATTGAAGCAAACTTGGGCGTTCCACTTCACACCCAGGATAGATTCATTATAGACCGATCTATTGGAATAATCTATAGGAAAAAACGTAGAAAAAGGATCAGGAATTATAGATATAATAGACAAATAACAACTCGGTGTTGCTTTTTTCACTATACTGCTTTAGCTATTTATATATTTAGAAAAATATAGCCCCTTCTCCCAAAAAGGAGAAGGGGCGTTTTGTATCTTTCTGTACCGTTTATTCTTCTATATCACGAAAGCGTGGTTCCTGTTCGTGTTTTTCCGTGATAAATGCTGTAACCTCTTCCATGCGCTCCTTGCTGAGTTTATATTTCTTTGAAAAAATAAACAACGAAAGAAGAACGAAAATAGGCGGAATGAGGAACATCATCACGCAAATTGCATTCTGTGCGGAAGCGGGCTGTGAAATACCCTGCTTGACAAGCTCGCCGTCATAATGCGAAAGCTGTAGTCCCGCGCCGATAATCAGGCTCTGAATCGAATAGGCCACTTTCAACAGCAGGCTTTTCATGGAGAAAACGATGGAGTCCGTCCGGTAGCCGAGCTTGAATTCGCCATAATCCACAATATCCGCCAGCATGATCGTTTCCGCCACAAACATACAGCCGATCCCCATGCAGCCCACAATGCCGAAGATGGCAAACAGGATAAACTGGTTGAGCACCGGGCCGAATAGCCCCATGCCGAGATAGCCGATGATCGAGAGGAGCATGGCCCCCTTGATGACACGGTTGCGCGTGAACTTTTTGGAGAGCACAGGCAAAAGAATCAGGCCCAACGCCTGGCCAACGCCGCCAATTGCGCCGAACACGGAATATAAATCTCTGTTTTCTAACACGGATTCAAAATAGTAGATGCCTAAGCCATTGGTTAAATACCAGCCGGTGTTAAAGCAGATCGCGGTGAGAATAAAGATGAGGAGCTGATCGTTATTTTTGATGGTCAGAAACGCGCGCTTCAAGGTGAATTTTTCCTGATGCTCCGGCTTTGGATGGACGGTTTCCTTCGTGGTGAAAAAGGTCACTAGGCAGCCTAATACCAGCAAAACGCCGCAGATGGCCGACCAATAGCTAAAGCCGATTGCATCGTTGCCCTTACCAAAGAGATTGAGCATTGGCACGGTCAACACAACGATAATGATCTGGCCAAAGCCGGAGAAAAAGCGCGGGAAGGTTGCCGCAAGATTGCGCTCCTGCGGGTCGCTTGTCAATACGGGCACCATCGACCAATAGGGGATATCTACAATCGTATAGGACATGCCCCAGAGGACATACATCACAGCTACATAAACGTAAAGGCCGATATTAACCGCGCTGCCCGATACAGAAAAGCCGGGGTTTGTAAACAGGAAGAACAGCACCACAGCATTCAGAAGCGAGCCTGTTAAAATCCAGGGGCGGAATTTGCCCGCGCGCGTGTGCGTATTGTCAACGATCGTGCCCATCATCGGATCGTTAATACCATCCCAGATCCGGGCGCAGAAGGCGACTACGCCAACGTAAAACGGTGCGATAAGCAAAACATTTGTCAAATAATTATTGAGGAATGAATTGAATAATCCATAGCTCAAATCCATGCCGATCGCGCCTACGCCGTAGCCAAGGTATTTTCGCAGAATATATGCATTCCGCTCACTCTTCGTTTTCTCCATTCTCTTTCCTCCAAAATCTAGTAGTCCGAAACAATTATAATGGTATTGTAACTTTTTCCGCAATCCACGTCAACAGAAAAAGTGACTGAACTTGACAGGAATGCATTTACCACCTACAATAATGCAGATTTATCTTTCCAGGAACGTTTTCGTTTGGAAGATCGTGCTTTCAAATTTCACTTTATGTTTTTCAGGCATAAATATTGTTATCATTTTTACTGCGGCAAAGCCGCGCAGGAAAGGTATGGTCATCATGATGGAGCTGCAATTACAGCCGTTGGCCGCAGAGGGCAATGGCCTGCTTGCCCGCAACCCGGACCGTGGGTTGCGCCTTGAATTGTATATGGGGGAGGAGATCGCCTGCGATGTATTCACCGTCAGCCGCATGGCAAACCCGGCGGCGCATATCGAGAGGGTGATTGAAAAAGGCATTGCCCGCTGCGCGCCGGAGCAGATCACGCTCGCACAGGTTTATTTTTACCTAACCGGCTACCGGGGCGGAGAGATTGACGAAGCGGGCTTTCAGGCGATGCAGATCTATTTTGATACCCTGCGCGCGCATGGGCTCAAGGCGCTGCTGCGCTTTGCCTATTCAACCGACCCTGGAGTGAATGACGCGACCCAGGCGGATATGCTGCGCCATATCGAACAGCTGCGCCCCTTTTTGGAGCGGAACAAAGCGTACATCCACGTTTTGCAGGCGGGGATGATCGGCGCATGGGGAGAATGGCACAGCGAAAAAAAGCGCGTCAGCCGCAAAAAAATCCTGCGCGCGCTGGCGCAAGCGGCACCAGAGGGTATGTATCTCCAAGTGCGCCTGCCCGGGCTGCTCAAGCTGCTCGGTAAGCGGCACCCTGCCTATTGCAGGACTGGGCTGCACGACGACTCTTTTTTCGGTAATATCAAGGCGAAGCAATATGAAAACGGCGGCTTTGACCCGGGCACGCGCATGTATCGCACGGCTTTGGCGAAATCGCCGGAGAGCCCACAGGATGGCGAGCTTTATTGGAGCAGTTGGAACCATGCAAATGGCGTTTACTGCGACGGCCTGCGCGCGGTGGAGCGGCTGGCGGAGCTTCACTTCACTTCTTTGAGCGCAGTGCACGGCTATCAAGATTACCCAGAGGACGAAACCAAAACGACGATGGGCCGCTGGAAGCGGCAGGAGATCACGCCGGAGCTTTTGGCTGAAAGGGGGATTCCCTGCGACCTCGCCTGGTTTTGCAACGAATCGGGCGAGCGGGTATCCCGCAGCGTATTTGCATATGTGCGTGATCATCTGGGCTACCGGCTTCAGGCAAAAACGCTGCGGCTGGAGGGCGATTGGAAGCCGGGTGCACAGATGCATGCTGCTCTGACCGTTTCTAATTATGGCTTTGCGGCCGGCTTTCACCTGCATGCCGGTTTCGCAATGTTGGATAGCTCCGGCCGCGTGCTCTGTGAGTGCCCGGCAGGGGAACCGGATCAGTGGCGCGCCGCACAGCCCGGTGGGGCGGGGGAAGCGCCGCGGTATACGGCGGCCGCATGGGTTCCCCTGCCAAAGAAAAGCGGGGAATACCGCCTTGCGTTTTATCTGCGTAACAGCGCCGGCAGTGTGCAAAGCTTGCAAACCAGATGGAGATGGAGCATGGGTATCATATTTTGTATCCCTTTTCCTTATTATAGTCATTTGCACCGGCTTGTGCAGCGCAGTTCGGCCAAAAAATAGCGGCTGGCCGGTTGCGCCAGCTGTAAAAAAGGGCGGATTGATTGACAAATGCCCCGTGGAGGGATACAGTGAAACCAGGGCGGATTCTCAGGCGGCTCCGCCGCTGGGAACGATCCAGTTTTGATGGAGGCGATAGGATGGAGCACAATGTTGAAATCAATGGCGTTTCAATCTGCTATGAGCAGCAAGGGGGTGGCCGGCCAGTGATCCTGCTGCATGGCAACGGCGGTAGCCACCACACCTTTGACGGTTTGATAAAAAGGCTCTCGGCCTCCTACACCGTTTATGCGCCGGATAGCAGGGGCCATGGGCACAGCGGGAAGGCCGGACCGCTCTCCTATGAGCAGCTTGCCAGCGACACGGCGGAGTTGATCCGGGTGTTAGGCCTGGAGAAGCCCATGCTTTATGGCTTCAGCGATGGCGGGATTGTCGGCCTGCTTGTTGCCTCCGGCTGGCCGGGGCTGCTCTCGAAGCTTGCGGTCAGTGGGGCGAATTCCAGCCCTGCGGGATTGAAAGCGCCCAACCGGTTTGCCTACCGGCTCATTTATGCGGTCACCCAGAGGCAGCAGACCGGCATGATGCTGCACGGCCCTGCACTCACGCGGGCGGAGCTTTCGCGCATCACCGTGCCCACGCTTGTAACGGCGGGGGAGCGGGATGTGATCCGTGAGGAGGATACGCGTTTTATCGCGGCGCATATTCCACATGCAGAGTTAAAAATTCTGCCCGGGGAGAGCCATGGCAGCTATGTGCACGATTCGGATAAGATCGCGCGCCTCCTTCTTCCCTTTTTTGGGCAATAGGATCATCGATAGATTGCAGAAATATTTCAATCGGTAACAGGTTTCTTACAATTTCGTTACTTTCGGATGGGACGTATTGACGAAACCAGTGGCAGCCGATATACTTTTCAACAGAGGTTTGACGCCTCTGTTTTCAATTCATGAAAAGAACAAGGAAGGGGGAACAGGTTTGACGAAGAATGTTCTTGAATTGTTGGAGCATTCCGCACAGAGGTTCCCGGAAAAAACAGCGTTTGTAGAAGAAAAAGAGACGATTTCTTACGCATCCTTTTTAGGCCTTTGCCAATCGGCCGGGACGGGGCTGCTGGCGCTTGAAGCATATGGCCGTCCGGTTGCAGTTTATATGGATAAAGGGATTGCCTGCCTTGCAGCGATGCTGGGTGTTGCGTACAGCGGCAGCTTCTATACGGTGATTGATACCCATATGCCCGCTGCCCGCATCCAGAATATTTTCAGCACGCTTGCCCCGGCTGCCGTGTTGACGGATGCCGCGCATGCGCAGGCGGCGGCGGAGTTCCTGGGCAACGCGAGGCTGGTGCTGTTCGAGGAGATTGCGCAAACGCCTTGCAATCGGGAAGCCCTTGCACTAATCCGGAGCAGAATGATCGATACCGACCCGCTGTATGCGCTCTTTACCTCCGGCTCCACAGGCATTCCGAAGGGCACGGTGGTGTGCCATCGCAGCGTGATTGATTATGCGCACTGGGTAACGCAGACCTTTCACATTACGCAGGATACGGTTTTTGCAAGCCAGACGCCTTTTTATTTCAGCATGTCGGTGCTTGATATTTTTGCGACGCTCGGGAGTGGTGCAACGCTTTGCATGCCGCCGAAATCCTATTTTTCATTTCCGGTCCAGCTGCTTGAATACATGGAGGCGCAAAAGGTAAACACTATTTATTGGGTGCCGTCCGCACTCGGCTTGATCGCGCGAATGAAGGCCTTGGATTACGTAAAGCCATCTGCGCTATCGACGATTCTATTCGCCGGCGAAGTGATGCCGGTGAAATGGCTTAATATTTGGCGCTCGCATTATCCGCAGGCGTTGTTTGCCAACCTCTATGGTCCGACGGAGGTGACTGACATCTGCGCTTATTATATCGTTGACCGCCCATTTCGGGAGGATGAATTGCTGCCGATTGGCCGCGCATGTGATAATTGCGGATTATTGGTGCTGGATGAAAACGGCTGTGAGCCGGCCCCTGGTGAACTGGGCGAATTGTGTGTGCGCGGTTCGTTTTTGGCCATGGGGTATTACGGTGTGCTGGATAAAACGGCGGAGAGCTTTGTTCAAAACCCGCTTAACTGTTCCTATCCCGAGTTGATTTACAAAACGGGGGATCTCGTGTATTACAATGAGCGCGGTGAGCTGGTGTATATGGGCCGCAAGGATTTTCAGATCAAACATATGGGCTACCGCATCGAGCTGGGCGAGATTGAGGCGGCGGTATCCGCCTGCGAAGGGCTGGAGGTGTGCGTTTGCCTGTATGACGCCAAGCGGGATAAGCTGATCTTACTCTATGAAGGGGCTGCTGCTCAGGCAGATATCCTTCCCTTTGCAAAGGAGAAGCTGCCATCTTACATGATGCCGAACAAAATTATTCGGGTCCGGAAGATGCCATATAACGCAAACGGAAAGCTTGACCGCAAATGGCTGGGCGAGCATTATCGGGAGCTGGAAGGATCATAACAATCTATCCAAAACAGTTTGATAAAAAGAATTGGGCTTGAGAGTTTGGGAGATTCCGCTTTTCAATCGCGTTTTACGCTTTGTGGCAGAACCACCGCTCATCATTTTGACTGTGCCAAAACCGCATCATTGTGTGGCACGGCGCAAGAAAGGATCATATACGTATGGAAGAATTATTAGAAATTTTGCAGGAGCTGAAGCCAGGTGTGAAGTTTGAAGGGCAGACGCGCCTGTTTGACGATGGCATTCTCGATTCCCTGGATGTGGTATCCTTAGTATCGGAAATCGACGATGCGTTTGATGTGGAAATCTCCGTTGTAGACCTGCGCCCGGAGAATTTTAACTCTGTGGAAGCAATGATGGCGCTGATTGAACGCTTGCAGGAGGAATAAAACAAGCTTTTTTCTGGCTGAACGCGTTAAGCGCTTGTTTTTGGAATGATCTGCGGTTCTGTTCTCTCCGCTTGTGTGGGCAAGCGGAGAGAACTGTTGTAATGACGAGAATGGCTGGAGGGGTTTTAGAAACAAATATTGGGGGGAACAGCCAAACATGAGTTATACTGCGTTTACCTTTATTATTTTCATGCTCGTTACCATGCTGCTGTATTTTATCATGCCCCGGCGCGCACGTTGGGGCGTTTTGCTGGCGGCAAGCTACCTTTTCTATTTTTTGTCGAGCAAGCTGCTCGTGTTCAGCCTGCTGGCAACAACGGTTTCGGTGTATCTATCGGGCCTGGCGCTCGGGCGGATCAATACGCAATTCCATTTGGCCAAAAAGACAGTGCCAAAGGAAGAGAAAAAGGCACTGCGGCAGAAAACGGCAAGCAAGAAAAAATTGGTTGTATTTTTGGCGGTGCTCTTTAATTTCGGGCTGCTGCTATTTTTCAAATATTTTAATTTCTTTGGAGAAACGGTAAACTCTATTTTCGGCTTGTTTGCAGATGGCTCCTTGGTGCCTCACCTGAAGCTGATTATGCCGCTGGGCATTTCCTATTACACGCTGCAATCCGTTAGCTATGTGGTGGATGTCTACCGTGGCAAAATAGAGCCGGACCGTCATTTCGGCAGGCTTGCGCTGTTTGTCGCTTTTTTTCCGCAGATCGTCGAAGGCCCGATCGGGCGCTATGGGCAGCTGGCGCAGCAGCTTTATGAGCCGCATCGCTTGAGCACTGCCAATCTGATGCAGGGGATGCAGATGATTCTGTGGGGCCTGTTCAAAAAGATGGTGGTAGCCGACCGGGCGGGTATTTTTGTCGATGCCGTGTTTCATGACAGTGCGGCGTATACGGGCCTTCCCGTTATGCTCGCCGTGCTGCTGTATACCATTCAAATTTATGCAGATTTTTCTGGCGTGATGGATATTGTGCGCGGAGTGGCACGATTATTTGGCATCCAGATGGCGCTGAACTTCCGCCGCCCGTTTTTCTCAACCTCCGTGCAGGAATTCTGGCGCCGCTGGCATATCACGCTTGGCGCATGGCTGCGTGATTATGTGTTCTATCCGGTTTCGCTTTCCAAGCCGATTTTAGCGCTTGGAAAAAAGGCGAAGAAAGTATTCAAGGGCCATGCCGGCCGCCAGCTTCCCGCCATCTGCGCGCTGTTTTTTGTTTGGTTTGGCAACGGCCTCTGGCATGGGGCGGGTTGGAAGTTTATCGCCTATGGCCTGTATTATTACATCATTATGACGATTGGCACGCTCTTTGAGCCACTGTCCGTAAAAGCGCTCCATGCGCTTCATATCGACCGGGAGGGGAAACCGTGGCGTGCCTTTCAGGTGCTTCGCACCTGCGGATTTGTCTACATCGGCATGTTGATTTTCCGCGCGCCGGGGTTACGGTATGCGGGCAGGATTTTTGTTTCCATGTTCCAGGGGCCGTTTTTGGGCGGAGGCTTGGTTTTGCCGAAGTTTGAGGCGGCTGATTGGCTGGTGCTTAGCATTGCCGTGCTGCTGATGCTTGTGGTGAGCGTGTTGCAGGAGCGGGATATTAGCGTGCGTGCGCTGATTGCAAAGCTGCCGCTGCCCATACGCTGGGTGATTTATTTTGCGGCTTTATTCAGCGTGATTATCTTTGGAATTTATGGAGATGGGTATCACGTTGGAACCTTCCTTTACGGTCAGTTTTAAAGGAGGGTGGAAATGAATTCTTTTCAAAAACAGCTTTTGCTCTGGCTGAAAAGGGCAATAAAGGCTGCCGCTTTTCTTCTTGTTTTTATCTTTTTGCTGAATACCGCTTCCGTTATTTTGACTCCAAAGGTGAATAAACGGGAGGATGGCTCCAGCGAAGCGATCCATTTTGGCTATCGTGGCGAGCCAAAAGATTCTCTGGACATTGTAATGGTGGGCAACAGCGATCTTTATAATTCGGTGATTCCCATTGATCTTTATCAGAATTTTGGTATTGCAGGCTATGCTGGAGGGCGTCCTTATGAATCCGCGTTGGGTGCATGGCGGCAAAGCCGTGATATTCTGCGTTATCAACGAAACCCGAAGGTTTTAATATTCGAAACGGATTGCCTTTTTCAGGAAGAGAACACATTTACTTGGAAGTCGCTCAACTGGAAGGCGCTTTGCGAATCTACGCGTGCCTTTCAGAATTCGCTGCTCAAATATTCAGACAGTAAGCTTAGCAATGCGTTGGGCACAAAACTGGGGTCTGTGCTTCCGGCTATAAAATACCACTCAAATTGGAAGAAGATCACCTGGCAGGATTTTATTGATCCGTTTCACAGGGCATATCATTATGCAGGGAAGGGCTATATCCTGAATGTCAAAGCCCAACCCTACAAAGGCGGATTTGATTATATGGAGCCCGGGCACAGCCCGGATACACCGCTGAGCAGTCAGGCGAAAAACGCGCTCAACAAGGTGAATGATACGTGCCGCAAGCGCGGAATCGGGCTGATGCTGCTTGACATGCCCTCTGCCAAAGCATGGAGCTATGAAAAACACCAAGCGGTGGCGGCGTTTGCTGAGGCAAACGGGATTCCCTTCCTGGATATGAATATTGAGGCAAAAGAAGGCCGCTTTTTATTCGATTGGACAACGGATACCAAAGATGCGGGCAGCCACCTGAATCTCAGCGGCGCGCAAAAGGCGACCGCTTACCTCGGGGCGTATCTGAAAGAGCACTATGACCTGCCGGACCGTCGCCTGGATTCGAGCTATGCTTTTTGGAAAGACGATATCGCGCGGTATCAGGAGCTCCGAGCGGAGAAAATTGCACAGGCGGCGCAAAAGACGGCCTCGAAAAAGCCTCCCTCAAAGCAGAGAGGGAAGGCGCATTCCTCAGGAAGTCAGGCGGCAGGCAGATAAAGCGCCCGGCTGGTTTGTCTTTGAGTGGGAAACAGAAGCTGACCTTAGAAAGGTATGATGGAAAGTATGCAGAAGGTGCCAAAAGAATTGGCTGTTAAAATAGGGCGCAGGGCTGTAAAATGCATCGCCTTCTCTATTGTTTTTCTCCTGTTGCTTCAGGGGGCTTCCATGGTGCTGGTTCCCCGCAACGATAAGGCGGAGGATTCCACCCTGAATACGGTAGTGTTCGGCTATCTGGGAGAGCCCGATCATACGCTGGATGTCGTTATGGTCGGCAACAGCGATCTCAATAATGGAATATCGCCGGTTGCAATGTATCGTCAATATGGCATTACAAGCTTTGCCAGCGGCCAGCCGCGCCAGAATCCTTTGACTGCATGGCTGCGCGTCAAGGAGGCGCTCGCCCGCCAATCTCCCCGCGTCCTGGTGCTGGAAGTGGATGCGATGTACCGCAACCCCAACATGCACAAAAACCATTGGAAGATGTTTGTGGATAAGGTGAAAGCCTTCCCGCGGCAGGTATACGGCTATTCCGATACTTTTATGAATAATGCAGTGGGCACGGGCGTTGGCTACCTTTTTGCCGGCGTGAAATACCATTCCCGCTGGAAGGAACTCACCCGGGATGATTTTACAGATATCCGCCGTAAATTTTACCACTATGTCGGCAAGGGCTACTTGATCCATACAATGACTGTTCCCTATCAGGGCGGCTTCGATTATATGGAGCCGGGTGGCAGAGACGAGCCGCTGAGCAAGGAGGCGCTGCGCTGCCTGCATAGAGTGATGGAGCTGTGCAAAGAGCGCGGGATTCAGCTCATGCTGCTGGAAATGCCTTCCGCAAGCTCCTGGAGCTATGAAAAGCATCAGGCTGTTTCGGAATTTGCCCGGCAGAACGGCTTGCCGTTTCTAGATTTGAACGTGGAGGCGCAGCAGGGCCGCATGGTGTTCGATTGGACGAAGCATTCCAAGGATGGGGGAGATCATTTGAACCTGTTCGGTGCAGAAATTGCTACAGCCTACCTCGGCGCATATCTCAAGGAGCATTACGACTTGCCGGATCGCAGGCAGGATCCGGACTACGCTTTCTGGAAAGAGGATGCGGCCTATTATGAGCGCAATCGGCGCAAAGAGCTGGAAAAGCTCAATGAAATGCCTGAAGAAGAACCGCCGCTGCATGCCGAAAAGAAAGCGGCCGCCTGACGGAAAAACAGGGATAAAAAGGCACGCTGCAAACAACAATGCAGCGTGCCTTTTTTGTTTTATGATGCAAGAAAGAGAGCAGCTTAATCCTTCGGCTCAGCATTCTCTTCGCTTGTTTCTTCCGCATCCCGCTCGTGCAACAAGCGGCGGCGTTTTTTTTCGCCTGCATCCGGCTCTTCCACAGGTGCCTCCCCTTGGGGCAGGATTTCCACACGGACTTTCCCAATACGGCGCTCTTCCACGCTCAACACGGTAAAGCGGATATTTTCATACTCCACCACATTCATTTCCCCGTCTCCGGGGAGGAAGCCAAGCTGGCTTGTGATGAAGCCGCCGAGCGTGTCGTAATCGCCCTCCGGCAGATCGGCGCCGATGAGTTCATCCACCTCGTCAAGATCCGTTATGCCGTCGATCGTGAAGGTGGTGTCGTTGATTTTGGAGATCTCCTCATCTTCATTGTCATACTCATCCTGAATATTGCCGACAATGCTTTCTAAAACGTCTTCCAGCGTGACAAGGCCCGCCGTGCCGCCATATTCATCCACCACGATTGCCATTTGCACATGGCTCTCACTCATCTCCTTGAAGAGCTCGTCGCAGTGCTTGGTTTCCGGAACGTAATACGCCTTGCGCATGATATCGCGCAGGGTTCTATCCTTGGGAAGGCTGCGGCCCACATACTTGAGCAGATCTTTGACATAGGCGATGCCAATGATATTGTCCGGATCATCGTCGTATACGGGGATACGGGAGTAGCCTTCTTCCATCGAAATTTTCACAACGTCCTCGAGCGGGTCGTCGACTTCCACCGCAAACATTTCCGTGCGGTGCGTCATAATGTCGCCAACGTCCATATCGTCAAACTCGAAAATGTTGTTAATCATTTCCTTTTGGGTATTTTCAATGACACCCTTTTCTTCACCCACATCCACCATCATGCGGATTTCCTCCGCGGTGACGTCCTCTTCATCCGCATTCGGATCGAAGCCGAACAGCCGCACGACCAAGTTGGTGGAGAAGGAGAGGAATTTAACCACCGGCTTTGTTATTTTTGCCACAAACAGCAAGGGGCCGACCGCGAGGAAGGAGACCTTTTCCGGCTTCTGCATGGCGATCTTTTTCGGCACAAGCTCGCCGAGCACTAGGGAGAAATAAGACATAATCAGCGTGATGACCACCATCGCAAAGCCGCTGATAACGCTGTAGGGGATCACTGCGACAACCTTCGGCTGCGCAATTGCCGTGGCAAGCTTATCCGCAAAGGTCTGCGAAGCAGAGGCGGAGGTCAAGAAGCCGGCCAATGTAACGCCGATTTGAATGGTGGAGAGAAAGTTGCTGGAGTTTTCCGTCAAGCGCAGAATTTGTTTGGCCTTCTTGTGGCCTTCCTCTGCCATTTTCTGAATTTTGTTGTCGTTGAGCGAGATCACTGCGATCTCGGACATGGCAAAAAAGGCATTTACCAAAATCAGCACAAGCAGCAATAATAGCTGCAAAATAATGTTTCCGGCAGGGTCCGGGTCATCCATAGGGGATTGGCTCCTTTCTGAATTGCTTTGCAGGAATGTTACAACGGGACGTGTGCCGGGCAGGCAGACTCACAGTGGAAGGGTGGCTGCGCTATGGTTGTGAATTTTCCTGTCACGCGCGGGGTGCCGTTGCGTTGCAAAGTTGCAAAGTAGATTTGCATTATTATACCCGTTTTATCAGGGCGTGTCAAACCGAAAGGAAAGGGCTGAGAAATCGCCAAACGGTGTGCGGAAGGGCGCTGCGCAGGCCCTTTTGCAAGTGGTTCAAAAGAGGGCTGAATGCGGCAAAAACGGCTATTTTCGGGCGGTTTCAAAAAATTCACAAATTGTTAAATTTCCGCAGCCCGATTTTTGCATACTTTTACCCCGCTTTTTTGGTTTACACAAACGGACAAACGTGTTAGTATAATGAGTGGCAGTTTCTATCTTTATCTATTGTCCCCAAAGGCATGGAGAGCAGTCTGTCCGCAGAGGCACACCAATGCGAATGCGGGCGGAGCAGCCTTTCCCGCCTGAATCAAAAGGAGGAAATATTGAGTATGGCAAGAAAAACCAAGACCATGGACGGTAATAGCGCCGCGGCATACGTATCCTATGCGTTCACCGAAGTTGCCGCTATTTACCCGATCACGCCGTCTTCCGTGATGGCGGAGGAGACCGATAAGATGGCCGCAGCCGGCCAGAAAAACCTGTTCGGTCAGAAGGTAAAGCTCGCTGAAATGCAGTCTGAGGGCGGCGCGGCAGGCGCTGTGCACGGCTCCCTTGCAGCCGGCGCGCTCACCACGACCTACACCGCATCCCAGGGCCTTCTTCTGATGATCCCGAATATGTATAAGATCGCTGGCGAGCTGCTGCCGGGCGTCATCAATGTTTCCGCCCGCTGCGTTTCCACACATGCGTTGAACATTTTTGGTGATCATTCCGATATTTATGCCTGCCGCCAGACCGGCTATGCGATGCTCTGCTCTAACAGCCCGCAAGAGGTGATGGATCTCGGCGCTGTGGCTCATTTGGCCACCATTAAGAGCCGCGTGCCCTTCCTGCATTTCTTCGATGGTTTCCGCACCTCTCATGAGATCCAGAAGATTAAAATTTGGGATTATGAGTCTCTGGGTGAAATGCTTGACTGGGATGCAGTAGACGCATTCCGCCGCCGCTCCCTGAACCCGGAGCATCCGGTACTGCGCGGTTCCGCTCAAAACCCGGATATCTTCTTCCAGGCACGCGAGGCCTGCAACCCCTACTATGACGACGCCGTTGAGGCGACCGTTCACTACATGGACGAGGTCAACAGCCGCCTTGGCACAGATTATAAGCCCTTCAACTATTATGGCGCGCCGGATGCGGAGAATGTTGTGGTTGCAATGGGCTCTGTCTGCGATACCATTGAGGAGACAGTGGATTACCTCAACGCACACGGCGAGAAGGTCGGCCTTGTGAAGGTGCATCTCTACAGGCCTTTCTCTGTGAAGCATTTGGTTGAGGTTCTGCCAGCTTCCGTCAAGAAGATTTCCGTGCTTGACCGCACCAAGGAGCCCGGCTCCCTGGGCGAGCCGCTTTATCTTGATGTTGTGGCGGCCCTGCACGACACGCCGTTTGCAAATATCCCGGTTTATGGCGGCCGTTATGGCCTCGGCTCCAAGGATACAAACCCGGGCCATATCATTTCCGTTTTCCGTAATATGGAGGCGGCGGAGCCGAAAAAGCGTTTTACCATCGCAATTGAGGATGATGTGACGCATCTCTCCCTGCCGGTGAGCGAGAATCCGGATACCACGCCGAAGGGCACGCACTCCTGCAAATTCTGGGGTCTTGGCGCAGACGGTACTGTCGGCGCAAACAAGAACTCCATTAAGATCATCGGCGATAATACCGATATGTATGCACAGGGCTATTTTGCCTATGACTCCAAAAAATCCGGCGGCGTAACGACCTCCCACCTGCGCTTTGGTGAGAAGCCGATCAAATCCACCTATCTGATCAATCAGGCGGATTTCGTGGCCTGCCACAACCCATCCTATGTGACAAAATATAAGATGGTTGAGGATCTTAAGAAGGGCGGCATCTTCCTGCTCAACTGCTCCTGGGATGCCGCGCAGCTCGATGAGCATCTGCCCGGCTCCATGAAGCGCTATATTGCGCAGAACGATATCCAGTTCTATACCATCGACGCTACCCACATTGCAAAAGAGCTTGGCCTCGGCGGGCGTGTCAATACGATCTTGCAGGCTGCCTTCTTCAAACTCTCCGGCATCATCCCGGAAGAGAAGGCTGTTCAGCTCATGAAGGACGCTGCCACCCGCTCCTACGGTAAGAAGGGCGAGAAGATTGTTGCTATGAACCACGCTGCGATTGAGCGCGGCGTTGCGGGCACGGTAAAGGTTGAGATCCCGGCCTCCTGGGCAAATGCTGAGGATACGGTTGTGGAGACAGAGGTCAACACCGACCGCCCCGAGCTTAAAAAGTTCGTCAAGGAGATTCTTGAGCCCGCGAGCGCCCAGCTTGGCGATCAATTGCCCGTATCCGCCTTCAAGGATACGGCGGACGGTACCTTCCCGCAGGGCTCCGCTGCGTTTGAAAAGCGCGGCATCGCAGTTGATACGCCCTGCTGGATTCCGGAAAATTGTATCCAGTGTAACTTCTGCTCCTATGTTTGCCCGCATGCGGTCATTCGCCCGTTCGCACTGACAGAGGAAGAGGCCAAGAACGCCCCTGAGGGCATGAAGATGAAGCCGATGACCGGCGTGCCCGGCATGCAGTTCTCAGTTGCTATCTCCGCGCTTGACTGCACGGGCTGCGGCTCCTGCGCAAACGTCTGCCCCGGTATGAAGGGCGAGAAGGCGCTTGTGATGAAGCCGCTTGAGACACAGGCTCATGAGCAGGAGAAATTCAACTATGCGCATGCTCTGCCCGAAAAGCCGGAGGTTGCCGCAAAATTCAAGGAGACCACCGTCAAGGGCAGCCAGTTTAAGACTCCGTTGCTTGAGTACTCCGGCGCATGCGCCGGCTGCGGCGAAACGCCGTATGCAAAGCTTGTTACCCAGTTGTTCGGCGATCGTATGTATATCGCCAATGCAACGGGCTGCTCTTCCATCTGGGGCGGTTCCGCACCGAGCACGCCCTACACGGTGAATAAGAAGGGTCAGGGCCCGGCTTGGTCGAACTCCCTGTTTGAAGACAACGCGGAATTCGGCTACGGCATGTTCCTTGCCAACGCACAGATCCGTGCGCGCCTGGAGGAGAACGTGAACGTTCTTGCTGAATGCGATAAGGCTGGCGTGGCGGAAGCTGCGAAGGCTTGGATTGACACAAAGAACGACAGCGGCGCCAATATGGCTGCATCTGAAGCGCTCATTAAGCTCCTTGAGGACACAGCGTTTGATAAGGATTGCTGCAAGGCTGCTGCCGAGGCGATCCTGAAGGATCAGGATTATCTCAATAAGAAGTCCATCTGGATCTTCGGCGGCGACGGTTGGGCATACGATATCGGCTTCGGCGGCCTGGATCACGTGCTTGCACAGAACCAGAATGTGAATATCCTCGTCTTTGATACAGAGGTTTATTCCAACACGGGCGGCCAGGCGTCTAAGGCAACGCCTACTGGCGCTGTCGCGCAATTTGCCGCAACCGGTAAGGTTGTTAAGAAGAAGGACCTCGCTGCAATCGCCATGAGTTACGGATATGTCTATGTGGCGCAGGTCGCCATGGGCGCAGACTACAACCAGTGCCTGAAGGCCTTCCACGAGGCGGAGAGCTACGATGGCCCGTCCATCATCATCGCCTATGCGCCGTGCATCAACCATGGTATCAAGGGCGGTATGGGCATTAGCATGACGGAAGAGAAGGCCGCTGTGGCCTCCGGCTACTGGCACAACTTCCGCTTCGACCCGCGCCTGGCTGCGGACGGCAAGAACCCCTTCTCCCTTGACAGCAAGGAGCCGAGCCAGAGCTACCGCGACTTCATTATGAACGAAGTGCGTTACAACTCCCTGCTTCGCGCCTTCCCGGATCGCGCAGAGTGCCTGTTCGAGAAATCCGAGGAGTATTCCAAGGAGAAGTATCAGCATCTGCTCAAGCTCAAGGATCTCTACGCGCCGGCTGAATAAGTGCCGGAGAGCTTCTAAAAACACAGTGCGCGTGCTCCGCAGATTATCTGTGAAGCACGCGCATTTTTTTGGCGACAGCATGTGCCCTTGAGAAGGAATTTAGGCAAATTAGGCAAAAAAACCGTGCTGCCACAGGCCCTTTTCTATGTGGCAGCACGGTTGTATATTTAGTTAACTTTCTGGCTTACTGATCTTCCAGAAGGCCCCGGATGACCTCTGCGCTCTTATCCATCACCATCTGGATGCCGCGGTTGACATCAAAATAGTCTTTTCGGATTTGTTCCAGATGCTCGCGCCCCGCCGGCTCAATGTGATAATAAACGCGCAGCTGGCGGCGCCCAGAGGTGGACTGATGGTCGGTGATATAGCCCTTGCTCATGAGGCGATACAGGGTGGGATACATAGAGCCTTCCGGGATCGTAATTTCCCCTTTACTGCGCTTTTTGACGAGCTGAGCCATCTGATAACCGTACATATCCTCTTCACACAGCATTGTCAACAGCAGCATTTCCACGGCACCTTTTTTAAAATTGTCTTTGGCGCTCCCCATCGAGCAAGCCACCTCATTTCTTAATTATAATTTTACTACAGTTGAATGGTTTTGCCTCTCCATTCCGTAGCGCCAATCTGGAAGCTGTCGTTTTTCGCGAAAGCAAGACATTTCCTATATCATAACACGATCATATTGAATAGTAAATACCTGGCGCACATCTTATTCATTTATTACGAAACTATTTTTGAGTAAGCATTGGAACCATCTATAACTAATTATACCATGAAGTTTTAAAAATGCAATACATTTTGCAATATTTTATTACGAAAAATCGTATATTAAACTTTCATACTCAATTTTTAGAGAAGAATTGCTTTTTTGCCAAAGCGGATCGGCCTTCAAACCAATGCAGAGCATGCGCTTCATCTGTTGTTGGTAGCATCAGCAAACAGGCGCAATAGCGCTTTTCTTTGGTCCGATTTTCAAATGGCGAATGCTCCACAAAATAATCCATTTGATTTTTGGTTTTTCTCTTGCATCCCTTGTGCTTTTATGCTAAACTATTTAAGCATTTGTTTTCCGTCGTGCCATTGCGACGGGGTTCATGCCGGCTGAGAGGCCAGACATTGAAACGGACGGTCCGCTTCCGCCGTAGGCGGTATGAACGCCTGTAAATTAAAGGAGGAAATTTTAGAAATGGACGCTTTGAAGATCATTACCGAAGGCCAGATGAAGCAGGACGCACCGGTGATTCGCGTGGGTGATACGGTGAAAGTTCATGTAAAGATCCGTGAAGGCGAGCGCGAGAGAATCCAGGTGTTTGAAGGCACGATCATTGCGAAGAAGGGCAGCGGCGTATCTGAAACTTTTACCGTTCGCCGCGTTTCCTATGGCGTTGGCGTGGAGCGTGTTTTCCCAGTGCATTCTCCCAATGTTGCAAAAGTGGAACTGGTTCGCTCCGGTAAGGTGCGCAGGAGCAAGCTGTACTATCTGCGCGACAGGGTCGGTAAGGCTGCAAAAGTTAAGGAACAGCTTCGCTGAGGGCAGAAGTACACAAGGGACAAGGGTGACACCTATGTCCCTTTTTTGTTAGGATGATTTACATGCGCAGATATGAAGAATATACCATTCAATTTGATGAAATCCCGGCACGCCGCACAAAGTGGAATGTGATCTATGAGATGCTGGATTCCCTTTCTCTGGCGGTGCTGCTTGTGATGGTGCTGTTCGCTTTTGTGTGCCGCCCATTTTGGGTAAGCGGCGCCTCAATGGAGCCAACGCTGCTGGATCGCAATTGGGTGGCGGTCACCACACTCGGCTTTCATGCGCAGCGCGGCGATATCGTTGTGATTTCGCAGCCGAATGCGCTCAACGAGCCGCTGATTAAACGCATTATCGCCGTGGCGGGGGATACGGTTGAGATTGATCCGCAGGCGCATACGGTTGCGGTAAACGGCGAAAATTTGGACGAGCCCTATATCAGCGAGCCGGTGGAGAAGGCAGGGGATCTTACCTATCCAGTCCAAGTGCCGGAAGGTTATGTTTTCGTGATGGGGGATAACCGCAACGATTCGCTTGACAGCCGTTCCTCTACGATCGGGTTTATCGATACGCGCTATCTTTCTGGCAAAGCGGTGTTCCGGCTGCTCCCGGCGGGCCAGTGGCAAATCGGGTAAAACATATCGGATGAGAAACAGGATCCTATTTCAGAGCGGAGGTTATACAGATGGATACAGAAGAAAAAGTCCCCCAAGAAGGGCAGCCGGTGGCGCCGCAGGCGCCGAAGAGAAAGCAGATGTCGCCCGCTCGCAAAAAGCTGGTATCCGCTGTGTATGAATTTGCGGATATCCTGGTGTCTGCCTTGCTGGTGATTTTTTTGATTTTTACTTTTTTATTCCGTTTGGTAGGCGTGGAGGGAACCTCCATGGTGCCCACCTTGCAGGAGAATGACCGTCTGCTGGTATCGAGCCGGCAGTATGAGCCACAGTATCAGGATATCGTGATCGTCACACAGCCCAACGCTTTTCACGAGCCAATTGTGAAACGCGTGATTGCCACGGAGGGGCAGAAGGTAGATATTGATTTTGAAAAAGGGATCGTCTATGTCGACGACAAAGCGCTCGACGAGCCCTATGTCAATGCGCCGACACTGACGAAGGAGGGCGTAGAATTTCCCGTTACCGTTCCGGAAGGGCACATCTTTGTGATGGGGGATAACCGTAACATGTCAACAGACAGCCGCTCGCCCATGATTGGGTTTATTGATGTGCGCTATGTGCTGGGCAAGGTAGAGGGTCGTATTACGCCTCTGGGGCACTGGTCGGTCTATTGACGGGATCTGGAAGGTAAGGAATCAATGAGTGATTTTCAGAAACAGACGGTGCAGTGGTTTCCCGGCCATATGGCAAAAACCCGGAGGCAGATCAAAGAAAGCCTCCCCCTTGTGGATGCGGTGACGGAGCTGCTGGATGCGCGGGTTCCCCTGAGCAGCCGCAACCCGGAGCTAAATGAACTGATCGCCAGCAAGCCGCATATTGTGCTGCTCAATAAGTGCGATATGGCGGACGAGGCGGCCACGCGCCGCTGGAAGGCGTGGTTCGGCAGGCAGGGTAGCCCTGCCTTAGCGGTGGATTGCCGTTCCGGGCGCGGGCTGAACGATTATGGAGATACGGTGCGCGAATTGCTGCGGGATAAAATCCAATCCAATCTGGAAAAAGGGATGGCGGGCCGCGCGCTGCGCATGATGGTTGTCGGCATCCCCAATACGGGCAAATCCTCTTTTATCAACCGCATGGCGGGCCGTAGCCGCGCTAAGGTGGCCGATCGGCCGGGTGTGACCAGGCAGAACCAATGGTTTGCCATCGGCGGAGGAATCGAGCTGCTCGATACGCCCGGCGTGCTCTGGCCGAAGTTTGACGATCCGGAGGTGGGCAACCGCCTGGCCTTTATCGGCTCGGTCAAAGATGAGGTGATGGATGTGGAAACGATGGCAGTCAGGCTGCTGGCTGTGCTGGGCGCGCAGTATCCGGCGCGGTTGTGCGAGCGCTATAAGATCGATCGGGAACAGGCATCCCAGAGCGAGCCCTATGAGTTGCTGGAGCTGATCGGCCACAAGCGTGGCATGCTCATGCGCGGCGGAGAGATCGATACAGAGCGGGCGAGCGCTATGCTGCTGGATGAATACCGCGCGGGCAGGCTCGGGCGGATTACGCTGGAGTTTCCACCGGCGGATTAAGCAAGAAAGGCTGGGGGAATCCGGCCTTTTTTCTATGTGTAAGGGGAATTGGAATGGAAGAGATCAATTGGTACCACTATGAAGAGGCGGCGGCCCAGGAGGGCTTCCAATGCGTGTGCGGCATTGATGAGGCCGGCAGAGGGCCGCTTGCAGGCCCCGTGTTTGCGGCATGCGTTGTGCTGCGCCCGGGGGAGGAGATCGCAGGGCTGAATGATTCCAAAAAGCTCAGCGAGAAAAAACGCGAGCTGCTTTTTGATGAGATCACCGCCCGTGCAGCGGATTATTCCATCGCTAT
>ENA-OQDA01000097-OQDA01000097.1-human-gut-metagenome-genome-assembly--contig:-NODE-97-length-36567-cov-6.488337_pt1 | contig 36567 bp, 40 predicted proteins | sample MGYA00242771_ERZ504603 | MGnify/ENA primary metagenome ERZ504603 (study PRJEB26092, sample SAMD00036328) | human gut metagenome | host: Homo sapiens | study: EMG produced TPA metagenomics assembly of...
ACGGCCTGCGTCACCGGGGAGCCCAGCTGCTTCTCGGCGTCGTTCTTCAGCTTCTGCAGTACCATGGCGGAGATTTCCTCCGGCGTGTAGTCCTTGCCGTCGATGTCGACCACCGCGCGGCCGTCCTTGCCCTTCTGCAGCTTGTAGCTGACGGTCTTGCGCTCTTCCGGCGTCTCGTCGTAGGAACGGCCGATGAAGCGCTTCACGGACGACACGGTGTTCTCGGGGTTCGTGACGGCCTGGTTCTTCGCGGCCTTGCCCACGACGCGCTCGCCGTCCTTGCGGAAGCCCTCGACCGACGGGGTGGTGCGGTCGCCCTCGGCGTTCACGAGGATTTCGGGCTCGGAGCCCTCCATGACGGCCATGGCGGAGTTCGTCGTGCCCAAGTCGATACCAAGAATCTTGCTCATTATCCTGCTTCCTCTCTGTTGGAGTTGTTACCTAAGTAAGTCGTTAGCAGTCGGTTTCTGTTTATGCGCCAAAGCACGCCCTGAGGGCGCACTCGGTGGACGAAGGGCGGCGGCTTGGAGATGCGATCCGCAAGCTCAACCTCGCTTCGACAAATTGGACTATATAATCTAAGTCTCATGCTGTCAAGTTAGTTACCAATTTGTCATATAAGTTTTGTTAACGTCCCAAACTATAGCTATCGAATGCCTATTGCGCTCCTCTCGCGCCGCACCGTTACGCCGCTTCCACGCACTTGTTTCCCGAACGCAAAGAACCCCCGCCTCATGAAAGAGACAGGGGTTCTCGTTGCGCTTGTCGAAAGCGAATTGAGCGGGAGGTTAGTCCTCGATGACCTCGGGGATCGCACCCATGGGGCACTCCTCGACGCAGTCGCCGCACGCGATGCAGGCGTCCTCGTTCACGACCTCAGCGACGCCGCCGACCACTTCGAGCACTTCCTGCGGGCAGGCATCGACGCAGATGCCGCAACCGATGCACTCATCGGCTTCGATAACCGGGTGAGACATAGTTAACTCCTTCTCGTCTAAAGCATTCCGACGGGATGCGTCGGGTCACTTCCCCAAAAACTTTATGCCCGCAAGATACCATTGTTGTCCGCAAATGCAAGAAGAAATGGCGAATTTCTCAGGGTGCGGCGGCAAATTCTCTATCGAAAGCGCCGCCGCTTTCATGCCCCGAAAGGCGCTATCGAAGGCCTTTGCGCATGTCAGCGCTCTCTTCCATACGCATGAGGGTGCTGCATGGAGAGCTTCTAGCAAATGCGCGGCAATTGCTCGCCCACCAGCATGTCGAGGATGCGCGTACCGCCGAACGCGTGCGCAGGAACACCTTGGAGCCGCGCTCGGGACGGGCGGCCGACACCTCGCCGATGATGGCCGCATCGGCGCCGTACCGGTTCGCGCGCATGGCCGCGAGCGCTGCGTCGGCCTCCTCGGCCGCCACAACGCACACCATCTTGCCCTCGTTCGCCACCTGCAGCACGTCGTAGCCCAGCATCTCGCACGCGCCCTGCACGGCCGGCTTCACGGGGATGGCGTCTTCCTCCACCGTGATGTCCGTGTTCGACTGGGCAGCCAGCTCGTTCAGCGTGGAGGCCAGGCCGCCGCGCGTCGGGTCGCGGAAGCAGCGCGTGTTCGGCGCCGCCGCCAACACCTCGGCGATGAGGTGGTTGAGCGGGGCCGCGTCGCTTTCCAGATCGGCCGAGAAGCTCAAGCTCTCGCGGCAGCTCATGATGGTGATGCCGTGATCACCCAGCGTGCCGGTGACCAGCACTTTGTCGCCCGGCTTGCACTGCGCGCCACCCAGGTTCACGCCTTCGGGAATGGTGCCCACGCCGCTCGTGTTGATGTACACGCCGTCGCCGTGGCCGCGGTTCACCACTTTCGTGTCGCCGGTGACCCAGATGCACGCCGGCCTCCTGCGCGCATTCCGCCATGGAGGCGCAGATGCGCTTGAGATCCTCAATGGGGAAGCCCTCCTCCAGCACGAAGCCGCAGCTGAGGTAGCGCGGCACGGCGCCGCTCGTGGCCACGTCGTTCACCGTGCCGCACACGGCGAGGCGTCCGATGTCGCCGCCCGGGAAGAAATGCGGCGTCACCACGAAGCTGTCGGTGGAGAACGCCAGCCGCTCGCCCGGAGCGGGCGCGGGCAGCACCGCCGCGTCGTCGCCGCGCAGCAGCTCGTCGCCGGCGTACGCGGCGAAGAACACATCGTCGATGATGCGCTTCATCATCGTCCCGCCGCTGCCGTGCCCCAGCATGACCGTGGTATCCATAAAGCTCCTTGCCCTTCTCGTGAGTCGATGCGAACGAATGTTTCACGTGAAACACCGCCCGTCCTGCAAAGCCGACGAGGGTTTCCGCGGCGCCCGAGATCGCTCCGCTTCGCGGCCGCGCGTGCTTCGCGCGCAAGGGAAAGCGAGCAAATGGCGAGATCGGGTGACACGGGAAGCCGCAGCGTCGACCCGTTCCGATAGCCGGTAGGCCGCCGGAACCGTATACCTATATATGCTGCCCCGTCGTGGTGACCACGAGACGACCGTTCTTCACGCCCTTCGTGCCCAGGATGAGGTTCGCGATGTCCTGCACGAGACCCGTTTCGCCGCGCAGCACGATGACCTCAAGGCAATGGTGCGCGTCGAGATGCACGTGCATGGACGAGATGATGGATTCGAAGTAATCGTGCTGGATAGCGTGCAGCTTCTCCTGCAAGTCGCTGGCGTGATGGTCGAAGACGATGGTCAACGTGCCCACCACCTCCATGCCCGGCGTGGAGCACTCGTCCTCCACCAACGCGTCGCGCACGAGGTCGCGCACCACTTCGCTGCGGTTTTTCGCCAGCCCGCGGCGCGCGACCAGCTGGTCGAAGCGAACGAGCAGCTCCTCGGGCATGGCCACCGAGAAGCGCATGAGATCGTTGCTCATACGTGCGGCGCCTACACGAGGTTGACGGTGACGTTCGCCGAAGCTTCGGCATCGTCCTCGAGGGCATCCTTGGCCTCGTCGAGCAGCGCGCGCACGTCGTCCAGCATGGCCTGGGCGGCATGCATCTTCTCGGAAACGGTGGCGAAGCCGGCATCTCCCGCCATATGCCCCAGGTTGTGCGCCCAGCGACGCTCCAACTTGATATGGTCGTCGATCTGCTCGATCATCTGCTCGAATTGCCCTGTGTTGATTCCGTTCGTGCACATACGCGCTCTCCTATCGTGATGCCGCCGCAGCGCCCATGCCGCGGCGGGCGTTTCTTGCTATCATTACGGTTATACGGCGAACCTATCTCGACCGCAAGGGATCGTGTGAAAAAATCTGCGAATGGTAACATGTACGAAGTGGCTCTCGACGAAGCGTGGGAGCTGTTCGACGAGCACCTTGATGGGGCGCGCTTGGCGCTCGTGTGCGTAGCGAGCGGAAGCGCCCTGAGCGAGCGCAGCCGAGCAGCGCTGAACAGCGCGATGGCTTCGTTGGGATACGGAAGCGGCGCGTGCACGTTCGCCGCCGTGGAAGGGCTGGACGACCAGGCGCTGTTCCTGCTGGTGGAGGGGCTCGACCCGCTCTGTCTGATCGCGACCGATTCGACAGCGGCCGCCGCGCTGGGACGCGCGTACCGCTGCGAGGTTCCCTTGGGAAAGCCCGGCCGCGCGTTCGGGCGCAGCGTGGTGGCATTCCGCGACTTCGACGCGATGCTCGACGACGGGCAAGACAAGCAGATCGCCTGGGCGCTGCTCAAGAAGCTGCCCCGCTTCGGAGAATAGGAAACGCCCCGAAAGCTCGATGCCTCCGAGGCGTTCTACGTACAAATGTTTCACGTGAAACATTCGCTTCGCTCTTCGTTTAGGACACGACCACGCTTTCGGCGGCCTTCAGGAGGTCGTGGACCTCGTCCACCGTCTCGGCTTCAGCGTAGATGCGCACGAGCGGCTCGGTGCCGGAGGGGCGCATCATCACCCACGCGTCGCCTTCCAGGTAGAACTTCACGCCGTCGCGACGATCCACGTCCACCACCTGCTTGCCGCAGATCTCGGCAGGCGCGTAGTTCGGCACGATCTCGACGCGGAAGTTCGCCATCTGCTCGTCAGTGATCTTCAGGCCTTGGCGCTCGAACTCCAGCTTGCCCACCTTCTGGAACATATCGTCCACCAACTGACCCAGGCTCATGCCGCGCTGCGCCATCGTCTCGCACAGGAGCAGCGCCATCAGCAAGCCGTCGCGCTCCATGACGTGGCTGGGGATGCCGATGCCGCCGGACTCCTCGCCGCCCAGCATGACGTCGCCCTTCTCCATCTCGGCGTAGATCCACTTGAAGCCCACCGGCGTGCTGGTCAGCTCCAGGCCCAAGCGCTTGCACTGGCGAGCCAGCATGGCCGACGCGGTGATGGTGGACACGACGCGACCGGTGAGGCCCTTGTCCTCGGCGAGGTGCGAGGTAAGCAGCGTGATGATGCGATGCGGGTTCACGAAGTTGCCGCGCTCGTCAACCGCGCCGATGCGGTCAGCGTCGCCGTCGTTGATGAAGCCGGCGTCGTAACCCAGCTCGGGAACCTTCGCGATGCAGCGGTCGACCCAGGGCGGAATAGGCTCGGGGTGCAGTCCGTCGAACGTCGGATCCTCGGCGTTGTTGATCTCGCACACTTCCACGCCCAGATCGCGCAGCAGCTGCGCCAGATAGATGCGGCCTGCGCCGTACAGCGGATCCACCACCACGCGCAGGTTGGCGTTGCGGATGGCCTCGACGTCCACGCGCTCCTTCAAGGTGGCGAGGTACGGGGTCATGAGGTCGACCGTTTCGAACGCACCGCGCGCGTCGGCGGGTGCGTCGGCGAACGCAGCCTCCACGCGGTCGGTGAACTCCTTGCCCGCCGCGCCGCCGTCGTTCATGCGCAGCTTCACGCCCAGGTATTCGGCCGGGTTGTGGCTGCTGGTCAGCATGATGCCGCCCACCGCGTCGGCGTCCTGCGCCACCGACCAGCACAGCGTAGGCGTGGGGCAGTAGTCCTGCGTGAGCAGCACGCGGAAGCTCTGCGCCGCCGCGACCTCGGCCGCCAGCTGCGCGTAAGCGTGCGCATCCTGTCGGCAATCGTGACCGACGATGAGGGTGCCGGGCGCGTCGGCCGGACGGCCGGCTGCAACCGCGTCCTCCTTGAACACGCGCGCAGCCGCGTCGATGACGCGCACGAGGTTGTCGTTGGTGAAGTCCTCGCCGATGATGGCTCGCCATCCATCGGTTCCGAAATGAATTTCTGCCACGGAGCTTCCTTTCTCAAAGCCTGTTGCTCACCAGTATAGTCAATCGGCCGAGCAAGGCGCGGTTTCGTCGCAAAATAGACAGGGGAACGGATGTTTCACGTGAAACACTCGCCCGAACACGAAATGCATGTAAAGCCTCCCCGAACAAAACCCGTGCCGTCCTGATACGACGACGAGCACATACAGCACGGACGACCTGCACAGCAACGGACGACCCATCCGCCTCTATTTTCCTTCGCCAAATGCGATGCCGGTCATCCGACGAGGCCTCCGATGGCAAAAAAGCATCGAATTCGGAAGCCCGGAGTCGTGCCTTACACGCGCCGACGTCACGCCGAAAACGCTCGCCGCACAGAGCACCAGGTTACAGGCGAGACCCCTTTCGCCTTCGCGCGAAAAGTTTGCCCGAAAGACGGGATGATTTCCGAATTCGGTTGCTTTTTGCCATTTCGAGCGAGCAGGCTGACTAAGGCGCCCGCAAAGGAAGGCAATCCCGAGCATGATGCGCCAAGCAAGGAACCGAAACTGTTGTTTCGCATGCAGAAACCGAGGAAGGCATGCTCCGAGGGCGAGGGGCGGACCGAGAGGCGAAGGAGAAGGCGCACAGGCGCAACGGGCGCACGTCGCGCAAAATGACTCCGAAAGCAGCACAGGCCGCGGGGGGAAGCGGCCTGTGCTTGGACGAGTGAAACGAGGAGAACCGTTGGAGTCGGTGTTTCCACGAGTCATACTTTACGACGTTTATTATCCTGTGTCAAGAATAATATTCCTGCCTTTTCCGAATGTTTCACGTGAAACATTCGTGCGGCTTCCCGCGGCGCCGCACGGGGTCCCGCGCGAGCCCGTGCGGCCTTGCCGCCGAACGGAACGACCTCCATGTGCCTTTTGACGAATTTGCGCGTGATCCGTTCCACCTGCTACTATGGCAACAGTCAGTACCGAGAGGAGCTTCAATGGCGAACAAGAGCTTGGCCAAGGATCATGCCGATATCTGCGTGCTCGTAACGGGCGGAGCCGGGTTCATCGGAAGTCACACCTGCGTCGAATTGCTGGAGCAGGGCTACCGCGTGGTCGTCGTGGACGACCTGAGCAACTCGAGCGAGCTCGCGCTTGACCGGGTGCGACAGATCACCGGCCTGGCGGCAAACGACGACCGCCTGAAATTCTACGAGGCGAACATCCTCGATCGCGCGGCGCTCGACCGCGTCTTCTCCGAGAACGACGTGGACGCCATCATCCACTTCGCCGGCTTCAAGGCCGTGGGCGAAAGCGTGCAGAAGCCGCTGGAATACTACTGGAACAATTTCGCGGGCACGCTGGCCCTGTGCGACGTGGCCCGCGCGCACGGCGTGAAGAACCTCGTGTTCTCGTCGAGCGCCACGGTGTACGGCGAGCCGGAGTTCATCCCCATTACCGAGGATTGCCCGAAGCACGACGCCACGAACCCCTACGGCTGGACGAAGTCCATGCTGGAGCAGGTGCTGACCGACCTGTACGTGGGCGACGACGAATGGAACGTTGTGCTGCTGCGCTATTTCAACCCCATCGGCGCGCACGAGAGCGGCCTGATCGGCGAGGATCCCAAGGGCATCCCCAACAACCTGCTGCCCTACGTTGCGCAGGTAGCCGTAGGCAAGCTGGAAAGCGTCGGCGTGTTCGGCGACGACTATCCCACGCACGACGGCACCGGCGTGCGCGACTACATCCACGTGGTGGATCTTGCGCGCGGCCACGTGGCGGCGCTCGACTGGATGGGCGGCAAAGTGGGCACCGGCGAAGCGAAAACGGCCGGCACCATGGCGGGCGAACCGGCCGCCGACGGCACGCGTCGCGGCGTGGGCATTTTCAATCTGGGAACCGGCACGGGCTCCAGCGTGCTGGACGTGGTGCATTCCTTCGAGCGCGCCTGCGGACGCGAGCTGCCCTACCAGATCAAGCCGCGTCGCGCGGGCGACGTGGCCGTGAACTACGCGGCCTGCGACAAAGCGCGCGACGAGCTGGGCTGGGTCGCGCAGTACGACCTCGACCGCATGTGCGCCGACGGATGGCGCTGGCAGTCGCAGAACCCGGACGGCTACGCGACCGCTCGGGCCTAGACCGAATCCTCGACGCGGCCCTCGTTCTTCTCGTCGTACATCGCCCGATCGGCCGCGTCGAACAGCTCCTGATAGGTAGCGCCATCCTGAGGATAGCGCGCCACCCCGACGCTCAAAGCGATGGGAACCCCCAACGAGCGCGAGGCTTCTGCGATCGACGAGCTCAGAGCCTCGCGCTTCGCCTCGATAACCGCATCGTCGTTTGCGCCCACGAGGAACGCCACGAACTCGTCGCCGCCGACGCGCCCCACCGGATCGCGATGACGGAACACGTCGAGCAACGAACGCGCCACCTCTTCCAGAACCCGGTCGCCCATGCTGTGGCCGTATTCGTCGTTGACCTGCTTGAAGCGATCCATGTCGATCACGAACAGCAAGCCCCTGCTCGTCTCGGGCAGCAATGCCGCCATCTTCTCCTGGAACGCCATCTTGTTGAACGTCTTCGTCAGCCCGTCCATTTGCGACTTGCGCGTGAGCAGCTCCTCGGTTTCGCGCTGTTTCGTGATGTCGACGATCTTTCCCACGGCCATGTACGGTTGGGAACCTTCGTACAGATACCGGCACGTGAACGAGAACCAACGATATTCGCCCGACAACACGCGTGCGCGACAGGTGATGGTGCGCAGCTCGTTCGGCGGCGCAGGGTTTTCGAACGCCATCCGGACACGCTTGTAATCATCTTCCAGGAAATCGATGAAAGGGACGCCTTTGGCCAGGTAGCCTTCGGCGGAAAGGGAGCTGAGGGAGAACATCCCGCGCGCATTCGGTGTCAGCTCAAGCGTGTCGCGCGGATAAGAATACTCGAACAGCACCGTGTCGGAAAATTCAGCGAGAACCTCGTAGCGCTCCGCGCTGCGACGCGCCCTTTTGCGGATGCGGCCAACCACCAGCGCCACGGCAAGGCATGCCGCCGCGCTGATGACGATAAGCAGCGCAGCCGTGTACACCGTCAAACGCAGAATGCTCTCCGAATGCTCGACCAGCGAACTTTCCTGCGTGAAGTTCACGATAGTCCAATCGTTCACATCGAGGCGAATAGACGTGAGAAAGGTCATGTAGCCGTTCTGCTTGCCCAACATGACCGTTGCCACATCTCGCTCGTTCTCGATGCTGGCGCGTACATCGGCGATCTGATCGGAAGACACGCCCCTTCCCTCAAGCACCTGGTACAGGGTGGATCCCCCATAACCTTCGAATTCCTTCGACACGGGAACGACGGTTCCGTCCTCTTTGATCAGCAGCGTGCCAAGCAGCGTAACCTGCGAGCTCGCCTGGCTCGTATCCAGAAGCTTCTCCGCTTTTACGATGCTGCGCAGCACACCGACCACGCGCCCGTCGCGAGTGACGGGCTTGGCGATGCTGAAGTAGTAGCCGTTCAGGCGGTTCGACTTGCGCACGTCGGACACCACCGTCTCGCCTGCGTACAGATGCCGAAGCGTTTCCTCGTCCCGCTCGTTGCGATTGCTCGCAACGCCCTGCTCCAGCGTCTCGATTGGAGCATAGGTAACCTGGAACGACCCCTGTTGGTTCCATTCCTCTAGATACGCAGCGAACGTCGAGCCGGAAGGATCGATGTCCGGGGACTCGGCCAACACGCACATGGTGGAGATGACGGAGCTCACCTCGCTGATGAACGACTCGACTTCCACTTTTTGCGCAGCCGTATAATCGTCCATGCTGACGCTGGCTAAATCGTAGAATTCGTCGCTGAGCTCGTTGGAGTAGACGCGGAAGATCGCGAACATCACGAGGCAAACCGCGATGATGGAGACGATCACCCCTATCACGGTGCGCAAAGAGCTGGCAGGGCCGACGCCCTTGTTTTCTTTCGCATGTTCGTGATTGTGTACGTCGCTCATGTCTTTGCGAGCCCCATCCGTCTTTGCAACCGGTGATCACCAGTATCCCGCAGAGGGTACGAAAACTCAACAGGAGAGCCGAAGCTCAACCTACCGGTTGAGGAGCCGATTAAAAAGCGGCATCGATCGAAGCCGATGCCGCTTGCGCAGTTCGAGGATCCCAACGAGACGCCGGCTAAGCAGCGGATGCCGTCCCGTCGTAGGCGCCCGGATCGGTATAGCCGGGGTCGTATCCGCCTGCACCGTCGGTACCGCCCGCGCCGCCAGCAATAGTTCCGTTGTCGTACCCGCCGGTTCCACCCGCTCCGCCGGTGTTGTCAACGTAACCGTTGTCAACATAGCCGCCGTTGTTGGCCCCTCCGGTTCCCGATGCATCGGTGTAGCCCGGATCGTAATAATTGGTGTTTCCTGCGCCGTTGCCGGCGGCCGAACCAGTGCTGCCGTAACCGTTGCCGTACGTGCTGGCACCGCCTGTGGTGTCGCCCGGATCAACGTATCCTGACGAGACAACCGAGCTCGGATCCTCTCCAGCCTCAACCAGCTTCATCATCTCCTTCGTCGCCACGGGATCGTTGATGACGTACGATACGTCGCCGATCATCGCCGTGGTAGAAGGAACCATCGCAGAGTAGATGGTAAGCTCTTCGTCGCCTTGGAACTGTTGCGCCAGCGCAGCAATATCGCCTACCGCAAGGTCGGTGGTCACGCAGTTCGACGCAGCTTGAACAACACCCAGCAACTCGGTTGTGTTCATCGCCAGCACCTTGTTGACGATAGCCATGATCAGCTTGCGCTGGTTCGCCGTGCGCGTGAAGTCGCCGTCAGCGTAAGCGCGGCTGCGCGCGAACACCAGCGCTTGGTTGCCGTCGAGGTGCTGCTCGCCTTCCTCGATGATGACGCGCGGCCACTCGGGATGAGCCGTGGTACCGTCTGCGTCGGGATCATCGACGCGCTCGGTCACTTCGACGTCCACGCCGCCGACTGCGTCGACCAATTCCTTCAACTTGCCGAAGTTCACTTCCGCGTAGTGCGATATCTCGATGCCCAGCAGCTGATTCGCTTCGCGGATGGTTCCGGCAGCGCCGCCGTAAGCGTAAGCGGCGTTGAACTTGTTCGTCCCGTAGCCGTCGATGTCGATCTTCGTATCGCGGGGGATGGATACCATCGTGGCCTGGTTCTTTGCAGGATCGATGCGCACCACGATGTTCGTGTCGGAACGATGCATGTCCTCGGTGCTGTCCTCGGCCTCGTCGGTGCCGATGAGGATCATGTAGAAGGGCTCGGTGAAGGTCATGTCCTTTTCAGGCTTGAGCGCATCGTTGATGGCCATGATCTCTTCGTCAGACTTGTTTCCCTTGATCAGCTTCTCGTTGACGGAGTTCTTCCACAAGGCGAACGCCGAACCGCCCCCCACGGCCACCACGAGAATCGCGATGATCACGCCGAGGGCTATCTTCTTGCCGCGCCCGGCTTTCTTGCGGGCTGCCGAGTAGCTTGGATTGTTGCGCGAATATTGACTTGCCGCAGTCTGCCGGGCGTACGCGCCGTTCGCGCCGGAACCTTGGCTGCCGGGCGTGTAGGCCGCACGGTACGAAGAGCCATCGCCATACGCATCGCGGGAGAAAGCGCTTGCCTGGCTGTACGGGGCGATGCGACCCGACTGCGCGGCCTTGGCAGACCGCACGGCGCGAGCAGACTGAGGAGCCCGCGATGAGCGCGCTTCTTTACGGTTCGTTCGAGAGTTTCTTGACGCCATATGGTCTCCTCATCGACTCCGAACACGTCTGCCAAAGCAGGCACCGTACGTCGCGTACCCCTCGCGACACAGCGCTTCGATTGTCGAAGCCTTCATTTTCTCATACCTACGAGAACCCGCTTTCGCCGGCGATTACACCATTTCCGCAACATAACCCGAGGTCGACGCGCATAGATTCTCACGTATGGCAGATATTGTAGCATCGTTGACCTACCATCATAAAATAGGCATGGGCTGGGTACAAACCGCACATTTTCTAAAAATGAACCGAAACGTATTCATGCGGTTACAGCCTTCTGCTCGCACGCCGGTACTCTAGTGGACATGCAAGCCGAGCACGAACATAGTCCGCTGAATGATGACGAGCCTGATCAGAGCAGGTTCTCTCCCGTGCTTGGCGAGAACGTCAGACGCATGCGCTCGTACAGCAACATCACGAAAACGCGCCTCGCGCTCATGGTGAGCATAGGTCGCCCGCTGCTCAATAGGATAGAGGACGGCACGGCGGACGTACGGCTATCCGTCGTCACGAAACTGGCGGATTCCCTTGCCACGACACCGAGCTTCCTGCTGGCGAAGCACAGCGATGAGGACATCCGCCACGAAATCGCCCATCGGAAAGCAAGCTCCCCCGTCGCTGCGGTGCGACACGCGCGCTTTTACTAAGAGCGGGCATCTCTTTTTCGCAGCACCGCGTACGCGATCCCGGAACCCAGCGCGCTGCCCGCAGTATCCACCATCCAATCCACCGGGTCGCACATGCGCTCGGGCACGAACAGTTGATGAACCTCGTCGCTCACCCCGTACAAGCTGGCACAGGCGATGGCGATGAGGCACGCACGACGCAGCGGCATGTGGCAGCGCAGCGCGTTGGCCAGAAGCGCGCCGAACATCGTGTACTCGCAGAAGTGCGCGATGGACGACAGCGCGTCCACCCCAGGCCCCAGCAGCTGCTCCTGCACGGCCTGCATTGCCCGGTAGATGCTGGAGAAGATGCCGAGCCCCGTGTTGAGACCCGTGCCGGTGTTCGAAGACATGAAGAAGATGAGGAACGCCCACGCCGCCACGAGAGCCCAGCTGACGATGACGAACCGTTTCGACGGGCGGGGCTGATTGGAGAGGGTCGACGGCTGATGCTCCATAATGCCCGCCGCCTAGCGCTCGACCGCGAACTGCAGCAGTTCGCGCGCGTCTTCGATAACGACGTCCGCGCCCGCCTTACGCAAGGCGTCGGCGTGGTGATAGCCCCACGACACGCCGATGGCGAACGCGCCGGCGTTGCGCGACACCAGGACGTCCCCCGGCGAATCGCCCACGTACGCCGTGCGGGCTGGTGCGGACCCCAGCTCGTCGATGCAGCGCAGCAGCCCCGTGGGGTCGGGCTTGCGCGGAATCTCGTCGCATTCGCCATACTGCACCGGGAACAAGCCGGGAAGATAGGCGTCGATCACGTCATGCACGCCCTGGTCGAACTTGTTGGACAGAACGCCCAGGCCGATGCCGCGCTGGGCGAGGGCAGCCAGCGTCTCTTCCATATGCGGGTAGGGCTTCGTCAGCTTGTTCCCGATGACGGGATAGAGCTCCATCCAGCGGCGCATGGCGGCCTCGGCCTGCTCGGGCGAAGCATCGGCGGGCACGGCCTGGTACATGAGCGCGCGGGCTCCGTTGCCCACGAAGCTGTGGATCTCGTCGGCCGTGCGGCTGGGGAAGCCCTGCTCGTTCAAGGCGGCGTTCGTCAGAACCACCAGGTCGGGCAGCGTATCGAGAAGCGTGCCGTCAAGGTCGAACACAAAGGTATCGAAACGAGCCATGTCAATCTCCTCGCTAAATGAAAAATCCAAGCCGAAGCTTGGATCGTAGGTTCATGGAGCGGGTGACGGGACTCGAACCCGCGAATACAAGCTTGGGAATCTCCGACGTGCCGCCTGTTTCTCAGTATCTCCGAATTATACGAAACAGGAGTGCCGGGTGGAAGGGGTATTCCGGAGGCGGCAGAAGAAACAGAGGCCCCTTGTATTTCCTGCCGATACCCCTGTTTTTCCCGTCGCCATCCCGTGCGCATCCCGTCCTTTCGATATGCGCGAAACCTGCACTCACTCTTGAAACAGCCATTCTGACCTCCCGACGCGGACTCGTCCGCAGTGAGGAGGCAGACCATGCCATGCAAGACCATCGCCGTAGCCAACCAGAAGGGCGGCACCGGCAAGACGGCGACCACCCTCAGTCTGGGCGTCGCCCTCGCGCGCCTCGGAAAGCGCGTGCTGCTCGTCGACACCGACCCGCAGGGCGACCTCACCAAGTCGCTCGGCTGGAAGGCCCCCGACTCCCTTGAGACGACGCTCGCCGACCATCTGGCCGCCGTCATCGCGGGCGAGCCCCTGACCCCGGCCGAGGGCATCCTCTCGCACCGCGAGGGCGTTGACCTCATGCCCGCCAACATCGAGCTCGCGGGCATGGAGATGGCCGTCTTCATGGCGATGTCGCGCGAGCAGGTGCTCAACATGTGGGCGTCCCCTCTCAAGGGGGCCTACGACTACATCATCATGGACTGCGCGCCCACGCTCGGCATCATCCCGGTCAACGCCTTCGTGGCCGCCGACAGCGTGCTCATCCCGGTCTCTGCCGAGTACCTGCCCGCATCCGGCATGGCCGGCCTCTTGAAGACGGTCGAGCGCGTGAGGCGGCAGATCAACCCGGCCCTTGAGGTGGAGGGCGTGCTCGTCACGCTATTCGACTCGCGCAACAACCTCGCCAAGGAGGTGGAGGCTACCGTGCGCGAACAGTACGGCAGCGCCTACCGCGTGTTCGACGCCGTCATCCCGCGCGCCGTATCGGCCGCAGAGTCCCCCGCCGCCGGCGAGAGCATCTTCTCCTACGACGGGGAGGGCAAGGTGGCCCGCGCCTTCGCGGCGCTCGCCGAGGAGGTGGTCGGTCGTGGCTAGGAAGAAGCTGGAGCTCGCGCTTCCCACCGTGGACGACCTGTTCACCTCCCAGGGAGAGCGCGAGCAGGATGCGGGCGAGAAGGTGCGCGAGATCGCGCTCGAAGCCATCGAGGCCTTCCCGGGCCATCCCTTCAAGGTGGCCGACGACGAGGACATGGCCCGCTTGGCCGAGAGCATCGCGGAGAGCGGGGTGCTCGTCCCCTTGACCGTGCGCCCCTTCGGCGATGGAATGTACGGACTTGTGAGCGGGCACAGGCGCAAGCGCGCCGCAGAGATCGCCGGGCTCGCCACCGTGCCGTGCGTGGTCAGGTGCATGGGCGACGACGAGGCCACGATAGCCATGGTGGACTCGAACCTTCAGAGGGAGACCATCCTGCCGAGCGAGCGGGCGTTCGCTTATTCGATGCGGCTTGAGGCGATGAAGCGCCAGGGGCAGCGCACCGACCTCACTTCTGTTCAAGTTGAACAGAAGTCTGGCGGCAGGTGGTCGCGGAGCATATTAGCCGAAGAGCTTGGCACGAGCGAGGCCAAGGTGCAGCGCTTCATACGCTTGACCTTCCTCGTCCCGCAGCTCCTCTCCCTCGTTGACGCGGGCCGCATGAAGATGCTGCCCGCCGTGGAGGTGAGCTACCTCACAGAAGCTGAGCAGGAGCACCTCCTCGACGCCATGGAGGCCCAGGCCTGCACGCCCTCGCACGCCCAGGCGGTGAAGATGAAGCGCTACTCCAAGGAGGGCTCGCTCACGCCCGTCCTCATCCGCTCCATCATGGAGGAGGAGAAGCCGAACCAGGTCGAGCAGCTTCGCATCCCGAGGAGGAGCATCGCCCGGTTCTTCCGGCCCTCGGCCACGCAGAGCGAAATCGAGGGGCGCATCGTGAAGGCGCTGGAGCTGCTTGAGCAGGCGGAGCGGCGCCGCGACGGGCTGGGCGGTGCGTGATGGGCAACGTCCTGCACAGGGGCAAGGGCTCCTTCACCCACGTCGAGAACACCATCTTCTTCGACCACGGCCTGTCGGCCAAGGCGAAAGGGATCTACTGCCAGATTCGCTCCCTTGAGGGCAACCCCGAGTGGGTGTTCACCATCAAGGGGTTCGCTTCGCTCGTGCGCGACGGGGCGGATGCGGTGACGGCCGGCATCAAGGAGCTTGAGGGCGCGGGCTACATCATCCGCGCGCGCAAGCGCAGCGAGAACGGGCGCTTCCTCAAGGCCGAGGAGGCCACCTGGATCACCCTCGACGACCCGGCTATGCACGGCGAGGTCTGCGCGGAGCTGAAGGCCGACGGGTTCGCCATACTCTCGGAGTTCGAGCGCGGCGGAGAGCCGTCTGCCGCCGATGGCCCCGAAGGGCCCGCGAAGCCTCCCGAAACACGCGAAACGGGCGAATCTCCCCAGGTCGGAGCCAGAACGGGAAAACCCGTATCTGGGAAAGCCACATCTGGGAAACCGGCACCTATAAATTACTCATCCGATCAATCCCCTCAAACCGATAAACAACTCATCTCTTGCGACCCGGCACCGGCCGACAGGTCGGAGGAGAAGGCCTCGGGGGATTTCAGGGAGTACCGGAAGGGCGAGTTCCCAGAGGCATTCGAGCGGCTGTGCTCGATGTCGCTCAAGCCGCTCACGTCGCTCGCCTTCAAACGGGATGCCCTGAAGGCCTGGAAGGCGAAGGTGGTGGCGGGGTTCGACCCGGAGCAGATCGTGGACGCCTACGCCGCCTACGCCAAGGACTACTGGCTCAGGAACGGCGACGACAACCGCCTCGCGAAGAACCTGCCGCGCTGGCTTGCCTGCGACGACGGGCTGGCCGCATGGGCCGACGAGCCCATACCGCCCGACATCTTCGCCGCCGACGGGGAGCCCCTGGACATGGCCGGCCTCGCCCAGGCGGACCCGGACTTCGCGAAGCTGTGGCGCAAGGTGCAGACCAGGCGCAGCGTCATCCGATCGCAGCTCTGCATGGACGGCAGCCGCCCTCCCGAGGAGCGGGTACTCGAACTGTGCGCCGACGACGGCCCGTACAAGCGCTATTGGGCCGCCTGCGAGGAGCGCTATGCCCGCTACCTCAAGATGTGCGACCTGTTCGCCATGAGCGCCGAGGAGATGGCGCAGCTGAAGGGCGCGCAGGCCTCGCTCGGATTCCCGCTGCTCGGAAGGGGGTGCGCATGATGAAAGCCGTATGGCGCTTCCTGAAGTGGCTCTTCCGCTCGGTGTTCCGGTTCATGTGAGCTTTTCGCCATCTGCGGCACGCTGGTCTGCGGATGCCGTGCAGAGGGCTTCCGCCTTGCCGGCACGGTTTATAATGGAAAGGTCACGCTAACTGAATACGAACACCAAATACCGGACAGAGGGGCATCTGCCGTATTGGGTATTTGGTGTTCATTTCCCAACAGCGTGACAACTGAGGTGGATGCCTCTCATCTTTTTGACAAGGGGCCTACCATCATCCTTCTCGAACATCTCGCCTGAAAGGATGTCCCCAATGGCAGCGAACGAAGATTACGCCCCAAGCAAAGACACGGTCAACGCTGTGGTCCGGTCGTCCGAGAAGCTGGAGGGCGCGGCCAAGCTCATCTTGATGCTCGAAGACAAGGCCGGCATCGAGCAGATCACGCCCGCAGAGCTCGCGGCGGTGCGCTCCATCGTGGAGACTTGCGCCGCCGACCTCGACGACGCCTGGAAAGAGGCCTAGAAAAAACTAGAGCCAGTCCCAGCAGGACCGGCCCTTACAAAACCCTAGGGTTTTTCACGTGCAATCATGGTCGCAAAATCGAGGCAGCTCGTCAATGCCACACCGCTATGGAGCCTTATTAGAACGGAATATCGCCATCATATGTTGAGAATGGCTGAACGGGCGATTCCTCTTCAGCTTTTGCGCACGAGCGCTCGTGCAGCCTCCAGAGCAACAGGCCCAAGGTTGCGGTGGCGTTCACCACCGCCTCTGCCCACAGCGCATCATCAATGACATATTCGCCAGCAGCTTTCCCATGTGCCGTAGATTTGTCACTTCTCAGATTATCTATAGTGCTGCCGAGGCCGCGCAGCTGAGTGGAAAGCGTTTTTATTTCCTGAGGCGCACTAGGCTCGCATGAATCCACGAGTTTTTTCACTGTCTTGTTCGTCAGATCGCTTAGGGACAAATTGCCGACCGATGCCTCTGGGTCAATGTTCTGCAAAATGGTTTTAAAGACGCCTTCTAACGTTGAAGCGGCAAGAGCAACGGATTGGTCGGGATGGTCGTAAACGTTCTTCACGGCGCGCTCGAAGTTCGCGTAAGCGTTGGTATTATTCCGATTCAGCACGTTCTTCATTACAGGGATGCACGGAAGCAGCCCCGGTGTTTCAACACCAATATCAGCAGCTACCTTTATGAGGATGTCGTTTGGCATGCCAGCCAACGTGCGCCCGAGATCTATATGGTCATCTTTCCTGTATATACTAAAGTTCTCATAGTTGAAGTCATCCGACTCGTACCAGCGCCCGACGTATTCCTCAACTTGCCTATATTTCGACTTGGTGAACAGATTCCAGAGTGCATCCTCCACTCGTTCCTTTAATCGTTGCATATACAAGGGGGAGATATTCCTATATTCCTCTTCCATAATCCACCTCATCCCTCATACTCTCATTTCTGCGCTCGATTACTACGAAATTACTCCGAAATATTTTTCGTAGTAATTTCGTAGTACTGCTGCGGGTCGCGCGGGCTTTTCCCATGCCAAGTTAGAAGAGCGCGATTCGCGAGCCCTTTGAGAACGGTCGAGGCGGTTCGGGTGGTTACCCCTCTTTTGGCGGCCAACATCTTCGTTGTCACCCGGCCGTTTTCTGCGGCGATGCGTATTGCGGCAATCTCGTTCTTAGAGAGCGTCATGAGGGTAGCGAGATCGAGCGGCACCGGTATGCCATGCGCAAGAGAGTCGCTTTCGCCGCCTGAAACAGCTGGCAGTCCATGAGCAACCTCGTTGCGCAGCCTCGGAATACGTTCCTCAAGGTTGTTCCTCAAGGTTAGCTTCAGATAGTAGTCGTCGTCGTTCTCGTATTCAGGCTCTGGTAAACCAGCGTCGGACATCTCCTGATATATCTTATCCACGCCCTCGTTCAGCTCTCTGACCCAATCGAAGGCCGTGAAAACACGAGCGATGATTGGATTGCGAGAGAATCGCTTATGCCTGATGTTCTCAAGAGTGACAGCGCCGGGGAGCTTGCCGGGGCTTTGGATGAGCATACGATCGTCGAAGATGTAGACGCGGACATACTCGCCATAGATGCTGTAGTCACGATGGGTGATGGCGTTCACCAGCCCCTCAAACCACGGGTACTCCGGGTATTCGGGAACTACCCTGAACTCCATTGTCCCATGCACCTGGAATTGGTAGTCGCGGAGCTGGGAGGCGATGAAGTCGCGAGCCTCGGGGATGGACTTGATGAACGGCCCGTCAAACGTCTGGTCCTTCACGATGCGCAGTTTGTCGCCGTGCCCCATTTCGGTGCCGTCGATCTTGATTACCCTGAATCTGGCTTGCGGCAAAACCGCCCGTACGTTCTCTCCGAACAGCATCATGCCGGCGTTGGTGAGATGCCCGTCCTTGAGCACGCCAAGGCTGCGGAGCAGCCTCTCGTCGTCGACGTTGGTTCCAAGCGCATGGCGATAGGTCTCCACAGCTTCGCGGTCAACGTCGTTCATGCTAGAGTCACGGAGCACTTCGCTCTCGAAGAAGTACTCGCCTTTGTCGTATTCGAGGGCACGAATCTGCTCATGGTCGAGCCACACGCTCTCGTCGCCCTTCCGGAGCGCCACCTTGCCGTCTTTGCGACGTCGCACCACTTGTCTCTCGGAGCTTGCGACATCCATGATGAGCACGTGGTCGTCATCGCCCTTTTCGTTCACGACGGGCATACGCTCGGTCTTCACCCTCGGTGACGGAGCTAGCTCTGTTACATAGGCTTGCTCGAAACCTTCGATGCTGTGGGCCTTATCTCGCTTGAAGCCAGTCACGGTGCCGTCGTCCTCGATGCCCACGACTAGCTTGCCCCCTGCCGCGTTCGCAAAGGCCATCAGATGCTTAGCGATCTCATCGGCGTCCTTGCGTGCGCTCTTGCGGTCGAAGTAGTGCCCCTCTGGGTCGTGGCAGAATGCCTCTATGTCGTTCTCGATGTAGGGATGATCCATCTGCGCTCCGTTCTTGCTCGCCTCATTCTACCGCCGCCAGCATCACCCCGATACCCTGCGTTCCCGTTTGCATGACATCGACGCACCGAGCGGTCTGGGGCACTGTCGTTTCCGTACCTCCTTGGACGCGCCGCCCCTGGCGGCCTTGAGGCTCCGCATGCTCGGGCGGGAACCGCGCGGGGCGCAAGGGCCGCGAAAACTTTTCGGGCCGCGATGCGCCCATCCACACCCTCCGAAAACTCCAGCCCTCGCGGGTTTCGCATTCCCCCCTTGCGCCCCGCGCGAACCCCGCCCAAGGCACGGGCCACAAGGCCCGCCCAGAAGGGGCGGCCGCAAAACCCAAGGAGGTCGTGAAGATGGAAACGACGAAGATCCCGCTCGCGGCGTGCGTCGAGAGCAGGCACCAGAACCGCAGGGAGCTGGGCGACGTCTCGGGGCTGGCGCGCAGCATCGAGGTGAACGGCCAGATCACCCCGCTCATCGTGGTGGCCGACGGCGAGGCCTACCAGCTGGTCGCCGGGCACAGGCGCACCGCCGCCATGCGCTCGCTCGGGCTCGAGGTGGCCGACGCCTACGTGATGGACGGCTGGGACGACGCGCGCATCGCGTCCGTCCTCAACGCCGAGAACAACCACCGCAGGGAGCTCACCGAGGCCGAGCGCGGGCGCGGCATCCAGACGATGCTCTCGCTGGGGGTGCCGGTGGCCGACGCTGCGGTGTCGGCCGACATCCCGGAGGAGAGGGCCGAGTCCTACGTGCGCGGCGCGAAGGTCGTGCCGGTTGACGCGGTGAACCTGGACTTCGACGCAGTGGCGCTCATGGGCGACTACGACGACGTGCTCACCGAGAACGACGTGGTGGCCGTGCTCTCGAAGAGGAGCCACTGGGACCGGCAGGCGGTCTGCCGCAGGGGCGCGCCGCCCGCGAACGGCGGCCGAGGACGAGGCGGCGAGGCTCGAATCGCTCGGCGTCAAAGTGGTCGAGCGCAAGTCGCTCGGCGAGGGTTACCACGCCTGCGACGGCGAGTGCGGGCACGCGGGGCTGGTGGCCGCCGTGAAGCCCTGCGAGTGGGGCGAGCGCGCCGACGTGACCTTCTACTGCGACGACGGGTCCCACGCATACCAGCCCACGCCCGAGGAGGTCGAGGCGACCGAGGCCTACCTCAAGCGCCGCGAGGACGCGGCCGCGATGCGCGAGCGCATCATCGAGTTCGCCAAGGCGGCCTTCCCGAGGTTCCCCTCAAACGGCCAGTCGAAGCTGCGCCAGTGGGCCTACGAAGCGTTCGAGGCGGCCTACGGATGCGAGCCCGACGACGCCTGGGAGGGATTCAGGCAGCCGAGGGGCAAGGCCCTCGACCAGTTCATCCTGATGCGCGCCGTCCCCGCGTGCCTCCCGGAGGTCCCCGAGCTCGCCCTCAAGGCGGGCTACGAGCCGTGGCCCTGCGACCTGGACGACCTCCTCGGGTTCGTCTCCTTCGTGGACGACGTGCTCATGCCCGCCGGCTACGAGCTCTCCGAGGGCGAGCGCGACCTGATGGACCACCTGCACGGGCTGTTCGCCGGCGACGACGAGGACGAGGTGTTCGACGAGGGCGACGCCGCGGCCCTCGCGGCCTGACGCCCGTTCCCGCCCGGCCCCATCGGCGGGTCGGGCGGCCGCTTCCCTTCCGCCACATCGATTCTCCAAGGAGGTTCCACCATGAAGGAAACGCTCGAGGCCATGGTCGTCCCCACGGGCGGCATGCCCTACAGAAAGACGCTCGAGGCCGACGAGGACGGCAGCTTCCTCGCGGCCCTGCAGGATTGCGTGGGTGGCCGCATAGAGGCCATGGGCTACGTGTTCGGCGACGCGCCCGCCGTCTACTGCAACGAGGAGGGCCTGCTGCCCGGCAGCGGCTGCGCCCCGAACCGCGCCATCTACGCCGACGCCGCCATGGCGGAGGCGGGCTACGCGAGCCAGGACGACCCGTCGCGTCCCGTGGAGCCGGGCGAGCTCTACCACATCGCCTTCGGCGACCTGGTGTGCGTCGGGTTCGACCCCGAGACGGGCGAGGACCGCGACATCGCCGAGGCGGAGCGCCGCCGCGTGATGGAGCGCTTCGGCAGCCTCGAATCCATCGCGTCGGGCCCCATCGAGGCGCGCGCCGTCCTGGCGAGGCTCGCTCGAAGGCCGCGCCCGTGACGGCCGCCGGCCATCCCGAGAGGGCGCCCCCTGCGGGCGCCCTCCCTCCCGACGCGCCATCTCGGGGGCGAGGCTGCCCGAGCGCCATGCGGGCGGCAAGGGCCGCGAAAAACCCTTCCGCTGGGAAAAACCCAAGAAGCGACCGGAAGCTCAGGCCTGCGGCTTTTCGCATGACCCCCTTGCCCCGCGCGGCGCCCGGGCGGAGCCCTCCCCAAGGAGGCGCGCCCGGAAGGAGGGCCGCCAAAGCTAACAGGAGGTCTCATCATGGGAAACCGGGCAGTCATCACCACCAAGGAGCGCGAGCTCGCGCTCTACCTGCACTGGAACGGCGGCCGCGACACGGTGGAGCCGCTGCTCAGGTACTGCGAGCTCCAGGGCTATCGCCCTCCGAGCTCCGACAGCTACGGCTGGGCCCGCATGGCGCAGGTGATGGGCAACTTCTTCGGCGGCTCGCTCTCGGTCGGCATCGACCGGTTCGACCGGATAGGCGACCAGGGCGACAACGGCGTGTACGTCATCGACGGCTGGCGCATCGTCGAGCGCGTCCGCGAGGAGCGCGACGGCGATTGGAGCGTCGTCGGCTGGCGCGCCGTCGACCCGAGCGAGGAGCAGCGAGGGCACGACTTCGGCGGCATGCTGCGAGCCTTCGACGAGGCCATGCCCGAGGGACTGCGCTTGGGCGATTTCCTCGGCGCGGTGGAGGTGCCGGCGAGCGAGGTCCGGCTGGGTGACGAGGTATGGATGCGCACCGTCGGCGGGGGGTGGGAGACGTTCCCCGTGGTCGGTTTCGGGCAGCCTGCGTTCAACCGCATCGCCGTCCGCATCGACGCGCCCGACGGCGCGCGCGACGTCACCTATCCCGACCTGCCCTACGTGGCGAACTACGACCACGACGGGGACTTCTCGTGGAACTCCAACAACTACGTCCACGGCGACACCGTCCGTATCAGGCCCCGCGCCTAGCGCCCGATGCCCGGCGGATTCCGTCGGCTGTGAGGCCGGCGGGATCCGTCGCCCCCGCCTTCGGGCCAGCTGACCCCTCGTTTTGCGCCGGCCCCTCGCCGCCTCATGCCCGAAGGCTCGCCGAGAGCCGCCCGGGGGCGCAAGGGCCGCGAAAACTTTTCGGGAGGCGAGCGCGCTCCCACGATCTCCCGAAAACTCGGGCCCTGGCGGGTTTCGCTTCCTCCCCTGCGCCCCCGCGCGAACCCCGGCGGCACCCGGGCCACGAGGCGGCCGAAAGGGGCCGGCCGAAAGACTAGGAGGTCAGACATGGAAGACTTGAAGACGCGCGGAACGATGGCGGCTAGCCGCTTCCTCAGCCGACGGGGCTACGAGGTCCTGGAGGAGGGCTGGCGAAGCGGCGCGGGCGAATGCGAGGTCATCGCCCTGGACGGCGACGTGCTCGCGTTCGTGAAAGTGAGGGTCCGCTCCGATGCGGCGAAGGGGTTCCCGGTCGAGCGCGGCGGGGCGTGCGAGCGCGAGGAGCGCGAGAGGATCGCCGTCGACTACCTCGCGGGCCATCCCGAGCACGCGGACGTGGGCGTCCGCTTCGACACGGCGGCAATCCTCGTCATCGGCCCCGACCGGGCGCTCATCCGCCACCACATCAACTGCATGGGCGCATCCGAACCCATGCGGCCCGACGATGCCCTCCCGGAGATCGCCTAAGACCTCCTGGCCCTCCATCGAGGGGCGAGCCCTCCGGCCTTCGGGTCGGAGGGCCTTTCGTTCCCAAAGTCGCAGCGACCAATCTCTTCGTATCGGCTTGTTTTCATAGTGATTATTGCAATGGCACTCCCGGTCTTCTATCCTTATGAAAGACAAGAGAGCCGCCTGGATGGCAGCTCTCGGTTCCGCAAAATGAGATTCTAGTGGCCGCTAGGGTCTCATTTCACTTTTATGGTCTTGGTTTTGGTCCCGGTCTTCACGATCCTTCCGGTTTTAGTGACGCGATAGGTCGGAATCTTGATCCTTACGTATGCCATGTCCTCACCTCCCTTCGATTAGGCTCGCATTTCTGGTCTAGTGCATATTGTGCTTGTGGTTTGCAAGGGTCTTTGCCGATGAGCTTTTGGTGCTTTTCGACGTCCCTTTGCTGGCAAGGCGCGAAGCCGCTTTGCCAGCTTTTCCGCCATGGTGTACCTTAGCCATGTCCTCACCTCCCTTCGTAAATCTTTCGTCTATGCCGCGTTCAACTGCGTTCGTGCAGCTGAAGGGCTAACTTGGAAGATGTCTACTACTTGGCCTACGGAAAGCCCTTGGATGTCCTTGTGGGGCATTAGCAGTTCACCAGCCAATGCGTCCGCCTGCCACTCGGAATCCTCGAAGGTTTTATGTTGGCAGTTGCTTCTTGCAAGCGTGACGTCAATGCCTTCATGCAGGAGCTGGTGGGAAAGTTCGTGACCCATGGTGAATCGGTCGCGTCCGTTCCCTTTGCACGCCCCATCGTAAACGTCCTCGCGGATGAACATCAGGTGTTTGTCTGGGTATGTTCTGCCATGCTCCTCTCCCATTTCCTCCGCTGGGAGCACATGAAGCTCGAATCCAGGAACAATTCTAGGAAGAACGAACTCCACAACATCTACTATTGGAAAAGGCGACTTGCCATCGTATCGAAGCAGCTCATGCATTTTTGCAGCTAGATTTCGTAGGTCGTTTCTGCTGCATGGAGGCACCTTCATGCCCCTAACGTAGCTTGACATGTTAGTCCTTCCCCTTGTTCAGTATCTTCCATATTGCCTCCTTGTCGTCTCCATCCAAGTCGGAGAATCTGCGGGCAAAAGCCACAGCAGTGTTCTGGTCTTTTGGGGAGAAAGCAGATGCATCGATTCCGATGTTCCAGTCATTCGCTTCCGATATGCTCGAATGTAGCTGCTGTATCTGCTCCTCTGTTAGGCGATATGCGCTGACTATCTTTTCCGCAAGTCCTTTTGAGGGGCGCCTTCTTCCCGTTTCCATGGCGGATAGTGTCGAGGTGGGCATCTCGATTTTCTTTGCCATATCAAACAGCAACTCATCGTTATCGAGACGCAGCTTCTTAAGGAACCTCCCTAATGCCGTTGCCATACTTCCTCCTTTATTGTCGACAGCGTAAGTGTATCATAGTTCTACAATATGTAGAATACAAATTGTAGATTTGTTTCTGGAGCTACGAGATTTCGCAGCAAAGCAAGAGGCCTATTCCGTGTACACAGCACGCGGAATAGCTCTCGACCGCCGCGTGCCCGCGCGCCGAAACCCGCGCCGGCTCGCGCCCCTCGGCGCGTCACCGCATCGGGGACGTTCGTTCCCGGCGCGGGACGGCGGCAGCTCGCCTCGGCGGCACCTCGGCTACGATCTCTGCGGGGGATCCCCCGCGCCCCTGGGGTGTCGGCAGAGCCTCCTTGTAAGAACTCGGAAGGAGGCTCTGCCGACGCGATGGAGCGATACCCCAAGCAGATCCACGTGCGCATGTCCGAGGGGGAGGTCGCCCGCGCCAAGGCGCTCGCCTCGAAGTTGGATATGACGCTCTCGGACCTCATCCGATGCCTTTTGCAGCTGCCCGATGAGAGCATCGAAGGCGGCGCAAGGCTCGTCGTCGTCGATCGCGCGACGGCCGTGAAGCTCTCCCGCGAGATGCGGCGATGGGGGCACCACTACAATCAGGCGGTCCACGCGCTGAACGCCATCGCCTACTACCTTCGCGCGAACGATATGGACTCGTCCGACGTCATCGAGGAGCTGGACCGGACATCGGGAAGGCTCGTCGCCATGCAGCCCGGCATCGCCGCGCTCCGGGCAGATGCCGAGGCCATCCTGGGCGCAGCCATGGCCGCCCTCGGCAGGTGACGCCATGCCGATGCTCAAGACCATCGCGGGCCACACCTCCGCACGCGGCATCCGCCGCTACCTCACCAAGAAGAACCGCGCGCTCGCCGAAGACCTCATCAACATCGACGCGCCGGAGGGCGCCGACGCCTTCGACTGGGCGGCCGTCATGGACGAGACGCGACGCGCCTTCGGAAACGACCTTCCCTGGCGGGGGAGGCGCGTGCGCACCTACAAGCACTACGTCGTCTCGCCGGACCCCAAGGACGGCATCTCCCTCGAATCCCTGCGCGATTTGGCGTCCTCATGGGCCGAGGAGCATTTCCCCGACTACGAGGTCGCCATCGTCTACCACGACGACAACGAGGGCGGCATACCCCACGCGCACGTCGTCGTGAACAACACCAACATCGAGACGGGGCGGCGCCTGCAGGATCCCGACCCGAAGGCCCTCGCTGAGTCGTTGCAGGCCGTTGCCGAAGGGCAGGGGCTCACCGCCTTGCGCCCTCCCTCAGCGAAGGGGGTGGCCGCCCGCGCCGAGAGGCGCAGCTCCAGGAGGGCCCCCGAGACCCATCGAAGCGAATACGTGCGGCGTGCCGAGAGGGAGCTGCAAGATCGCGGCGAGTACTCGTGGACTGCCGACATCCGCTGCCGCGTGCGTATCGCCCGCACGGTGTCCAGGAGCGAGGCCGAGTTCCGGGGCATTCTCGCCGCGATGGGCGTCACCGTCTCGGACAACTCGCCCAAGGCGCAGCGGAGGGACTGGATATACGCCTTCGCCGACCGCCCCGCGAGGAGGATATCCGGGGAGCGCATGGGGCTCGCCTATGGACGCGAGCGTCTGGAGCCGCTGCTGAGATCTGGCGGCATCCGGCGGCTCGAAGATTCCGGCGAGCGAGCCATCGCCAAGATAGCCAAGCGGGCAGTCGAGGTCGGGAACCTCGAAGAGCTCCGCAGCCTGTCGGGGGCGATGGCGCTGATAGAGCTATCCCGTGCCCGGTGCGCGGCCGACCTGGACGCCTTCCTCGAAAGGACCGGGAACGCAGACAGCCCGGCGGCTTCCTACATCCGCTCCATGGGCCTCCTGCCAGCAGGGAGGCCGGCGCCGCGCTTCAGCCGCCCTGAGGACAGAGAATCGACGGGGCGCAACGCCAGACACACCGAATCTGCAAGAGCAGCAGAGCCCGCTCCGCAGCCGACCGCAGAGAAGCAAAGAGAAGGGTCGGAGAGATGATCATCAAAGTCTATTACGCCGGTGGCCGCATCGACGTGTTCGACACGGATCGCATGACCGACGGCGTGCCGCAGCCGGGCAACCTGCTCACCAACTATACGCTTGACCTGTCGGACGTGAACGGCGAGAGTCTTTGGCTCTGCTCCTACTACTACGAGGCCGCCGAAGCCTACAAGGACGAGTCGGGGCCGAAAGGACTGCCAGTCGCGCGCCGCCGCGATGGGTGGAGCTTCCTTATAGTCGATGCCGACGACATGCAGGGACTCAACCGGGTCACCATGGACGGCGAAACCGTGCTCATCCAGGTCGAGGGCGAGCTCGTGGATGCCGCTGCGCTTTCGTGGGCATACGACGTTGCCGAAGATATCGTTCCCAAGGCAAATGCCTCTTTAGGTTTCTCGATTAACCACAACCCCGACAATCCAGTATCTAGGGTCTGCGAAGTCATGGGTTTTCCTGCGACGCTCATGAGCATCCTTTGCGAGAGCGGGGGGACGACAACCGAAGGGTCTGCAACGCGGTTCTGAAAAGGTACGGCCAATTCGCGCCGGATTGCTAGCGTGCGAGTAGCTTGGTGTTGCAGTCCACCAGAAAATCGGCCAAACGCTCCACGCTCTCGCTCATCCCGCCCCGCATCCAGCTGCCGAGCGCCGCCGCGCATCCCTGAGCCATGTAGTGGAACAGCCACTCCCGCTCGGCCTGGTCCTTTCCGGGGATTATCCCGTCAAGGTTCGGGAGCATCTTCTGAAAGCACTCCCCGATGGCGCGCAGGGCGAAGTCGGGGTCGCCGTTTTCCAGGAAGAGCACGAGGCAGTCTCCGCGGTTTTCCTTGAGAAAGCCGAGCATGGCCTGCAGCGATTCCCGCATTCTTCCCGGCTCCACCTCCCCGATGAGGGATGTGAGCTCCGTTAGGTACTCCCGCTCGATCTTGTCCATGAGGTCGAAGGGGTTGTCGTAGTAGCGGTAGAAGGTCGCGCGGTTTATTTCGGCAGCCTCGCATATCTCCCTCACCGTCACCTTGCGCAGGGGCTTTGCGCGCAATGCGTCTATGAAGCATTGCCGTATCACGCCCTTCGTGTACCGGACGCGCGCATCATAGCCCATCGTCGCTCCCCTCGTTTTCCAACACATCGAGCCGATATGTTGCACATCTTCCACTGCGTTTCCGATTGCTGATTGAATCGCACGCCTTGAAGACTAACAATAGCATCACAAAGTCAGATGTTCAACACATGTTGTATTAATCAGAAAGGAGCAAGGCATGAACAGACAGGCGATGCACAGCTACCTGATGAACGGGGGTGCCGACCGGGACGGCATGAAGGCGATATCGGATGCGGTGATCTCTTCCATCTCGTCTGCCAGGGTGGCACGGGGCGAAGAGGGCCTCAGCGACGATGAGGTGAACGATGCTCGCGAGAAGGCATCGGGGATTATCGACGGCGCATTCGCGGATAACGCCGGGAAGGAGCGGTAGTTATGCTCGATATATTCGGAAGCGACCTCCTGGCGGGGGTTTCGAGTTTGGCCATCGAACCCGTGACCGTGGTCGTCATCCCCGTGGTCGTATTCGCCACAGTGATGATCGCTAGAAAGGTGTTCGCATTCACATGCAAAGACCGAGAGGAGGAGAGGTAGATGGGGTTCATCACACTTGTGGCAGTACCCATCATTGCGATCGGGTCGGTCGTGCTCATCAGCAAGTTCTTCAATTCCAGAAACGGAGGCGAGAAGCCGACAGACGCGCAGGCCTGGGACATCACCGAGCGGGCGAGGAACCTCGGCGGCAAACCCCGCGAGAAGGATCTGTATTAGATGTTGCTCGATGTCATCGAAGAGCTCGCCGGAAAACACCATCGGCTCCGAACTGTATTATTAACCAGCCTTATGGTCGTCGTAGGTATCGTGTGCTTGATTATGCCAAGCGTAGTCGCCGGCTATCTTTCCATCATAATCGGTGCGCTTATGACACTTGTAGGCGGTGCAGGAGTCGCTTTCAGATTGGCTGGCCGCTTCGAGGAAAAGACAAGGGGAGCGGGCACTTCGTTCGTTATGGCCACTCTGGGTGTTGTCTGCATCTTTTATGGCGATGTGTCAACGAACATCATCGGAGTATCCTGGGGGCTGCTCGGTTTATATAAAGTCGCCGGGGAATACGATGAAGTGGTAGCGAAAGCGCGGCGCAGGAAGCTGGACGCAGTTCAGCTCCTCCTCGCGACCGCAGAACTCGGGCTTTCCCTCCTGCTCATCGTGAATCCCTTAGGCAGTATGGAGCACCACGTCGTTGTTCTCGGTATAGAGCTAATCTTATATCCCTTCAAACTGCATCGAGATAATGGCAGACTTTCAATCGACGTCGAAAGCTAACTTCGGCACTGCTATGGCTGCGCACTATTCATCTGAGCAATCCTGTCGATACCGTCATCTTGTTTCAAGCCGAGAATACAATGAATTGCGAAGATAGCCGACGAATATCGAACAAGCTGGACCTAACGCGGAGCGCAAGGGGAATGTCCGTGGCCGAGTTGGCAAGGAGAATCGGAACAGACCGAAAGCGTCTCTGGAACGTGCTTAACGGTAAACGGGAAATGCGAGTCGAAGAGTTCTTGAGGGCCTGCGTAGCACTTAGAATCGATCCGCGTAGCTTCATTAGCAAAGATATGGCCGCACAAATCCAGGCGCGAATAATCGATGGCATGAAAAGAGGGAGCGCAGATCCGCTCCCTCTCCATCTAGGCGACCAAGCTACTATCCTTGATTAGCCAGCTTCGTTATCACATCTTATGCTTCGGCTATTTGTCCAACGACGCATCCTCTTCGTCGGCCTCTTCCGAGTATTTCTCCTTACCTTTGTTGTTTTCTTCAATCCCTCTCCTGCGATGCGCAAGGGCAAGCGCCGTCGTCAGGGCCGCCGCAGCCGCCAGGCAGACGAGCGGGACGATGTTGTTTGTGTCGCCGGTCTGCGCCAGCTCGGCCTTCGGGATATCGGACGCGGGCTTCTCGACGATACTGACGCTCTGGCCCTCGTCGTCGATGTCCTCGTGCGTGGCCACCACCTCGCCGTCGAGCGATAGGCTCTCGAAGGCGACCACCGTGTGTCCCGCGAGCTGGCTGCCGTCGAAGTTGAAGGCCACCTCGACCGACCCGTTCGGCTCTGCGGGGGTGAAGGCGACCACCGTGGCGAGCGGCAGGCCGTCCTTCTCGACGGCTCGGCGCCCGTCTTGTCGATGAGGGTGCCGGTGAGCACGTACTCGCGGCCCGGTTCCAGGTTCTCGTAGCGAACCTCGTCGACGATGGCCACGCTCTCGTCGGCTGCGGCCTCATGATCCCCGTCGTCGGCATCGGCCGCGGTCGTGCCTATCTCGGGCGAGGGCTCGGTGAAGGCCACCGTCTGCCCCTCGTCTTCCAGATCCTCGTGCGAGGCGACCTTGTTGCCCTCGCCGTCGTAGAGCGTTTCGAACACGACGGCGCTGCGGCCCTCAAGCGCGCTGGCGTCGAGCTCGAAGGAGACGACGGCGAACCCGGTGGGCTCTCCGGGTGAGAACTCTGCCGCGGCTTCGACCTTCTCACCGTCGATCAGCAGCGGGCTTCCCGTGCCCGGGTCCATGAGCACCCCTTCCAGCCGGTAAGCGCCCCCGGCGTCGAGGCCGCTGTAGAACACCTGGTCGTCGATGTGCGCCGAGCCGTCGGCCGAGACCTCGTGGTCGCCGTCGGCGCCGTCTGCGGCCACGGTGCCTATCTCGGGGCCAGGCTCCACCGTCACGGTTTGGGCCTCGTCGTGGATGTCGGCGTGCGAGGCCACTTCGCGGCCCTCGCGCTCCAGGCTCTCGAAGACGACGATCTCCTTGCCCGCGAGCTCAGTCGCGTCGAAGGCGAATTCGACCTCGACCGTTCCGAAGGGGGCCATGGGCGTGAACGCCGCCTCGGACGTCACCTCCGCGCCGTTCGCCATGAGGGCCTGCCCCGTGGCCTTGTCCATGAGCGTGCCTTTGACCGTGTAGCTCTCGCCGGGGACGAGGTTGGCATATGAGACCTCGTCGACGACGACGGCCCCGCCCTCGGCCCTCAGCGCATGGTCGCCGTCGGCCTTGTCGGTTGCCTCGGTTGCGACGGTCGGGATGGGCTGGTCGTCCACGGTGCCCAAATCGATGTCGAAGGGGGTGTCCGTGGTGTCGCGGCTCACGTTGAAGGTCTCCGACCAGAGCGTGTAGCCCTCATTGGCCTCGCAGCGAAGCTCCTCTATGCGGTATTCCCCGTAGGGCAGCGCGCCCAGCCCATCGTCGGGCGCGGCCTCGGAGCCGTCCTCGCCCTGCCCGAACCAGATGCCGGACTCCTCCACGACGTCTTCCGCGTGGATGTAATCCTCGTCGAGCAGCCGGTCGTTGGCGTTCACGACGGTCTCGCGGCTGCGCCATTCCGACGACGTGGAGAGCATGCCGTTGCGGTCGGTGACGGCCACGTGCGCCTCGCCGGTCGTGACGTTGGTGATGAGGAAGGGCACGAGCGCGAGCTTCTCTCCCGAAGGCGAGCCCTTCTTCTGCAGGCGCGCGTCATGGCGCACCACTTGGTCGCGCCAGGTCAGCGGGTCGCCCTCGCGGTCGGTGACGACGGTCTTGCCGTCCTCGCGCACCTCGAAGGTGCGGGGCGCTCCGTCGGTGAGGAGGTAGCTTCCGTTGGTGGCGGTCTCGGCTATGCGGGTAGGTCCCGTAGGGCAGGGCGTCGGATGCGGTCTGTGCCGTGTACGCCGCCTTTCCGGGGTTCCACGCCGTCACGATGGTCGCCACCGCGCTGCCGCTCGGGAAGTAGGTGCCGCCCACCATGACCCCGTGCTCGGACGCGTTCTCTATGGTGAACTCGATGCCCGCGAGCGAGCTGCCGAGGTAGCCCTCCGCCCCGAGCGCGGAATGGTCGGCCCCGCCCAGGGTCTCGCTCGTCCCGAGCTCGAGGTCGTCCTTCTGCACCTGCACGCCTCCGCGCATGACCTCGTTGAGCATGCCGTCGGCCTCCACGAGCTGGTCGAACTGGCCGTCCTCGCGGATCTCGACCACATGGCTCACGACGCCTTCGCCGGCATAGCCCTCGGGGGCCTTCGTCTCCACGATCTCGTAGGTCCCGTAGGGCAGGGCGCGCACGCCCGTCGTGGCGGTCCAGGCGTCAAGCGACGCGTTGTACTCGGTGGCGATCGTCGTGATGGCCTCGCCGGGGGCGAACTCCTCGGACTCCTGGAACGAGCCATCGCCGTTTCCGTCGTGCCAAACGGGGTTCGCGGACCGGTTGTACACCGTGAACTCCGCCCCCTCGAAGGAGGCGTCGCCCTGCGCGTAGTTCCAGAACATGCCGTCCTCGTGGTCGTAGCGCTCGGCATCCCCCTTGCCGACGATGAACCCTCCGCGCTGCGCGAGCTCGCCGAACTCGCCCTCGGGGGCGATCTCGACGACTGCGCCGCCTTCGGCCATGTCGGCGGTCGCGCTCAGGCGATGGGGCTCGCGGTCGAGCAGGTAGCCGCCCGAGGGATCGAGCTCGCGAACGGTGACGTCGCCGAGGGGGATGCCCTCGAAAACGACGGTGGCCCCCGCTGTCTCCCCCTGCACCTTCTCCGTCGCGCCGCCCCGGTCGTAGCTGGCCTCGTAGAGCGCCCCGTCGAGGGTGGCGTCGCCCTGGGGAGCGCCTTGGCCGGTCTCGGCGTCGAGCTTTTTCAGCACGAGGCGCACCGTGATGGGCGGCTCTTCCGAGGAGAACGCGTAGTCGTTGCCGGGGCCCACCTCGTAGACGGACTCGTCGAGGGCGTAGCCAGAGGAGGGCTCCACCTCCTTCGCGTAGAAGGTCTCGCGGGTCGCGCCGAGGCTCTCGGACTCGCCGTGCCCGCTTTCGTCCGTGACGATGCTCGCCACCCTGTTGACGTCGGCCTCGGCGTCCGCGCGGGTTCGGTAGATTCCGTAGACCGCGCCCGCGAGCGTGTAGTCCGCGTCGTTCGCCGCCCATGACTCCGAGGCCTCCTTCGACACCTTGACCGTGGTGTGGTAGGTGAAGGACAGGATCACCTGGGTCGCCGAGCCTGTGTAGAGCACGAAGGGCTCGAAATTGCCGGGTACCTCCCCTGCGCGCGCGGCGATCTTGCGGCCGGTGGCGTTCGGGTTGATCTCGGAGCCGTCGTCGCCGAAGCCTATGACGTTTTGCTTCACCCAGTCGCGGAACCCCTCGGTGCAGCCGAACATGGCGTAGTTGCCGTCGGAGGAGTAGGTGTCGGCCATGAGGATGTGCGCGAGCGCCATGTACCGGTCCGCCGTCATGGCGCTTCCGTCCTGCCACGCGCTCGGCCAAAGCGACTCGTCGAAGCCGGGTGAGCCGTAGGAGAACCAGATGTCCGCCGCCAGCTCGCCCACGCGGCCGCTCGGGGCCGAAAGGGGCTGCTTGTCGTAGTCTCCTCCCTGCGGGGTGGGCTTCGAGGGGTTCCCGCACCATGCGGGCTGGCCGTCCACCTCGAACCAGGAGGTGAAGAACGCGTCGTACTCTATGTCGGGCCCCACGGTGAGCGTCGCGCGCTGCGCCGCCTGAGCCTCGGCGGGGGCGAGCGCCGCTGCGGGCAGGAGGGCCCCCAGGGCGAGGGCGGCCGCGAGGAGGATGCGCACGGCCTTCGAGGCCGCGCCGTTTCGGGTTGCTTCCATCACGTCACCTCCTCAGCGGCTCTCACGGCCTAAAGGGCGCGGCGCGCCCTTCTCCATGGATCCCGAGGCGTCTCTTGCGGCATCCGCGCGCTCGGCGAGCCCGCGGTCGTCTTTGGCATGCTCCTCGGCGTAGCGCCTGCGCGCCTCGGCGAGCGCTTCTCTGATCTGCTCGGGCATGACCCTGATGACCTCCTTCTCGCGCCTCCCGCCTTCGCCGACGATGGGGTTGCCCTCGATGTCGCGCACATCGCGGCGCAGCTGCACCTCCCGATCGGCCAAAAGCGGGATGTCCCGCCAGTTCTCCCCGCGGAACCTCGAGGGGTTCACGTAGAGGGGGCTGAACTCGCAGCCTCCCACGTCCCTGCCGTCTATCACGGTGTCGGAGGGCAGGCGCGCCACGTTGAAGGACTTCTGTTCCCCGGTGCTCCTGTCGGTGTACTTTATGTTCTCGTGGACGAACGACTTGTGCAGCGTGATGTAGACGTTCTTCCGCTCTTTCCCAGCGGTGTCTTCCGCCATCTTTCATCTCCTTCTCATCGTTTCGCGCCATGGCCCCGGCTGGGCGGGCGCGCCTTTCGGGTCGGTGGGGTGCTGCTGCCTCAAGGGCCTCGCGCGCTGGCTCCCATGGCGTCAGCCGCCCATGATGTCGCGCGCCCAGGCCCCGCTTTTCACGAGGGAGAGGATGAGGAGCACGCACATCGCCAGGTACTGGAGCGCGTAGGACAGGCCCCCTACGATGGAGTCCACGACGGGCGCCCCGGCGCTCGCGGCGTTGAGCCCCCCGAGCACTATCGGGAAGGACACGAGCAGCACCAAGATGATCACGCCGGCCAGGCACACCGCCGCGAAGTTCTTCAGGTAGCCCACGCCCATCTGGCGCGTCTCGTCGAGGGAGATCAGCGCGAGGGGGATGGGGCTGAAGGCCGCCATCACGTATATCTGGATGGCCCTCGCCCAGCTGACGACGAGCGCCACGACGTAGGCGACGATGACGACCAGCCAAGACACGAGCGCCACGACGAGCATCGCGATGAGCGCCGCCACGTCGTCGTCGACGGTGGTGATGGAGACGGCGGCGAGGTCTATCGGCATGCCCTCGCCGAAGAGCGCCACCACGCGGTCTATGGCGAGCTTCACCACCTCGTAGACGGCGGCCATCAGATCGAAGCTGTTCTGGATGAGGAAGAGGAACACCGCGAAGAAGACCAACATAAACACGACTTCCCTCACGCCCGGCATCGACGCGTTGCCGTCCATCCTCTGGGACACCTTGATGAGCTGCACGGTGAACACGAACGAGAGCATCCCGCAGCCTATGGGCAGGATCGCGTGCTCCCACACGCCGCGCACGAGGTCGTACATGGTGACGGTCCCCGCGCCCCCGATCATCTGGGAGAAGCCGGCGGCCAGCACCCCGTCGTAGCCTATTGACCTCAGCATGTCGGCCTGCCCCGCGAATATCCAGTTGCAGGTGTCGCGCAGGATCCCGCAGAGCCATGCGTTGATGTCGCCCGCGATGTCGGCGAACGCGAGGTTCGGGCAGGCGAGCAGGCAGGCGCAGAGGAGCGCCGTCGCCGAGAACGAGCGGGCGAAGGCCACGGAGCCCGATATGCGCCTTGTCGGTGATGCCATGTCGGACGCCTTACCCGAGCACGCTGAACGCGCCGTCTTCGTAGACGGCCGTCACGATGGTGGACGCCGCGTCGTCCAGGTGGAACGTGGCGCTCACGCGCCCGCCGTTCACGTCCACGTACACCTCGCCGTCGAAGGACGCCTCGGCGGCCGAGGGCGCATGGCCCTTGCACCATGCGTCGATGGCCGTCGCCAGCTCGCCCTCCTTGCCGTCGATGAGGCCCGTGTAGGGCTCCGCGAGGCCCGTTGCGCGGACCTTCTCGCTGCTTGCCCCGCCTTGGACGTAGCGCTTCTCGTTCGCGAACCCGTCGCACGCGACGGAAAGCGCGCCCTCCTGCCCCTCGACGATGATGGTGGCGGCCGTGCGGGCGCCGCCATCCCTCACGATGTCGACGTCGAGGTGGAGCTGCCCCTCTCCCTCGCCGGCGCATTTCACGTCGAAGGCGGCGAGCTTGACCGACGCCCCGTCGGACTCTATGAAGGAGCCGTCGCGGAAGGAGACGGTCTTCTCGGGCGCGCCGTCGGCCTGCCACGCGTTGCCCTCGAGCACGGCGAGGATGTCGGCCGCCGCCGCGTCGTCGGCCGCGGGCTGCGCGCCGGCGTCGCTTTGGGGGTCGGCGTGGGCGCTTTGGTCGGTCACCTGCGCGGTCGCCGCCGCGTCGCCGCCCGCTTCCTGCTCCTGTTCCACTTGGGCGACGGAGCAGCGCACCGCCGAGGTCGCCACGACGATGGCCACCATCCCGATGGCGGCCGCCAGCATCAGCCTGTTTTTCTTTCGCATTCTCTCTCCTTGCTATCGGTATCTGATGGCGCACGTGAAATAGGCGATTCCCTCCGCGCGCTTGCATACGTCGCCGGGCTGCGGCTCGTGGATGTACTCGTCGCCGCCCACGTAGATGGCGACGTGGCCGGGCCGCCAAAGGATGTCGCCCGGCTCCGCCTCCGAGAGGGGGACGCGCCTGCCGGACGAGGCCTGGTCCTCCGAGTACCTGGGTATGGAGATGCCGGCCTGGGCGTAGCAGTACTGGGTGAGGCCCGAGCAGTCGAGCCCCACGCCGGGCACGCTCCCTCCCCAAACGTAGGGAACGCCCAGCTGGCTCACCGCCGCGGCGACGATGGCGTCGCCGTTCGCCGCGCCCGACCTGAAGTCCTCCAGGCTCATGCCGTCGAAGCGGCGCAGCCCGTAGGAATCCATGGCCGATTTGAGCGAGTCGGCGTAGGCGGAGGACGTGGCGTAGCCCGCGTCCTTCAGCCCCTCGGCCATCTTGTCGGAGCTCTTCTCCGCGATGGCCTGCCGTATGAGGGGGTTTTCCGCGTAGCGGGGGGCGGCGAGGAGCACGCGGCTCCTGAACGCGATGCACTCGCCGTGCCCCTTGAACGCGGTGAAGTCGGCCGTGATGCCCACGACCTCGCCGCCGTACTCCTCGTTCGTGGCCCAAGAGCTCTTCCCCGCCACCTCCGGGCAGCCGAGGAAGGAGGGGGACCACTTGATCCCGAAGAGGTTGTTGTCGCGCTCGGCGAGCAGCGACAGGCGGTCGCCCATGCCGCTCTCGCAGATGATCTGGGCGAGCGTGCATCCGGCGGGGTGGCCGTATTCCTCCTGGCATTCGAGCGCCGCCTCCACCATCTCCACCGTGATGTAAGGGGGAAGCCCTTCGAGCGAGGCCTTCTCGGCCTCGCCTTTCCAGAAGCCGAAGACCGCGCTTGCGATCTGCGAGACGACGAGGGCCGCCAGCACAAAGCAAAGCGCGCCCGCGAGGGCCCCCGCCACGGGGGCTGCGGCCGACGAGGCGGCCGCGGCTATGGCCTTTCCGGCGCCGGACCCGGCGGCGGCGGAGGCGCCCCTTGCAGGCGGAGGCCGGCATCTCGCATCGCCCGCGCCCTCAACCAGGTTCGCCTCGATTGGGCCTTCGCCGTAGGGCTTGCCTTCCCCCGGGCCTGCCTTGGGGGCGGGGCGGCCTCTTCGCGCCGGGGCCGCTCGGGGCCGCCTCGGCGATTCTCGGCGTGCAGCG